>Ga0224555_1000637_pt1 | contig 54007 bp, 48 predicted proteins | sample 714S23034metaG_FD_180687 | JGI IMG/M metagenome (GOLD analysis project Ga0224555, IMG submission 180687) | Peat soil microbial communities from Stordalen Mire, Sweden - 717 S2 30-34 | ecosystem: Environmental > Terrestrial > Soil > Wetlands > Peat | place: Sweden: Norrbotten County, Stordalen... | reverse complement strand
GAGGATAAGGAAGACCTGATCGCCGATCTGGAGCAGGCGCTCAAGGCCGTATAACATTTGCCATGAAAGATTATGCCTATCTGCTGGCCATCGATACCTGCGGGGCTACCGGCTCGGTTGCGCTGGGGCAGCAGGTGAGCGGGGAACTCCGCATTCTGGGTGAAAAAACGATGGGCTTGCACCGCGGCTCCGCAGAGTTGGTCTCGTCCATCTGCGAGCTTCTCAGCCTGGCCGAGGTGCAACTGCCCCAGTTGAGCGCTATTGTTGCCGTTAACGGGCCGGGCAGCTTTACCGGGGTGCGCGTGGGACTGGCTGCCGTGAAGGGGCTGGCGGAATCTGCACAGATTCCGGTGGTTGCGGTTTCGCGGCTAGAGGTGCTCGCCTTTAAAGCAGGCATTCCCTCGGCGGCTCTCGATGCTCATCGAAATGAGATTTTTCTGCGCATAGGCGAGCCGGGGACTCAGCCGAGGGAACTGCTGGCTGGGAATGAGGAACTGGCGGCTGTGAAGCCCGCACCTAAACGCATTGCCGTCTGCGATGAAGCTGCGGCGGCCTTGCTTGCTTCGGCGTGGCCGTCTACGGAGCTGGTGCAGACCACGGAGACGACTGCGGCGAATGCGCTTCTCTTTGGCGCGGCGCGAGTCGATGCCGGGGAGTTTGTTGATCTGGCGCTGCTGGATGGGCACTATCTGCGGCGGTCGGATGCGGAGATCTTTGGCGAGGCGGCTGAAGCGACCAAAGAAAGCGCGAAATCCGAGCCGGTGACTGTGGTATGCCCCCTACGCGAGGGTTTCGTGAGAAATGTGTTGGAGATTGCCGGAAGCCTGAAGGGATTGCCCCAATGGACGCGCGAGAACTATTTGACCGCGCTGGACCCGGATGCTCGGCCGCGGCGGATTGCGCTGATGGTGCTGGGGCCAGATGAGGCTGGAACGACGGGCTTTCTGGTAGCCAGCCTGCTGCCACCGCAGGCCGAATTGGAGATTATCGCGGTCGATCCTCGATTCCAGCGGCGGGGCCTCGGGCGGAAGCTCTTTGAGGAGTTGAGCCACAAGCTTCATATGGCCGGGGTTAGGGAGGTTGTTCTGGAGGTGCGGGCCTCGAACCAGGCGGCGCTGGAGCTCTACCGGGTTCTGGGGTTCGTTGAAACCGGGCGGCGGCGGCGCTACTACGCTGATCCTCAAGAGGATGCGGTTCTGCTGAGGCTGCAACTCAAGTGATTCCGGGGCGAGGCTGCCGGCGGGAAGGTTGGGATCCCCCAACAAAAGTGCCTGTTTTCCGTACAAGAATCCACAGTTTCTAATGACTTTCACTCATTATTTGCCGGTTACCATCTTGCAGATTGCGCGCCAGCGGTGGAATATGTAATTGTTCTGTAACAAGGGGGTGCTTGATGGACGAAATACAAGATCCAACGCTGAGCGAAGAAATAGATCGCCTGCACGCGGAACATAAACGCTACGCTCAGCAGCTGGAAGAATTGCTTGAAAAACCCTACCTTTCAGAGGAAGAACAGCTCGAAGAAGTGCGGCTGAAGAAGCTGAAGCTGCACGCCAAAGACCTGATTTTCGCTTTGGAACGCCGGATTCCGGCGGTAGCTTAGGGCGGCAAAGCAGTTGACGAGGAAGCAGGCGTATTGAGTGAGCGAAAAGCCCCCGCAGCCTCAGTGCGGGTGCTTATCGACTGGCCACTAGTCGGCAGAAGAGCCGAATCACCGTATAATCGTTGGGACAATGGTTCGTGACGGTTACATTTACGGTTTGAGCTTTCTGGCGGTGGCGGGGTTGCTCAAGTGGGCAACAGGCGGTTGGGCGTGGGTCGTTGCGCCGGTGCTGCTGGCGGTATTTTTTCTCTGGTTTTTCCGCGATCCCCGGCGAGCTGTTCCTGCCGGCGCAGGGTTGATCGTGTCGCCGGGAGATGGGTTGGTCACAGAAACGGCCATCATCGCCACCCCCGAAGGGTCCCGTCAGCGGATCAGCATCTTCCTCAGCGTTTTTGATGTGCATGTGAATCGCTCGCCGATGGGCGGCGTTCTGAGCAGTGTGCGCTACCGGAAGGGCCAATACCTGAACGCCATGAATCCGGCCTCGGCGGACCGCAACGAGCAGAACATTGTGACGGTGCGCGGGGACGAGGGAACCGAGATCACTTTCAAACAGATTGCCGGCCTTCTGGCGCGGCGCATTGTATTCAACTTCAAAGAGGGCGACCGGGTGGAGCGCGGGCAGCGCGTGGGGTTGATTAAATTTGGCTCCAGGGTGGATGTGCTGCTTCCGGCAGAGGCGGTTTTGCGGGTGAAGGTGGGGCAGCGGGTGAAAGGCGGCGCGAGCGTGCTGGCGGCTATGCCGGGCGGAGAGGGCTTATGAACGGCCGCGACCCCGCACTGATGAAGGCCAATGCAAAGGCCCGGCTGCGGCGGGGCATGTTTCTGCTGCCCTCGCTGTTTACCGTGGGCAACATCGCCGCCGGCTACTTTTCCATCACTGAAGCCATCAAGGCGATCAGCGGCAACGCGCAATCACATCTGGACTGGGCGGCTATCGCCATCCTGTTCGCCATTCCCTTCGACGCGCTGGACGGGCGCATCGCTCGCATGACCAACACCACCAGCGAGTTTGGCAAGGAGCTGGATTCGCTGGCTGACGCCATTACCTTTGGCGTGGCTCCCAGCCTGCTGGCTCTGATCTGGGGATTCCATTTCCTGCCCGATACCATGAACATTCAGTTGCATCAGCACCTGATGCAGGCCGGGGCCTTCATCTGTTTTTTGTTTTTGATTGGAGGGGTTTCGCGGCTGGCGCGCTTCAATATCAGCCACGATGCGCAGCCGCAGAATCCGGGCCGGCCAGACCGCAAGTACTTTGTAGGTATGCCGATTCCTGCGGCGGCGGGACTGCTGGCTGCCACTGTGCACTTCTTCTACGGCATTCCCGTGGAGGAGGGGTGGTGGTGGGTTGCAATTCCCTGGCTCATCCTGGTGGGGTTGAGCGGCTTCCTGATGGTGAGTACCTGGCGATTCTGGTCGGCTAAGGAAATCAACATTTCTCGGAGCCATCCCTTCCAGTTGCTTTTTGTTCTGGCCGTGTTGTACGTCATCATCCGATTCTCAAATGTGATGCTTTTCGCAATGGCGCTGATCTATATGTTCAGCGGCATCTGGGCGCGGGCGGCTTACTCGTGGTCGCGCCGGCGGCGGAGAAGGACGGGCGGCGCTGACGCGACGGGAGCAACGGCGGCAGAACCGGATTCATTGAAGCCTGGTAGATTTCCAATCGAATAAAAAGGATGCCTGTGTACAAGATCGCCATTGCCGGAGCCTCCAGCCTGCTGGGCCGGGAATTGAAAGAAGCACTGTCAGAGTCGTCGCTGGCAGCGGCCAGTTTTTTCCTGCTGGACGAGGAAGAGGTTCAGGGACAGTTGGAACAGGTGGGCGATGAAGTGACATTCGTCCAGGCCATTGGCGCGGATGCTTTCGAGCATATGGACTTTACATTTTTTGCCGGTACGGAAGACCTGACCCGCAAGCACTGGCGCGAGGCGCTGCGCTCCGGATCGACGGTGCTTGACCTGAGCGGCGCGCTGGACCAGGAGACGGGTGTGCTGGTGCGGGCGCCGTGGCTTGGTTCAGCGGCGGTGACCCCGGACCTGTTTACTCCCGCGGTGGTCCCGGCGCATCCCGCGGCGTTGTCGTTGGCGTTGGTGCTGGAGCGTTTGCAACTGGCCGCGCCGGTGCGGTTTGCCGCCGCCACGGTGATGGAACCGGCCAGCGAGTTTGGCCGCGCGGCTATGGACGAGCTGCACCAGCAGACGGTGACCTTGCTCAGCTTTCAGGGCATGCCGCGCGCCATCTACGATGCGCAGGTGGCCTATAACCTGCTGAGCGGGTTGGGCGAAAGCGCGGCGGTGAGCCTGAATGCGGCAGAGGCGCGAATACGCCGCCACTATGAGGCGCTGTCTGCGGGACGCTGGCCTGCGCTGGCTCTGCAGGTGATTCACTCGCCGGTTTTTCACGGGCACACGTTTTCGATTGCCGTGGAGCTGGAGCAGCCGGCGGAGATCTCGGCGCTCGAAGAGGCACTGAGCGGAGAGCACGTGGATCTGGTGCTGGAAGATACGGATTCGCCGTCGAACCTGGCCGCCACCGGGCAGAACGATGTGCTGGTGCGGCTGCGGCCGGAGTTGGGCGGACGCAATTCTAGCGAAACTACGCGGCTGTGGTTGTGGGCTGCGTCGGATAATTTGCGGCTGCATGCACAGAATGCCGTGGAGTGCGCTCTGGATTTGCGACGGCTCAGGCCGCAGGGGACGGTGCAGTAATAACGCGTTACCGTCCGCAGCAGCGCGCCCATAATTGCTCAATAAAACTATCGGTCATGCCGGCGATGTAGTCGGCTACTGTGCGGGCAAGGCCCTGGGTGGGGATTTGCGCCTGATGATCTTCGGGCAGCATGCCGGGGTTGGCGATTAATTTTGCAAAGACGCTCTCAACGACCTTGGTGGCGTGGGTGTGCGCATTTTCCATTGCGGGGGAGTTATAGAAGTTGGCGTAGAGGAATTCTTTGGCGGCGGCGCGTTCGGCTTCCATGGGCGGGCTGAGGGCTGCCAGACGGCGGGGCGCACGGCGAATATCGGAGAGCGTGGTTGCGCCCAGGGCTTCCACGCGGGAATGCACTTCGTTGATCAGATCGGTGACCAATGCATTGAGGACGCGGTTGAGAGTCTCATAGCCGGCTAGCTTCGGCGAGGCGTTAGGAAATTCCTGGCGCACGGCATCATGGAAGCTGCGGAACAAGGGCACGCCTTCGCGGACTTGCGGGAGGGTGAGGATGCCGGAGTCGAGGCCGTCGTCGAGATCGGCGGTGAGGTAGGCGATTTCGTCGGCGAGATCGATGAGCTGCGCTTCGAGGGGCGGGAATTGATCGAGGAAATAGGCGGCCAGCTCGGGATGGGTGGTGATGGAGTAGTCGTGGGAGTGCTTGACGATGCCTTCGCGGACGGCCAGGGTGAGATTGAGGCCGCGAAAGGCGGCGTAGCGCTCCTCGAACCAGGTGACGATGCGCAGGGCGTGGAGGTTGTGGTCAAAGGTTAGCCCGGCGCCGCGAAGGCAGTGGTCGAGAGCCTTTTCGCCGGCGTGGCCGAAGGGCGGATGGCCAATATCGTGGGCCAGCGCAAGAGCTTCGGTGAGTTCAACATTCAGTCCCAGGGCCGCGGCGAGAGTGCGGGAGATCTGGGTTACTTCGAGCGTGTGGGTGAGGCGGCTGCGGAAGTGGTCGGATGGAGATTCGGCGGGCAGGCGGGCGAAGACCTGCGTTTTGCCCGCAAGTCGGCGAAAGGCGCGCGCGTGCAAAATGCGGGCGGCATCGCGGGCAAAGGGAGTGCGATAGGGGTGGGGCGGCTCAGCGTGTGCGCGAAGGCCAAGTTCGCCGTCCCCGCGGACGGCAATTCCCGGGGGAAGTTTGGCAGGCGAGCTGGATTCCGAATTCATTGCGGTCTTTACAGCCTGCCGAATTTCGCTTCCTATTCAGGCTTGGGCGAGCCGGTGGCGCTTTCCTGTTTGGCGAGCTTGACGCGGGCGCTTTCCAGCTTTTTCTGCACCTTGGCCACATCGCCTGGCTCCACGTCGGCGGGCGCTGACTTTGCGTACTCCGCCAGCGAGAGCTCCCACTGCGCGGCGGCCAGGCGGATGCGTCCTGTCTTCTCGTAGAGGTCGCCGAGGTGGTCGTGGACCGTGGGGTCGGACTGATCGCGGGAGACGGCCTGGCGAAGGTTCTGCTCGGCGAGCTCATAATCTCCCAGCTTGAAGTAGGCCCAGCCGAGGGAATCGAGATAGGCGCCGTTCATGGGCTCCAGATCGACGGCTTTGCGGATCAGCTTGAGCGCCTCTGGCAAACGCATGTTCTTATCGGCCAGCATATAGCCGAGGTAGTTCAGCGTCATGGCGTTGGTGGGATCCTCATCGAGGACCTGGCGGAAGAACTGCTCGGCCGGCTCGAAGTGCTTTTGCCGCTCGGCCAGTTCGCCCCTGAGAAAGACAAGGTAGGTTTTATCTTCCTTTTTGGTGGTCAGCGGAGCGGCCTTGTCGATGGCGTCCTCGGCATCTTTCCAGCGGCGCAGGCGAATCTCCATCTGCGCCAGCGCAAGCCAGATGGAGCGATCGTTCTCAGAGTTATCGAGGAGGCTTTTGGCCAACGCCAATCCTTCGTCGACCTGGCCCTGGTCCGCCAGTTCGCCGGCCAGCATCAGCTTGAGATCGCGATTCTTTGGGTCGGCGGCGACGGCTTTGCGGGAGACCTCGATGGCCTTGTCGAATTGCTTGGCGTCGCGGTAGATATCCACCTGGCCCTGGTAGCCGCGCAGAGCCGTATCGCCGCCCAGGTCAATCATCTTCTGGTAGGTGGCAATGGCCTTATCAGCCTTGTTCTGCTCGTGATAGATGGAGCCCAGGCGCTCAAGGAAGATGCCGCGGTTGTTCTTCTCTTCGGTAGTGTAGGCGCCGTTGGCATGGTAGAGCGACGGCTGCTGCAGCCAGTTCTCGTAGGTCTGAACAGCCTCGTCGAGGCGGCCCAGCACATCCAGAAGCAGCCCTTCGTTGAAACCGGCTTCCAGGGACGTTGAGTCCTTCTTGAGCGCCGTGCGGATGGTGGCCAGCGCTTCTTCGTACTTTCCCTGGCGGCGCTGGATTTCTCCGATATGAACGTAGGTCTCGGCGTTCTCAGGATCGGCGCCGGCGAGCAGCTTATATTGCTTGAGCGCCTCGTCGAGCTGGTTATCGTTGAGCAGGGCCTCGGCCAGAGCGTCCAGAGTGCGCGGGTCTCCGGGCTCCATATCGTTGGCGCGCCGATAGGCGGCGATGGCGTCCTTGCTCTGCTTTAGCTGGTCATACACTCCGCCAAGGGCCAGTTCCATCTTGGGCGAGCGGTCTGCCGGAGAGACGTTTTCAATCACCTTGGCGGCCTGCTTGAGGTCTCCGCTTTCGGCATAGAGGCGGGCCAGGTTGAGCACCACATCTTCAGAATCAGGCTCGATGGCCTGCGCGGTTTTGAACTCTTCCTCAGCCTTTTTGGAATCATGCTTGACGGTGTAGAGCTGGCCCAGAACCATGCGGTCCTCGACGCTTTTGGGCTGCAAGACGACGATCTTTTCGAACTCGGCGATGGCCTGGTCAAGAACGTTGCCGGAGGGCGAGGAAGAGGAGACGGAGTTGGCGGCATCGCTCAAGCGGCGCAGATAAATCTTGCCCAGCAGCTTGTGGGCATCCACGTCGTTGGGAGAGCTCTTGAGCAATGCGCGCGCCGTAATTTCCGCTTCGCGCGTATGGCCGGTGCGCAGGTAGAGGTCGGCCAGCCCGTCATTCAACTCCGGAGAGTTGGGGTCGGCATTGAGGGCCGTCTTGTACTCGTCGATGGCGCGGGTAACGTACTCCGGGCGATCCGATTCGAGAGCCCCATCTTCGTAGATGGAGGCCAGCGCCAGGTGATAGTAAGACACGGCGCGGTCAGCGGGGGATACGGCGGACTCAGCGGGCGAGGCAGTCTTAGAAGGCTCGGCAGCGGCGGGCTTGTCGGGCGCGGGGCTGGGCTTGGCCGGGGCGGCTGTATCCGGCGGCAACTCGACGGGGGTGGTTTGGGCGCGGAAGCTCGTGGCCGGCAGCAGGAGAAGAAATGCGGCGGCAAATTCGAGACAGAGTGGCATTAAAAAGGTCTTTGGTTTCATCATCCTGGGGATTCCGCGCCTTTTGGGGCCGGGCGAATGGGGAAAATCGCGCCGGAGGACCGGAAGGCAGCTCAGGCAGCCGATAGGAGCAACTCTGCCTACTGTTAAGACGATTCTACGCGGGATTAGTCGCAAAGGCACGGGGGAATGCTGGATTTTTGTCTTAACGGCTGGTAAAGCTAGGAGAATCTGTAAGACTTGGGCACCACATCCATTTTCGAGGACCGTATCAAGTAGAATACTGAGACATGGGCGAAGCCCACACAAAATGCGTAAGCGGAAGTACAACCCGAAGCGTCGGATAGTCAAATCCACTGACGAAGCGCGGTTGGAGTCACTCTCCAAGACTGTCGTCTATACAGGTAATTCTGCTCATAAGAAGCATCCGGGCGATTTTGGGCTAACGCCCCCTGCACAGCCCCGGTTGAACAAAACTTTGTGTGACGGCACGCATGTGAATCGAAAAGAGGCAATGCGTTTATTACGTAGCGGGGCGAAGTTGGGTCTGATCTCGATTTTAGAGTGGAATGGATTGCCACAAAACATCTGGGCTGTGTCTCAAGATGGCATACCTCTCGAAGCTCAGCTGGAAAATGTCGAATCAGCTACCTATCACGGCTACCCCATGGGGTCAGGCGATCCTCTAGCGCGTGAAATATTTGCACGATGGAAGGAGGGTGCGACAAGTGACTGAGCCCCTAAATATTTCCATCATCGAATGGCTGGCAGGAGATACAGGAAGCCCTTTCGAGAGGGCAACCAACGCCGAACTATCCATCACTATTGGCAATCATCGGGTCACCGAAGTTGAGGACTTTGAATCTAAGACTGTTCGACAGACGATCCGGGCTTCGGCGGGCTTGGCTGCGATGTGGTTTGTTGCCAATTGGTGGCGGCTTCGTTGGGAAACAGAGCCAAGCATCATGACACGCGAGGACCTCAGTTGGGCGATGTCGCACCACACGCCCGCAATAGGTGGCGGGTTTGTCTGGCCTGACTTAGCCTTTAGGGGATCGGATGGACAGCAAATCGCCACAGTCTGCAAGCTCCATTCTGTTGCAATTTCAGAAGAATTATCCCCTATACGTTACCTGAATAACTTCTCTGCCGTTATTGACGCCAATGCATTTGAGAAAAGCATAACGGCGTTCGTTGAAGCCGTTATTGCTAGGCTGCATTCTCTTGGGATTCGAAAAAGCCAGTTGCATGATCTATGGGACGATCTCCGTAACGAAAGGGGAAACGCCAAGGCGTCTTCGCATAGGAAGCTAGAGGCACTCTTAGGTCTCGACCCAAACGAAAACGACGAGCTGATCGTCTCCCTCTCCAAGTGGTCAAAGATGTATGGTAAGCAGGCATTGGAAGAGATTTCCGCCTCAACAGATAAGGCCCGCATTACAGCCATACTCGAAGACGCGAACGCGGCCGCCCAAGGAGTGAAGTCGTTTGCTGAAATGCCCGGCAGGAACGACAGTTCGGGTTTGATGAGCCTACCTGCCGACGCCGCTCCGTGGCAACAGGGGCAAGCGGTCGCCTATGCTCTCAGGAAACAATGGCAACTCGACTCTCAACCTGTCTCCGACGAAACTCTGGCCGACCGCCTGAACCTTTCACTTAAAAAACTACTTGATGTAAAAGAAAAGGCTCCGTTTTCGTTCGCAATTAACGGTGGGTCCGGATTGGGTCTTGTACTGAATCGCCCACATGACCACGGAAGGCGATTCGACACCGCCCGTTTAATTGGCGATTATGTGGGCTTTGATCTTAATGATCCATTAAGACCCGCCACCGGGGCAGTGACGACTAGGCAGCAGTTCCAACGCGCTTTCGCGGCTGAGTTTCTTTGCCCATCAGAGATGATCCGCGAGCGCTTTTCAGGAAGGCTGGACCCAGGTCGCATTGGGGATACCGTGACCGAGTTGTCGACGGAATACAAAGTATCCGAGCAGCTAATCCTCCACCACATGGAAAATCGGAACGTCCTTCCATATGGAATGACCCAAGCATCTCTTCTGCTGGCATAGCAGAATGGCGATCATCGGAATTAGCAGGTATTTACGGGTCAACCCTTATAAAATCAATGCAATAGGGATTCTATACGAGTTTTTCTTTTGACAGATGATTGCAATAAGGGCAGAATAAATAGAAATATCCCCCCGGTCGCTTCGGTGACCGGGCGCGAAGCCGCTCTTCACGGGCGGCTTCTGCATTTTCTGAGCATGTATATCGCAATATCAAATTCTCAATGCCGGAAGTGCCGGATGCCGGTGAAAACCATGGCAACGCCTAGCTTGTCGGCGGCGGCGATTACGTCTTGATCTTTGACGGAGCCGCCGGGCTGGATTACGGCGGTTGCTCCGGCCTGGGCTACGGTTTCAAGGCCGTCGGGGAAAGGGAAAAAGGCGTCGGAGGCGGCTACGCAACCCTGGAGCGGGAGGACGGCTTTCATGGCGCCGAAGCGGGCGGCGTCTACGCGGCTCATCTGGCCTGCGCCGATGCCGAGGGTCTGGCCGGAGCGGGCGTAGACGATGGCGTTCGATTTTACGTGCTTGCAGACGCGCCAGGCGAAGAGCAGGCTGCGCAGCTCCTCGGCGGTGGGCGGACGCCAGGTGACGACTTTGAGCTCCGATTCGACGATGCGGGTGGTATCGGCGTCTTGTAGCAGCATGCCGCCTGAAACTTGCTTGACGATGGGGCGCGGCGGGGCGGAGTGAACTTCAACCAGGCGCAGATTCTTTTTGGCGGCGAAGCACTCGCGAGCGTCCGGCGTGAAGGCGGGAGCAACAATGGCCTCGACAAAGAGCTTGGAGATCTCGGCCGCGGCATCGGCGTCCACGACGCGGTTGATGCCGATGACGCTGCCGAAGGCTGAGACCGGATCGCAGGCGAGGGCTTTCTGGTAGGCTTCGAGGACGATTGCGCCGGTGGCCGCTCCGCAGGGGTTGGTGTGCTTGACGATGACGACCGCCGGCTCGGTGAACTCCTGGGCCAGCTCCCAGCAGGCGTCCAGATCGACGATGTTGTTGAAGCTGAGTTCCTTGCCCTGGAGCTGTGTTGCTCCCGCAACGCCGAAGCCGCTGCGGTCAGCGTAAAGCGCGGCACGCTGGTGGGGGTTTTCGCCGTAACGCAGCGTCTGGGCCAACGGGTAGTTGATGCGCAAGGCACTGGGCAACTGCGCTGCGGGAATCGCCTCCGGCAGGGCCTGTTCAGGTGGAGGAGCATCGGTGAACTGGTCGAGCGTGTTGGCGATGGCGGTGTCGTAGCAGGCGGTAAGCGAAAAAGCCTGCCGGGCCAGCCGCCAGCGGGTTTCGCGGCTGAGAGAGCCGCCGGTGGCCTTCAACTCTTCTGTGAGGGCTGGGTAATCCAACACGCGGGTGACGATGGCTACGTCTTCAAAGTTCTTGGCGGCGGAACGGACCATGGAGGGTCCGCCGATATCGATGTTTTCAATGAGATGGCCGAAGGCTACGCCGGGCTGAGCGGCGGTTTTCTCAAAGGCGTAGAGGTTGACCACCACCATATCAATGGGCTCAATGCCGTGGGCGGCGACGGCGGCTTCGTGCTCCTTGTTGCCGCGAATATAGAGCAGGCCGCCGTGGACTTTGGGGTGCAGGGTCTTGACGCGGCCGTCCAGCATCTCCGGGAAGCCGGTGAGGTCGCTGATGTCTTTGACGGCCAGACCGGCCTCGCGCAGGGCACGCGCAGTTCCGCCGGTGGAGACCAGCTCGACGCCAAAGCCGGCCAGCGCCTGGGCAAAATCCACCAGGCCATTCTTGTCGGTAACGCTTAACAACGCTCTGCGGATTCGTTTTGGCGTGCTCACAGGTTGGCTCCTCATTGAAAATTCGCGAAAGTTTGCCTTACGGCGGGTCAAGCACCAAAGACCAGATTACAACGTGGTATAGGGCGGGGATTTCCGCATGCGGGATTAATTTGCGAAAAACTTGCCGTGCGATTGATGCGGGATTCACAGCTGGTTCCACAGAGTCTTTGAAAATGCTTTAGAGTGGAGTTATGGGAAGTTATTCCCCAACCCCTCGTTCAACCCGCGAAGAAGGCTCAGACTTTGAGCCGGAGCTTCTGCCTCCGGGCACTGGGTTTATGTCACCGCCGCCTCCGCCGCGGGTCCGCAAGCCGCAGCCGTCGTGGGCGGTTGCGCCTGCGACTTATCTGCTGGTGGGGATCAACTGCGCAGTCTTTGTGGCCATGGTGTTGCATGGGGTGAGCGCGGTGGCTCCCACCACCGGCCAACTGATGCACTGGGGCGCCGACAACGCCGGCAACGTGCTCATCAATGGCGAGTGGTGGCGCATTGTGACCGCCATGTTTGTGCATGTGGGCATTCTTCACCTGGCCACCAATATGTGGTGCCTGTGGAATCTTGGCCTGCTGGCCGAGCCGGTGATGGGTTCGGCGGGCGTGCTGGCGGTTTATATTCTTACCGGCGCGGCGGGCAACATGCTTTCCACGCTGGTGAACTGGGCTCTCTACCATAACTCGCCGGGAGGACCGCTGTTTCCCGTGGGCGCGGGAGCCTCGGGAGCCGTCTTCGGAATTGCCGGTGCGCTGATTGTGCTGCTCAAGTCGCACCGATTGCCGGTGCCGCCTGTGGAGCTGAAAAAGCTGCGCCGGTCGGTGATTTACTTTGCCGCACTCAACCTGGTGCTCGGTCTCTCCATTAGCGTTGGCACCGCAGTGGCGCACTCGGGACTGAATATCGACAATATGGCCCACCTGGGCGGTTGCACCTGCGGGTTGCTCTTCGCGGCTCCCATGGTGCCGCGGATCGGTTCGCCGCGGAAACTCTTTGAGTCGCGGCTGCGCATTGCGGTGGGGATGGTGGTTGGATTGCTGGTGCTGTTTGGGTTTTACCTGGCCCAGTTGGCGGGTTGATCTCTCGTGAGCGGCTGGCTCCTCTCCGCCATTGATTCACTGCCTGTGCAAGAATATTTCCGTACGCAGATCGACTCATTCCTATCTCCGGAGGCAGATCATGAAGCGTCGCGATTTTTTGAAGCATGCCGGCATTACCGCCGCAGCCGTTGCAACCACCAGCAGACTGAACGCGGGCACTCCGAAGCATTCCGCGCCCATAGCCCGTCGCCCTTTGGGTCAGACGGGCGAACAGCTCTCCATCATCGCCTTCGGCGGAATTCTAGTGATGGACCGGGAGCCCAGCGCGTCGGCGAACCTGGTGGCCGAGGCGGTGGATCGCGGGATCAACTACTTTGACATTGCGCCCAGCTACGGTAATGCGCAGGAGCGGCTGGGTCCGGCGCTGGCTCCCTACAGGAACAAATGCTTTCTGGCTTGCAAGACGGAAGGGCGCATGAAAGACGATTCGCGCAAGCAACTCGAACAGTCGCTCAAGGATCTCAAGACTGATCACTTCGATCTTTACCAGTTCCACGCGCTGACCAAGATGGCCGATCTGGACAAGGTTCTGGGGCCGGGCGGCGCGATGGAGACCATGGAAGCCGCGAAGAAGGAAGGCAAGATTCGGTTTATCGGGTTTTCAGTTCATTCGGTTGAGACCGCGCTTGCGGCGCTTGACCGGTATAACTTCGATACGGTGCTTTTCCCGGTGAACTGGGTTCTCTATTCGCAGGCCAACTTCGGGCCGCAGATTTTGAAGCGGGCGCAGGAGAAGAAGATCGGCGCACTGGCGTTGAAGAGCATGGCCAAGACAGTTTGGCCGGCCGCCGAGAAGCCGCATCATCCGCAGCCAAATTGCTGGTATAAGCCTGCCGCTTTTCCTGACGAAGCATCGCTGGGGTTGCGCTGGACGCTGGGGCACGCCATTACGGCCGCCATCCCGCCCGGAGATGAGCAGTACTTCCGCCTGGCCATGGACGTGGCGCAGAACTTTAAACCTCTTGACGCGCACGAGGAACAGGCGCTGCTCAATGGTGCGCACGCAGTGGAACCGATCTTCTATCTGGGCAACGATGTTTAAGGTGCGCTAACGGATCGCCGTGGCGGCGAACTTCTTGACCATGGTCAGCAGCAGCTTGCGGTCGCTTTCGTTCAGGTTGGAGCTGTAGCGGCGGATCTGGGTGAGGAAGCGCAATTCCTCATCGGAGAGCTTTTGCGGGTTGAACTCGTGGCCCAGCGTGTCGTCGGCAAAGAACTGGGCGATGGGAATATCGAGCGCCAGGGCAATCTTGGAGAGCGTGTCCAGCGAGGGCACAGTATGGCCGTTTTCAACGCGCGAGAGATAGCAGCGCAGCAGGCCGGTTTTCTTTTCTATATCCCCTTGAGACAGACCCTTCTGCAACCGGAAAGCGCGAATGGTGGTGCCGATCTTCATGGTGGGATACGTCCTGTCTGACGGCTGCCAGGGTTTACTACCATGGCAGCTATCAAAAGATTATTGGCTTAAGAGTTAACATGCTCGGATGGAGAATGCAAGTGCAATTGTTGATTAACTTCCTGCGATAAATTTTTAGTGGCCCAGCTTCTCCGCGAAGAATCTGTCCATGCGGGCCAGCGCATCCGCGGCGTCGTCAGCGCGGTAGCCTGTGGCGTTGTTGGGATTCTCAAAGGCGTGGCCGGCCTGGGGATAGATTTTGGCGTCCACGGGTTTGCCCAGCGACTGCATCGCGGCTTCAAAGGCATGGACTGAGTCGGGCGTGATGCCGCGATCCTGGCCGCCGAAGTTGCCCAGCACGGAGGCGTGAATCCTGGCCAGGGAGGACTTGTCAGTGGCCAGAGCGCCGTAGTTGATGGCCACGGCCCTGAGGGAGGGAGCGGCGATAGCCAGTTGCAGAGCGTAGCCGCCGCCCATGCACCAGCCCACAGCGCCGATGCGATTGCGCTTCACATCCTTGCGGTTCTGAAGATAAGTGAAGGCCGAAGTGAGATCGCGCACGCCCTGGTCCTGGGGCAGGCCGCGCATCAGCTCATGGGCCAGGTCGGGGTTGTCGGCCACCTTGCCGCGGTAGAGATCGACGGCCAGCGTTACGTAGCCTTTGGCCGCATAGCCCGCGGCTTCCTGCTTGATCCAGTCGTTCAGGCCCCACCACTCGTGGATCACGATCAGGGCAGGATGCGGGCCTGCGCCCTGGGGCAGATAGAGCAAGCCCTGGGCAGTGGAGTCGCCGCTGGGGAATGTGACCGGCTGCTGGGCGCGGGCATCCAATGCAAGAAAGGCAAGCAGCACGGGCAGTGCGAAGAGGAGATTGCGAAGAGACTTCATAGGGAGACCTCGGTTCTGAGTCGATTGTCCTAGAGGGAAGGCCGCCGCAGTCAAGATTTATTTTGCCGCGGCCACTCATTTATTGATGCGTGAGCCGTTCCACGCGACTGTAATTTACTGATGCGTGCGGCATGAACGCCAAAGGCGAGTAAACCTTCGTTGTGCTTGGCGCGTCAGATTGAATATGGCGCGCTGTGCCAGGGAGTGTGAATGCGGCGAACAGGTTTGTGGGCAGCTTGGTTGGGGATCGTTGCGACAGGCTGCTTGGCGGCATGGGCGCAGGCTTCGGTGCAGATTCCGGCGCAAACTCCGGCTCAGGCCGCTACGCCCGGTGCGGCGTCCCCTGCGCCCGCTGAGGCCGCGCCCCCGCAGGCGCCAACCGCGCAGGCCGCGCCCGATCAGGCTACGCAGGCTCGGACCCCCGCAGTTCAAACTCAGCTCGGGGGCAAGCTGCACGGCGTGGTGAAGAGCGGCAACATTCCCCTGCCCGGCGTGACTGTGACCGCGCAAAACACAGGTACCGGAAAGCGCTATTCCACCACCACCGGCATTAGCGGTGCCTGGTCGCTCAACGTTCCGCCGGTCGGCCACTACGTCATTCATACAGATTTCGCGGGGTTTGCGCCTGAGACGCAGGAGGCGGTACTCAGCGCCGCGAGCAGCGATCAAACCGTGACCTTTGCATTGATCCTGGCTTCGCGGGCGGCGGAGCAACAGAAGAGCGAGTCGGCAAGTCGGCAAGTCAGCAAGCCGGCAACGCGGCAACTGGGCCGCAGCGGGGCGCAGAATCTGAGCCTGGAGAGGGCGCTGGAAGCCGATACGGAGATTCAGGGAGAGATGCCCGGCCAGGCAGGCACCGGTGGAGCGGAGTTGCCTTCTATCGCCGGCAACACCGACTTTAGCGCGGATTCGGTGGCCATTAACGGGCAGTCGGGAACGGTAAGCCCGCAGGCCGGCATGGATTATGACCGGTCGATGGATACGGCGCGCGGGCAGAATGGCGGCCAGGGCGGAGGCGGAACTGGCGGTGGTCAGGGAGGCGGAGGGTTTGGCGGCGGGCAAGGTGGCGGAAGATTTGGAGGTGGGGGTGGTGGCGGCGGTGGTTTAGGCGGAGGGCGAGGGAATTTCCGCGGCTTCGACCCAGGCCAGCCGCACGGCGCAATCTTTTGGATAGGAAGCAACTCGGCGATTAATGCGCAGCCGTTTGCGCTGCGCGGCCAGGCGCAGGAGCAGCCGCCCTCAGGGAGCAACCGCTTCGGCATTACCTTCATGAGCGAGCCGTACCTGCCGCATCTTACCAAGCCGAGCGGCAAGGATACGGTTTTTCTCACGCTCTCCGGCACGCGCGCTTCTTTGCCGTCGGATCAGTATGCGACTGTGCCTACGAATGGCAGCTTCCCGGGGACGACCAACGAGCGGACAGGCGGAACCTCTCAGCAGGCCAGTTGGCTGCTGAATTGCCCGAACCCATATGAAACCAATCCGATTACTTGCCAGCCGTTCTTTCCCGAGCCGAACCTTCCCGGCGATACGCAGAATTACCATCTGCTGACTACCGCGCAGACGAACACCACGCAGGCCGGTGCGCGCTATCTGCGCAGTTTGGGCAAAAACGCCACACTACCTGGTGGACGCGGCGGCGGCCGCAGATCGCAGAATCAGGGTCTGCGACAGAGCATCAGCCTCAATTACAACTGGATCGGCACGGCCTTGGACAACGTCAACGTCTTTCCGCTGTTGAGCGGAAAGACAGCGACGAACTCGAACTCCGTGCAGGCCGGGTACACGGTGGGCTATCACAAGATAATTAATATTTTCAACGTCAACTGGAATCGTGCCGCTAGCCGGGCTACTAACTTTTTTACCGATGGTGATGATATTGCTAGTCAACTTGAGATCTACGGTCCGCCGCCCACTCCCTGCTCCGGATCTGACTGCACACCGCCGCTGAATTCCAGCCCTTTGAACTACGGCTTGCCCAACATTGTTCTCAGCAATTTGACCGGGCTGACCGAGCAGCAGCCGAGCTTGTCTATTTCGCAAACCATCTCTCTCTCCGAGACGCTGAGCTGGATTCATGGCAAGCATAATATGCGTTTCGGGGGGGACTATCGCCGCGTGCATCGCGATTTTCTGGGTGGGTCGAACTCCACCGGGACTTTCTATTTCACGGGAGCATTTACCGGTACCGCGCTGGGTGATTTTCTGAATGGCGAGCCGGAGGAGACCAGCATCGACTCCGCGGCATCAAAGAGCTACCTGCGCGATAACGTGATGGATCTTTATGCCATGGACGACTGGCGCGTGCTGCCGATTCTCACGCTGAATTACGGAGTTCGCTACGAATTCTTTGCGCCTTACACGGAGAAGTACGGGCACCTGGCCGACGTGGATACTAACCCGGTTCCGTTTGGCAGTCACACCTCGCAATTCGATGTGGTCGACGAACAGCCAGTCGGAATTGCCGGAACCTATAACGGCAATCTGCCGAATTCGCTGGTCTATCCTTACCGAACAGCCGCTGCGCCGCGGTTGGGTTTGGCTCTGCGGCTGCCTAAGCAATTTGTGTTGCGGGCCGGGTACGGCATCAACTACACCGTGGGCCAATACGCCACTCTTGCCACGACCATGGCGCATCAACCGCCATGGGCCAATGAACAGATCAACGAAGCCAGCGCTTGCCCGTCCGCGCCCGCCGATTGCTACTCGCTACAGAATGGATTTCCCGCGCCGGACACCATCGGCAGCTACGCGCTCGATCCGCATTATCATTTGCCCTATGTGCAGGTGTGGAACCTGGACATACAGAAAACCATGCCCTGGAACGTGGTAGTCAACATCGGTTACAACGGATCGAAGGGGAATCATCTGGACGACACCATTGCGCCGCGCCCGAGTGGAACAAGCGCGGGTACCGACCCGACCGGTCTGATCTTCAACTACGAGCAGGCTGAGGCGTTCTCGAAGTTCAACGCGGGGACGATCAGAGTAAACAAGCGGCTGAGCAAGGGCATTGCGCTGGGCGCTAACTACCAGTACTCCCATTCCATTGACGATGCGGGTTCGGTGGGCGGAACTTCGACGATAGTGGCGCAGAACTGGCAGGACCTGAAAGCCGAGGAAGGTAACTCAAGTTTCGATCAGCGACATAATGTTAGCGGTACTTATCTTTTCGAGTTACCGTTCGGCAAGGATAAACGTTGGGTAACTTCCGGAACGGCTTCGCATATTGTGGAAGGGTTTTCTATCTCCGGAAGCTATACTTTCGCTACTGGTACGCCTCTCAATCCGAATTATCAGGCGGCGGCGTCGAGCGTTAACTGCGGCACGGCCGGCTCCCTGCGCCCCGAACTCACAGGGCAATCCGTGACTGCGGGCGGCGGCTCGCTGCAAGAGTGGTTCAATCCGAATGCTTACACGGCGCCTACTGCCGCCAATCCAAGTTATCCATGCGCCGTCTTTGGCAATGCATCGCGTAACTCGATTGCCGGACCGGGAACCATCTCGAACAATATGTCGCTTTCGAAGACCATGCAGTTAGGCGGCACGCGCAGCATGGAGATGCGCGCCACGGCCAGTAACGTCTTTAATACGGTGCAGTACTCGGGCGTGGATACCAATGTGGTCTCGCCGTCCTTCGGGCAGGTGACCTCAACCGCTGCGATGCGAGCGTTTCAATTTACGGCGAGATTCAGATATTAGCAAGTCAGCGAGTCAGCAGGTCAGCAAGTCAGCGAGTTATTACCGGTAGGCATTTTATGAGGGGTTGGGCACAAAATAGCAGAGCTTGGATTGCGGCGCTGGTTCTGGTTATGCCGGGGGCGCAGCAGGCGCCTGCGCAGAACACTGGCGGCGCAACGAGCCAGCAAGACTCGGGGATACCGCAGGGCGGCTTTGTGCTGAAGATGAATGGCGACCTGGTGCTGACGAACGTGGTGGCGCGCGACGCCAAGACCGGCGAGATTGTGCAGGGGCTCAAGCAGAGTGATTTCAGCATTTATGAGAACGGCAAGAAGCAGCCAATCGATACCTTCGACTTTGATAGTGTGGACAAAGCACAGCCGCTCAACGAGGCTACTGTCAGCGGGCTGGGCGCCGGGGTTAACGGCAAAGGGAACAATGCCGTTGTAGTCGCTAAGCCCGAGGACCTGCGCAATCACAGGCTGATCGTAATGTTCTTTGACCTGACCTCGATGCAGCCCGAGGATCTGGACCGCAGCGTAGCGGCAGCCCAGGATTTTATTAAAAACAAAATGCAGCCTGCCGACCTGGTGGCGCTGGTTTCTCTCGGCAACACGCTCACGGTGGACCAGGACTTTACCACCGACAAGGACGCGCTGATCAAGGAAGTAGGCGTCTACAACGGCACCGAAGGACAGGGCTTTGCGCTGGGCGCAACCGCGAATTCAAACCAGGTGGAAGACACCACCGGCTACACGGCAGACGAGAGCGAGTACAACGACATGAACACCGATCGCGAACTGTTTGCGCTGCGGGCCGTTGCAAAATCTCTGGAAAAAATCACGGAGAAGAAGTCGTTGCTTTATTTTTCCGGCGGCATTCAGCGCGACGGCATCGAGAACCAGGCTTCGTTGCGGTCCGCGATCAACGCGGCGGTGCGCGCCAACCTGGCCATCTACAGCGTGGATACGCGCGGGTTGCAGTCGATTACGTCTGTGGGCGACGCCTCCACCGGCAGCCTGCGTAAAACTGGAGCCTTTAACGGCGGCGCGCTGCTGAACAATATGAATAACAACGTTGCCACGCAGGAGTTGATGACGACGCTCTCCAGCGATACCGGCGGCAAGGCGTTCCTGGATTCCAACGATTTCGCTCCGGCCTTTGCGCAGGTCGAGCGCGATACTTCGGCCTACTACGCCATCGGCTTTCACAGCTCGAACCAGTCGCGCGACGGAAAATATCGCAAGCTGACCATCAAGATCGACCGGCCGGGAGTAAAGCTGGAATACCGGCCTGGCTACTATGCGCCGGCGGACTTTCAGCACGCCGGTCACGAGGATCGCGAGCGCGATCTTGAAGAGCAATTGGCCAGCGACCTGCCGGCCACCGATATGGCCGTCTACATGGACGCGATGTACTTCCGCCTGAGCGAGAACAGCTACTATGTTCCGGTTTCGCTGATCGTGCCCGGCTCGCAGATTCCATTTGTGAAGGGCGGGGACAAGGACAAGGCGACACTGGACATTATTGGAGAAGTGATCGACGAAGCGAAACGGACCATTGGCCATGTGCGGGAGACGGTGAAGCTGAATCTCGATCCCAGCTTGCAGGCGCGGCAGAAAAATATTCAGTACACCACCAGCTTCAATTTGCCACCGGGCACGTACCAATTGAAATTTGTGGTGCGCGAAAACCAGACCGGGCAGATGGGTTCGTTTGACGCAGAGATCACGCTGCCGGATATGAAGAAGGCGCCGCTCAAGATGAGTTCCATTGTGCTGGCATCGATGCGCCAGCCCAGCAAGAAAAATACTCCGCTGGTGCGCGATGGAGAAGAGTACGTGCCCAACATTACCCACGTCTTCCGCCAGGATCAGCATCTCTATCTGCTCTACGAAATCTACACTCCTGCGCACGCAAAGCCGGCTTCCGATGCGCCCAAAGGGGCGAAAACCGGCATCGACCTGTTGAGCAGCCTGGAACTCATTCAGGGATCGGCGAAAGTGTATGAGACGCCGCTGGTCGAGGCCAAAGCGATCAATGTGGAGGGGCGCGATGCAGTGGCTGTCGAGCTGGATGTGCCGCTGGCCACGCTCAAGCCCGGCCCCTACCTGTGCCAGTTGAACGTGATTGACGATGCCGGCGGCAGCTTTGCATTTCCGCGTTTTGCGATCCTGGTGCGGGCGCCGGCTACGGCTCAATCTTCGGGAGCTGCCGGCGCGCCTGCGTCCGCGAACCCATAAGGGCAGTGGCGGCAGCCGGAGTTGCAGCACGAGCCGCGCTTCAGGTGGTATGCCGCTGTGAAGACCAGGTACGGGCCGTCGTAGTAATAGTCTCCGGGTTCAAGCGCGGGCAGCCCCGGAGCAGCGGCGGGTGGATTCCGATCCATGGTTCTATTTTCTCCTGAAGCGGCGGGCTTTCGAGAAGGTTCGTCAAAAGCTATCGGTAATATAGATATATGACAATCTCCGCGCAAGATCGCGCTCGCCGCATCAAGATCATTCTCTTCGACGTTGACGGCGTTTGGACCGACGGAACCATCTGGTTATTTCCCTTTCCGCTTGCCGCACCCGACGGAACGACGCCCCCCAAAATGATCGAGGTCAAGGGCTACAGCGCGCACGATGGAGCGGGTATGACGCTGGCGCGGCTGGGCGGCATGAAGCTGGGCATTATTACCAAGCGGATTTCTGAAACGGTTTCCCTGCGCGCCCGCGATCTCAAGATCGAGTTTGTCTACCAGGGCGAGGCCTTCAAGATGCGTCCGGTGCGCGAGATCATGGCGAAGGAAGGCGTGACGCTGGACGAGATCGCCTACGTGGGCGACGACGTGATCGATTTGGCTGTGATGCGAAAGTGTGGGTTTGCCGTGGCCGCGGCTAATGCTCGGGCGCAGGTGAAGGCCGAAGCCCACTACGTAACTCCGAATAAGGGCGGCGAAGGCGCTGCGCGCGACGCGATCGAGTTTATCCTTGAAGCAAAGGGCGTATTGCAGCAATGCATCGAAGCATCCATTGACGAGAGCAATCCGCTTCCGCCTTCGATGGATATTGGCAAGGGCGGGGATTTGAAATAATGGAAACGCCAACGAAACGCGCGGTTGTGCTGCTGAGCGGAGGCCTGGACTCAGCCACGGTACTGGCCATTGCGCACGGTGAAGGATACGAACTTTACGCGCTTTCGTTCTCCTATGGCCAGCGGCATATTTCCGAGTTAGAGGCGGCCAGACGGGTTGCCGCATCTATCGGCGTCGCCATCCACAAGATTGCGGAGATCGATCTACGCGTCTTTGGCGGCTCCGCACTCACCGGTGATATCGACGTTCCCAAGGGGCGCACGGCCGACGAGATGGGGCACGGCATTCCCATCACCTACGTTCCGGCGCGCAATACCATTTTTCTGTCGTTTGCCCTGGCTTGGGCTGAAGTGCTGGGATCGAGCGATATTTTTATTGGCGTGAATGCGCTGGACTACTCAGGCTATCCTGACTGCAGGCCGGAGTTCATTGAGGCGTTCGAGAAGATGGCCAACCTGGCCACCAAGGCGGGAGTGGAAGGCCGCCAGGCGCTCAAAATTCATACGCCGCTCATCGCCCTCACTAAGGCGCAGATCATTCGCAAGGGAATCGAGTTGTGCGTGGACTACGGACTGACCAGCAGTTGCTACGATCCATCGCCCACGGGCGCGCCGTGCGGGCAATGCGATTCGTGCCTGTTGCGGCGTAAAGGCTTCAGGGAAAATGGGATCGCCGATCCGTTGCAGTACGGAAAATCTAGCTGTTAGCTGTTAGCTGTTAGCTGTTAGCTTTTAGCCTTCAGCTTTCAGCTTGTTCGTGCCAAGTTGACAGCCCCAACCCTTGCACGATGAGCTATAAGCTAAGAGCTAATAGCTGAAAGCCGATTTATGAGCTACGCCGTCAAGGAAATCTTTTATACGCTGCAAGGGGAAGGCGCGCAGGCGGGGCGCGCGGCGGTCTTCTGCCGATTCGCCGGCTGCAATCTCTGGTCGGGGCGCGAGGCGGACCGTGCCGCGGCGATCTGCAATTTTTGCGATACGGATTTTGTAGGAGTAGATGGACCGGGCGGGGGAAAGTTCGATTCAGCAAGAGATTTGGCGGAGGCCATCGAAGAGAAATGGCCTCGGGACTCCTCGCTGGGAAAACGCTTTGTGGTTTGCACCGGCGGAGAGCCCCTGCTGCAAATGGATGCAAGCCTTATCGAAGCGCTGCACCTTTGCGATTTCGAAATTGCTGTCGAAACCAATGGGACAGTCGAGGCGCCGGTGGGATTGGATTGGGTTTGCGTCAGTCCCAAGGCCGGTTCGAAGCTGGTGCAGAAGAGCGGCGACGAATTGAAGCTGGTATATCCTCAAGAGAATGCCGAGCCGAGGGAATTTGAAAACCTTGCCTTCCGGCATTTCTTTCTTCAGCCGATGGATGGACCCAGTCGCGCCGTCAATACAGAACTGGCGCTCAAGTATTGCCTCGATCATCCGCAGTGGCGATTGAGTCTGCAGACCCACAAGTTTCTGGGCATTCCATAAAAGAAATCAGGCAAGCCGATGGAGATATTCAAGGAGTTCGCAATCGAAGCGGCGCACTGGCTGCCCAACGTCCCCGCAGGACACAAGTGCGGCCGGCTCCACGGCCACAGCTTTCACATCGCGGTTCATGTGCGTGGGCCGCTTGATCCGCATCTCGGCTGGGTTATCGACTTTGCAGAAATTAAGGCAGCCTTCAAATCCATCGAGGGTCGCATCGATCACCGTTGCCTCAATGAGGTGGAGGGTTTGGAGAATCCGACCAGCGAGAACCTGGCGCGATGGATTTGGAATGCGCTGCTGCCTGTGCTTCCATCGTTGAGCAAGATCGTGGTTCGAGAGACCTGCACCAGCGGCTGCATCTATACAGGCGAACCGGGCAATTGATTGGGGAAGGCGCGCCGCACGTACGCCCACAAATAAAAAATGCTCATCGCCAGCAGGATGAGCGAAGCCGGCCGCACCAGCAGAATCGTCTCTATCTTTCCGAATAACCCTGCCGTGCTCAAAGGCAGGTTCCTAGTGAATAGGAGGAGGAGCATCGATGGAATATCCCCGGTGATCAGAATCCCCGCGGAATTGGCCAGCAGCGCAAACCACCCCATTGGACCTCCCTCAGCCCACAGCATGGCGCAGGCCGGAACCGTAAGCAGCAGGAGTTTCGCATCATGTTCGCGATGATAGGTCACCAGCATGGTAAGAGTCGCGATTGCCGCCAGAGCGAGCCATGTGTTGGCCGGGGATACGCGCGAGCGGAGAGTGGCCAGAGACCATGCCAGCAGGAGCACACCGGATAAAAGATAACCGGCAGGATTGTAGATATGCGGATCGTCGCGAAGGACGCTGATGACCGATTGCAGATCGACGATCGGGTCGGGGCCTAGGAAATCGATGGAAGCCGGACCGGGGTCGTTGAGAGCGCCGCGCGCAGAAGTAGCCAGTATATTGGATTGCAATTCAGGCATCCAATGCGGCGCGACGCTCGAGACCCACAGCAGGGCGGGCAGCCCCAGCACAATGGTCACGGCCAGAGTTTGCAACGCGCGTTTCCTATAGGTTCCGCCCGCCAGCAGGAAATAGAGCCAGACCAAGCCCGCATCATGGGGCTTGATTGCCAAGCTCACCGCAAGGCAGAGGATGCCCGCGGGAACAAACCGCTCCTGAAGGAAGCACCATACGGCCACTACGCATAGGCTTACCACCAGGCCGGCCGCATTGCCATAGGCAAAAATGATGAAGCAATTGGCCAGCAGGATGCAAACCAGAAACAAGGAGACACCGGACGAATGGCTTGCCGCCAGCTTCCACATCAGAAAGGCGGCCAGGGTGAGGCCTGCGGCCACTAGCGCCGTCCACAGCCAGCAGGCCGGGCCCCAGGGCAGGAGCGCGAAGGGAGCGACAAGGAACAATGTAGTCGGCAGATTGACGCACAGCGAAATCGCGTCGTGTAAAGGTCCGGACATGACATGTTCAAATTGGGTCTCCCACTCACTTTCCAGGTACACGCGCATAAATTGGTCCGCCTGGTAGGGGTCGCCATGCTGAATCAGGCATCGCGCGCCGTAGTAAACCGCCTTGAAGTCCGTCATACCGCTAAACGAGCTATGCGCTTGAAAAGAGCCCCATAGAACGGAGATACCGATGCTCAACAGGATCAAAGCCAGAGCAACCCGCTGCGTCCTTTTCATGCGCCACCTTACCTTCCTTCCGCTTCGAGGTTGGTCCGGAATCTGTGATTCACGGCAGTTCCTACCAGAGTACTCGCGGCGATAGCGGCTTGGTCAAGGAGTTTGCGGAGACCAAGACGGTCTTTAGGGCTAATGCGGACCAGATCAACCACCGCTGTGAATGGGTTGAGGGTCAGAAGAACACGGTCAGCGAGAATCTTGTCCGATGGCTATGGAAGAGACTGCTTCCGGCGCTGTCGACTGGAATTCTTCTGGTTGCTGGCGGCTTGTATAGCTATAATGATATTCCTGCGCCGCGCAATCGAATGAGCCTCTTGAACGCCAACACGAGAACCACAACCTCTGACACGGGGATAGTTCAATGACCTCCAAATTGGCGGCAGGGGAAGTTCAACCTGTTATCGGGACCTTGGCCGATACAGGGCCTGTGACCCATTCGGTTCAACGAATCTCTCGCCCCAGGCTGACCGTCGTGGTTCCTTGCCACAACGAAGAACAGGTGTTGGCCGAAACTGCGTTGCGCCTCGTCACATTGCTTGATGAATTATCTCAAGAGGCTTTGATCGTTGAACCGTCCATTTTTTTCGTTGATGATGGATCGGCTGACGGCACCTGGAGTGTCATCGAGCGCCTCGCAATCCAAGATGCCCGTATCCACGGTCTAAAGTTGTCTCGGAACTTCGGTCAACAAAGTGCAATTTTGGCGGGGTTGCTCACTGCTCCGGGCGACGTGCTGATCAGCATTGACGCCGATCTCCAGGACGACGTGGCGGCGATCGGCGATATGGCGCGTGCTTATGCCCAGGGAGCCGAGGTTGTCTACGGCATTCGGCGAACTCGCGCGACAGACAGTTTCTTCAAGCGTACGACTGCCGAAGGCTACTACAGGCTGCTCCAGATAATGGGCGTACAACTGATGTTCAATCACGCCGATTTCCGGCTCCTGAGCCGGCGCGTTGTGGAGGAATTGCGCAGTTGCAAGGAAAGCAACCTGCTGCTAAGAGGATTGATCCCGCAGCTTGGCTTTCAATCTGCCCTGGTTTACTACGATCGGCATGCGCGTTATGCCGGAAAGTCTAAGTACTCAATCTTGAAGATGATCACGCTGGCTTTGAACGGCATTACGTCGTTTACCGAGGTACCGTTAAAGATCATCACCGTCCTCGGCATGCTTGTTTCTCTTTCCAGTTTTGGCTTGGCGGCATGGGCGTTGATCGCCAAGTTCCTCCATCTGGCCGTGGTTCCCGGCTGGGCTTCTATCGTAATTCCCCTCTACCTGCTGGGGGGAATACAACTGCTATGCCTTGGAGTCATCGGGCAGTATCTCGCGAAGATGTACTCGGAGGCGAAGGCCAGGCCTCGATTTATCGTGGAAAAGAGCCTTTAGCCTGAACAGTTCCTTATCAATTACCAGGCAATTGGGCAAGCAACGCGTACTGGCCGCCAAGAGGCAGCTTAGATAGCGCACTCTCGACGGCGCTGAACGCGTTAAAGAGCCTCTCTGGGAGATAGAGGAAGTATTCCATTCTGAGTGAAATGAAGCCGGACGCCCCGAGCAGATGGCTCGTTTCGCGCGCCGTAAGCAGCTCCGCGTCCACGTCAACCGGAGATCTGTTCACAATCGTTCGTGTGACTGGATTCCAGGGATTGTGTTCAATGATGCAACACAGACCCCCAGGGCTCAGCACCCGCCGCATCTCATTGGTCAGAAGTCTCCTGTCCTCTCCATGCACATGGTGCAAGACACAAACGGCAGTCACAAAATCGAAGGAGTTATCGTCAAATGGCAATTCGACGAGGGACGGCTGCACGAACGTTTTGAACGAAGCATTCGCAGACAACATGCCGGCAGACGGGTCGCAGCCTGCCGCCTGAGCGAAGTTGGCGCCGGCCAATTCGAGCAGTTCGCCGCGTCCGCAGCCAACGTCCAGCCATCTCAGTTTCCCTGGCCCGCCCCCCGCGCGCTTCAGGAGCCTACGGATCAGAAGCCACTTCCTGCGGTGAAAATGGATCGGATCACGCGCGAAGCGATTTCTGAGCGGGTCATCGAGCAGCTCGGTATAGGAGGGCGCGTACCGGTCAAACTCAGGGGATATTTCGTCGCTCTTTTTCAAGGTCTTCGCCCTTTCGCTCCATGATGTGGATGCCACTGTCATCCTCCACCAGTCTATAGTGGGATTCAAGATAGGGTTCAAGAATGAGATCACGGGGACTCCTGGGCCACGATCCGGGAAAAATCTCCCCCGCGACCTTAGGTCCGAAATTGGTGTCCCAAATCACGTACCTAACCCGCCTTTGATCCAGGATATCTATGACTTCACGAAACTGCGAAGGTGTGTTGTAGTTGTACATCAGGAAACTGTAGCGCGTAGGGTTCGTTGTCGCAGACAGGAAGTAGTACGTGGGGGCATATGGGTAAACCAGGATCTCCTCGCCAGGCGATACATGCTCATTCAGAAACATGAGTACTTGATCCGATCCGAGTATTGCTACAGTGCCTGCGCGCGTCGATATTGTGCGGCCTGCCACGGCGGCATTCACAAAATTAAAAATAGCCAGACACACTGCGGCTACGGCAAGTGTCCACACAGCCGCTTGAACGGCCTTCCTACGGCTCTCGCCCACGACATGAAAGAATAGGATAATCAGCAGCGGCGATCCGAATACCAGATGGTAGATGTCTCTGCGATGTAACTCCGAAAGCCATAATGCCCATCCACAGAGCCAATAAAGGGTAATCTCGGGTGTTATATATCTCCACTTGGATCGAATGCCAAGGGCTATCATGAGGAAAGGCAACGCGGCGATAAAGAGAAGAGGCGCAATCAGGATTGCCGCAATTCCAACAAACCATCCCCCTCCCGCCGTTACCCAGGGAGTCCAGTAGTCTTTGAGTATTCCCTGCGCATAGACTACATTGTTCACTGCGGTGTAATGCTGGGACGGGTAGACGTAGTCCACGTAGACTAGACTGCCCAATGCTCCCTGGCTCCAGAAATACGCGAGCACAAGGCCAATAAAGCCGAAATAGCCTCCAGTAACTAAGCCAAGCGCGGACAGTGGCGCTGAAACTTTTCGGCGCAGGAGCCATAGCCACACAAGAAATGCACAGAACAGCAGCATTCCCTTGGGTTGCAGGACGCACGTAGTTACTCCAGCCAGAGAGCCTGCGGCGATCAATAGGAAGTTCTTGCGACTGGCATACCAGAGCGCCAGACAGACGACCGACAGCAATGCGAAGAAGTTGCTGTCCACATGATGGCTTATTCCCGGCCAGACCGCGCCGAAACAGGTTCCGGCAAAAACAAGACACGGGAGCATCCGATATCGTCCGCATGCCCGGCGGGATAGAAAGTAAATGGATATGCCGGTCCCCAACGAGGAAACGAATAAGCATATCCGCGAAGCCAGGAAGGTGACCCCGAAAAGTTTGAAGAACGCCGCCAGGTAATAAAACGTTCCTGGGCCCATGGCTTCGAAAAAATCGCGGGCGAAGACCTGTCCGTGGACAATTCGCACGGCGCCGTATAAGAGCGTACCTTGGTCCGATCCCAGAAAAATAATCCGCATGAACGGCAGCAGGTAGGTGGCGGCGCAGAGCGTAAAGATAAGATAGCCCCGCCAAAGCGAAGACACTTTCCGCGCGGGAGGATGGATTACCGTAGGAGTAGCTGCTAGGTTCATCTGGCTGCCTTAGTGAAGAGGACGGGTTGCTGCAATGAAATACAATGCAGCGGCGTCCTCACACATTGAAAAGCCGATCGCGCCAATCAGACATGCGGTTTGCTTCCCACCGGAATCGAGTTGCGGTCCGATTCGGAATCTCACGAGCCCTGTGGGATCTCGGAATAATACTTCTGATGTACTTTTCTGCCGGTGGAGTCGAATCTGGGCACGCGCTTGATTCCCCACTTATGCATTACATAACTTGCGGTGGTAGCCAGAACCCCTAATCCATATTCCACGCTGCGCTTGAAGTTGATGGAAGAGGCTTCTTCAAAATATTTCGTCGGGCAGGAGATCTCTCCAATATTGAAACCGAACATCACGGCCTGTGCGATCATCTGGTTATCGAAGACGAAATCGTCGGAATTTTCAAGCAGGGGCAGAGTCTCAAGCAATTCGCGCGAGAAGGCGCGGAAGCCGGTGTGGTATTCGGAGAGTTTAACTCCCAACATCATGTTCTGGAATGCCGTCAGCAGGCGATTGGCGACGAACTTATAATAAGGCATTCCGCCTTTCAGCGCTCCCGCTCCCAGAATTCGCGAACCCAGAACCATGTCATAGATTCCGCTGGCCACCATACCGGCCATGGCCGGAACCAGCAACGGCGTGTACTGGTAATCGGGATGAACCATGACCACAATGTCAGCGCCGGCTGCCAGAGCCTCGCGATAGCAGGTTTGCTGATTGCGTCCATAACCGTAATTATTGTCGTGAACAAAGGTCAGCAAGCCGAGCTTGCGGGAAAGAGCCGCGGTCTGGTCCTTGCTGGAGTCATCGACGAGAATCTTGATGTCCACCACGTCGGACAATTCGCGCACCGTCTGTTCCAGGGTCTTTTCGGCATTGTAGGCCGGCATCACGACCGCAACTTTCTTTCCGTTAATCATGGCTAAAGCTCCTAAATATTCTTCCTTGCGGAACCCGGCGTACGATTCAGTGCGAAGCTGCGGGCAACTGCTCCGGCATCGGGTAAGGAGAAATGCTGGCCGGCTGAGCGTCCGGCTCGACCAGCCATACCTTCCGGTCGTGGTAGTAGTGTATCAATTCAAGATTGTTCGCGCTGCTCATTTCTCTTGCCCACACCACTTTGGACCCATCGATATCAGCCCAGTTGTAGACCCACTCATCGATCGGATTGTGGCCGGGAGTGTAGCGGACGATTGCCAACTGGTCTCCGGAGAGTTGTTTCAGCTGGGCCTCGATTTGCGCTCGCTGCACGCCGAAATGCTCCGGGCCGTACCATTTGTCGGCCCATTGCGAGGGCGGCCACTCGGAAATCACGATGTGGAGGGGCACGGTAAAGATCCGCAGTCCGGCCATTGCAACGCAGATCACCACCAGGAGGCGGACCATGGTTGCGCCCACGGGCTTGCTTTCCGGACTCCAGACTCGAAGATGGCGCATGGCCTGCAATCCGATGGCGTAGAAAACGGCGGTGAAAGGCGCCAGGTAGTGGGCGATGAGATAGATTTCGATGATCGCGCCCGCTGCCAGGATGAGCGAGCACAGAACCAGGAAGCGAATGCGGCGATCGAGAAAGACGCGGCGCAGCATGATGAGCGGAGGAAGCAAAACGAAGCCGGCAAAAAATTCAAAGCAGCGGATTGCCTTGAACGAGGTTTCAGGGAAGAAGCCGCTGAGCTTATGGATTTTTTTGTAGCCGCCCAGCTCGTTGTTCATATAAAAGTGGCGCAGTTCTTCATGCCGGTAGGCGGGCGTGGGGCGCTGCTGCTGCCAGATGTAATAAGGCGCAACGGCGTAGGTGGCGCGATTGACAGTGTAGGGCAGGGTAAAGGGACTTCCGAAGGCGCGGTAATCGTAGTATCCCAGCCATGCGACGGCGGCGATGATCAAGGCCAGCGGCAACGCGCTCAGTCGAATTAAAGCGATGGTGGAGGGGCGATTCGTGCCGCGCAAGAGCCAGTGGCCCAAAAAAATCGCTACCGGGAGGCAAAGGAGCAGGCCTTCATAGGGGCGCGCGATGGCCAGCAGCACGATACCGGCCGCCATCAGCAGAGCGTATCGGTGGCGTGCGGTTTTCATCAGCCGCGGCAGTGCTCCCAGCACCAGCGCACCGCCCAGGGCAGCGATGCAGCCGCCGGCGGAGTAGGTGTTGATCCAGTAGCTGAAAACTCCCAGGCGCAGGACGGACAGCATTCCTCCCAGTAACGCCCAGCCGGGCGGCAGCCACGCCTGCAGCATCCAGCAGAGAGCGGCGCACATCAGCGCGCTGGAGACGAGAACGCCAAACCAGGGGTTACCGAAGAGGAGCTTGCCGGCAGCCAGCAGCAACCCCTGCGCGGGAAAGTACATGGACATATAGGTGGGCTGCATGGTGATGTGGATGCTTTCGAAATGGGTCCACATGGCTGGCGTGGGGTTGGCCAATCGGCCGTGAAGGAAAGTATCGGCCGCGAGCAGGAAGCTGAAGTCGTCAGGAACAAAGGGGAGAGGGATGGGATAAAAGGGAAGAATGGCGAGCCGCAGCAAGAGCGTGGAAAGGCCGACGACGGCGACGGCCAGCCCCTGCTTTCTCGCCAGCCGCCCGAAGGCGCGCTCCATGCGGCGGAAAGTTGAGGAACCAAGATGCGGCAGGCAGAACGCCCCGGCGATGGCAATCAGGGTTAGGCCGCCTTCGAGCAGTAGCAGCGAAGGGGCACTATCCTGGGCGGTGGAGAGGAGCATATCGCTAATTTTATGCTGTAGCGTTGCCCGGTGTGTCTCTATTTTTTATGGAATGACACAGTGAAGAGTGTCGCGGAGACGGTTGTGCATCCGAGTCAACGTATCAATAATCCGACATACGAATTCCCGTCCCCAAAGCATCCTTGCAATCAGGGACGCGGGTGAATGTTCAAAGATTGACACACGCCTGGACTTGAGATGCCCGTCGCGCTTCTCCTGCCAGGAAAGGATTGACGATGAGTTGTTGCACTCCGGCTCAACGCGGACCGGACTTAAACCGTGTAGCTTGCGAGAACCGTGGTGATGTTGATAAATGCGGTGTTCAGGCCTCCGGCCAGCGACTGCATGCCTGCGGTGGCGCCGAATGCGATCAAAGCGACGGCCAGGGCATATTCAACAAGATCCTGGCCTTCGTCGCTGTTCATCAAGCATGGAGCTGCACGTAAAGATTGAGATAGATGGAGTTCATCCTTGTCCTCCGCGCAATCGCTCAACATTCGTCGATGTGCATAATCAACGATGTCCCCAGAAAGTAACCAGATAAATAGTACTTTGGTTGTAATTTTGGATTTTGTATGTGTGCGAAATGTGGAAAAGAAGTGAAGAGCGCATGAGATATCCGCGCACCAGTTCGATCCCGCACTGGATCAACAATGACAATGCAGATATAACTGCTTTATCTGGTGTGCATTGCTTGAATTTTCACAGGATAAAAAGTGACCATACGACCTTCACACGCGGCGGAGGATGCCGCATGTGAATGGCAATTTCAATAACTACCCATAAGTTGATTGATTCGCTGGCCAGGGATTAAACGGTGTAGCTGCCGAGGACTGTGTCAATGTGAAGGAAAGCAGTGTTGATGCCGGAGGCCAGGGTCTTCATGCCGGCCGTCGCGGCGAATGCAATCAGCGCAACAACCAGAGCGTATTCAACCAGGTCCTGGCCATTCTCCTGTACGATCAGGCAATGCAGTCGGTCGATAAGATTCTGAATGACAAGTCTCATGCGTCTGCCTTCCAGTGGATAACGTGAAAATCGAAATGTTTGTCTGGAATATTATACCCGGGCAGTAACTTCCAACGCCAATCTTTCTTGCGAATGGGCAATGTTACTACATTGGGTTTTTCCGGTCCTGCAATGCAGGAATTAAACCGAGTAACTACCGAGTGTGTTACTTAGGTCCGTCATGGCGTTGAGCAGAACGACAGCGAGACCCTTCATGCCGGCCGTTGCGCCGGTGGCAATTAAAGCAATGATCATGGCATACTCGACCAGATCCTGCCCATCTTCCAGCCTCATCAGGGCACGAAATCGTTCGATGAGTTTACGATGTACAGGATACATGTGATACCTCTACGAACTGCCGGAGGTGTCTGGTCCTTATGTTGGGGAGAGCTATCTTAAGCGCCTGGTCAGGCGTTGAGTAACTCTCCCGCGAAGGAGCAAACATGCTGGTCTGTGCCGTGCCGGCCCTATCCTGCTTCGCAGGAGGTTAGACCGTGTAGCTGCCCAGAACCGTGTTGATGTTGCTGAATGCAGTGTTGAGGCCGCCGGCCAGAGCCTTCATGCCCGCAGTGGCGCCGAAAGCGATAAGGGCAACAACCAGTGCATACTCGACCAGATCCTGACCTTCCTCGCGGTTCATCAGATCCTGGAACTTCACATACAGCTTGATAAGCATCGTGTTCATTTGGTCTCTCCGTAGATTGATTTTCCCAGCTTTCGCCGGGGCACCCTCAATATAGCAAGTGGTGTGCCATTCATAGCAATGATTTTTTATCTTTATAAATCAATGACTTACCAAATTAGTAACCCATACCGTGGTGGGTCTGTGTGTAAACGATTGTATACACGGCGCATATGTATCATCGGCATCGTATACATGACCCAAAAGTGTAGTATCGGGAAAGCGGAGTACCGATCAGGCTGGGAGCGGATAGCTGCAGGCGCGCGGCCGGGCATTCCACTTGACTCCGGGCAACTTATGAGCACTTTACCGTGGAGCAAATTGCATGGACCGCGAAAACAGGTCTGTTGATCGGGAGGTCGGCGGAAACTTCCCTTTGCCGTGGCCCGGCAGAATCCTGGGCCCAACTCCCGGCCTGAAAGAAATGAATCTGGTTTGTTGGGGCGTGTTTGCCGCGCTCCTGGTGACGCGGTTCTGCTATCCGCTTTGGATTCAATTCAAGACCGGGGTTGGTTCTTTTCACTTACGCCCGGCCGATTTTATCTATTTCTATGGCATTGGCCGCATCGCCAATGAGTATCCACTGGCAAGGCTCTATGATTACAACCTGCAACTGAAGACATTCAACGAGATCTACGCCTTGCACGACGGCGCATATGGACCCAGCCCGTATCCGCCTTTTGTGGCCTTGTTCTTCAGTCCTTTCGCGCGCATCCCTTTTGTGCCGGCTTTCTTTCTTTGGGCGGGCGTCTCGCTGGCTCTTTATCTTGCGGGGATAGCGGCTGCGGTGAAGGGCATCTTTCCCGGGGAGCGGCTCAAAGTTTCGCTGATCTTCTGTTTTGCTCTGGCATTCTCTCCCTTTCTCTATGGCACACTGGCCAATGGACAGATCGGCACTGCGGCGGTGTGCTCGATTGGGCTTGCGATTGCGCTGGAACGCCGCTCAAAGCTGTTTTCGAGCGGCCTGGCGCTCTCGATTCTGGCCTATAAGCCGACGCTGCTCCTGCTTCTCATCCCCATGCTGCTTCTGACCCGCAGGTTCAGGACGCTCTACGGATTCATAACCGGCGCGGTGCTGCTGACGCTGGCCACAACGGCGTGCGCGGGCACGCAAATCTGGACGGCCTACGCGCACTTCCTCAATTACTTTGGGCGCGTCGCCGGCCTCGATGGTCAACCGGTCCTCCGTCTCTGGAAATTTGTGGACTTCAGCTCATTCTTTCAGGGGATTTGCGGCGGCCGGTCCGTGACTGAAACAGTTCTTTTCATCTCTGTATCCGGCACGATTGCGGCCGCGCTTGCGGTGTTGTTGTGGAAGTCTGCCGCGGGCGGCAGGCCGGCGCAATCCCTGGCATGGGCGGCGACGATTACCTGGACACTGCTCTTGAATGTCTATGTCCCGGCCTACGACTGCGTTCTGGCTACCCTGGCGGTCATTTTGACTCTGAGCGCGCTGAGAGAGTTGGAGTGGACGACGGCCATGCGCTGGGCCGTCTTTCTGTCGATATCGATATGCGTGGCTTCATGGGCTTCAGACGCGATTGCGATCAGGCATGGAATTCAGATTCTCACCATTCTGCTCGCCGTTCTCGGATTTGGGCAGCTTTATCTATTGCGCCGGGTCATGGAACGGGGATTGCCGGAAAAGGTCCACGAGCCGCTCTAACCGTGGGCAGAAGGGCACGGGGAACCGTCCCTGGGCAATGAAGCAGGCGAGAATTCGATCAGGTCGCCGGGTTGCGTCTGTGTGTTGAGGATGGTTCCTGCGACGAGTTCGAGCACGGAGTGCGCCGAGAGACAGGCCGACAGACGCCACGGAGGCACTGCGTGGCAGATCTTCCTGATTCGGTTCCTGCGATCCAGATAGACCAGGTCAATGGGGAACTGCATGAAGAAGGTGTGTACGGCTTCACAGGGGAGGATCCACAGGCCTTCTCCGGGAGCCAGCCGCGCGCGCCCCAGCAGGCCCTTGCTACGCCTGGAACCGCTGTTGGCCACTTCCAGGCTGGTGGCAAGCACAGTATGGCGGGTGAGATTTGTGACCTGCAGGCGGGTCGCCGGGGTTGGGGGGCGGCGCTGAGTGAGACCATCCCGCGGCCCGCCTAAGATCCTGCTAAGCAAATTCATTGGATTGCCTTACTCCCGCCGGCAGCCTGGAGAGACGGCCGGCGAAAGCGTTACTGAGGCGATGAAGAAGTTGTTGTTGTACTACTGCTGGTGGAAGAGCTCGATGCTGCGCCAAAGCCTTGCCCGGCGCCTTCGATCTCCAGCGGCGGCTCCGGCTTCATGCTGTCGAGAAGTTTCTCAACCGGTATGACTGTCGGCAAGGGAGCCGGCGTATTGTCGGCCGTCTTGGCATCCGGCGTATTCATGGGAATGCCGGAGTTGGGTGGCAGGAATTTGGACGGGAACTTCAACTCAGGGGTAGGCGCGCCCACCTGGATGGGAGCCACAAACTCCGGCGTCACCAGGACGATCAGTTCGTTGTTGGTCTTGCTCTTCTGCATGGACTGGAAGAGCTTGCCCAGAATCGGAATGTCTCCTATGAACGGAATCTTCTCGAAGGTTTCGGTTTCCTGGTTGTTCAGCAGGCCCGCGAGAATATAACTCTGGCCGTCGGCCAGCTCAACCTCTGTCTTCATCTTCCGGGAGGTAATGGCGGGCACCTCAAATCCTGAGATATCCACTGCATCCGCGAAGTCCAGCGAGCTGACTTCGGGGGCGATCTGGAGACGGATGGTTCCGCGGGGAGTGATGACGGGGATGAAATTGAGGCGGATTCCGTACTCCTTGAACATGATGGTAATGGTGGATCCGCCGCCGGTCCCAGATGCCTGTGCGACCGGATAGGGATATTCTCCGCCGGCCAGGAAGCTGGCTTCTTTCCCATTCACCGCCATGATATTGGGCTCCGCCAGAACTTCGGTTACTTCTTTGGTATTGAGCGCCGTGATGACTGCGCCCACGCCACCCAGGCCGGGAAATAAGGCCGCGATGTTCTGATTAGTCGCTATGGTCGTTGCAGTAGCGGTAGTCAAGGGATTAGTGGCGAACTGCGTGGTTGATACCACGCCAAAAGCATTTCCCAGCCCGGTGTCTTGCATATTGATGCCCAGTTGCTGGGCCTTGGTGCGGTCCACGCTCATGAAGCGCACCTTGAGCAGGATCTGCGGATCGGCTGGCGGCACTTTGACGTCCAGCAGATTGACGACTTTGCCCGCTGTGGAGGCAATCTTCACGGCGCGATCGGAGCCGCTCAGGTTATTGACCGTGCCGCGCAGGAAGATCATGTTGTTGTCAAAGCTGACCTTCAGGTTTTGTCCGGGGAGCTCCGCTCTGAGCTGGCGGCGGACTGCCTCCAGGCTGCTTTCCGATGCCGCCGAGCTGGCGCTCACCTTCACATTGAAGAACTGCCGGTTGCCCAGCGTGTCCCAGATAATCAGGCTGGTTTCGCCTACGGCTTTACCGCTGACCATGATCTCGGTGCGGCTGATGGCGTGGGTTTCAGCGATGTCGGCCGAGCCGATGGCGATGCGCTTGATGGGCTTGGCCGTATCCACCAGCACGGTTTTGCCCACGGCTACGTAGAGGTCATTGGCGGAGTCCTGGATGGCGGCCGGGGCGGGTTGAGGAGCAGGCGGCGTGGATTGGGTTTGAGCCTGCTGGCCCGATGCGGCGCAGAAAACAAGAAACATTGCGCAGAAACATGCGATGGTATAGCCAGCCTTCGCTCTCACTGCTTTCCCTCGGACTAATGAAATTTTTCCGTACCCGATTTATCGCCGTTGATCACTTCGATCGTGAATGTGTCGGGTGCTGCTCTGCGAACGTGACCCGAGCTCACCGGCTTTTTAGCGCCGGGATCGGCAAACAGGTTGGTCATGGCCGTGCCCGGAACCTTGTCGATCTTGGTATCAAGCGGATTGCGCAGAACCAACTGGATTTTAACCTGCTGGTTGCTGGCCAGGCTCAGCGTCTCGGCCTGTTCCGGAGTGACCAGCAGGTTAACGACCTGCACCGGCATGGGCTTGCCTTCAGGGTTTTTTTGAATCTCAGTACCGGCCGACAGCACCTGGATGTTCTGCAGGATGGTTCTGGACTGAATGCCTTCGGCCGCTGTCTGAACCCCCTGCGCACCGGGAGGAGTGCCTGAGATGAGTACGTCCACGCGCATTCCGGGTGTGACGAATCCAGCTACGCCCACCACATCGTCCACCTTGACCGCGCAGGCTCTCATGCCCTGGGGAATGGTGGCTGCCAGGCCGCCGCCGGAACCGACGGCAGCCAGGCGGCTATCGAGAATGGGCTCACCCTGGTAGATGTCCGCCAAGACCCCTCGACCAATGGCATCCTCGGGCTTGAGAATGGCGCCTTTGGGAGCCGCTCCGGCGATCTGGATGGTGGTCAGGTTGGAGGCGGTAAGAACGGACCCGAGTTTGATATCTGCGTTAGCCGCAACCACGCTCGTGGTCAGTACAGGCCTTGCCGCTACCATGCGGTTGCCTACCGCGCGGTAGACCAGGAAGGCGCACGCGCTGGCAATGACGAATGCGAGGAGAAGGATTGTAAGAACTCGTCGGTTCATCTGGAAGCCTGTTCGAACTGGCTATCCGCCAGCTCTGTCTTTCTGAAATCAATGGTAATTGGCGGCCTTTCGGAAACCAGCATCGTAGCGCGCCGAACCCGCGAATGTGTAAACAAAAAACTGGTAAATCTAAATGCCTGTACAGTTTATTCCCTTCAATTCATAAGTCAAGTCTTAACTTGTCGTGGATTGGCTTCCTCGCTCACCTTGAACCTCTGCGATTCTGAAAGAGGATACAATGGAGTTCTGACGGGGAGCTTGCACACCCCTTTCAGGGGAGTTTGCACACCACTTTCAGGGGATTTCATACTCCACTTTTTGAGCATTCTTATTAGCTGAAGCGCATGCGCGAGGCCACCACCCATGGGAAGGACCGGGCGGCGCGAGGGAGAAAACTTATCCTGTCATGAGCTCTTCCCGCACCATTACGCTCTTTTCAGACCGGCCGGATCCATTCGTATCGGGATCGTCCTTTGTGGTCTCGATTCTGATGCATGGAGCGGTGATCGGCGTAGTGGCGCTGGCAATTTTGTACGGGCCGCAAAACCACCGCATTGTCACCGAGCGTTATGCCGTGCGGCACCTGGAGCTGCACGCGCCGGAGCCCCAGACGCGAGCCTCGGCCGCCAGCGGCATTCGATATCCGGGACCGCGCCTCAAGGCAAAAACCCCCGCCCCGGGCGGAATGCAAAGCGCGCAGGCTGAGGCTTTGCGGATCACTGCGCAAGGCGCACCGGGCGCACAGACGCTGGTGCAGCCCAAGATTAAAAATCCTGTTACGCTGGCCAAGGAAATTCCTGTCCCGACCGCGGTGATCTGGTCTCCGGAAAAGGCCGAGGTCAAGACCATCGTTCCGCCCAAGCCGGCTCCGCCCACTGCCTCTGAAGTGAAGCCTGTGCTCGATCAGCCCAATGAAGAGGTAAACCTGGCCGACCTGGGCATCTCAGCCTCGGAGCTGGCCTCGCGGAAGCAGCCTATCCTGCCCAGCACCACCTCGCCCATCGTGGTTCACGGACCCGATAAGGTGCAACTGCCTCCGGCAACCACATCGGATTCCGCCGCGCAGCCTACGCCCACCGCGGTCATGTCGCTCTCCGATACGCGCATGGCGAACGGAACCGTCACCCTGCCGCCCGTGAACGAGACGGTTAAAAAATCTTCGCCCGGAGCGCTGGCCCCGGGGCAGGGCAAAGATACTTCGCAAACTGCGAATGGCAACTCGCCCGCCAAGGCCGCCGGATCAGGCACGGGACAGGGCGCAGGCGCTAACGGAGAGAAAAATGCATCCGCTGGAGCAAACGGCAAACAGAACGCCGGGAATGCCGCGCCTGCGCAAGGGGCTGATTCCGGCTCAGGGAATAATGCGGGCAGCCATCCTGGGTACGCCGTGATCAAGCTGCCCAAAGACGGCGAGTTCGGAGCGGTGGTGGTGGGCTCGTCGCTCGAAGACAAATATCCTGAGACCGCGGAGCTATGGAGCGGCAGGATGTCCTACACCGTTTATCTGCACGTGGGCCTGGCGCATAGCTGGATTCTCCAGTACTCGCTTTCGCGCGCCGACGATGCGGCCGCGGGCGGCAACACCACGCACATTGAGGCGCCTTGGCCGTATAACATCGTGCGGCCTAACATAACACCCGGCGCTATCGATGCCGACGCTCTGATGATTCACGGCTTTGTGAATCAGGCCGGGCGATTCGAGCAACTGGCCGTCGCCTTCCCGCCGGAGTTCCCACAGGCCAAGTTTGTCCTCGACTCTCTGGCCAAGTGGGAGTTCAGGCCGGCGACGCAGGGCGGCCAAAATGTAAGGGTGGAAGTGGTGCTGGTGATTCCCGAAGTGCCGGAATAAAACAACCGGGCCGGTCCAATGGTTTGGACCGGCCCGGGAAGTGAAAGATTGTCTCCTTCAGATGTCTATGAGGCGTTGTTGGGGAGCAACCGCGGATTGGTGAAACTTCCCGCGATCGCCGCGAAGATGGAGTTCAGGCTTATTGTATTGTGCGAGGCGTCCACACAGTTTGCGTCGATGCCCGATCCGCTCTGCTGGTAGTCAGAGAAAAAGGTGCTCAAAGTAGAGGCTATATTCTCAATCGAGGTGCAAGGGATGAGATTGGTTGAAAGAGGAGTGATTCCTACGTTAGCGCCGGTGGCGACAGTCGTAGTATCGGTAAGTCCCTGCGCCCATCCACTAGCGCATCCCGAACTCTCCGAGCCGTAGGCCACACCGTACACCGTTGTTCCTGCCGCCGTGGCATACTGGGCCGCCACGATCCCCTGCTGGCACTGATCGTTCCAATCCGGGTATATCCCCTTTGAACTCCCGCTTCTCGATTGTCCCGATCCAGATGAAGAGGTGCTGAGTGTGTCGTACCCGAGCGACGACTGCGCTGCCAATATCTTCGCCGGAGTGAGATAGACCGTTCCCGTTTGCGATGCAGAGCTCGTTCCGCAAGTGCTTAGAGAGTACTCACTCCCTATGTAAGACCCGCCGTTGCATCCTACGCTGGTGTTGGACGAAGTGTTGTTTGGGAACTGATTGAGGAAGAGGTTTGCCTGGCCATCGCTGAGGTAGATGATGGCGTTCTTCGAACCCGGATTCGCTGCCTGTTGGACGGCAAGCGACTGCTGCGCCGCATAGATTGCGCTTGCAAAATAAGTATTGCCGATGCCGCTGTTCACGATGCCCTGTGAGTATGTCAGGCAACCGGGGGTGCCGCTGGGACCACCGTACCCGACCGCTTTCACAAGTTCGGAACTGGTTTTCAAACCACCCGTAGAGGTGGAAGTGGGATCATAGTAATCGCTCAGGAACGGCGTGATCTGGTAGGTCGCGTTCCACTGCGTACCTGTACTCGTTTGAGCATAGGTAAGATAGGACAGACCGGTCGTTGCATCCACAGGCAGGGTTTGCCCAGGCTTCGGCAGGGTGTATGGCATGGCCGTAGGATGGCCGCTGCAATCGTAGTCCATATGAGCCGTGGCCACTGATACGTTTGGAAACGTGAACAGGGCTACACGGAAGCTCGCGCCCGTGGGGCAGTTCGTTGAACCCGGAGGGCAGGCGGGATTCGTGGCTTCCAGAAGGGTCTGTACGCCGTTCAATGCGCACTGGAACTCCGTGACTCCGCCAGTGCAGTTGGAGTCAGCCACGTTCATCGATCCGGTCGAGTCCACGATGATCGCCACGTTCCAGGGCTGCACGACGCCCTGCATGGAAGCGGTTGCCTGTGCCGCTATAGGAATTGTGGAGATTCCCAATATCTTCATGAAAAAAGTCGGCACGCTGGCTGTCTCTAAGACCTGGACGGCATTTGCGGGGCTTGGGGAGCTGCCAGTTAAGCATTTCGTTCCTGCCGGCATCAGCAAGTTAAGGCACTTTGTCGTTACCGTCGTGGTCGCGGATACCAGGCTGACATTGGAATTCAATTTTCCGCTGCTTCCGTCGTACTGGCCCGCGATGGCTGTTGCATTGTCGGTAGACGATGTGTTGTACACATTTCCCGCCGCCGCCAACGCCGCCGCATTGGCCGCATTCTGGAGTTGACTGCGCACGACATAGGCATGGCCAGCATCAATCGTGAACCCTGACACCCCGAGGAGGCCGACCAATCCCAGTATCATCCAAGGCAGCGCCTGCCCGCGCTCGTCTTTAAGCGCCTTCCGGATAAAAGACATTACGATCATTCTCATTGAATTTGTCTCCATGGTTCTCGAATTTCGTGATTAGTACTCATACTCCGTAACCGTCGCTGCAAGTTGACAACCGGACGCAAGCTTGACCCCGGAGATCTGTAGATTGCAGGGATAAGTGGCTGACACCGTAACGGGCTCTCCCTGTGCGCCTTGCAGGGAAGACGTGGAAGAAGCGCAGTTATTCCCTACTATGGGCGTGCCATTATTGATGGTGATCGTAAGGATGATATTGGCCGATTTGAGGTTCGGCGCCGCAGCCGTGATCGTGTTGAAAGTGTCACTGCAAGGGTTTGAGGTAGTAGCTCGGATCACCTGTAGATGCTGCGCGCCGGCGCCCACGGCCTGTGTCAGCGTCAATTGGTTATTGAAGGCAATCCCGACCGCAAATATGCCCGTGATCATTGTCAGCATCAACGGCACAACCAGTGCAAACTCGACCAGCGCGCCGCCCTCTTCGCCGGAGCGAAAACGGATGCGAGCCCGCCTACCCACTGAGGAGATCAAGCCGCGCATAAGGGCCATGGCTTGCCGTCGTTCATCGCGAAAAATCTTCATCATGGATCTCCTGGCATTGTCCACCATATTGTAGGAAATGCGGACCTGACCATCCCACCTTAGCGGTAGTCGAGGGTTGAACATACAACTTTTGCGTTATGAGCTGGAGAGTGCCGATCAATATCGAACTCCTGCACTTCGTCTAACTCTTGCCCTTCCGCAGATGCTCGAGGAATCGCTCCAACTCTTTTTGACCCACGCCGTCCACCAGCGGCTTTCCGTCTGTATCCTTTGACTTGGACAGGATGAATTGCAGGCCGACGCCATCGCTGCCGCAGCGGACGGCCCTGGAGTGCACCTGGATGGAGCGTTCGGCGCTTTGTTGCCCGCTGTCTGTATCCTGCAGAGTCATCAAAACCAGGGTGCCGGGGTACCAGCGCTCCTCGGTCACCACATACATGCCAGTCGAGCTGATATCCCTCACGCTGTGCGCCTCGGCAGTGCCTCCGGACCAGTAATAGGCGGCCACGCCCGACGAGGGCTCCCGCGGAGCTTTTCTCGGATCAGGCGACCACCAGCGCTCCAGCCAATTTTTGGGCGCCCTGACGTCTCTCATTCCCGGCTGGATGAGGCCCATCTCGTGTGTCTGTTCAGCGCCGGGGCGCGCCTCCGTGGAGCGCTCATCGAGTTGCAGCACGCCGGGACCGCCGCTCCAAAGCGGCTTTTCGCGCAGAAGGACGGCGCTTTGAATGACTGCCGGGCCACTTGGACCGGAAACCTGCTCCAGCCGGTGCTCCATCTCTTCGGCCTCGCAGAGCAGCAACTGGTCGCCCGGCTGGGTCTGCGACGAATAAATCGAATGAGTGGGCAATGCCAGAACGCTGGCAGCCTGCGGACTGGAAGGGGGGACGCGGAATGTGGGGAACGACTCTACAACGTCGATCACCCGGCAATCCTCGTCAAGATAAACCAGATCGAGCGGGGCGCGCATGCCCGTCTCAGGGATTCCCCGGAACGGCGTCATCCACAGGCCCTCGCCGGATTTGAGCGCCAGCGTGGCCATCATATCCTTCAGGCTCGCGTAGGGGACGTCCGCGGCAGCAACTTCCAGGCCCAGAAAGCATTCCCGAGTGCGGTTGTATGCGCAATGTTTCCGAATTTCCATGTAACCTCCCGCCCTCGGCGAATAACCGCCAGCCGGTCGCTGTTCCCAAGACCCGGATATCAATTCAAGTTCTTCAATCGCTTCAATCGAGTTCATTCTCAGCAAGTCCTCTTCTCTTGTGATTCCCGAACTACGCGTCGGGCCTTGCTTCGTACTGCGCGGAGCCGGCAAGACTTTCCGCCCAAAGCCCTCGCAAGGGAACAACTCCCCTATCCCGTTCCCAGAACAGGATGCGGAGACAGTGCCTTCAAAACAGCAATGTCCCCGTTCTAGCCACCCCGGCTTGCGATGCCCTGCACTGCCGGGACCGGGACTTGTCGGGTTGGTCAAAGGCTCTGGATTTCGCTAGAGAGCAGTTGACCTACCAATGAAACCCGTACTACTTGACCCGTGTGCGGCGGCGCTGAATGAGCAGAACCAACACGATGACAAAGAGTACCCCACACACTATCCGGATAATCGTAGTACCATCCATAACAATTTCCCCTCTCTCCACTAAAGTGCTGCATGCGCTCCTTCAGTCCATAAAGAACCTGGGAGCCGGCCAGCGGAACTCGATAAGTTTCTTCGGTGCCGTCGGAGTACACACCCAATCCGTATTACTTGACCCGTGTGCGGCGCCGCTGAATGAGCAGAACCAGCACGATCACAAACAGTACCCCACACACTATGCGAATAATTGTCGTACCGTCCATCTTTCATTCCTCCTTTCCTCAATGGCCTCCATTGAGCAATTTGAATGAATCCATCATCGAGATCACCGCAGGACCAAGGGCGACCAGGAACAACGATGGAAAAATGAAAAACACCAGCGGGAAGATCAGCTTGATGGTGGTCTTGGCCGCCGCCTCTTCCACAGCCTGCACGCGCTGGGTTCTGAGGGTATCGGAATGAATGCGTAAAGTCTTGGCGATGCTGGTTCCAAACTGCTCCGCTTGAACCAGCATGGAAACCAGGTTGCGCACGCAGTCCACGTCGGTGCGTTCCGCCATGTGCTTCCATGAATCGGCGCGAGGCCGGCCGGCGCGCTGTTCCAGCACCACGATGCCCAGCTCATCGCACAACTCCGGCTGGGCGTCTTTCAACTCTTCTGAGGTGCGCGCCGTCGCCTGGTCCAGGCTCAGTCCCGCCTCAATGCAAATAATGAGCAGATCGAGCACGTCGGGCAATCCGCGGCGGATCTTCGCCTGCCGCTTGGAGATCATTCTTCCCAGCCAGAAATCCGGCGCCAGGTATCCCAGCCCCAGGCACAAAACATAAACGAAAAACGGACTCAGGTTCCCCAGTCCCGTGACCAAAGCCAGAAGGCAGAGCAAGACTGGTACCAATACCTTGGTGCCGTAGAAAACCTTGATGGCCGATTCCTTGCGGGCTCCGGCGCGGATCAGGCGCTGCTGCACAACGGAGACCTCCGCCTGGCTCTTGGGCAGAACATTCTGGAACTGCACCACCACTTCGCTGATGGAGATGCCGGTCTGCTGAATGGCGCCCATCAGGGTCTTCGGCTTGGCCTGAGGGTTGATCACCTCGCTGATCCGCTGAAGCATGGCTTCGCGATAAAACAGAAGCAGCCCCAGGCTCGCGATGAGGAGAAAAACAGCGGCAAAAGTAAGAATGATCACTCCCATAGTTTTCCCTCAAACGTCCATGTTGACAATCTTGTGAATGATCAAGCCGCCGACGATGATGCCGCAGCCCGCCGCCCAGAGCAGCTTGACGCCGATGGCGGTCGTCCACAGTATGCTCATCATTTGGGGATTGACCGTGTACAAAGCGATGCCCAGCGCGATGGGGAGAATAGTAAGGATCCAGCCTGTCAGGCGGCCCTGTGCCGTATGTACGCCAATCTGCCGCTTCAGGCGGAAGCGCTCGCGAATCACGTGAGAGGTCTTCTCTAAAACCTCGGCCAGGTTGCCGCCGCTTTCCTTCTGGATCATGATCGCGGTTCCGACAATTCTGAGATCTTGCAGAGGGATGCGGCTGATCAGATTGTCCAGGGCGGTTTTCATTTCCAGGCCGTAGTTTTGCTCCTCGAAACACACCTTGAATTCGGTGCCCACCGGGGGTGTGCATTCACGGGATACCAGTCCCATGGCGGCATTGAGACTGTGCCCGGCGCGGAGGGCGCTTACCATCAAATCCAAAGCCTCGGGCAATCCCTCCTGAAACTTATTGAAGCGCCTGCTGCGCTTGAACAGCACCCAGCCGAAGGGCGCCAGGCCCAGCGCCACGCCGACCAGCAGCGCAAACAGAATGTTGCTGAAACGCAGGTAAACAAGATACGCGGGGCCTGCAAAGAGGAGTCCGCAACCGGACATCAGGCCTCCGGCGGTCCAGCTCAGGTCGGCCTGATGGAGCAGGGTGTGGAGTCGCGGCGCCAGGTCGACTTTGAGCAGCTTGCGATTGAGCCAGGGAATGCCGCTGAGCCGTTCGCTCTTGCGCAGATTGACGATCTGGTCGCGTACCTGCGGGGTTTCAGTGGCCAGAGCCGTATCCAGCGAGGCGATCACCTGTTTGGCCTCCTGCGAGGCCCCCGATGCGCCGGCCATCAGCAGCAGAGAAACGACCGCGAAGACGCCAAAAAATACCAATCCGACAATCAATCCCATCTCGCGCGTCTCCTTTCCGGCTAATTGACCTGCGTCTCGTTATCGAACAGGGCTGCGGGCAGAACAATGCCGGCCACGCGCAGCTTATCGAGAAACCGGGGACGGATGCGGGTGGGCTGGAATGCGCCTACCACCTTGCCGTCAGGCCCGATTCCTTTCTTATTGAAAGTGAAGATTTCCTGCATGCTGATTACGTTTTCCTCCATGCCGGTGATCTCGGAGATGCTGGTTACTTTACGCGAACCGTCGCTCATGCGCGAGGCTTGAACGATGATGGTAATCGCCGAGGCTATCTGCTGGCGAACGGATTTTTCCGGCATGTTCATATTGCCCATGGCGACCATGGATTCCAGCCTGGAGATGGCGTCGCGTGGGGTATTGGCGTGGATGGTGGTCATCGAGCCTTCGTGGCCGGTATTCATGGCCTGCAGCATGTCGAAGGCTTCCTCGCCGCGCGTCTCACCCATGATGATGCGGTCGGGGCGCATACGCAGGCAGTTGATCAGCAGTTGGCGCTGGCGAATGGCGCCCGTTCCTTCAATATTAGGGGGGCGGGTTTCAAGGCGCACGATGTTTTCCTGGGCCAGCCGCAGTTCGGCCGCATCTTCAATGGTGACCAGGCGCTCATTTTTCGGAATGTACTGCGACAGAATATTCAGCAGCGTAGTTTTGCCGGAGCCGGTGCCGCCGGAGATGATGATGCTGATGCGCGCCTTTACCGCCGAGGAGAGCACTTCCATCATCTCCGCGGAGATGCTCTGCAGCTTCACCAATTGGTTGGCCGCCAGAGGGCCGGTGCCGAAGCGGCGGATGGAGAGCGAAGGTCCGTCCAGCGCCAGGGGTGGAATGATGGCGTTGACGCGCGAGCCGTCGGGCAGTCGGGCATCGACCATGGGCGAGGATTCATCCACTCTGCGGCCCACGCGCGATACGATGCGGTCGATAATCTGCAGCAAGTGACGGTCGTCGCGGAAGGTGGTATCCACCCTCTGCAACAGTCCGCTCCGCTCAATAAACACATGGTCCTTGTCGTTCACCAGGATGTCGGAGATCGTTGGATCCCTGAGCAGGGGTTCCAGCGGGCCGAGTCCAAAGACCTCGTCCAGCAGGTCGGACTGAATCTTTTCCTGTTCGTCGTAGTTCAGCGGCACCCGCTGGTCGGCGATGATCTCCTTCACGATACTGGCTACGGCCTGGCGCGCCTGGCTTGAATTGACGCGAGACAGCTTCTCCAGATCCAGCTTGGAGATCAGAGTCTTGTGAATTTCCGCTTTGTACTTTTCCAGATTCAGCAGTTCCACGTCATACCTTCCATTGCGCGAGATGCATTATTCCCATTCTTTACCATCAGCCGAATAAACTGAAGCCTTTCTTTTTTTCAGGGGCTGCCGTGGCCTTGCCGCTTACTGATTTGGCCATCTGACGGATCAGCCTTGCGATGGGCGAATCTGCCATTGCCAGCGGAGTGGCGGTGTTCTGCATCTTCCGCACCGCGCCGTAATCGTTGGGAATCTTCCACTGCGGCGGCCGGGTAAGTGCCTTGGTAATGTGCTCTTCAGAGACTCCCAGGGCGCGGGGCTCGTAGCGATTGATCACGATTTCCAGCTTGGGTCCGCCGGTGGTATAGAACGTGTTGATGAGACGATTGGAGTTGCGCAATTCGGGGATGCCGGCCTGGGTAACCAGGTAGATTCTATAGGCGTCCTTGAACAGGGCGGTGCCCGTCAGATCGTGCCTCGAGCCGATATCGACCACCACGTTATCGAAGTCCTGGCGGGCGACGGCGATCAGCCGGTCGACGGCTTCATTGGAAGCATGGAACTGGGGGAATTTTCCCGGAGCCGCCAGCACGGATACACCGGAGCTGTGCTTGACCAGCAGCTTGGAGAGAAAAGCCGAATCCAGACGGCCGGCATTCTCCAGAGCGTTCACCGTTGAGTACTCGGCCACAATGCCCAGGTTCAGCGCCGCATCTCCCAGGGGCAGATCGAGATCGATCAATAGGGTGCTTTCTCCTGAATCCTGCGCCAGCGCAACGGCAAAATTGCTTGAAATCGTGGTCACTCCAGAGCCGCCCTTGGCGCCGGTAAATACCAGCAGCCGGCCGGCCGTCGCTTTCACGGTCTTCGCTGACGGACGGCGAGCCGAGGCGCGCACCAGCGCTTCGGCCATGGTGCTGTGGCTGAAAGGCAGGGTGAGAAACTCGCGGGCGCCGGCGCGCATGCAGCGGACCAGCAGTTCCGCGTCGGCCTTGGCCGAGTACACCATCACCGTTGCCGTGCCGTTGGCGCCGATGCTCTCCACCAGCTCCAGCGCGTATTCCGGGTCGCTGTCGAGGTCGATGATGATGACGTCGTTGTGCTGCTCCAGCAGCCGCGGCACATCGTCCAGGCCGGGAGGATAGGAAGAAAACTCGCGGATGTCGTTTCCGGGGCATTCGGCAAGAGCGTCGGCTGCGGCCCTGCGACGCAGGTCATCCGGGCCGATCAGCACAATCGACATATTGGTGGCGCCGAAGGTATCCGGATAATGGGATTCAGCAAACGAAGCAGAGTGCGAATTCATGTCCGTTATGCTCCTCGCTGATTCCACTACTGCATGCGGGTCGGTGATGAATTGATATTTAGCCTGCGAGTTCATCATGTTAAGTACTCCTGTCTTCAGTGAGCAAAGAATGAAATCAGTGTTCCGATGGCGATTGCCGGTGCGTAGGGTATTTTGCGTTTCATGGGATTGGCGAGAACCAGCTCCGGATCGCGTAGCTGACCGCGCTCTTTGGAGCCGAAGAGAAGGTTGCCCGTTCCGCTGAAAAGTTCCTTGAGAAATCCACCGCAGGCGGCCCAGATCAGAACCATGAATCCACCCGCCATGCCGGTAATCACCAGCGCGATAAACAACTGGTCAGGGCCGATCCAGGCTCCGATGGCGACGCAAAGCTTCACGTCTCCAGCGCCCATGCCGCCCATCCAGAAGAGAAATCCGTAGATCAGCAGGCCCAGACCCATGCCTGCGAAGCTCTGGCCCACTCCATGCCAGCCGTGCAGCCAACCGGAGACGACGATCCCGGCCAGCAGAAAGGGAAGCACCAGCCAGTTCGGAATGCGACGGTTACGCAGGTCAGTGAAGGAGGCTATGGCTAAAACGATCACCGTAGGCCACCAGGCAAAAGAGTGCATGTTCCAAGCTCCTTTTTCCCCATTCTGTCAGGGAACACTGGGAATAAAGCAATTGTCCGGCCAAACCGCCGGATGAACAAGCCTATTGAATTCATATAGTTAACGACTTGCTGCCGCCGCCGGTGTAACTGGATGTTTACGAATTGGCCGCCGGAGTGAAGCAGGAGGTATACACACCACTAAAGATAGGCCTAACGGGTTACCTTTGCGGCATGCGGGAAGAGCAGAGGCAGGTCGGAGATGGGGCCAGTGACAAACTTTTGCCCCCCTGCGTCAACATACGCCAGGTCCTGGGCGGGGAGCAGCTTCTTAAAGGTCTCAAGGTATTGCTGGTACTCGCCGTCCGTGCCGGGTAAAGGAAACACAACAAAGCGTTTATAGGAGCCGGAGGGCAGGCTGGCGAGCAGGCGGGTATCCTGCCCCTGCATGGCGAAGATGCGCGTTCCTTCGCTCAGTTTGACCTCAGGATATTCGAGGGTCAAATAGTTGGGCAGATAGTAGCCCGCATGGCGATAGCCCAGAAAGTGGGAGTCGAATCCCAGGATCAGCAGGTCGTTGGGGGAGCCGAGCTGGGGCAGTGCTGTTCTGATTCCGTCCAACTGGGCCTCAAACTGCCGCACCGAGCGGTAAGAACAGTAGGCCGGGAAGGCTAGAAAGATCAGAACGTTGATGGCGACGCAGATTCCCATCGCCGCCTGCTTCAGCGGTCTTCGCCACGCGCAATGCCCATACCACTCCGCGGCCCATGAACCGAGCCAGATGCAGGCGGGCGGAGCCAACAGCAGCAGGTAGCCGCTGTTGACGAACTTCAGAAAAATGAAGGTGAAGAAGCACAGGGCCGGCGTCATCCACACAGCGGTAAAGCACTTTTTGGCGGGGTCGGAGGGAGCGTATTTGTAGCGCGTCCCCACCAGAGCCAGCCATGCGGCCCCAAAGCACAGAAAGCCGATAAAGACGATGACGCAGGCGCGGGCAATAGATGTGGCGGGCGATGAGTTGAAAACGGTATCTTTTGAGGGCACCAGCCTCCATAGCGAAACCAGTGCGCCGAAGTAAGCATCAAAGCCGCCGCTGGCCCAGATCATGGGCAGGAACCAGGCGACCAGTGTGAGGCCGAGCGCGGTAATTCCGAGCAGCATCTTCTTTACCGCCGCAGTTCGCAGCGAATAGAGAAACAGGGGCGCGAGAAAAAGCAGCGAAGACGGCCGCACGCCGGCCGAGATGCCCAGAAGAATTGCCGTGGGAAGAATGAAATTCGTTTTGCCGCGATCGATCTGCCAGCACAAATAGCCCAGCAGCGCCGAGAAGAAAGCCTCCACGCCGTAGGTCAGCGCAACCGTGCCGTGAAACCAAGTGAGCGGAGAAAACAGAAAGAGAAGGCCCGCGAAAATGGCTGCCCGTTCACCGAACCAATCCAGCGCCAGCAGGTAGATGAAGACGACCGAACCAATGCCGGCGGCAATGCTCACCAGGACCAGCGCCAGGTTGGCGTCGTGAACCAGTAAATTGACCAGGCGGCCCAGGCAGACGTATAAAAAGTAACCCGGAGGGTGTGGCTGATGGGTGCGAGGGTCGAAGCGCGCTACGCCCAGGGCGAAGTTGACTGAATCCAGGTCATACAGATACCGGCTGCGAAACGCGAATCGGCTGGCGGCAACGGCGCAACCCAGGAAAAATAATTCAAGTTTCTGCCGGGTGATCACACCCGTGATTGTACCAATCGTTTTGCCCGCCGACCTCGGTGCCGGAAGCCGGTTACCCGGCAGGGAACAGTCTGCAACGAAAGAGTCATTCGAAATGTTACTTAAGTTGTATTAGTCGGAGGCAAGCGAGTTATGCGCAATCCGCGGCGAACCTGCGGCCTGCCCATCCTCAATGCCGCACCGGTTCAATCTCGTTGAGCCGGCACGAGAGGATCTGTATAAGATATTTTGAATGAATATGTTATCAAGGGATTCCGAACCTTGAATTATGCGCTTGACCGCTGCATTTTTTATAGCTTCAGGCAACTAAAATCCCGCACTGGAGTTTAAACAAGTGTGGATTCCCCGGTTTCATTGAAATCGCCCGCAGAGTGAAACCCCGTTATGGGGCATTTTGCGACGGTTTGAGACCCCCTTCCGAACCCCGGAACATAACCTCGTATGTATTTCTTTTCACGAGGTTTATCACCCGTTCGACTATTCGGTCGTATTACTAAGGTTGCACGGTTCTGGCCCAAATCTGGTATTGGCATGTCTTTAGCCGATGCAAGACCATGAGTACAGCATCACCGCTGCCTGCATGGATCGGTAAGGCCTGACTTTGAGAAAGAGTTTGTAAGCCATGATCAAGATTGGACTCTATTCGGAAGATCGCACGCTGCACCCGCTTCTTTCCTCCGCGCTCGGAAAGGACTTCAAAGTTCTTTTGGCGTCGAACGAGGAAGGGATGAACGACCTGGTGTCGGCCGGCGGCTGCGATGTCTTGATTCTGGACCTCTATTCCAATCATGATTCGTTGCAGGAGCGGCTCGGTTGTTCGCAGCGCTTGATTGCATCGCATGTGCCCGCGCTGATTCTGGCCGACGACGGCCTTCGCTCCACAGCCTTTGAACTGGTTCGCAGCGGCGCCTTCGGTTACTGCCGCCGTCCGCCTTCGATTCGCGACCTCAAGACCATGCTCAGCCGGGCCTTTGAAAACTCCACTCTGAAGCAGCAGTTGCATACCGTGCAGCATCGGATAGAGGAGCCTGGTAGCTGCGACAAGCTGATCGGCTCAAGCCCGACGATGCAGCATGTTTACCAGCTTGTCAGTCGCGTAACCAATCTGAATGCCTCGGTGCTGGTGACCGGAGAAAGTGGGACCGGCAAGGAATTGATCGCCCGCGCCATTCACAATCTCGGCTCTCGCGCCAACCGCCCGTTTGTAGCCGTCTCTTGCGGCGCCATTCCTGAAACCCTGATTGAAGCCGAGCTCTTCGGGCACGAAAAAGGCGCCTTCACCGGCTCGGTGGGCGCGCGCGAAGGCTACTTTGAGCAGGCCGGCGACGGCACGCTCTTCCTCGATGAAATCGGCGATCTCAGCCTATTCACTCAAGTCAAGCTGCTGCGCGTCATCCAGCAGATGGAATTCAGCCGCCTGGGTAGCAACAAGCTCGTCCCGCTGCGTGCCCGTCTGATCTTCGCTACCCACCGCGACCTGGCCAAACTGGTGGCAGAAGGCAAATTCCGCCAGGACCTTTACTACCGCATCAACGTCATGCAGATTGAATCGCCCGCGTTGCAGGAGCATCCGGAAGATATTCCCGGAATCGCCCGGCACTTCCTGCGCCACTATGGCCAGGTCTTCCAAAAACCAATGGAGGATATCGATCAGGAAGCGATGGCCATGCTGCAGAGTTACCCCTGGCCCGGCAATGTGCGCGAACTTGAAAACGTAATGCAGAGGGCGATCATTTCCGCTCCCGGACAAACTGTCCGCGCGGACGATCTGACCCTGACCGCGCAGGAAGACGAGGATGCCGATCTCGACGGCGTGGTCAATATCGGCGACTACCATCCCGCCGGTTCTTTTGAGCGCCAGCTTCGCGATTACAAAGTCAAACTGGCCGTCAACGCCGTTCGCGAGAATAACGGCAACAAGACCCTGGCTGCCCGCAGCCTGTGCATCTCCAGGGCATATCTGCATCGCCTCATACGGCTTGAAGAAACCGAAACCGAGCCAATTTTTGAGCACGAATTGCGCGACGCGGTGAATGCCTGAGCAACCACTCCGGCATCCCCGCTGCGTAGTCCCGGCAAGAATAGGTAGCGCCGGCCTCCTGGCCGGCTGTAGCGTGGACCTCCCGGTCCGCGCTCATTCCACACCTTCAGGAGAACTGCTCTAAGTGTGCACGTTATATTCGGGCGGCCCGGCGATCACCAATCCGCTCTTCTGGCGCCCGTGGATATACCAGCAGCACCAGGATGTTTCATGAACCTGCTTGTCGGCGGGCTCAATTAGATCTCTATAAAGTACCTTTCCGTAGACAAATACCTTTTCTTCCCAGTTTTCAATCCGCTTGATCATCTCCTCAGATTCGCAAATTCCTTTCAGGTCGTCGCGGCTGAACGATTTGATGGTGGTCGATTCGCCCGGCAGCAGGATGATGGGGACAAACGCCGCGCCCGCTTCCTGATCCGCAAACTCAGGGGTTTGGGGCAGGTAAGATTCATCGACAGCAATCATGATCCGCTCCACTGAGGCGATCATGTTGGCGGGGCAGCGGCCGCGGTTGCTGGCCTTTACTGTATAACTGTTCGCCACGCTCCGCGAAGGCTCGACCGTGACCAGCAGCCAGGGCCGTCCCGCATCGATCACCGCCTGCGCGTTCAACAATGCCGCCTGGGCGCTGTCGGCGGCGGCCATGGCAATCACTTCAGTAGCACGCGTACTGCGTTCGATTTTCTTCAGCGTGGAAACGGCCAGGATGATTGCGACGTAAGCTACGATGGCCAGCACCACATTCGCCGCCCATGCGATGCGATCGCGCGTAGGCCACGATTCAGGCTCGGGCGCCGGATTGACAACGGCGATGTGCGGCTCCTGGGTATCGCAGGGAAGGCCGTCACACTCGGGTTTGGCGATGGGGCTGCCGGTGCTTTGCGGCGAGACGGTCGTAGAAGACGAAAGCGGCGGAGTCTGCTGAAGGTAGCCTGGATGATCGCCGGGAAGCGAAAGAGCCGGAGTTTGCTGATTGTGGCTGGATTTATCGCTTGCCTGTCCAAAGACCGGCGCAGGCAGCAGGGTGAGTGCCAACAGCACCGCGCATATCGACAAACCCTTTAGCTTCATGGCTTTAATGTACCACACGAAACTCTTCGAAATTGCGTTGCCGACGGCGAAGTCCGGGCGCGATTTCAACAGCCCCTCGCATGAGGAACGAACAAACATAAGTTGTCTGGGGTGTTTGGTGGACCTGATCGGGATCGAACCGATGACCTCCCCGGCAAGCCGGGGCGCGCATTTACATCTCAGCGTTTTGAATCGATCAATGTCTGGATAGAACGATGAGATTTCCAACTCTTTAATTGCAGTTCGCGACGGCGCGCTTCAGCAATCGTGCCAAATTCCTCCCGATAGACCAACGTCCAAGGCCCTCTGCCGCGCGTGGATGGGGTTTGTCCACGTTGGTGCTCTGCTAGTCGAGTTTCAGCATCTTTAGCTGATCCGATATAGAACCGCCCACTCCTTTGACTTTCCAGGATGTAAGCGGTTGGCATAGCTGGTTATTGGTGGACCTGATCGGGATCGAACCGATGATCTCCCCGGCAAGCCGGGGCGCGCATGGCCGGCTTAGTGCGTGATGTTGGTGGACCTGATCGGGATCGAACCGATGACCTC
>Ga0224555_1000635_pt1 | contig 54121 bp, 62 predicted proteins | sample 714S23034metaG_FD_180687 | JGI IMG/M metagenome (GOLD analysis project Ga0224555, IMG submission 180687) | Peat soil microbial communities from Stordalen Mire, Sweden - 717 S2 30-34 | ecosystem: Environmental > Terrestrial > Soil > Wetlands > Peat | place: Sweden: Norrbotten County, Stordalen... | reverse complement strand
AAGATATACCACGCGAGCTACAAGATGGACGGAGGCTCCTTCTCGTTCGAGTATCAGGACGGCCGCATGATTTCCGGGATATCACGAGGGGACGGCTTTGAGGGCGAAGACATCACCGCCAACGCAGTCCGCTTTCAAGGCGTGCCTCCGGTTTGCAAGCTCCCCGATGGCAAACCCTTCATCGGCTTCATCCGAGGCGAGGTGGTCTTGCTTGATGAGGATTGGGAGCAGGTCGATCCTGAAAAGCTCACGAACCCCCGCAACTGTGCCGTGGGCATCGCCCGGCGAAAGAACGGGGCGGAGAGCGAGTTCCTCACAGTTTATGCCTTCCGCGTATTCGACGCGGAGGGGGAACCCCTGGGCAGCACGGAAGAGGAGTCCTCCAACACCCTGAAAAAGATGGGCTTCAATGCAGCCCCCAGCTTTGTCGGCAATGCTGAGGCGGTCTGGCGGTGGTTTCAGAAGACCCACACGGAACGGCCCACCCTGCCCTACTGGATCGACGGGATCGTCGTCAAGATCAACAACGTCTCGGAGCAGCTCGCCCTGGGAGAATCTGATAATCGGCCGAAGGGTCAAGTCGCCGTGAAATTCGAGGCAGAGGGGGCCATCACCACTTTGCGGAGCGTCGACATAAGCGTCGGACACACGGGCGCCATTGTTCCGACAGGCACTTTCGATCCAGTGCAGATAGGCGGAACCACCGTCACCTGCGCCACCCTCTGTAACTGGGACAACATCCACGAGCTGGATATCCATGTCGGGGACAAAATTCGAGTCATCAAGGCGGGGGACATCATCCCGCGCGTCATGGAGGTCGTTGAGAAAACAGCTGATTCATCCAAGATCCCTGAACCCGCGGAGTGCCCAGTCTGTAAAGAACCCGTGGTGCGCCGCAGCAATGTTTCGGGAGAGGAAAGCACCATCCTTTACTGTCTCAACCCTGGGTGCGCCGCAAAAGTGTACGGCAAAATCGAGAAATTTTTGAAATCGGTGAACGTCTTGGGAATTGGGGAAAACCTGATTCGAACCATGATTCAGGAAATGAAAGTGCAGGATGCCGCCGATATTTACAAGCTCCATACCGTCAGAGACGCCCTGGCCTCTCTGAAGCTGAGCGGGAAGGTGAGGCTTGGCGAGAAGAGGGCGGACAACTGCTTGGCCGAAGTGGAAAAGGCTCGCGAACTGACGCTGAGCCAGTTTTTAGGGTCGCTCGGCATCTTCGGATTAGGCAAGCGCCGAATCACCTTGATCCAGGAGGCCATCCCGGGCGAGATGGATGCGCTCGACGACTGGCTGTCGGGCAAGCTCGTCAGGTTGGCCAAGGCCGCCGGCGTGCCGAACATGGCCGAGCGCATGCAGAAGGACCTGCTTGCCCAAAGGCCTTTGATCGAAAAGTTCCTCGCCAACGGCCTGAAGATCGTAAAGCCCGAACCCAAGGTGCAACCGAAGCCGGGAGCCTGCGTCATCTGCATCACGGGCACCCTCTCGCAGCCCAAAGCTTATTACTGGAAGCTCATCTCAGAAGCCGGCCACGTCGGCACGGATGACCTTTCTAAAACAGTGACCCACCTGGTCGCGGCCGATCCAAACGGGACCTCCAGCAAACTACAAAAGGCCCGGAAAAGTGGAATTCCAATACTTTCAGAGCCTCAGTTGTTGGAGCTGCTAAAAAACCGAGAAACCTAAAAGCTCTATAATCAAAACCATGAAACTTTTTGGCATTAATTTTGGATCCAGTTCCGCCGCGAATCTCAACCCCGACCAAATGGTGTTGAAGTTAAAGCTGATCCCGTTGTTCAGAGCCTTGAGGACAGCAGGTTATTCGATCAAAGAGGCGGGAGCAGCCCTCCGCAACCATTTCGACCGCACCAAGGAGCTTATTACTGCAGATCGCATCAAAGAGCTGCTCCAGGACCCCGAAACCCTGATCTCGACTTTTCGCACCTTTAACAACCGGCCTAATCTGCTCACCAAACCTCAAGTCGCAGCCCTGAAGATCACTTTTGCCAAGCCGGAAGATCGCGCCGAAGCTCAAGCTTTCCTGATTGGCCAATTTGTGGCTGACGCCATCCCACGGATCGTGTTCAAGGAGATACTGCAACAGCTTTTGGCCAGCGGTTTTTCTCCCGCCCAGGCTCAAATCGCACAGTGGAGGAAACGACTCCAGCAACGATGAACACCATCAGTCTCGGCTCCGTTATTGCCAAGCAAAACAGCCTCAGAGCTTTAAATTTTCGTCTGGATCGTCTTCCGAACTGTTCCATGGCAGCCGAGGCACTGCTGGCCGCCAATCCCGGAAACGAGTTTTTCCGGTTTTCGATCAATAAAGATAAGGCAACCAAGCTCCCACTGAGGACAGCGTCGGGATCAGCGATGTTGAGGGTGGCCATACTGAAAGCCTTTGCGTTTTCGAGCAAATCTCCTTTGCAGGGAAGTTCGGGTCTTCTCCTGGAAAACGGCGAAGTGTTTGCTGAAAGCCGGCCATGCAAAACCCTTCTCGAACGGAACGATCAGTCCTTGAATCTCCTTACTCCGGAGACCACTTTTGCGAGCGGGCTGTGCGCCGGCAACAAGGTTGACGGCCCCCACCTTTACGTTACTGACGATGCACTCCCTTGGGTCATTGAAAACTTCGAGCTGCTACAACATGCCGCGTACGTATCCGTAACCGGATGGGCTTCATTGATCAACAGCTTGGCGGATTCCATATTTGGGCAAGATCCTGGTTTCTCCGCGCAACAGCGGAGCGAACTTTGCCATCGGCCCATCAAGCGGGTTCTCCCTCGGTTCGACGTCTTGGCTGACAATAAGAATTATGGCGGGCACGGTCTGGCGCCCAATGCCGGCGAAGGAAAGGCCGTTCTGGAAGCGAATCTGGTTAGCTACGGCCAAGCAGCCGTAAAGAAGCGTTCCGATCCCTCGTACCCGCAAGACTGTGCGAAGGGCCTGCTCGAGGCCAGCCAGCGCAAGCTGCTGTTAAAGCCACTCAATCTCGCCCCCGCGGCGGACAGCCGCATTCGGGATATCGTAAAAGCGGCTCGTGCGAATATTCAAGCCAGCTCCCTTCTGCCGGAGCTTTGGCCAGGCCTCTCTCAGATAGTGGAAGTCATGCAAATATCCAAGGGAACGCACCTTCTTTTCGATCCGAACGGCTTTTCAGGCGCTTACAAAGGAAAAGGCAGCCCACAGAAGTTGATCGACGACTTCGTAATCCCATCCAGCGAACTGGCTTTTCCGCTCTGCGAACGCTATCGGTCCTCAACCCTGCTCCCCAAGCGCCAGATTGTGGAGCTGATCGATTTTGTACGAGCGGGCGACACGTTGAAGATCGCCTCCCAATTGCTGCGCTTCCTGGGTGGAGACCCTCACCACTACGGATCAAAAGGCGACTCTCCCAAGGCCGAGCTGTGGGCACGGTGCAAGAATTTTTTTGGCAGCAAATTTGCGGTGTACCTGTCCCCAGCTTTTTCCGACATCGTCACGCTTTCTACCCTGTTCGGCAAGCCACCATACACGTTCGGCCGGATTCTGGAGGCGCCTCTAGGCCAGCGCTCGCTGGGTTATTCCTCCATTCCGCATCACCGGGTTTTTGACGAACTGATTGAGGATATCAAGGCAGAGAACCCGCGCGACAGCATCTTGAAGCTGCTGGATCACCCGGCCGTCCATTGGAAACTGCCGGAGACCAAGGAAATCAAAACTCCTGAACCGCTCAAAGAAAACAAATTGGGCCGGTGCCCAGACTGCGGACACGACCTCGAGCTCTTGGATCCCGGCGACATGCCGTTTGGCACGATTCCGGCCATCGGATGCTTCCCATGCCAGAAGCTGGTTTTCAGTGAGAAGTAAAAGAATGCCACACAATTAAATCAGATGATTCCTCTAAGACAAAAGAAGATAGAGCGCCTGATCCAACTCTTCGAATCATACAAGGTGCTTGTCGACGAAGCCCGCGTCGAGAAGGTCTTGTTCAGCCCGGTCAATGGCGACGGGCAGAACCAGGTGATTCGGCTCTCCTGGTCGAGGGAAAAAAGCAAGGAGATCGGCCTTATCATCACGGAGGACGGGCTGGCCTACGCAACCGTGCTGTCCGCTAGCCTGGATATCGAGGATCATGAAGGCGATCCGGTGAACATCGTTTTTCTCGACCAGGCTGAGAAGCCAGTCAAGCTCTCGTAATTCGAGCAGGTCAAATCAGGACCGGGAAGGTCAGCGGTTCGTCAAACACAGAATATGATTTTCGATTACCGACAGACGCCTCGCGCCAAGGAAGGATACTTCATCTGCCTGGGAAAGCAGCACACTTACCTTTTCGAGTGGGAGAACTTCGACACTGCACCCCAAAACCCACAGGGCGACGCGCCCAAGTTCAAGTCATGGGCCGAGTTCCTGCAGGCGGTCGACGGCGACGCTTTGTTCAGCAGCTGGGACACCACGGGCGCTTTTATGACCTACAAAGGAGCCTTGATCCTGGACCATTACCGGGACTCCTTCAAGTGGGGGGCGGCACGCTCCATCTACAGTCCTGAAACAGTTCCACTGCTGGCCGAGCTTTTGAGCCGCGGGTTAATCACCGTGGATACGCAGGTCTACTGGGGCAATTGGGCGCGCATCGACGGGATTCTGGCGGGCACGGCGGGGAAAATGCTCAACGTGGACAAGATCACCGTTTATCACGGAACCTCATCGCAGAGGTGGGCACGAGTTCAAAAGGCCGGAGTTATCTCCCCAGTCACACCTAGCCAGAGGGTCTGGCCTCGAGACAGAAAGTTTAAGACCACCGCCGTGTTCTTCACGACGTGCCCGCACCGAGCTGAATACTTTGCAAGCCACACGGCCCAGCACGATAGAAAAAAAGTGGCATCGAAGCGGCAGAGGGAAGAAATCCGGCCCGTCATCCTCGCCATGACGCTGGCACCATCGGATGTGCTGGTGAACGACCACGATTTTCTGGAATACACCCCTGTCGAGCAGAAAGAGCCGGAGAAAAGCCTGAGGCTGTTCGGGCAAGTTGGCATCCAAGGGAGCCTCCCGACGAAGAGAATGGCCCCGTATCGGCAGCGCGAGGTTTCCCTGGCATGAAGGTGGACCGGCACGCCAAAGGATCAGATATTCGCAACCTCCCCGAGGCGGCGGAAAAAGCACAGGAAGAAGTGGCGTTGAACCCCAGCCTGGCCAACGCCTGCGGGTTCGCCTGGGCCCACTGCATGTTTTCCTCCACCCCCTTTCAAAGGCACCCGAAAAGTGGGTGAGCAATGCTGCTATTGACAGCATCATGGCACTGGCAGGGGAGTTCGAGCACGCCGGCTACTCCGTCTGACTGAACCTCATCCGAGGCGGACCAAGGATCTCCAGCCTGCCTCCGCACGGGGAAGATCCACGGGGCACCGGCGCCGTGGTGCTCTTTCCTGAAGCTCAGAGGCATCTCAAACCACACGACCAGGACCGGGTACCGACTGTTGCTCCAGCACTTTGATCCGAGAAGGCCCTCGACGCCAAGCTGCCCCGATTCCTGCGTGGGACTCGTGCCAAAAGTGCGGCCTCAAGTCGGGCGACTGAAGCCCGCATGACGTCGGACAAGATTTAGACAGGCGAGGACGAAGCCGGAAAATGGAGGACTCATGCAAAATTGGAGAAGATCTCGACCCAGAGCCTTCGCACATGCACGCCGGGGAAAAGGTCGCCGATTTGCGCTCCCGGCGGGAAGGCGCGTTTCTCAGCCTCGAAAACCCCTCCACCGCAGTGGTTTCGTAGAGGTGCCTTCGTGCAAAACAGCCTGCCTTCGTGAAGCGGAGACGCCCCGGCGAGAAGGCTCCGCTCCTGCAGTTGGCACGCCGGCTTAGGGGCCAACGCCGGCCCAATGAATTCTTGGCGGCTCCCACATTTTGGGATTTTCCGCTCACATTGCGAGGTTTTGCCCGCTGCCTGTAATATTATTGTAATATATTATCAAAAGGTCTTTCTATATTAACAAAGGACTCTGTAATATCACCCCATGTAGTCGGAGGGCCGGCGCAGGCAAGGAAAACAACATGAGCATTAAACGCTTCAGCAACCGGCTCCCGCCGCACCTGACGCCCGACCTTTTGTCATTGGTGGAGGCCCTCCATTGTTCTTTCGGAGCGACCACAGGCTGCGATTGCTCGGTCAGAATCGGGACCGAGCGCGACACGTACCACCACGGTTCCAGCAACGCCATTTACCTGGGCACGGACGTCATAAAGGGGTGGTCCAAAAAGAACCAGATGGACCGAACCTCGGCCCTGATGTACACATACGTGCTCGCCCACGAGTACGGCCATGCCGTATTCGACAGGCCAAACTCGGAGGAGCGCTCCATCATGGCGCTCTACTTCATGGGGTACCTCACGCTGAGGGGACAGAAGCGCATGACCCGCAACACCCACCGTTCACTGAACCTCCCGGTGCCAGCCGGAATGGTCGATTATTTGAGTGGGCAGCCCGAGTTTGTGAGGCGAGAGCAACGCTCCTTCCTTCGGCTGCTGCCCAAGGAGCTCCGAGAACCCAACTTGACCAACCTGAGCGCCGGTGAATTCCTTGCTGAAATGAACGCGGCGGTCCTCTTGCAGGATCTCGATTTGCATTGGGATCACCCCCTGAGAAAGCAAGTCCTGGGCGCCGTGCAGGAGGCTGACTGGTACAACAAAATCGTACCCAGGCACGGAAAGCGGATGATTGACCTCATCTCCTTCCTGAGGTGGAATATGGGTTTGCAGAAGGAGACCGCTGCCTTGCGGCACTTCCGCCTTTTGTTTCCTCCCGAGTCTGTCGCTCGGATGCTGCCCAAGGACAAACTGGACAAGAACACCCAGCCGGACAACAATCCTGAAATCCTCGTCGAGATCGAATAACGGTTATGAGCGAGGAGATTTATGGGCTGCCTGACGGAGCCTTCATTCGGGTTCACTCTGGAGTTTGCCGCTCGCGCTGGGATGTTTCTCCACTAGAATCGTGGGATGGCGCGCTATTCACGCAATGACCAGGCGGGTGTCGAGCTCCCGAAGGGGAAGCTGGATCGGGAAAGTCTTAAGCAGGCATTGGATCTGTTCCGGTATCTTCGTCCCTACCGGGGCCGGTTCAGCGCCGCCTTGGCATCCTTGTTTGTCTCCAGCCTGTTGAGTCTTTCGTTCCCTTACTTGGCGGGGAGCATCATCGACGCGGCCATGCACCACCCTAAAGGCGGCGACAGCATGGCGGGCGCGGATCGGACGGCGCTCCTGCTGATGGGCATCCTGGCGCTGCAAGCGAGCCTCTCCTTCTTCCAGGCGCTCTCGTTTGCCACTGCGGGGCAACGCAGCCTTGTCGATTTGCGTCGCGATACCTACGCGAGATTGATCTCGCTCCCCATGACTTTTTTCGCCCAGCGCCGCGTGGGCGAGCTGGCCAGCCGTCTTTCCAGCGACCTGATTCAGATTGAAGACACCCTGATCACGATCCTGCCCCAGTTTCTTCGCCAAACCACCATCCTGATCGGCGGTATCGCCCTGATCGCCGTCACGTCCCTGCAGTTGACGGGCATCATGCTCGCCAGCCTGCCATTCATCATCGTGGCGGCCGTGGTTTTTGGTCGCAAGACGCGCAAGATTTCCCGTGAAGCGCAGGATCGTCTCGCCGATACGGCCACGATTGTCGAGGAAACCCTGCAAGGCATCTTGAATGTGAAGGCGTTTTCCAACGAAGGTTACGAACTCAATCGCTACCACCAGGGTCTGAGGTTATTCCTGACCACCACGTTGCGCGGCGCCCGGCTGCGCGCGGCGTTCATCGCCTTCATCGTCTTCGCCCTGTTCGGTTTCATCGTGCTGGTGCTCTGGTCGGGGGCGCGACTGCTGCAACAGGGCGAGATCAGTTTCGGCGAACTCACGCGCTTCGCTCTCTATACGACCTTTGTGGCTGGAGCGATGGGCCAGTTTGCCGAGTTATACAGCCAACTCCAGAAGGCCATCGGGGCCACCCAGCGGGTGCGGGAACTCCTCCGGGAAACGGGTGAAGTGGAGGTTCTCCTGGGACCCGCGCCGGCATCTATTTTGCCGCGACTACGAGGCGATATTGTGTTTGAGAATGTCCATTTCAGCTACCCTTCGCGACAAGGGGTCGAAGTTCTTCACGCGATCAACCTTGCTGCAACTTCCGGACAGAGAATCGCGCTCGTCGGCCCGAGCGGCGCCGGCAAATCCACCCTCATCTCCCTGTTGCTTCGTCTGTATGACCCGTCGAGCGGCCGCCTCTTGATCGATGGTCGGGACGCACGCGATTACCGGCTCGCGGAGATCCGCGGGCAAATGTCCATGGTGCCACAGGAGGTGTTGCTGTTCGGCGGAAGCATCGCGGACAACATCGCCTACGGAAAGCCTGGCGCCAGCGCGGACGAAATCGAACAGGCCGCCCGGCAGGCCAACGCGCACGAGTTTATCCAAGCCTTTCCCGAACGATACGCCACGCTGGTGGGCGAGCGCGGCATCAAACTCTCCGGCGGCCAGCGTCAGCGCGTCGCCATTGCGCGCGCGATCCTGAAAAATCCAGCCATCCTCATTCTGGATGAGGCCACCAGCTCGCTGGATTCGGAGAGCGAACGGCTGATTCAGGAAGCGCTGGAAACTTTAATGCAAGGGCGCACTTCGTTCATCATCGCTCACCGGCTCGCCACCGTGCGGCATGTGGATCGAATCATTGTCATCGCCGGCGGACGTGTCGTGGAATCCGGCACACACGAAGAACTGCAGGCCGTGGCCGACGGCACTTACCGACGCCTCGCCTCGCTGCAATTTCGCGAGTGAGGTTGGCAATTGCACGATTTGGGCGCGATGGCCGATATTGAAACGATCTTCGGCAAAGGCGGCGCGATGGAAGCGCTGCTCCAGGCGCACGATCAAAAGCTCGTTCGCTATCTTGGCCTCACCGTTCATTACGCAAATTGCGTAAAGCCTTATGCACGCCGCCTTCCTGCGAAGGCCTCGCTCGTGGAAAAGCAATCTCTTTTTCCGCCTGTTCCTTGTCGGCTAACCTTTTTGTTCTGGCTAAGCACAGCGGCGCGCAACATTTCCGCAATTTCTGTCTGTGAAAACCGCTCGCCTGGACAAAAAGCCCGTATAAAATGAATGCCCATGAGCAAGCGCGCCATCACCCATTTGAGTTCCGATCCAGTGATGTCAGGGTTGATCGAAAAGGTCGGGCCCATCCGATTGCGGCCCCGGCGCCTTTCGCCGTTTCAGTCTCTCACACAAGCCATTATTCACCAGCAATTGAGCGGCCACGCTGCCGGCACAATTCTCGCACGGTTTATAATGCTGTTCCCCGACGACGAATTCCCTGATCCCAGCCAGGTCGCAAAGAGTTCTGTTGACCGCTTGAGAACAGCGGGTTTGTCCCGTCCCAAGGCGGCGTATATTATTGATTTGGCCAAGCGTTGTAACGCGGGTCTCATCCCGAGCGTCAGCGACTGCGACCCTCTGAATGACGAGGACATCATCGCCACATTAACCGAAATCAAGGGCATTGGACGCTGGACCGTGGAAATGTTTCTCATTTTCAATCTCGGCCGCCCGGATGTCCTGCCTGTCCACGATCTCGGCGTCCGAAGGGGCTTTCAAATTGCCTACCGAAAGCGCAGTTTGCCGACCCCGGAACAATTGGCAAAACACGGAGTCCGATGGTCTCCTCATCGCACTCATGCCGCACGCTACCTGTGGCGAGCGGCCGATTCAGCCTTTAATCCGAATTGGTAGTTAAAGCCACGCTTGATCGATATCTCTGCAATCAACCAGTGGACCCCACTTGCCAGGATTCTCGGCACTTGGATTTGATCAGGTGCCGGGATATGCTTGGCTCCATAGAAGTACCATGACAAAAGCACTTGATCTCGACCTGAAAAAACTCAACGCCCGGGCGTTTGACAGGGCAGAGTGGGCGGAGGGGGTTCTCCGGCGTTATCACGCCGCGGCCCCGAATCTTGACGATGTGGATGCTCAACGACTGCGAGCGCTTTACAATTGGATGTTCGTCCCGCCAACGCTGTGGCCGTTTAATGTCCAAGACGTGCTGGAGGATTGCCTGGCTGTTCGCGAAAAGGGAAAAGGCCTGAACTCCCGGCACCGTCTTCTCATCGACCTTCTGCCTAACCCACCGGACGACACCATCTGCGATGCTGTGGCCGGCCACGAACACCACGTTCAGAAAGGCATCTACGAGAACCTGGTCAAAACGCAGGCCAAATATTCCCAGAACGAACTCGCCCTCAAGACCGATCCGGAACTTCGCCGCCAATGGGCGCGCATCAAAGCTGTATTCAATGTCCAAGCCTACCACGACCATAAGGGAGTGATCCGCAGAACAATGAGCGCGGAGCGCAATCTGCGCCCGTCGTTTTCTGTAAACCTGCGCCGCCGGGAAGATGTGTTTCGCGCCGCGTTCGATGCGTTCTGCTTGCGCTGGAACCTCTATGGCATGCAGAACGACGACCCTCTTCTGCTAAAACTCGCCGTGAACATCACGCCCTACGGGACGATGATTCACATCCCCGCCTATTGGTCCTTTGACCCGAAGCGAGACATCCGCTGGGACGCCATCGCCAGCCTCCACCGCGCGCGCGTCCCTGGCCGCCAAGGCTCCGCCCTGGCCGAAAACCTTGCCGACCGGATGAAAGCCGCCGAGAAACTTCCCCACCTCGACAACGAAGCCCTCCGCTGCGGCTTGAAAAGTGAAGAAAAGCACGAGTTCCTGTGCATTGGTCTTAACTGGGATCCGCGCACAAGCCCAAAACGCATCAGCAGACTCCGCGCGGAATTCAAGAACAAACCGTCTGTGGCGAAGGCGAAGTAAGTTTCGCCTCTTTGAGACAGGGATTGGGGACATTCAGTTCCTTTGAATCGCAATGAAGGCAGGCGCATCATCACCGTATGCCAAACGCGCATGAATGCATAAAGACTGTCACTACCGAAGCCGTCCAGGTATCCGAGGCGGGAACCCAGGGACAAGGGAAGCCTGATTCTCCATCGAGCACGGTCTGCGATCTGGCCGAAGCCAACGCCTTTTGCGAATATCATGGCAAACCACACGTTCCAGTCTCGGCTGCTTTTGGCGCGGAGCGTTTGCATGTGTGCAGATTGCAGGGTTCATGGGATCTGGATCTGGCGGTCTCGGTGAATAGCAATGCCTTGTTCCGATCCATCCGCAAACTTCCTTCCAAAGACACGGTGGCTGAATGGGATGATCTCACCTTTCAATTCGGTCCGCGGTCCTTTCTTTACGCTGACAAGAACCGAATCGTGGGTTTTGCTTCCACGCCAAAGGAAGCAGAGCGACTTGTGACACAGTTTGGCAAGACTTGCCTCAAGCCCCCCGATCCTTCTGGCGGGACTTTTTATCTGATCGAGCAAGGCCGATACGACATCGGCTGTCAAACAGTCACTTTGCCTCCCGCCACCATTCTTAACGCGGAAGCGTTTACCCTGCACTACGGCAGCAGCAGCGGGGAATGGCATCAGCAGTTTGTCGTGAAACTCCACGAGAGGAATCATGGCCTTTCGATCTTTGAAGGAAGACCCGGAACGGGCAAAACATTCTACCTCCGCCACCTTATGGGGGTGCTCAAGGAGTCGCATCGCTTCTACTTCATCCCGACCTCGACCATGGGTGTTCTGTCCAAGCCCGAATTTATCGGCTTTTGGGCCGACCAGCGCCGCATCCATGACACCCGGAAATTTGTCGTGATCCTGGAGGACTCCGACGGTGCCTTGATGACTCGCGGCTCTGACAATCGCGAACAAGTGAGCGCGATCCTGAACCTTTCCGATGGAATGCTCGCCGATTTCCTCCGTCTGCAAATCATTTGCACGATCAACTGTTCCGCCGCCGACATTGATCCGGCGCTTCTGCGCCCCGGACGCCTGCTTTGCCATCGCGTCTTTCCCCGGCTCGACTACGCCCATGCAGTCCGCCTGGCCGAGAGCCTCGGCAGAAAACTGCCAGCGGCCCGTGATTATTCGCTAGCCGAAGTGTTTGCCGGCCATGACGCAGACAGAATTGACCGCCCGCGCATCGGTTTTGCGGCTTGATGCTGGCGATCCAAGACTCCTTATGAACTTTACCAGCCTCGACTTTGAAACGGCCAATCTATCGCGCGTGAGCATCTGCGCCCCCCGGAGCGTGAAAGTCTGATTATGCGATTACAGGTGTTCAGTGATCTACATCTCGAATTTGCCCGCTTTGAGCCGACGATCACGAATGCTGATGTCGTGGTGCTGGCGGGAGATATTCACCAAGGGATGGAGGGATTGAGATGGGCCAAACAATACTGCCGTGATCGTCCGGTAATTTATGTGATGGGGAATCATGAGTTCTATAACCATTCCATCCCGGATTTGATCAACGCTCTCAAGCGTGAGGCAAAGGCCAGCAATGTTCATGTGCTGGAGAATAATGCCTGCATAATTAACAATTTTGTTTTCCTGGGGTGTTCGCTCTGGACGAATTTTCACCTATGGCCGGACGCCCGCGAGGCAATGTCGTTGGCTGACCGGGAAATGTCTGATTTTTGGCTGATTAAAAAGAAGGAAGGCAACGGGATGTTTTGCGCCATGGACTCGGCGCAAATACACGCGGCTTCAGTCAAGTGGTTGGCGCGGCGGATGTCCCGCCACGATCCATCGCGGACCATTGTGGTGACCCATCATGCGCCGAGTTCCCGATCAATCCCGCCACACCAAGCCGCCGAGGCGTTGAGCGCCGCATTTGCTTCGGATTTGGATTTGATGATCCAAGCCAGCCGTATTCCACTGTGGATTCACGGCCATACGCATTACAACGTGGACTATAAAATCGGGGTGACGCGAATTTACAGCAATCAGCGCGGTTATCCCGACGAGAAGATGCGATGCTTTGAACCCGGAAAAACCATCGAAATTTAGCCAGGGTTCCGCAGAGTCTGACCGTGAAAAAGACTTGGGACAACGATTGGGGACATTCAGTTCCTTTGATTTGCGGTTACGACAAGCGGATAATCTGATCCATGAATATTACCAGCATAGACTTTGAAACGGCCAATCCATCGCGCGTGAGCATCTGCGCCGCCGGGCTTGCTGTCTTTGAAGATGGCATCCTGACAGAGGCTCCTTACTGGCTGGTTCGGCCACCCAAAGGCCACGGCTGGTTTCATGAAGGCTTCATTGAATGTCACGGGTTGACCCATCTGGATGTTCTGGACGCCCCAGAATTTTCCGCCATTGCACCCGAATTGATGGCCCGGCTGACCCGCGCCGACATTGTGATCGCACACAAGGCGTCTTTCGACATCGAACATCTGCGCGCGACCCTGACTCATTTTGGTCTGGCCTGCCCAGAGTTTGGTTATTTTTGCACCTGTAATCTCGCCAGGCGCATCTGGCCGGAACTGCCGAGTCATAGCCTCGACACTCTGGCGTCTCACATCGGCCATGAGTTTCACCACCACCACGCCCAAGCCGACGCCGAAGCGGCCGGGCGAGTGCTGTTGGCGATGATGAAACATGTCAGCGCAAACACTCTGTCCGAGTTGTTGCAAAAAGCCGGCATGGAGCCGAAACGCTTTTCCCAGTAAAACTTATGCCCTCGTTTACAGAACATTGCGCGGAAACGAAAGCCGTCCTGGGTCAGCCGTTTGCCGAGGTGCATCGTTGGCTGGACGAGTTTGCTGGCCAGCCGCCCCACGGCATGCGCCACCGGAAACTGCGCCATCACCTGGTTGGCATTGAGCAGGTGCGGAAACTTTGGGGTGACCAAGCGGCCATGGCGGCGCGATTGCACATCATAGCTGATTTGAAACAGGAAGGGTGGACCGCAGATCAGCCGTTTCCACGCGACGAACAGCATTATGATGGAATGGGGTTGTTTTAAGTTGGTAAAAGCAGTATCAATGCCACCGTAAATGTCCTCGCAACAAGCACAAATCGAAAGTCTGTCCGCTGCGGCAGGGCGCCCAGGTCTGCCGTTTGCCGACGGCGGCCAGATCGCCGTTATACGGCTTACAAAATGGCTCGACTGGGTCACGCAGAAAAACCATGATGTTTTCATCGCACTTCCAATGATCCAACGCGGGTCGGTTTGGAAGGCGAACGCGATCGCTGACCTCTGGGATTCGCTTCTGCGCGGTATGCCAGTTGGGAGCTTTACTGTTTCCCGTTTTGAGACTGAAGAGCAGGCGACCATCCGGGTGATTGGCGAGCCGAGAGCTGAGACAAAGATGGTCAAGAAAGGCAGTCTTTCCCTGCTAGATGGCCAGCAACGGACACTGGCGATGTGCATTGGTTGGAAAGAAGACACAGACAGACGAGTGTGGGTAGACTTTGGACAACCCGGTATTGCAGGACAGCCATTTCGATTGCGAGTGACAACGGAATATCAGCCGTTTGGCTTCAATCAAAATGACCAATCTAAAAAATTGCAGCGACGGGAGCAACGAAAGGCACGCGATGAGTTCAACTCAAAATCTAACAACAAGATGCAATTTGATGGCAAACCAGACTACAAACTGCCGCTCAATGAAACTGAACCTTATGGGTCAGTGTATCCATTGGACCTCCACATGCTGATTGAGGACTGGCAAAGTTCAGACCTAAATCTCGACACTTGGATCAAGAAAGTTTTGCAGAGGCGTTCCATCCCTGATGCATTAACAAAGGACGATATCGAGAAGAGAATTCGTAACTTCGCCAAGGCTCTACAGCATTTGTTCCAAGCGGAGATCGCCCTCGTTCGTGTTAAACGCGAGTTGGTTGAACATGATGTTGCCGACGAGGATAATAACACACAGCCTGCGTTAGTGGTGTTGTTTGAACGCATTGCTAACGGAGGGACGCGCCTATCCAATTCCGATTATATTTTTTCGCTTATAAAGCATCGGTTTCCCGATGCTCACAATTTTGTGCAAGAGCTACACGAGAAAGGAATTGTCTCTAGTTTGTTGTCTGCGAATGATTTGGTGATGACCGCTGTTCGTCTGGCAGCGCACACAAATAAGCACGATGGCGGAAAACCATTCCCAGACAACCCGACGCCAACACCGAAGGAATTCGGTAGAATGCTTAAGTTGAAGGTAGACGGAAAGGGAGATTTTATCGGGAGTGCGTTGATGCCGTTAATCAAGAATGGTAGCCTGCTCAAGGCATTCAGTGTGGCGCATCAGTTGCTCGAATTTCGTCCCGGCTCAAATCCGCCTGACCCTGGCTTGCCAAAGCTCGCCTTTCCTCTACTCCAACGTCAATTGGTGCAGGTGTTAGTGCTTTGGATTCATCGTCGTCAACGAGTGGCGGTTTCGGAAGAGATTCTCAGGCAACAGTTTGAAAATTCCAGAGCGGGAATCTTGCGGTTCGTTCTCTTTTGGCTGTTGTGCGTGGGGGATCGGGAGAAAGACAAAGAAGCAGCCAGCAAGAGCGCCTTCTCCATTTTAAGTCATGAATATGATCTATTTCCTGACGAGATATTATCCGAACAGCTCTGCAAAGAGAATGTAGCCGTCCGCCTCCAGCATCCTGATGAAATCAAAGACATCGCCATGTCGCCACTTGATTCTAAAGTGGTTCGTAATTGGACGTCTCGCTTTGGCGTATTTGAAACAGACTCCGCCTGCATCCGTGATTCCAGACGACTTTACAGTCGCTGGTGTTTTCGAAAGAATCTTCTGCTATGGCTACAGCGCGAAACGCTTGCGGTAACATTCAAAGACTCTGATCCTTTAGCCGGCCGTGATGAAGAAACACCATACGATTACGACCATGTCTGTCCTCGTGATGATTGGGCATCAGATGGGAGGTCACACAAGGTTATTCTGAAGCAGTTCTGCCAAGACTATACACAGGCTTGGCTCATCGGCGACTGTATCGGCAACTTTTGTGTCTTGGAAAGCGGCGCGAACCGAAGTTACGGGAAAAGTTCCCCAGCTTTAAAACTCAACCTGAACGAGATCGATTCTCCCGAGACGCTGAAAATTTGCGAAGGTAATGCTATAGACCGATCGGAAGCGGAAGGATTTAATAAAGTTTCTGTGGAGGAAAAATGCCAAGGCGAATGGGACGAAGCTCGCGCCTTGGATTTCCAGAAAGTCGTCGAAAGACGGGCATTCAGGTTGTTCAAACAGTATTTCAAGGAAGGGGGGTTCGACGAATGGTTTCGACCGAAAGCTACTGAAAATTCTGACGCTGAAATCACAGATAAAATTGTCAGTAATGTTAACACAACAACCAACATTCCATTATTAACTACTACTGTAAATATTGTGGAGCCAAATACTCCAGCATCGCCAGCCTGACTGCCACTTCCTGTTCCCGCCACCCGGTCGGCTCGAACAAAGGCAAACACGCTTTGTATGAGGGCGGGGAAAAGCCTAAATACGAATGCAAAAACTGCGGCACCAGCAACCCCAGCCTTGCAAGTTTGACTGCCTCCAGTTGCTCGCGCCATCCGCTTGGCGCCAACAAAGGCCATCACGAGCCAGCCCTGTAAGACCCGACAAGAGCCCTGTTTTTTCTCAATCAATAACATCGGAAACCGCCCCAATCAATTATTCATTTATGACATACCGAGAACTCTTTCAGAAGTTTTTCTGTTCGTATGGGTATGCAAATTATATTCCCAAGTATTCATCGTTTTTGATCGGGCCCATGCCTGATCGAGACGAGGCAACATTTTTCAAAGCCATAGCGGAAGACGCCGATCGCGATTCCTACAACTTAGAAATGGTGCTGAAAGAGGTATCAGAATTAATTTGTAAGGCATTCAGAATCTTTAAGGCGATCGTTGAGAATTCTGACATGAAAGATAAATCTGACTTTCTTGCGATTCAGACCGCGCTCCATGAATCCATGTTTAAGACGTTGTATCATCTCGACCGAAATTGCCGAAAGCTGCTTGAAGCCCAGATGGAATGCAACAAACATGATGATTTGGAGTCGTATTTGAAAAGCCTTTCAAAGAAACACGACTTGTCCGAGGAACAGCTAGGTCTTGTCGGACAGAAATGGTTTGAGAATGCCGAATTGATCTATTATCAACTCGTGGAGAGGGAGTATCACCTCCGAGTCAGTGACTGGGAAACTCATGAGGTATGCTTTCAGATTGAAGACAAAAACAACGATAAAATGCTTAAGGCACAAGCGGAGATTTGCACATCCAATGGATTGTTATTTTCCAAATATTACTTCGTGGTTCGGATTGTTAAAATTTTTGAACATCTGCATTTGATTACGCAAATTCTCGAATTAGAAAAAACTGGGGATCCGAAAGATGACAATCTGGAAAATGTGGAATTGGAGCCAGGTGCAATGAATGCCTTCAATCAAGCAGCACAGGAATTTCTTGATAAATGAATTAAGGCGGAAGCGGGCGGTGAATTGACTGCTACAAAGGCAAACACGCCTTGTATGAGGGCGCCGAGAAGTTCAAATACGAGTGCAAGCATTGCGACGCCAGCGCCCCCAGCCTTTACAGTTCGACCGCCGCCGCCTGTCCGAACCATCCGCTCGGCACCAACAAAGGCCATCACGAGACAACTCTGTAAATCCAATCATCCGAGTAATTGGAATTGACAGCACTCTGAAAAGCTTATGCCGTCGTTTACAGAGCATTGCGCGGAAACGACGGTGGCGTTGGTTCATCCGTTTGAAGAGGTGCATCACTGGTTGGATGAGTTTGCCGGCCACGCTCCCTACGGGATGCGCCACCGCAAACTGCGCCATCACCTTGCCGCCATCGAGCAGGTGCGCAAACTTTGGGGTAACCAAGCGGCTGCCGCGGCGCGATTGCACATCATTGCCGATTTGAAACAGGAAGGGTGGACCGAAGATCAGCCGTTTCCCCAGGACGAGCAGCATTACAAGGGAATGGGGTTGTCCTAAGCTTGGCGAAGGACGAAAGCACGGGGAATCTGCCGTTCGTCCCAATCAATCCACCGACCTCTCCTTTCAAATCGTTGTTTGCGCCAAGATGGTCGATGTAGGTTGTTTCTTTCTTCACCATTCCGACTTCGACCTAGCATGGATCGGCGCTAAAATTCTGTCCTGTGAGGGCATTTTGATTTTACACTCCTTGCGCGCTGCGCTAGACCACTGGCCGTTGTTGAAATGAACGAAGCACATATTCTTAAGATTGCGGAGGAACTCAAAGTTCAACCGAGGCAGGTCTCCGCCACCGCCAAACTCTTTGCCGAAGGAGCCACCGTTCCATTCATCGCCCGTTATCGCAAGGAAGCAACCGGATCGTTGGACGAGGTGGCCACCACGAACATTCGCGAACGGCTCGTGAGCCTGGCGGAACTGGATCAGCGCCGGGAGGCCATCCTTAAATCCCTCACCGAGCGCAATCTCCTGACGGACGAACTCAAGTCCGCCGTCGCCCTGGCCGAGACGATCGCTGCGCTTGAGGATGTTTTTCAACCTTATCGGCCAAAACGCCGCACCCGCGCCACCATCGCCAAAGAGCTTGGTTTGGAACCGCTGGCTGATCTCCTCTTCGACCAACAATCCACGGCGGATCCGAACAGGGAGGCCCAAGCTTATGTCAACGCGGAAAAAGGCGTGGCTGATGTGGCTGCTGCTCTGGCAGGCGCCCGCGACATTCTGGCCGAGTGCATCAGCGACGATGCCCAGGCGCGCACCAAACTGCGCGAATTGTTCTGGACCAAAGCCATGGTGAAATCGAAAGTTGCAGTCGAGAAAGAGGAAGCCGCCGCGAAATTCAAGGACTACTTCAATTGGAGCGAACCGGTCGCCAAAATACCCAGCCATCGGATGCTCGCCATTCGTCGTGGCGAAAGCGAAGGACTGCTCATGATGCGGATCAATCCTTCGGAGGAAGATGCGTTGGCCTTGATCGAACCGCTTTTTGTCACCGGCAAAGGCTCCTCCGCCGAACAGGTTCGCCTGGCGGTGCAGGACAGTTACAAGCGGTTGCTCGGCCAGGCGATTGAAGTGGAAATTCGGATTGAATCCAAGAAGCGCGCCGACACGGAGGCCATTCGAGTCTTTTCGGAAAACCTTCGTGAATTGCTGCTATCCTCCCCACTGGGCCGCAAGAACGTGCTGGCGATTGATCCGGGGTTTCGCACTGGCTGCAAAATCGTTTGCCTGGACAGGCAAGGCAAACTGCTGCACAACGACGTAATTCACCCGACCGCCTCTTCGCCGGGTGAGGCGCGCGAAGCCGCAGAGGCGTTGATCGGCATGATTCGCAAATTTCAAATCGAAGCCATCGCGATCGGCAATGGCACGGCCAGCCGCGAAACCGAGGCCTTCGTCAAGGCGCTCAAACTTCCGTCCACCATCCCTGTGGTGATGGTGAATGAGAGCGGCGCTTCCATTTACTCGGCGTCGGAGGTCGCGCGCGAAGAATTTCCGAACCACGACCTCACCGTGCGCGGCGCGGTGTTCATCGGTCGCCGACTCATGGATCCGCTCGCGGAATTGGTGAAGCTTGATCCGAAATCCATTGGCGTGGGCCAGTATCAACATGACGTGGATCAACTCGCCCTCAAACGGACCCTGGACGATGTCGTGATGAGTTGCGTCAACGGCGTAGGCGTGGAACTCAACACCGCCAGCAAGCAGTTGCTCGCCTATGTCTCCGGCCTCGGCCCTGCGCTGGCGGAAAACATTGTGGCCTACCGCAATGAACACGGTCCATTCAAGTCCCGCGCTGGATTAAAGGAGGTCCCGCGTTTGGGGCCAAAAGCGTTCGAGCAAGCGGCCGGGTTTTTGCGCATCCGCGACGGCGCACATCCGCTGGATGCGAGTGCGGTGCATCCCGAGAGTTATCCCATCGTGGATCAGATGGCTAGAGACGTGAGCTGCTCCGTCAATGACCTGATGCGGGACGCGGGACGGCGGCAGAAAATCCAACTCCCAAAATATGTCACCACCGACGTTGGCTTGCCGACGCTCACCGATATTCTGGCCGAACTGGCCAAGCCGGGCCGCGATCCGCGCCAGCAGTTTGAAGTGTTCGCCTTCCAGGCCGGCGTGGAGAAAATGGAGGACTTGAAACCGGGCATGAAGCTGCCGGGCATCGTCACCAACGTGACGGCCTTCGGTGCCTTCGTGGACATCGGCGTCCACCAGGATGGGCTGGTCCACGTCAGCCAACTCAGCGACCGTTTCGTCAAAGATCCGGCGGAGGTGGTCAAAGTCCAGCAGAAAGTCATGGTCACCGTAACGGAGGTGGACTTGCCCAGAAAGCGCATTGCCCTCTCGATGAAGGCGGCGCCAATTATCGGCCCGGCCGCCACCGGCAAGACCTCCCCCGGACCCAGCCGGCCACAACCACGCGTTCAACAAGTCAAACCCCAAGCGACAGACTGGTTCACAGAAGCGCTGAACCGTGGAAAAAAGGCGTGAAGGGATTCCGATAATGTCACCAATTGGCTTCCTGTGACGCAGGCTCTCAACTTTTGCGGATAAAAAGATGATCAGAATCGCGGTTTTATCCTGGATTGGCCGGGTCTGCCAGATGCCGGAGGGTCAATTTTGATCAAATTAAGCTCCTTTGGTATTTCGTTATTTTGCGGTTCCGGGTTTTTTAATTTGGCCAGAGGCGTATCCGCACCGATCAGAAACTGAATCAGAAAGTCCGCCATGAATTTGGTTTGCAATTCGAGCATATCCTGGTCGAATCCTCCCTTTGAATTCCGATGCCCATCAATTTCGAGATAGAGATACCGATTGGCACCTGGAAATTTACTCTGAGCATCATTTAACAGCTTAAGGAGGATGCGCGCTGTTTCGTCAAAATCTTCATGGGCAAGAACCCGGTGGACGATTGCAATTGCGTCATCTGGCGTTTTCATTTGGCAGCCTTGAGCAGGTCGGTCGAAATTATACGCGATAATTCTCGTTCGGCAACTCTTGTATCTGGACTCGACCTTTTTGACCGCCGCAGACCGCGAAGGCAACACTCACGCAACCATCGAAGAAGTGGCTCAAAAATGCAGCATTGCCGGAGTCCTCGCAGCCTACGCGCTGCACCTGCCCATCCGCTACTCCCTCATTCCTTACGACGAGATCACCTACCTGAATTGAGCAGCGATAAGCCCATTGGCTTGGATTAGAATAACCCGCCCAACCCGGAAGAAGCATTGCTCTATAATGGGGCATGCAGATGATGCTTACGTCGGAACAGCGGGAACTCATTTCCTGCATCAACGGCTATCGCCTGGGCGAGGCGCCCGCCAGTATGCTCACGCAGGCAAACTTGTGCGTGAGGACTGAGCTGCTCGGCATGACTCCTTTCCATCTGGCAGCCCAAACCGGCCAACTCAGCCTAATACCGGGGCCGCTGCTGGGCCAGAACCTTGGCCTGGAGGACCAGTGTGGGCGTACGGTTGCGCATGTGGCGGCTACCGCCGGCTACATCTACCAGATGTCACCGGACATGCTCACCGAGGAGGTGATGTTCCGATACGCCGGCGGGAGCGGTTACTTCCCAGTGGGCTGCGCGGCCCTGCACGGCTTCCTCAAACAGGTCCCCGCCCGGCTCCTGACGCAGCAGAACTTGAGGTACGAATGTCCTTCGACAGGCTGGAACCTGCTGCACTTTGCCGCCAAGGGCAGAAGCCTCAAGCAGGTGCCGCCAGGCCTGCTGACGGACTCCAATCTGCGGCAATCGAATCCAAGGTGCGGCAGCGTATTGCACGTCGCCGCCTCCGCTGGATGCCTGGACCAAGTCCCTTCGGACGTTCTCCACTACGAAAACCTGCTGCTGCCGGACGAAAAAGGAGCGACGCCAGCCAGCCTGGCCGTCGAGCACGGGAACATAGACCAAATTCCCGAACCTGTGATCATGGAGTGCGTGCGTCGCACCCACGGCAAGCGCACGCTGGCATCGAGCCTGCGGTCGATGGCGATTTGGAGATTGATCGAGCGATCCGAGCCTGACCTTGCTCGGCACATCCTTGCCCGCCAGGCAGAGGCATAAATCGCCGCCGAACATGACCTGCGATGGCTTCATCCGCTTATATGGAGGCGAATTTTAAGACTCTCGTTTGGCGGGAGCACATCCGCTTGCGGCCGGGCATGTACATCGGGCCCCTTGGCGGCGGAACGTGCCAGGATGACGGGATATTCGCACGGGCTTGCGATCCTATTCGCAGAGCGCTTAAGCAGGTTGCCCGGCGCAACCGCCGATGATGTCGACCGAGGTCGCCAAGGCGTTCGTTAAATCTGAAATACCCCTGGAAATACCTCTGACATCTGATACCCTGCCAGCAACTCCGCCAAACTAACAAAAGATGGCAACGAAAAAGAACAAGCAAGAGAAGAAAACGACGCTGGTCATCCAAACCGAGCTGCTGGTGCCTGCCGGAGCCACTCCGGTCCTGGCAGCCGACGGCGCCATCGTGGGGTTCAAGCTGCCATCGGGGAGCATCATCCGCCCGCAGGTTTCGCTGGAACAGGAGTCTCCGAGTGGAACATTTAGGGAACTAAAGACCGATTCCCAGCGCAAGCGCTTAGGCTTCGAGATTTTGGAGTACTCCGGTATCTCCTTCTCCTCCCCGGAGCCAGCAAAGTAAGCTCAGATGTCCCTTGCCGACCGTGGAAGCTGAGGAAGATCTGTCGCACGGCCGAGTGCCCCCACCACCGCCATTTTGCGTTTGATTGGGCCCAGCGCCTGATCCACATCCTCGGCGGGGACTCCCTCCGGCAGGATGAAATCCTCCAACTGCTTCGGATCAAAGGTGTTGATGGAAGCTACCAACCGGGTCAGAAGTCGATCTACCAGCACCAGCGCCGCCTTGATCTCATGGGTTGTTTTGGACGTCTGCTTTGGCCAGTGCTTCTTGTAATACGCCAGCTCCCACCGGCTGTGAATAGCTCCATTTAGGCCCAGCAGAAGCTTGTGACCTATGGACTCGGTTTCCTGGCTGGCCGCATTCAAGACTCGGAACCTGACATCCTTAACCAGCTGGTTCTTTGGGTGCTCCGGTAGCGTGTCATCGAGAATTGCCTCAAGGACCTGCGAACTTCCCTCTGGCCGCCTTCGCTCCACCTTGGCCTCCAGCGTAACTTTCCAAATTAAAACGTTAAAATGCACGCGTTATTTTATATCACAAAGAGGCCTGCTTCTACCTCATCACGCATAAATTCCCTAGTACAAGTATAACACCCGGGATGCATTCTGCGACCGACGACTGGTAGTCGGCAACCGCATTCAATGACGTTTGCGAAATTCGGGTTATAATGGCAACTTGCATTATAATGGGCATGAGAGAGGCCACACACCATTTTCTCCTCCACAAGAGCACGAACCGGAATTTGACTAATGGATGCGCAACGCAAACTTGAAAGATTATTGCTGGCTCTGCTGGCTTGCTGCTGCACGGTCCAGCTCATCCTCAGGTTCAACCCGTCAGAAGTCACCAACCACGACGCAGCCTACCGGCTCCAAGCGGCTTACTTCAAGCTTTGGATCAGCAACAAGCAGGATCTGACAAATGCCCTGGAAATAAATGACTTGATTTCTATCCTGATTCGCTACGGAATCGATGTCCCGCGCCCCCTCGACAAGATAGTGGTGGCACCAGGCACTTCGCTCCAGAATGGAACGGCCATTTTTCTGGCGTTGCCCAGCAAAAACCAGTACTCCATGGTTATACCACCATCGATCCAGATGATTTCCCCGGACGACCAGCAGGATTTTGTCTTGGGACAGCAAATCAAAATGGAAGCGAGAGTGACAGATCAGAACTGCCAAATCATCAAAGTCGCGGTGAAGATCAACGGCGAAGATATAGGATCCCTTCCCTGCACAGGAGAAGTGGTCAGCGGAGGCTGGATCCCGACGGCGGAGGGAACCAACACGATCACCCTCATCGCCTACAACGAGTTTGGACTCACGGCGAGCGCCGCGGCCTCCAATATCACGGTTCATGTCAATTACCCGCCCACGGTCCAGATATTGCAGCTGGAAGATGAGATGGCGTTCACCGCGGGCGTCACCTACAAGCTGCACGTTGCCGCAGCCAATCCAAACAAGACGGACGTCGTGACCGATGTCATCCTGCTGGTAAATGGCAAGCCAATAAAAACCTTGAACACAGCCCCATACGACTTCATTCTCGGCCCCCTGGATCCCGGCATCTACACAATACACGCCCAGGCCCACAACAAGCACGGCGCGCTCGGGGAATCATACATATATAAGATCTACGTGAAATAGGAGATAGGCACTGGGTTGCAACGCCTGCGCCAACAAGCAACTCGGATCTTCGTTCCGTCGGCGTTGAGCCCATTGAATTCTATGAACTGGCGAAGCCGGATACATCCTCGCCGCGAAGCCCTATTGCGCCACCATCAGTAGAAGCCAAAATTCTTCTTTGCAAGCAGGTTTCGCGAAAAGACCCCCTCGCCCGGCATATAATAAAGGGGATGCGACCGTTTGCATTACTTTTCATCTGCTTTTCCTGCCATGCCCAGAACCCAGGTTTTGAGCAGGTTGGGCCTCTTATCAACCAGAACGGCAGCACGCTGGTAGGCTCGGCTCAGGAACCAGTCTACTTGCACAACAACCCTGCCGCACACGATCCCTCCTTCGACGAGGTCCTCGCCTTTTTGCGCAAAGACGAGACACACGACTACCGTTATACGCCGAAAAAGTTCATGTGCACCGAGTTTGCCGCGATGCTGCACGACCATGCTGAGCAAGCCGGACTGCGTTGCGCACTGGTCTCGATCCAATTTACCCAAGGAGAGGGTCATGCACTAGACGCGTTCAAAACGACCGATTACGGGGTCGTCTATGTGGATTGCACGGGATCGCTATCGAAGGAGCCGCAGTTGCTGGATGTCTACAACACCATCGCCTACATCGAGCCCGGAAAACCTTATGGACGGCTGCCGCTGAGCGTGGGCGGGATCGACCCAAACCACTATTCGCACTACGAGAAGGTAATGCGCCTGTGGGATTACGAGGAGGAGAGATCGAAGGATCTGGAGGAGGAACGAAAGGGTTTGGATGAGCGGAACAGGTCCCTGGAACGGGAGAAGGGCCAATTTGCTCAGTTCAACGGGGGACCGGTTTCCCCAGAGCAGGCTGATCAGATCCAAAGTACCATCAGGGACTTCAATGCCAGGGTTACGGCACTCAAGAAGGCGCAGGAGGCATTCAATGCCAAGGTTGCGAGCATCAACAAGATACAGCTCACCCTTCGCTGCAAGTACGAGATGAACCCTGCCCCGGTGAAAACCATAGAAGCGTGGTGGCCCAATTAGATGCCTTCGTTTCCTACTTAAACCCGGCCGGTTGACACCCCGCGGGACTTATAATTAGACAACTATGCAAGTAGCGGCTCCAATTAAAGGGCAACCTGCGGCGCTAAGAGTTCAGTTGCCGAGATACAAGGCGCTAGCCAAGCTGGAGAGAGAATCGCACCAGAAGCTGGAGGATTTGGTTGCCCTCTATGACAGGCGCCTTGAGCTGATACCCGAGGATGTCAGGGCCGAGGCCATGCAGCTGCTGCGTTCCCCGGCGCAGCGAGCCATTCTGAATGCCTTGGAAGTCCGCACCCCCGAGATCGACGAGGACTTTGGCTACGAGTGGGAAGATGCGCTGGCCGAGATGAATGCCGACCCAGCCCGAGCCTCTGCCACCGACCTGTTCATGGCGCGGATGCCGGATCTGGACGCCCTGCTGAAGGATCCCGCCGTGCAGCAACGGAATGAGGTGGAGTGGCTGCACCATCAAACCGTCGGCCGGTTCGACAAATTCACACCTTACCTGGCATTGGAGGAGCAGGAGCTGCCGAGATGGAAGCAACAGTGTCCGGAGGCTTACGGAATCGCCGAGTTCACTGCGCGCCGGCTGGCCCAAAGGACGCAGGATAACACCAGGCCATCCCCGCAAGGACCCGCTGCTCTCAGCGAAGAAGGCCGGGAGATGTCCTTCCTCGCCCACATGATCGCGTCTCGAAAGCTTTACATGGCAGCCACCGACGTGAGCGAGTTCTACGAGGGTCCAAGCACTTTCGTGGACGTCAGTGTACCGACCGGTCTGCAACGCGTCTTTGACACGAAAATCTACGTCCGCCTAGGGACCAAGACCAAGCCGTTTACCTACCGGGAGGCGAGCGCGGCGCAGCTGGCGAACTTCAGGGAAATGATTGGGCAGCAGAACCAGATGCTCAACAATTTGCAGGAAAAGGTCATGCCGTGGACCTCCCGGAAAGGAATGGGGCAAAAGATCGATTCCAATCTGATGGCCCAGGTCTACTTTGGAGTTGTCCGGGGTGGCCATCCCTCAAACGGACAGTTCCACGGACCCACGCTGGAAAAGCTAAACGGGAATCAGGATCGTTACCGCATGCTCGGCTTCCGGGAGGATTTGGCTCCGGAACACGCGGCTATCTTCGAAAGGAAGCTCACAACCGACAGCGGGTTGCGCGAGTTCCTGGACCGGCCCAGCGTCCAGCAGGAGTTCCGCAGGAACCGAGTGGATAAGAGCTTGGTGGGAATGAGCCTGAACGCCGCGGTTGATCAGGTGCTGCTGGACGAAGTTAGAGCATGGAACCCGGCGGTCCTTGTGGCTGGCGACGGTCTGGCAGAGAGAGCCAGGAGTGTTCTGCCCGCTGTATTCAAAGACATGGTGGCTTACCACACCGCCCTGCTGGAGTCCGATTACCTCAGCGTGCGGCAAGCGCCGTTCTTCAAGTCCCGCCTGGAGCAATCCTACGAGCAAGGGCTTCCTCAGAAGGAAAGGGCAAAGCGTGAAAGCTTCTACAGGCCCGTCGCCGTCGTCCTGATTGCCAAGCGAGACGGGTACCAAGGCCCCCTCCCAGAAGGCTGGAAAGCTTTGGAGAGCTACACCGACCCCGTCACAGGCGGTGAATTCACCGATTACCGCTTTGAAACTCCGGCCGGCACAGGGTTTGTGAGCCTGATCAAGGGTGGAAACCCTGAAGCCGGCCAGCAGGCCGTGGACAGCCTGCTGGACGCACGTGGCGCCCCCCTCATAAACGATCCCAAGGGCCGCGTGAAAGGGGCCAGAGTCTCCGAGCTCTTTTTCAACGAGCTGAAGTCATCCTGCCTTCACACGCACAGCATCGCGCGCACCCAGTTTTACACCTCATTTTCCATGGCGGAATCCCTCAAGTTCCTGCGTGGAACCTCCGAGGAGCCAACTGTGGAGATGGTGGTCGAGGCGCTCAAGCCTTGCTCAATCTTCAGGTACAGTGACGAGTATTGCAGGGTCAAGCCTTCCGAGATGGTGAGGGTCAAGTATCGAACACCAACGGGCGAGGCCAAGAACCCCTGCTGGGATGCCAGTGCGGCCCTGGGTGGCCTGCACGGGGACCTAATGCTGGACAGGCTCAATAATCCAAAGTGGTCGCTGATCCTCATCGAGGGAGAGAAAAAGGCCGCCATGCTCGCCCAGATGGTGCAGGATATGAAGCTCCCCTATCATGTGATCGCTATTCCTGGCGTCTGGATGGCCATGAAGGGTCCGAGGGGCAAACGAGTTCTCAGCGAGTTCTTCGACAAGTTCGTCATGCAGGATGCCAGAGGCGACCACCGGAAGTGCCTGGTTTTCTTCGACAACGACAAAGCCTACAACGTGAACGTCACGCAGGCCATGGTTGAGACCGCCATCTGCATGCAGGCGAAGGGCGGAGATGTTTTCATACCAAACCTGCCATTCGGCAAGAAGATAAAGGGGGCCGACGACTTTGCGCAGGTCCATTGCCGGAAAGTGAGCGGCCTCGATTATCAGCCGCTGGTGAAAATCATCGAGGGCGCCGTGTACGTGCCCGTCAAGAGCTACCCAATCAAACATCAGACCTCCGAACAGCAGCGACAGGTCAGGCGATACATGTACGAGGCCGAGCAAATCCACGAGCTGCAGCAGGCCGTGCGGAAGTCGGCTGACCCTATCCGCTCCAAGGAACTCCGCAAGCTGGTCGTGCTCCAAGGGCCTTACGCCCTCCAGCAATCCGCAGAGCTCCGGCAGATGGTATCCCTTCAGGCCCCGGCAGCGCCTGCTCCTCCAAGAAGCATGGAACGCCAAATCCTGGAAGCTCTTGACGCTATGAGCGACGGCGACAGGAAGGCTTTGATGCAGACGGTCCTCAAGGACAACCCGGCCCTGAGGAACCTGCAGCGCAAGATGGCAGCCCACATCCCGAACTTTGACACGGGAACCACCCTTCGAGAGGTCCAGGCAGCGGGCACCAACCTTCGCCGCTCTGAAGCCTCCAAGCCGGACAAGATTCTGCTGACTCAGGACCTCTTCGCTCTAACCTGAGAGTTCAGACTTTCTGCCAAAAGAGCATTTCCTCAGAAACTAGCTCTCCGCTGGAATCTTAAAGCTCCGGCAGTGGCTGCGGCGGTTTAAGGAAAGAACCGCTGAATGTCCAGGCGATGGACCATCAAGAACTGCACCTAACCTAAAAGACATGAAAAAGTTCACGGTCCTCCTGCTGGTCCCGGATTACCTCGCTCAGACGTACGGGCAAGATACGTTCTTCACCTGCGTCTCAGCTACGGGCGCCCAGCAGGCAATCGCCAAGGCCCAGTTCGAAGCCAACGAGAAACACGAAGTGGCAGACGTCGGCGATTTCTTTCCCCTGTTCGTCACCGAAGGCGAACACCGCAACATCAAGGACCAAGTCTGATCAAGCCGGCTGCAGCGCCGCCTCAGCCGCGCGCGGAGCCGCCGAGAACGGACCGCGCTCAAAAAACTTGGCCATCCTAGTATACAGAATCATCTGCGCCTTTCGAGGCAGGAATGCCAGCTGAGGCATGATTGCAAGCAGTTCTTCTATCGTGCGAACGTTTTTGGCGAGAAGCGTGGAATTTATTTCCGGATGCTGATACGCCTCCTTCCCAAGATCCCAGATTTGAGCAGATAGCTTCTCAGGGCTGATCGTCTCCGGGCTCGGTAAAATTGACTTGACATCATCCAGCATCTGCTTTGTGATCGGCGGGAGCGTTTTGAAGGATGGCACCACCCCAGGATTTTCAACCAGCGTGGCTTCTACTGCCAGCAGCATCTTGTCGACATCCCAAGCGGACTCCTTCTTTGGCGCCGACTGCGGGGCGACGCGTCCAGCCTCCAGGGGCAATGAGAACTGGCCTCCCGTCTTCACCAGCTCGCCTTTCTGGGCTGCGATATAAACTTTCGATTTGAAGCTGGCCATGGGAGTCTTTCCCTTGACCTCCATTTTATCGACATAGGGCTTGGCCGCAGCGCAGGCTTCCTGCATCGTGATAGGACCCTTCGCTTCCCGCATCACTTGGAGGACGATGCCGCGGTAAGTCAATTCTGCGTGGCCGGGAGCCGCAGTGGCAGACTTCACAAACTTTGAACCGGAGGAAGTTACGGGCCTGAGATGGCCCGGACGCTGCTGTCGCACAGGGAGCGGCTTGCGATTCCGCGCCGCAGGCACGGCAGCTGGCAGTCCTAAAAGAGCCGCATCGATTTCAGCAATGCGAGTCATTTGTTGCTCCCGCTCTTTGAGAAGATCGTGGGTCAACTTGACGAACTGATGGGCTGAGTAAGCAGATGTAGATGCATTCACAATGCCAACTTTATAGCGAAACCGACTACCCCAGTCAATGGAAAAAGTGATTCCAAAAGCAGGTTCAAAACCGGGCCTGAAATCGCTGTAATAAAGGATGCGCTTCCAACACGTCATCCTGTGTGAAGAACCAAGCGTGGCCAAGGACGTGGCTGGAGCTCTTGGCCCGACAGGGCCAACCAGAAGCGGTTGGTGCGAGGGTCCCCTGCCCCAAGACCTCTCTGCCCGTGAAAAAAGGCAACGACGGCTTTATCTTTCCGGACTTCAAGGAGATCAAGTGCCCAAAGTCCATCTTAGGCAGGACCATGCTGGCGCAGGAGTACCGGGACATCCTCAAGTCTTCTGCCGGAGCTGGTCCATACGGCGGGTTCACGTCCAAACGGACCGGCAACACCTTCAGAGCCACGCTCGCCGTGAACGAGAATGCCAAGAGGGTTGAATTCAGATTCGGTTGATTACCAAAACAGAAAGCCATGGCCTTCAGGCAGGGACGACTCATGAGGCATCTGTGGATCCAATGAAAAGACCAAGTAAGCGCGCCCGCATGCAGCAGGGCCCGTTCAGCTGGCTTGGCCCCCAGATCGGAAGTGAACTCGTCCTCACGGGCGATCCTCCGCTCTCTGATTCCGGCCTTCGCAACAATCCAGGCACCGTTGGTATCCACCAGCTTCGCAATATCAACGTTGGTTACGATTCGGTCTGGCACGTAAGCACCGAATCCGACGATCGAACAGCCATGTTTTAGCATACAATCTATGATATGGCCAAGCAGTCACGACCCGATTGTCGCGACCCGAACACCATCAAACACGAATTTTGCCGCCATTGCCCGCGGCCGAGAAATGAACAAATCGCACCACGATCCCCTGCCCTGGCGAGCTTGCTGCCGGGGAAGAAAGGTGGATATCGAATCCACCGACGCCGTGGCTCAAGTTTACCTCAATGAGTACAAGGGGAAAAGAGTCACGAGGGCTCGCCGAGGCAACGTCAAGCTCATGCTCGTTGCCTGCAACACGCATGGCGAGTTGCTGGAAGTTCTCTCGGAGATCAACGCGATGATTGCATCCGGCGCTTCAGCCCTCAAAGGGAGCGATATTCTTCGGAAGATCAAGGATGTCATGGCCAGGGTTGCCGACGAGGAGAGAAAGGCCGAAAAAGCAGTGACCCCCGAAGGCACACCCTGCAACGTCTTCTGGAATTCGTCGTTCGCCTACGCGACGCAGACCGATCCAGCAAGTCCAGAATCCCCAAGCTGAAGAGTTTTCAAACATGAGAAAGATCAACACCCCTCCCTACTGCCGACTGCAGACCAAGACCAAGGTCAGGTATAAGACTTACGACAAGCGCCTGCAGCCGGTGACCGTCCTCGACTTCTTCAAGTTCGATTCCTTCTGGCACCCTGCGCAGGATCTGCGCCAGCTGCTGACCGAATGCAGGCGAGAGCTGAAGTCGAAGTATAGCATCAAGCAACTGGATGCAAAAGCCGGAACGGCCGACGGCATACCCCTGGAGATCATCCCCACGTCGACTTTTCCAGAGGACAACCTTATGGCCGCCGACCTCGGAGCGCCTCAGGGATACAGGTACTGGCAGGTGCTCCCAGATGCGGGGAAAGTTAGGCTCCTTTCAGTCTGGGCCCACGACCAGCAGCAGGTGGACGACCGCAACAAGATGGGCAGGAAGATCGCGGCCGATGCCCGGTACCTCCCTCCAGTCGAAGTGCCCATCCCCGCCGGCTGGAAAGTGATCGAGCCGCTGTCGGGCTTTTTAGGGGACCGCTGTCGTCACAAGCTCATCTCTGCAGAACAAGCCCAAGCCAATTTATCAGGGCTGCTGGATGGCAGTGTTTTCTTCGAGATCGAGGAGATTTTCGGATGGCCCCAGCAGGATGAGCTGGTCCCCCTCGTCTTCAAAAAGCGCATGCCTCGGAAAAACTCCGAAGCCGAATTCTGGGAAGCGGATGGCAGATTCTTCGCCCAGTCAGAGAAGGTTCTATATCGGCTGCTCCATTATTTTTCCCCGCTCCGAATCGCTGATTTCTACAAGGGCCATGTGCTCCGGCTGCATCATCCACAGGGGTTGGCATGGGCGGATATTGGAATCTTCAAATGCGCGATGGAGATCAGGCTCTTTGTGGACAAATCCATCTGCACGCAGGTCAAACCCGCGAGTTGTATCCGTGAAGGCCGGCCAGGCGCCCAAAATGACGAAATCTCGTGCCCGGAATTCATCAAAGCGTGGTACAGTCTCCTGACAACACTTCTCGAAACCAAAACCATGATCTACGGGGGCAACAATTTCGAGGTCTAAGAGGCTTTTCCTGGCGCCGAGCCCCTGCCGCCATGCTCAACAGCACAACCCTGCATAGATATCGATTGATCTCCAGTGGCCTGAGCATCCAGCCGGTTCCCTGCAAAACATAAAAAACATATGAGCATGAGACAAAATCCAGGTTCAGGTTACGTCGTGAAGCTAGATGACCTCAAAGAGGCCATCATCAAGGCCCTGCCAGAGGAGGAGAAGGCAAAATTCACCAAGGATTTAGACGCCGCCATCGGGGAACCTGATGCCGTGATCGAAGCACTCACTCCATACATGGAAGGGATGCAACTGCCGACCCCAGAATACGTTTTTGAGCTGGCCGCCGATGACGAGCCCGACGATGAATTGGAGCGGCATACACGATACGTGCTATTTGACGAGTCGGAGCTTTATGTGCGCACACCGACAGCGGAGCTCACCCGGCTGAAAAGCCTGAAGGTTGAGCCCAAGCTCCACAACTGGGCCATGTTTGGTTAAAGACCGCCATGAAGGTCGCCTTATCATCTTGGATGGTTCAGATTTTCCTCCTCCCCCGTCGTGACCGTTTTCCGAGCTAACGAGGATGACGCAAGTTGGATCCATCTCCTGGCTCGTGAAGGATCAGATTAATGCGAAGATGGGTGTTCCCGTGAAGCAAGCCTGGACCAAACGGAGAGGGCGATATTGTCGACGGACTGCGTTCGCGCGTCGAGTTCGACGCAGCCAAACAGAAGGGCCCTTTTCGATCTCATCATTTGGGTGGAGTGCCTTTGGGTTCCGATTGATTTCACGCAGGATCTGACCGCAGCCGACGCTGATGTCGTCACCCAGAACATTGAATGCGGCCGGGGCCATCTTCGGCGCAAGGTTCAAGAGGTGGCTTCACGTCTGCTGACGATTGCCCAATCTGCCCAACCTTGACGGCTGATCGACAAAATCATACTCTCGTCCCCACGACTGGCGTCGGCGGTCACTTTGGGTCTCGGTCAGCAGGAATTTATTCCTGAGCGTCCGCCAAGGATGCCATTTGCTCTTGGAACGAAAGCAGGCCTTTTTGCTCCTGGAGAGTTAAATGACCGATGCCCTTGTGGAGCCGGCTGTGACGCGGGTTCCGGCACATTTGGCAGGAGCAGCTTGTCCTGTTCTGATAGTGTCGATTGACAAACTGTTCACGGATGCGGATCAGTTCATTTTCAGGCAACTGCGCGCTCACTTGCTGGTAAGGAAAATACAGTTTAGCCAGCAGCAAGGCTTTCCGCCGACTGCGTTGGATATGAAGAATACGTTTTAGTGTATGCACATTGGGTTACGTCACAGCTCGTTGCATTACGAGCTGTCACATGACCCATTTTCCTCGAAATGACATACCCCATTATACATCGAATGGTCTCATCAGCAAGCAGCTCCGCTCATAAAATTCTCCAACAGGCAAGATGCGAGTCACGTTAAAAACAAAACCCCTGGTCATCTCCTTTGAGAAGACCCCCGAGGGAGACTACCAATTGGTGCGGGATGGCGACATCGATGCCGACACGCACTTCAGATTCGCTTTTGACATGGCTTGCAAGCGGCTGAATATTTCTTACAAATGCCGAGGGTATTCCGGATGCGCCACTCACAGCTCATCGACTTTCGTGTTTGCGCAAGAGGTGCCAGAGGAAGCGCTGATGGCTGCCACGGTCGCTCTGGCAGAACTTCCCGCGGCAGAACTTGCGCTCCAACTCATCGAAGGTGGTGTCTTCGGACCCCACGCAGATGAGCCCGACTTTTCGCAATTGGACGAGCACACGGATGCAGAAACCCTCAAAGAGTGGGCCATCGCCTACTACCAGGCCAACAGCATCGATGATCCTGAAAGTCTGGTCTGCCTGGAGCGGAACACGCTGTTTCGGTTTCGTCAGGTCGCCGTAACGGACCTGCAGCACAACCTGCAGGGAGCCTACAACACGCCCATCAAGGTCGGCGCCTACCGGCAGATTTTGCAGCGACTTATCCCAATGCCTCCGCTGATCTGCCGGCGCCGGGGCTGGGAGCTTTACGAGGGCTACCACCGGCTGGCAGCCTGCGTCGCAGAAAACCGAGAAACAGTGGCCTGCGTGGTCATCGGCCGCACATGATTTCATGAACGCAGAAACGCCATTGCATCTCACGAATCTCCAAAGAGCCGAGGATCTCCTCCGGAAGATTGCCAATGGAGACCAACATGCCCTCAACACCGCCGGAGATTTGGCGGATGATTTGGAAGCGCTTCTGCATGAGTCGGGTTGGCGAACGGCCGCTGAGCAGGCCAATGGGGACCAATCCGATTACTTGCCCCCGCTTTAAGATAATTGCTGTATAATAATCTTGGAAGGACACCACAATGACATTTCGAGAGTTACTCGTTAAAGTCCAGGCCGAATGCCCGGCGAAGCTGTACGCTTATCTGTTCTCTCGCGATAAACCCAACGCTCTTCGCCGCGCCGGCCAATTTGAAGGAGCCGCCTCAGATTTGCGGAACTCCAAGTCCGATCCTCCGGAGCCCATGATGGGAGAAGCAACCCCGGAACAGACAGCAAAATCTTACTCCAGAGTCATCCAAGAGCTGCTGAAGAAGCCTCGCTCCCGGGCCTATCAGTATCCCATCCTCGTCAAGATGACTCGCCAAGACGGAGAGAGTTATCCAGATGTGTCCTTGTTGAACACCAAGGCCGTGCCTCCTCCCAAAGGCCTGCGCCCCTGGGGTGGCAAGCCGCGCAAAGGTTACTACAACTGCAACCTGAGCAAGTACAGCCCCCACTTTGCTTTTGGCTACACGAGCTGGAGCAAGATTATCGACACTCCGGTGATCAATCGCGCCCGGCTGAAAAACCACGAGCTGCTGGCGGTGATCCTGTGGGAGCTGACCTTTAACGGCTGGACCGAAGAGCAGTGCAACGATTCAATGCAGATGCTCAAGGAAAAGCTGGACGAAGCAAGGAAGGACATCAAAGCCGGGAGGTGCATCGTCCTCCCCAAGAAGGGCGAAAAGGGCTTTAACATCGTCATTCCCGACTCGGTTCGCGATAGCTTCAAAACCGAGAGTTAACGGGGAATGATGACCGCTGGCAAAATAATGCGTGCAGTTGCTTGCCTTGACTGCGATGCGTACTTTTCCTCGATTGAGCAGCGGGACCGTCCTGAGCTCAAGGGGAAGCCCGTAATCGTGGGCAGCCCTCCAAATAAGAGAGGGGTCGTATGCACGTGCAGTTACGAAGCCAGGAAATTCGGCGTCCGATCCGCCATGGCAAGCTCCGTGGCCAAACAAAAGTGCCCCGAAGGGATATTCTTGCCGCCCAGGATTGATTACTACCGCCAGATTACGGAGCAGATCATGCAGGTGCTGGCCAAGTTCAGCCCGACGATCGAGCGGGTCTCCATCGACGAAGCCTTCTTCGACGTGACAGAGGCGTGCTCGCCCGCATCCAACCAAGACGATCTGCTCTACAAGGCCGTTCCCATCGCCCGTGAGATAAAGGCGGCAATTCTGGCCGCAACTCAGCTAACGGTCAGCATCGGCATCGCTTCCAATAAGTTCCTCGCCAAGGTCGGAAGCGACTTCGGCAAGCCCAATGGCTTGACCGTCATCCCGGAAAGAGACAAGGTCCTGTTTTTGCGCGCGCTTCCGGTGAGAACCATCTACGGCGTGGGGGAAGTCACCGAGGAGATACTGATCAAGGCCGGTCTCAAGACGATCGGGGACGTGCAGGATTACCGAGGCGACCTCAGGCTGCTTGTGGGTTCCTGGGCCCCGACGCTGAGGAAATTCGCCTTGGGCGAGGATGATCGGCCGCTCGACCTCAGCGACGAGGTGAAAAGCATTTCGACCGAAGAGACGTTCGAGCAAGATACAGACGACCGCAAGGTGCTTAAGCAATACCTGCTGAAAGCCTCGGAGGAAATCGCGGGCGAACTCTCCGCGCAGAAAGTGGGCGCCTGCACGGTCCAGGTGCGCGTAAGATACGGGGACTTCACCACGTTGACCCGACAAATTACTTTGGGAGAGCCTACCGACCGCGCCAAGGAAATCTATCGGTTGAGCTGCTTTTTGCTGGCTAAACATCGGCTGGTCTGCCGGCCGCTGCGCCTGCTGGGCTTGGGAGTGAGCCACCTGGTCGACCACACGGCCCCGCAGATGCCGCTGAACCTCGGTTAAAGCGCAGTAGCGAAAATCCGGCAATCACGTAACAATTGATTATAATACTTGTATGCATTTTAACCGCCAGCGGGTGTTTCGGTGCCTCCTTATGGGCACCGTTTTTTTGGCCAGCGCAACCGTGGGCTTATTCATTGGCAGCCGCTTCTCCAGCAGCAGCCGCGCTAAGAAGCCGGCAGAGATAGAGCTAGCCGACCCGTCCCGGCCCTTCCTGCAGACCAAAGCCGAGCTATGCACCAACTATGGCCAGCCCGCAGCCGGCAGGGCTCAGATTCTCAAGCAGGCCCAAGGGCTGTTGTTCCGATCGGGAAAAGCGACGGTCAATGCGGAGCTTCGCGGCGATGAGTGTCACTACATCCGTTACGCCTTGCCGCAGCCGTGGTCTGGAGAACAAATCAAGAAAGCCCTGCTACAGAACGGATGCAGCTGGATCATACCATCCCCAGGCGGGTGTGGTTGGACCCCCTTGGCCGATTCCAACCCCCCGCAGCCAAGCCAGACAGTGGAGTATAACAGCAAAGAGGGGCACTATGCCAAATACACCGGCGCAACGCGCTGGCTCGAGGTATGGTCAAGCAGGCCGGCCACCAGGGCAGAGGCAACCGCTCAGATTCAAAAGCCCGCGGGTGTGAGAGCACTCGTTTCTCCTCTCCCCTTACCGCCACCGAATTCTCTCCGCCGCAGGTAGCAGCGTTGTCCCAGAACCTCTGCCGTCTCCAGGGTCCGGTTGACGACGGGCCCGACGCACCTGCTGGCAAGAATGAATTGTTCCGAGGAATCGCGGCCTCAACTGGCTCGCTAATTCCAGACCTCTTGCCGAGGATCTCTTTCCAACATACATTCGAGAAACGCAAGCCTTTTTCCCGCATTTTATAACAAAGAACATTATAATATGGCGTGTCGGTACTTAATCAGCAACAGAAGGGCATCGTCTCGTGCAAGGGCGGGGCGTACCTTGTGCCGGAGGTGCCTGGCAGTGGCAAGACCCCCTGCGTCACCCGCAGGGCAGCCAATTTGATTGACGCCGGCGTTCCTGGTGCTTCCATTCCCGCGGCCACGTTCACCAACAAGGCGGCCAGGGAAATGCGGGATCGGGTCCAGAAGCCGATTGGCGACCAGATGCCCGGAGAATATCCGGGCCGTTTATGTGAACAAAGTGTATCTATAATAACCGTTGGCATCTGTAATATATCCCTGTAATATCGAGGCTTGTTATATGAACTTTACAAAGGATGTGCCTGATGCCCAATGAAATCAACTACCTGGAGTGGGAGTGCCGCCAGTCGCAGGCCGTTCGAGCGTTCGTGGACCAGTTCCGCAATGGAGCCCCTCGGTTGCAGGCAAGGTGGTTCTGCGGGAGCGGGAAGACGCGGTTAGGCGCCCGGACATTCCAAGCCCTTGGCCGGCCCGCCACAGCGGTTTTCGCCCCAGGTTTGGCGCTCCTCCTGGGCATACTGGAAGAGTGGAGCCCATACCTGGATGGGGTGCGGCCGGTGCTGGTTTCCAGCCTCCCGAATCTGGAGGCAAGCGCCCTGTTTCCAGAAGGGGTCACCGCAACGACCGATCCGAAGGAGCTGGAGCTGATCAAAGATGACCGCTGCGTCTACTTCTGCACCTACATGTCGCTCCCTGTCTTGCAGGCTGGAATTGGAAGGCGGGGGCTAGGCTTAGGAATCTTTGACGAGGCACACCGGACAGCTGGCAGCACTGACCGCCTCTACTCGCAAGGGTTGGTGGATGACGAGTTTCCAATGAAGCACCGGCTCTTCCTAACCGCCACAGCCAAGCATGTTGACGGCGACGGAAGCCCTGTTTTCAGCATGGAAGACGAAAGCACTTACGGGCCCGTGGCCTCCTCGCTATCATGCCAGGAAGCCATCGAGTTCGGAATCATCTGCGACTACTCGATCATAGGCCTGGACATCGGCCTCGGGAGCGTGTCGGACCGGCTGAGCCGGACCGCTGACCAGCTTGCAGCGAGGATCGGGTCGCAGCAGACCCGCAAGATCATCACGTACCACCAGACCATAGCGAGCGCACGGGCTTTTCAAGGCGAGCTGACGAGGCTTCAGGGCGAGGGCCGCTTGGAGGGGTACAGCTTGCTGCATCTGAACGGGAACATGTCCACAAGGGGAACGTTGCACATACTTGCGGAGTTTAAGCGCGTCGAAAGGGCCATCATAACCAACGCTCGCTGCCTGGCAGAGGGGATAAACGTTCACGGCGTGGACACCGTGGCATTTATCGAACCCAAGAGCAGCGACATCGGCATCGTCCAGGCCATCGGAAGAGCACTGCGGCGTGACCCGACGTGCCTGACCAAGCGGGCCGAAATTGTGGTCCCCTTGGAGGATGGGACCACCCAGGACTTCAAGGCCCTGCGCACGGTCATTTCGGCCATGAAGGAGGTTGACCTGCGTCTTACGGGCTCCAAGATCAAGGAGCACGTCCTTGTCCCCGATCGCCACCAAAGGCATTCCGAGGGAAAATGCACAGCTCGCTTCGACGATCGGCTCGGGGATCTGCGCTCGTTCTTTGAAAAGGAACGGCACCTCTTTGTTCCTGGCACGACTTCATTGGGGCTGTGGTGGGTGAACGTGAAGCTGTCCGCCTGGAATGGCGAGCTCAGTGACCGGTTCCAGATTGATTCTGCAGACCCATTCTCGAGCAGGGTCCGGGTCCATCTTGCCAAGACCGCAGAGACGCCATTCCAGGATTCCTTCCTGGCGGCCAACGTCCGGCTGCGCGATGCAGCAGAGCAGATGCAGATGAGGCAAACGAGGCTGCTCAACTACCTTTTGCGTCGGAGGCCGGTCCCACCGTGGGTTGCCGAGACGATTGTTCGCTGGCTGAGTGAGAAAGGACAGCATCGAACTGCACTCGAGATCATGGCTAGGCCGGTGCGGGAGGTGGAGGAAACCGGCCCGGCACAATACAGCCCAGCAGTGGAGCAGTATCTCAAGCGCGCGCACCTTCCCCGAACAGCCATCAGCTACGAGCAGGAGCTGGCTTTGACTGCGAAGCTGAAGCTGGCCGACGGCCCCAACTTGCTCACCCCGGAAGAGCGTGAGCAGCTGCACCTTCATCTGGCAGTGGAGGCGGTCAAGTTCCTCGACCGGCATATCGACATCGAAGAGAGACAAGACGTTGTCAGCGAGTGTATCTCTAAGATTGACTTCATTCTGTCGAGGAGGCCGCCGGATCTGTGTTACAGGATATCAGCCTATGCACACATGTGGTTCTACTGGAGGTGGAAGGAGTTCGAGCATGAGGACCACCTGGTTCGGATTCCAGCAAGATGGCCCGAATCCAAGCGATTCCAATTTACTCCGCTGGACACGCTTGATGGGGAAATCGATGCTGAAGGAAATCTCCTGCCAATCGAAACCACCTTCAATGCCGATAAGTCTTGGTACCAGCCGGACGAAATGGCTATCTTGCTGGGCCACGTAGCGAACCTGCCAGACGCATCCCGTGCCATCATTTCTGCGAGGTTTCTGCGCGAAGACCCTAAGTCATTCGAGGAGCTGGGCGCAGAATTCCATTTCGCGCGGGGGAGAATCCGAGAAATGTGCAAGCGTGCTGTTGGCGTTCTCAAGCGGCATTGCATGGCAGACGGCTTGCCCGCGGAAGATCGCAAAATCGCGCAAATGACACCCCAAGCCGAAAGGCAGTGCATACTGAACCTGAACAAGGCCTTTTGCGTGGCCGAGCGCTTGCCCATCGAATGTGTAAAGAGCCGGCGCATCTTCACGAGCTTTGTCCCAAGCGATCTGGAGGTGGTAAAGGTCTGCAAGAAGGCGGGCATCACCTTCGAGGAAGAAACCTTCCGAAAAGCAGCGTTCCGACGCAATCGGGAGCTGGATCCCGGAGATTACATGAGCGAGGCAGAACGCCTGCTGTACGACGAGTTCCTTTCGCGCAAGGGGGTTGCACATCGGCGAGAGCTCCAGGTGGCATGTGAGGGAAAGGGGATACCGCTCGGATTGCTGCTCGCCCAGGCGCCGTTCATCCAGCGCTTTCAGCAGAACGTATTTGGGCTGGTCGGCACGAGTGTCACCGCAAGCCAGCTGGGGCACGTCGTGAGATTTGGGTCCATGGCGGTGGCCGAGGCATATCAGCAGCCGGCATTGGTCAAGCTGTGAGCGCGCGGCTTTTTCAGGCTCGGGGCACATCGCAGCCTTGTACTTAAAGTATGAAATTGTCGAGCGAACTCCACAGCGGCTGGGAAGTTGCACAGGCCGAGAATCTGCCGGCCCGCAGTTATGCTGAGCCGGCTCAGGGCTATTACATCCTCAACCCTTCCGAGCTGGAGGCTGTTGTAGCCAATCCTCATCTCATCTGCATCGTCGATATGCAAGCCGAGCTCGGCGCGTACGACTGCAAGGAAAGCATCTATGCCATTCGGCAGAGCCTGGGGATGCAGCCAGCCGGCCAGGTCATCCTTTTTGTGCTGTGGCCCGGTGCTGGGCCTGTCATTCCCGAGCTTGCGTTTGCTGCGGGCGTTCAAAGCGTGGCGGTTCAAAAGGAACGAGACGGAGGCGAGGAGATGTTTCGCTTTTGGGAAGACCAGGGCAGGCCAAAGAACATCCAAATGATGGGAATAAACCTCAACGTCTGCGTTTACAACGCTGTGGCGGAGTTCCTTTCGTGCTGCGAAGCGGCCGAGGCGGTACCGCCGCTGATCCACTTCCAGAAGTCCACCCTGGCGGACACCAACTACCTTGACGACCCCGGGTTCGGGTGGGACCACTTCCGCCATGTGATTTCCTCGTATTGCCGGCATCAAAAGCCTCCTGAAGACACAGAATACGTTGCGGCAGACCAGACACCGGAAATGGTTTGAAACCCCGTTTTCTTGTTTCAATTCCCCGCCGATCCTGCCAAACTCAAGCTCATGAAAGTGAAGGCGCCGGGAGAATTGCGCCCCCACATCTACCGGGTTGCTGCCCAGGTCCATGCGGGCGATGCACCATATCCAAAGTCAGAAGTGAGGGAAGCCTTATGTTGAGATCGCCTCTTAAATATCCCGCCTTCTTGATGCCAACGCGAGGTTGCCGCAAATACACCAGGTCCGGAGGAGCATCCTGGAAAAGCGCCGGCGCAGGATCGAGGAGGAATCGTCCAGCCCTGAACCCGACCCGCATCTGAGATCTCGGCGTCCGTAAGCAGTCGACCTCCAAACACAAAGCATATGGCACAAAAACAAAAAACCGTAGGTTTCACGAAGGAAAAGGACACGAAGAACACTGTCCGCTTCACCGAGGATGCCGTCCAAGGGGAGCCGCCGATCATCGGTACGCTTTACGTCCAGAAGTGGTTTGTAGGTGACGCCTCCAAGCTCAAGGTGACGGTCGAAGCGGAGTAGCGCCTGTAGCGGGGAGCAGGCTGCGCCACGTTCAATCCGACAAAAACTGGGCGGATGAACATCCTCTTCGTCAGGGTCTTTGCCGGACCAAACCGGTGGTTCCTGAGGTGTCCGCGGCGCCAGCGGGCATGCGGCGACGCATGATGAGCTTCAGAGCGCTTGTCTCCCAGATATGAAAACAGAAAGCAAATGAGTGTATTTGACCGGCACCAGCTCAAGATTGCCAGGCAGACACTCAGATGCACGATGTTGGTGCAGCCGTAATGGGTGGGATGACCAAGAGTGAGGCGCGACAGTTCTTGCGAAAGATGGGACGGTCGGAAGAGCGAATACAGAAGCTCGAACAGCAAACAGTCTACTTGGATTGGTTCCTTCTGAACAGGAGGATGTAGGTATCGGACTGGGGAGCGTATCCAGGCGCCTCGGAGCCCCACCGGTAGATAATTTGATCAGCCAGGTGATCGATGGCTCCCACTCTGTGGTAGGCGCCAGCCAGATAGCCCCTGGCCCAATCGAGGACAGCCTTCTCGGCATCTCTGGAAGTGGATAGCCATGACATTCTATTACGGACGAAAACCACGTACTCGGGTTTGGCCGTTTCAACCTCGCGAATCATTTCCTCTCGCATCTGTTTGGCATAGGTTTGCCTGGAAACGAGGTCGTACATGTAAATATATGCACTGGCTGAGCGACGATCCGAGTAAAAGTAGATCTCCGGCTCAGATCCAAAAATGGCCACGCGGTCGCCGTCAGAAGAATGACTGCGTATGTAGTCGGCGATGTGCGGGGCCTCGATGAAGGGATTCCCCAGATAAGATTGCTCGCTTATTTGCATGGGGGACATCTCGAAGAGATAGCCGCGCTGCATCACGAGCACGGAGGCCAGGCAGGCAAGGAAGACGCTCGTTGGCAAGAACGCGTCCCATCCCGCGGGGACCTGGGATTTCAAGGCCTGACGGGCAACGCTGCAGCCGCCGCCGATGAGGAGGCCCAGAGCCGGCAAGATGAGCACGAAGTAGTGGCGGTGGAAGTAGAACCCCAGGCCAACCGCAAAAAACGAAAAGAGCGACAGGCTCAGTACGGCCGCCTTTTTCCAGAGAGGAAGAGCGCGCGCCGCAATCACAGCAACCAGGCCGATGAGCGCGATCACCCAAAACAGCAAATCATACTTTACCCGTGTCTTGAAATAGTCGGGCAGGAAGTTTGCCGAGAATGGGACCCAGTGGCCGCAGGCATAGACGAACGTCCACTTCCAGAAGTTTTCGAAGACATTCGCCTTCCAGAGCAGCAGGCAAGTCAGGCCAAAGGGGGTGACGGCCGCCAGGGAAAACAGGGCCAGCCGCTTCAGCCATAGGTTGGCCCCGGCTGATCCCCTCGCGCAGACCAAGGCCAACCCGGCCCAGACCCCAAAAAAGACGCCAGGCTGCTTCATCATAAATGCCGTGCCCAACAGAAGTCCGCTACAGAAAATGGGCCAGAGCAACGCGGACTTCAAACCCCGGAGCAGGCACCAGAACCCACCCAGCGCCGCGAGAACGACAAAATGGGTGGCATGGGCTGCGAAGCCGACCACTGCGGGACTGATGGACATGAGTGCATAAACGGCACTCGCTATTGTTGCCGCATAGTCATCGAACATCTCCCGCACGCACAAGAATAAGAGCACGATAGCAGCCAGGTTGATCATCAGCAGACCCAGGTGAATCCCCACGACAGTCTGTCCAAAAACTGCCATGAAAAGAGCATATGCGGCATCGACGCCGGGCAACTTTATGTTGCAGGCCAACTGGTAAGGTGGAATCCCCTGGAGCATGAGACGCCCCATGTAGGCAAACTCGCCCTCATCCCTCTCAAGGGGAACAGAGAGCAGCCGTACTCGAACTATTATTACGAATAAAAGGATGAGGCCCAGACAAAGGCACGGCCACAGCGGGAACCCTTGCGCCCTCTCTTGCACTTTCCTGATCATATCGACCTCACCAGAACATCATACGCCGTTTCCAGTGAGGCGCTGTTTCGTGGGAGGGACTCGGGAATATCCCATGGAGAAGGATCCTGTCGAAGCAAGGTTACCTAAACCGAGCGGATTTTGCACCAGCTCCACGCGGTCAAACTCGCCAGTGAACCTCTCCTGTGGGGCGTCTGGCTTTGCCGTGTGGATGGTGGAAGCCATTCGGCAGGACCAAGGCCCTCTTTCCTGGAAAAGACATCAATCCCAGTTGGCTACTGCCGCTTAAGCAAGGGCGGTGTCCACGACGGATGTCAGGCTGACGGAAAGGCCGCGACACTGTTCTATAATATATGGATGTGCATCGCGCGATTACTGGAGAACCAGCAGTACGGGAGTGCCCTCCGTCGGGCAGTGGCAGCGCTTTCGCTCGTAACAATCCTGACCCTCATCCCATATCGGATCGCCGCATTAAGGTACCAGCCGACCTCTGATGTGCAGATGCACATTGGCAAGGCAGCCAGCGGCAGGGCATGGAGCGAGATATTCCTGCTCCGGCCCGGCACAGGAGCGGACATGCAGCCGGGATATCACTTCGCTGTGGCTCAGGCAGCCAGGCTCCTCCAAAACCCCACGAGTCTGGCATTGGCCTTGGTGATCACGGGGTTCGTGGTCTGGTGCCTGGCATCCCTGCTGACTGCGGGGAATGCGGAGGCGTGGGTGTGGGGCCTATTCTTGACGATATTCTCCACCCGCTTTGCCAGTCAAATGCTCTCCGGCGGCCCCTCGCTTGTCACTGGGATCGCGGTAACATGCCTTCTGATCTGGTTTGATAGGCGGCCCAGATACTGGGGGATCGCAACCTTGCTGATGGGGTTGGCTACCGCCGCGGACGCATGGGTATCGGGCGGGTCGTACATGCTGTTCCCTCTGGTGCTCGCTGCAGGCGCTTGCGGCAAGAACATCGGGGCCAAGGTTGGCTTAGGCTGGCTTCTCGGATCGCTGGCGGCATGGCCCCTGCTCTGGGATAGCCTCCGTTACCTGGCGGCGGATTTTTCGGGACACGAGAACTGGAACAGCGTCCTGCATTTCCCACTGCTGGAGAGGGACGCCTGCGCCCCGCTGATCATCGCCGCGAGCATACTTCATCACCGGGCACGTGGATGGCCATGGACGTGGAGGACACCTTCGTTCTGCGTGCTGGCAATGACCTGGGCCGGGGGAATGATATACCCCAGGCTATGGGAAACAGTGGGGTGCCCGGCTCTCCTCGTGTGGCTAATTGGGATGGCAGCGGAGAATCTCGGCAGAGCAAAGGCGGCGGGCATCAGGTGGCACACTTTTGCCCTGGCCACGGCATTTGCAGCAACCGCGCTTTGCCTGCGGGCATCGGCCGATGGAAACGGATGGTCCAGCAGGCAGTATGTCAGCGGGTTTGGGCCCAAATTCGTTCTCCCCACCAAGGGCGTGGTCTACACCCTAGATGAGGACTTTGCCAGGGGCGCGCTGTTCAATTGTCCGATGTCGAGAGGGCGGCTCTCGGTAGGCTTTATTGACCAAGACGCTGAACCCGAGGTTCGGGAGGCGCTTTCAATGTCACACCAGGAAGCGCAGACCTGGCAAGCAAACAGGGCGCTGGCACGGATGGTCACGCCGAAGGACTGCCTTGTAGTAAAAGATAAGCATTATGGTCCTAGCGAACTGGCAACGAACGTCCCTGGATTTAGCTGGCAGCTCATAGATGTCCACTGGGTAGGCAAGAGGGGCCGGCAATGATTGCACCCCGACGCCCAAGACTTAGTCCAGCTCTGATCCTCAGCGCAGCGGGCTTTTTGCTCCTTCCTTGGATCATCCTTGGCGACTTGCATTACACACCGGGGGACGATGCCCTGCGGCACGTGGCGAAGGCCATAACGGGGCGGCCGTTCACGGATGTCCTGATCATGAACGATGGGTATCCGAACGATCACAGCCCGGGATGGCACGCGATCCTTGGCCTGACGCACAAGCTTTTCGGATTGGGGAGCGTCCCACTCTTGTACTTCTCCATCCTGCTTCTCTACGGCCTGTTCATCTTCGCGCCGGCGCTGATTGCCAGGGATAGGGTCGCATGGTTTGTGGCCACTGGAGCAACCCTGCTGACCAGCCTCCTCTGCTATCGGACCATGCAGGGGAGGCCCCTGCTGATCTCCTGCACGGCGACTCTCATTATCTTTCTCATCTGGAGCGAGCGGCGCGAAATTGGACGCGTCAACCTCGCATTCATCACCGCATTCCTGATAGCTGCGTCCGTTTGGATCCACGGGGCATGGTATCTGTTCGCGCTGATACCCCTCTCATTCCTGCTGGCGGGAGCAGCGACAGATGCGGGCGCCATCGCGTTGTGCTGGATCGTTGGAACCCTGCTGGGCGCACTGCTGACAGGGCACGCGATTCAGTTTTTGGTCCAGGCGCTGCGCATGGTTGCCGACTGTGCCCACGTCCCCGAAAGTCAGCTCCAGACCGAGTTTAAGTCTAACATGGAGACCTATCTCATCGCGCTTCCGATCTGCGGCCTGCTGCTGCTTCGCGTGACAGGGAAAAGGCCCGTACGGCACCTGCTTCGATCCCCGGAGTTCATGCTCCTCATCACCTGCTTCGTACTGGGTCTCAGGAACAAACGGTTTTGGTCCGACTGGGGCTGCTTGGGCCTGCTGTTGGTGATCTACAGGGAGGTGCATTACGTCATGGAGCAGGACCGCAAAATGAGGGTGCTGTCAGTGTGCCTGTTCGCGGGCCTCTTATTCTGCATTCCAAGAAGATTTGAACCAGCGAGCAACGGATCAATATCGAAGTACGTGGACTTCGGCGCCAATAGCCTAGCCCCGTGGTGCCCGGCACCTGGAGGAACGGTTTACTCTTACAGCCAGGATTTCTTTTACACCCACTTCTTTCGCTTCCCAAAGGCAAAGTGGAAATATGTCCTTGGGTACGAGCCATGCACCATGACTGAAGAGAACCTCAAGGTCCTTCGAGCGATACAGGAAACACGAGAGGCGAGGGAGGCAATCGTCCCATGGCGGCAAGCAATGCGCGCCGGAGACATCCTTGTGCTCAGCGGAGAAAGGTACAACCCCTCGTGGGAGTTCCCTTCGCTCGTGTGGACCAACGCGGGCGGCTACTGGGTGGGGGCCATCCCGGGCCAAGCCAGCCAACCCTAATTGCCTCCGGTTGAAGTGAGAAAACAGCAAAAGCGGCCGCGGATGGATTTGGATTAGTTCGAGCAAATCCTCACCGGCTGGCAAGCGACCCGTAGCGGGTCTTCCACTCCTGAAAGCTGACAAACGCTCCTGACGAGGCGTTGGATTCGCTTATGCAGGCAGCGCATTTGGGCTCTCCCGTGGCGTGGCGAACCTTAACGCCCGGCTTGCCACACGCGCACCTGGGCCAGCAAACAGGGCACGCCCTCGCTCCGGGCATCGGGGTACCGCAAACCATGCAAAGCTGCACATCCAAAGTTGATTCTCCCGGCATGGACTAACCTTACCGCGCCGAGGCTCAAGGTCAACCCCTGTCAGAGATATGCCCGTCGGACGCGCGAACGCGCCATCGTTACGTTGAAATCTTGACTCAAAACTTTTTGAGTAATAAGGCCCCGGCTATGAAGTTCGTGGGCCGTCAAGCCGAGTTGGTGCTGCTGGGTTTGAACGGTGTATACTCTCTGCGCATCGCTGGGGCCATCCACCTGCAGCCATAACGGCCCGCGGCACCCTCCCACAGCGCCCACGCGCTGGTCGAGCGACTTTTTCCCCGCCGCATCCTCACAATATGCGCCGAGCACGATAATTCGCTTGGAAAGAGCAGGAATTCATGATGCAGTGGACCGAGCAAATGCACCGCAAACAAAGATCAAGCATGGCGTCAAAAATTACCTGGTGTGTTCAGCATCGTGAGGGATGGTGCGCAGTTCTTGGGACCGCGAGACCCGTGGAATCAGCAACGAATGTCCCAACGAGATGCGGCCATTTTGTCGTCATGCCCTTTGGCATAAAACGGCGAGTTCCCAATTGCCCGGAATGCCGCGCAAATCGAAGCAGCCATGCTTCCACGGCACCAGAAGGAAAACTCGTCTTCCAGAAGTGAACTTGAAGGCCAGGGAGCAGTTCGGATTCTGACGAAGTTCGGCGCAACAACCTGCATTGGAGCAGGAGAAAGGGCCATTTGATTACAGTCTCAAGGTGATTTCCAGAATGACCAAAGAGGGCAAAATATGAAAACCAATTCAGCCGATTTGAAGCAACTCGAATCCAACATCGTCCGGGTTATCTCTGACGGGGATAAAGCTCGCGCCGCAGGCGATCTCGGTATGGCAGGCCTGTTTTTCAGGGATGCAGGCGCGCTGAACGATGTTTTGAGAAACGGCAAAGCAGGCCGGTTAATGGATGCTTGGGCCGTCGCGCGTTCGCTCGATACAGCCTGTCGCGAGCATATCCCGGCGGCGTTGTGGGAGGTCCTCAAGGCTGAGGAGCATTGAATACGATTTTCAACACAAGAAATGATACCACCCATTTACGACTGAATCATTCAGGTGGATCGATCCTCGCACGAAGCACGTTTCGACCAGGTTCAGGTGGCCAAGGCGGTTCTGAGCGTTGTTGAGCGAGGCCCCCGGGGACAGACGCGAGGATGCAGCTCGTTGGGAGATTGGAAGCATATCCGACATGGACGTGTTCTCCGCCCTGATTGGCCAACATACGGCACGGCCGGCGGCATGGAGGTCGCGGTTACGATTTTCCCGAGGCAACACCGACCCCCGCAAATCCCATTCAACAAAAACTTGCATCACAATACGATTTGTGCTGAGATCCTTACGCAATATGAAATCCGAATCAGCAAATAAAAAAACTGCGCGAAAACCAGACGCAAGTGCAAGCTACGCATCCGGGATCGGGATAATTGTTCCCTTCACGCAGGCGGCGCTCGCCTGGTTGAAGGAACACTGCTCAACAGAATCGTGGCAATGGACCGACGATATTTTATACGTCGACCGGAGAATGATGGAGGACATCGTTCAAGGCATGGCATCCGCGAACCTGGTCGTCTCCGCTGAGCCTTGAGGCCAAAAAAGGGCGGCCCATTTGGAATTCCTGAAATCGAGGCAATAAGCCCGCGACCGGCAGTTTATGCGTTTACGACCAGCAAAAAAGTGCCGAACGAACCGCAAATGGAACTCGACCAAATCGTCAAACCTCATCTCCACGATGCCGGGTTTTAGGAAGTGCCAGACCTCAGATTTTCTTGGACGCGCAGATCATCCATAGAGCACTCGCCATATACGGCTTTGGATTCCACCAAGCCGAATTAAGGCCTGCAAGAGCCTTCCTCCCAGATATGCGCTCTCACTTTCACGAAATTGTCGTCCTCGATGCCAGCCATCCAGAGCGATCCCCTGAAAGCCGGTCTTTCTGGAATTACAGGAAGCATATCGGGTTGGACAGATTGATAAGCTCCCGCCCAGCGTGAATGTGGAGTGCCTGGACGTGTCCGTTGCGACCTAGAGTTCGATCCGACAGCAGTTGAGCGGAGCAGCATACTTGCTCAAGGACCTCTGCAAGAGCGTCGGCCTCGACTGGCGTACCCCTGAGGCGGTACGAGCTTCATTTTGCTCTCGGCGACCCGTATAAGTCGCTGCCACCGAGGCCGGAACCAGCGCCCGAGCCGGTTGCGCCCAGCCTGGATTAAGCCCTACCGAGCATCAGCTTCTCTTATTTAAACCGGTCGAGAGACCGGGCGGCACCACTGGAAACCGTACATGACTAATTTTTATAGCTATGAATATTCCAGACTGGACAATGGCTGAATCAGATTTGGTCTTTATGCAGATCCGGTTTACGAGGCCGCGCGGACGAAGCTACCCCGAACACTGGCGCATTATCGAGAGGAGAACATGCGGGGAGCCCATGTTTGCACGCGAAGTCGCGGCGGCTCTCAGAAAGTTCATCAGCAAGAAGAGGCGCGCCGGCGCGAGCAAGCCCAAAGCAAAGATCCCGGCCACATGACCCCGGCGCCTAACTCGGTCCACAAGATAACAAGTGGCTGACGATCTACACGGATGCTGGCTTCAGCAACGGCCGGGGCACGTATGGTATTTGGATACGCATCTTCTACGGCCGTCGGAGTTCGAGAGGAAGCCCACGATATCAGCAACAACAACGAGGCCGAAATGTATGCCGCAGTGCTCGGCCTGCAGCCGGGATTGGAGTTCTGGTCGGAGCTTTACCCGGATCCCCCTAAGGCCATTACCATAGCGAGCGATTCGCAGCACACCCGCTCACGCCTCGCGTCTTCGGTGCTGCCGCACTTCACCGCAAGGAGCCAACCGGGTACCCCAGCGTAAAGTAGAGTTGCACGCGCACCTTTTTCAGCGCCTCCCCCGGACGGCCAAATTGAACTTCAAGCCCGTGAAGGGGCACAGCGGAACAGGCATGACTCAGAAGTGGCTGAACAACTGGTGCGACAAGGCAGCCCAGCGTGCCAGGCGAAGATTGTGAGGCCGAGCGCACCTGAGCGCCAAATCCTCCAGTGACGGTGGCCATTTCGGCTTATGTCCGGCGGATTCCTCTCTGGAAACTTCGCTGGTACCGAACCCAACTAAAAAGCATGGAGTTCGACAAGCATCAACTGGTGTTCATCCGCCGAGACCTCGACATGACCAAGACCGGCGGCCCCCTGATTCCAAAGAACTCGCTGGCAACCGTGCTTGTTCGCCGCAGGGATGGCCGACTCTGGGTTAACGTCCACAACTTCGGCCGACGACACCTGATGCCTGAGGACGTCAGCGGGTTCTCGGTAAACTGAGAGAGACCTTGCCGCAGGGTGGCCACTTCTTATCCACTTCTGCCGGGTTGACTTCCGGAAGCCCTAAGGTACCCACCCGGCTCGTGTCCACGCGCTTGCCCGGCGGATAGGTGTAGCCAGCATTATAAGCGCTCAGGCTACCCCTTCTGATCGTATAATGTTAGAATGAACGATCATCAGGATTGGGTCACGACTCAGCCGAGTTTTGCATTTATGGTCGAACAGCCAACCAGCCCAAGTCGTAAGGACGCTTACATCTACGCGTTCGACCTTGCCTATGATCTGAAGGGAAAACCAATGGACAATCTATTGGGGCAACCCGGTCTCTGACACAAGCTGCGGACCAGGAAAAAAGTTTGCCAAACTCCAAGAAACGGAAGCAGAGTAGAACCTGATTGTTATGGCCGACGACACAAAAAACTTATCGATTGCCGAGTACTTCAAGCTAAAGGGCCTGAGGGACGCAAAGCGCATCGAGGTAACCTACGAAGATGGCAGCAAGGTCGCCATCGAAGGGCCAGTTGCCTCCAGCTGGTGGAGATTCGTGCATATCTTGGTCAGAGACGCCGAGCGCAGCCGCCCGGACGTCTACAATTTCAGGCCGGTCGATGCAGCCGGCAACCTGCGGTCTCTCACATTGGAGGAGATGATCGCCGAGCATGACTGGAGCACTGGGTTTTGCTCGCTTGCTGGCCACATGAGGAAGGCATCGTCGACCTACGAGGCCATCATCAAGCAGGGAGAGGCAGCCCTGCCGGCCATTCTGGAGTACCTGCGGGACAATGGCTGTGGCATGAACATCGTCCTGCTGCTCACGGACATCGCCAAAACGTCCCCATACATACCCGAACCAGTAGGGGCAACGGGCATCGCCAAGTATGCGGTCAAGGAGTGCCGCCAAGCCTGGCTGGATTGGGGAATGGAAAAAGGCTACATCAAATTGGTCGAGCCTCGTGGAAAAGAGTCATAACCAAAATGCAGAGTGGGTCGGCGATGCTGTTTTGACCGCCTATCTCCGAATTTTCTTGCGGAAAGATTATCCTGCCGTGTCGTTTGCTACCCTCACTGCGGCCGCCAGCTACATCTCCAGCAACATCAGCCTCACAGCTTTCTGCCAAAAGCACGATCCCGAGCTGGCCAACTGCGACCAAGTCGAGGCCAAGCTTGGCAGCCTTTTCCTTACTGATATCCCGAAGGCTGAGGAGTATGCCTCCCTGATTTACCGCAGCTCTACAGCGCCAATCGCCTTCCTTCAGGAGGCCAATGACTTTGCCGCGGCCGGTGACAGAGAAGAGCAGAAGGTCTCCCAGTACAAGGTTCTCGTCGCCATCAAAGCTATCGGTCAGCGAGGTCTCATGAATGCACTCGGAAATCACCGTGGCACAGAGGTATGGAACCTCATTCGCCCCGCCTGCCCGAAGGAGGACGGCAGCAAGGCCGGCGGCTCCTGATCAAGCCGCCCAAAGATGGCCCCCGCGCCCCGATGACTCCCTGTTCAGCTTCTGAACACGATCGCACGGCGCCAAACAAAATCTATGACGAACCCTAACCATCCCCGGCTCCAGAGCCTCGTGGGAAAAGCAATCATTGCCGTGACAGTGGGCACCTCGCATGGCGAGGGGATTATCCTGCAGCTTGGTGAAAAGACCAAAGTAGAAGTTTGTACCTATGATCCAGTGACCATACGGAAAGCGAGCGCAAGGCCGATGAGATCTACGTGGGCATCCAAGGGGAAGAAATTTAGCTCTTCTGCGGCTCCGAGATGAACGCCACCTCTGGGCTGGCCGGCTGCTTGAGGTTTGGCGGGCCTTCCGATTTTGTCAAGGCCACCCTCATCCCGGTTGAGTCGCAGAATTCCTGGATGACGGTTTCGATGACGAACTTGTCGAAGAAGTTTCTCGGCGCAATGATGGAGACGACCAGCTCCCCTTTTTCGACCCGATCCTGCGGGTGCTGCTGCATGCGCCTGCGAAAGCCTGCAAGGGCGTTCTCCACCGCCTGGGCAACATGGAACGGCTCTCCGGTTTTGTGAGCCTGCTCGATGAGTACCCGATCGTTCAAGTCAAATGGCTGGCATTGATAAACCACGGATCCACTCTATTCTTTTGGTCCACTTCCGACAAGTCGAAGTTCGGTAAGAGGCCCAACATGAAATCTTGACAAAAAAGAGCGGCTCAAAAACAATTTTGAACCACAAATGACGGAAGCTGAGTGCATCAAAAAAATGGAGCCTGTAGCGAAAGCGTTAATCACGATTCGCGACCAGCGGCTTTTCCGGGATAAATATGCGACGTTTGAGGATTACGTGCGGGATAATCGGGGGGAGGAATGTCTGAAGAATTTGGAGGTCTGGGAAAAAGCGACCAGTGAACGAAATTAGTGCCAAATGGGATCCCGGTCGCAGCCACGCCCCGGGTGTCGAGCCCGGCGAAACGAACGAACCGTGATGGAACTCAAACTCATATTGGAAGCCATCTTGTTCTCGTCCGAAAAGCCGCTCAGCCCAAAGGAACTACGCGAACTGCTGGCCGCTGCCCCCGAGCATGGCGACCATGCCAAGCCATTCAAAAACACCAGAGAGAGCGCCATCGTCGCGGCTTTGGAGGAACTGCGAAAGATCCACGAAGCCGCGCAACGCAGCTACTGTCTGGTCTGCGTCGCTAGCGCATGGCAGTTCGTCAGCCAACCTGAGTTTGCGCCTTGGATCATCGCGATGCTTGGTGCCAAGGCGCGTCCGCCGCGGCTTTCCTTGCCCGCACTGGAGACCCTCGCCGTCATCGCCTATCGCCAGCCGGTGACGCGCGGAGCGATCGAGCAAATTCGCGGCGTCGCAATCGATGGCGTCATGCAGACACTCTTGGAACGCCGGTTGATCGAGCAGACGGGCCGGGATGAGGTCATAGGGCGATCCATCACATACCGCACCACGCCGGTTTTCCTGGAGTATTTTGGATGGCGCAGCCTGGAAGATTTGCCGGCCGGCGATGAGTTGCGCCGCATTCCCGTGTCCAGGCCGGAGCCACTGTTGACCACCGACCTCAGCCCAGCGACCCCGCCGGCGCAACCAGACGAGAGCAACGAGCCGTCCGAATTCCCGCCTATCTAGAGATGCTGATCTGTCAAAAGAGGATTTGACCCGTAAGTCTTCTTGGTTGCGCTCTCGCCCTGGCTGGTCACGAACGAGAGGAAGAACACGAGGATCGGGCTGCGTGCGAGGGTGGCCTCGTAGAGAGACGCATCAAAAGAAAGGATGCGATAAAAAGTGCGCTGCGAAAAGCGGACAAGCCTCTGAAGGCATGGCAGCTCGCCGAAACAATAGTTCAAGAGGGATTCGTGTTTTCAAGGCCAATCTTGTAAATGCGCTGAGCGCGCTGCTGGATGGAAGGAAAAAGGCAGACTTCCTCGCGAGAACGGCCGGAGGTTTTATCCTGGGAGAATTGGGTTTCTCAAGTGGCATCCAAACTGACAGCATCGAAGGCAGCGAAACGTCGGCGACCAAAGACACGCCCAAAGAACGCCGCCGCCCAGAACCTGGCCGCCATTTCCCAGACCATCGAGTACAGCGGCCGGGAGCACCTTGGCACCAGCGCGGCCGAATTCAAGCCGCTCACCAGCCTAAATACGGTACTCATCGGGGACCGAGTCGTGTGCCCCGAAGCCAGAATATCCGAGGTGTTTGGGCGCACGGTCGGGCCATGGCTTTGAAACTTGCGGGGAATTCACTGGCTAACCTCGGCCTGTTTTGAGACGCTTCCGGCATGGAACTGGAGAAACTTTCAAGGCTGGGTTCGGGCTGCAAAAACGGGCTGCTCGATCACCTGATCCAGTTCAAGGAGTTCGGCGCCGCGACCCGCCTGACGCAGACACAAGCCAGGCTTTTCAGCGGGGAAGCCCTTTCCGTTCCCACTTGCGTGAATGCGTTCTGGACGGCGAAGCAACGGG
>Ga0224555_1000634_pt1 | contig 54153 bp, 46 predicted proteins | sample 714S23034metaG_FD_180687 | JGI IMG/M metagenome (GOLD analysis project Ga0224555, IMG submission 180687) | Peat soil microbial communities from Stordalen Mire, Sweden - 717 S2 30-34 | ecosystem: Environmental > Terrestrial > Soil > Wetlands > Peat | place: Sweden: Norrbotten County, Stordalen... | reverse complement strand
TTCGCGGTGGGTGACGATGCCGGTCATAGAGGCGAAGTTGATGCAGGCGATGAAGTCGCAGATGTTTTCGTGGCCGCTGAGGGGCGGGGTTTCACGGAGATAGGCCTGGTTGGCGGCTTTTTCGGCCCGGTAGTCGCTTTCGCCCTCGCCGAGATTGGCAGCCTCCTTTTTATAGGCGTAGTTCCAGGCGCGCATGCAACTGACGACAGCCTTGTCATCGTCGTCGGGTTTGTGTGCGTTCTTGCCAGTCGAAACACTGGCGCCCTTAGGTGCGGCCTTGCCGGCAGGTGGGGGCGAAGTTGGAGGTGCGATTGGCGCGGCGTCGGTAGAAACGGTAGTGTCTTCCATGGAATAGCTCCTTCATCTTCAAGGCTAGCGATTTGGGAGAATTAATCGGCAAACTTGAGGAGATTTTTGCGCGGGGTGTAAGGGATTGAAGGGTAAGGATTTAGGTTGGGTTTGGAGGGGTTTATGGGGAGGACGGGGGGTTGACAGCGGAGAGGCAGGGGTCAGGGGTCAGGTTTCAGGGGTCAGGGGTCAGGCTCCTGCGGCCTCCACGACCCACGATCCAGCGGCTCAAACGCGACCTAGGCAGACTGCACTTTTTGATTCCTTTGGTGCGCCGCCAACACCATCGCGACCAATGCCGTGAGGAGCGAAACCACCGCAAGCGAGAGAAATGCCCTCCGCCAACCGAAATCAACGGCGATCCGCGCCACTGTATCGCCCGAGAGCCATCCCGCCATGTAGCCGAAGCCGTCGATGATTCCTGCCGCCGTCGCGCTCCCATGCTTTCCCCCGAAATCGAGAGACATGGCGCCGGCGAGATACGAGTATGGCCCCAGCAACATGAAGCCGACGAGCGCTACAAGGATCGTTGGCGCCCATTGTCCGGAGTGGTCGGGAATGCGCCCCATCAGCAACAGGCAAACCGTGCACGCCGTCATTCCTATGACCACAAGAATGTTCCGCCCGTTGGGGCCAAGCTTGTCGCTCAGGAATCCGCCCAGCAACACGGAGATGCCGCCGCAGAGCGGAAAAAGCGCGCTGCGGCTGGCCGCTGCGCTCGCCGATAGCCCAGCGAATTGGACGAAGTAGGTGGGCGTCCACAGGTTGAACGTCTCCCGCAGCATGGTCGTTCCAAACGCCAGCACGCAGACCATCCAGAATGGAAAGCTGGTGAGCAATGGCCGCAGGATCGCCCCAACGCCTGCCCTTTCGCCGTCGCCGGCTGGATCCCCATCGGCCCATTCTTCGCGCGCGTACACATTTCGCGGATTCACCTCCGGTGCGGGCAGCCCTCGCTCCTCGGGCGCTTCGCGCAGCAGCAGAAGGTTCGTCAGCATTAAAACCGCGAGCGCTCCAGATGCGAAGAAGAACACGCCGCGCCAGCCCACGCCGTGCGCCATCAACTCGCTCATCATCCATCGGCAGCCTGCATCGCCAAACAGAAAGCTCAGGCTCACGACGGCCATCACGCTGCCGTAGGTCGAGTAGGAGAACCATCGCGACGAAACTCGCACCAGGCCTGCCCACCCTTGCGACTGGAAAAGCCGGTTCCCGATCCATGCCAGCGTGAAGATCGGAAATCCTCCGCTCACGGCAAAGATGATGGTGAAGAAGATTGAGCCGCCCATTCCGCCCAGAAAGCTTCGCCGCCCGCCGCCGGTGTCGGCCAGTGCTCCCGAGAAGAACTTGCCGAATGCATACGCCACGGTGCCCACCGAAGCCATGAACCCGAGCCGTATCTGCGCCTGGTTCGGTGTGATGCCGTGCTGCGCCAGATCGCGTATCAGAACCGGCAACACCACCGAGAGATCGGAGCGGCAGAAATAGTAGCCCGAATAGCCCAAAGCCAGAAGCAGGGCCGTCCCAGCGTGCCAGGCGGTAAACCGCTTTGAACCTGGTTGCGCAGGCTCAATTTGGCCGGGGGCCAGTGGATTGGTGGTGGACACACAAGAAAATTACCACACGCCTCGACGAGATCTGCTCAGGCGGTTACGAGATGCGCAGCGGACTGGCGTTTGATGGCCATCAGCTTCAGTGCCGTCTCGGCAATGTGCTCGGCGCTGACTTCGAGTTCCTTGACGAGTTCCCAGGGCGCGCCGGAGTCACCGAAGCGGTCTTTGACGCCGATGGCAGCGGTGATGACGGGCACTCCGTAGAGCTCGCGGCTGGCGGTGAGAATGGAGCTGACGCGGCCCGCGAGGGCGCCAATCTGATGCTCTTCGGCGGTGACGATCACGCCGGTTTCGCGCGCGGCGCGAATGATCGCGGGAGAATCGATGGGCTTGAGCGTGTGCATGTTCAGGATGCGGGTTTCGTAGCCGAAGTCGCGTTTGAGGATCCATGCCGCGCGCATTGCCTCGGGCACCATCGGCCCGCAGGCGATGATGCTCAGATCTTCGTGCTCGTCGGCGCAGTCTTCGGCGAGGCTTGTCTCAAAGGCAGTGGTGAATTCCGCTTTCTCTCCGCGCAGGCGGATCAGGTTCGCTTTCCCGAAGACGAAGGGCGCGGATTCGCTGGTGACGACGGGCGTGGCTTCGCGCGCGAAGCGGATGTATTTGGGCCCGGCATGTTCGAGAAGAAGATAGCGCGTAGCTTTTCGCGTTTCAATGGCGTCGCAGGGCACGACGACGGACATGTTGGGCAGGCCGAGCATGGCGAAGAGGTCTTCGAGCGCCTGGTGCGTGGCGCCATCGGGGCCGACGGAGACGCCCGCATGCGCGCCGGCGACGAAGACATTGAGGTTGGAGTAGCAGACCGAGACACGGAGCTGGTCAAGGTTGCGCGCGGCGGAGAAGGTGGCATAGGAGCCCAGGACAGGCAGCTTGCCCTCGCGGGCCAGGCCGGCGGCGGCCGCCGTGGCCGATTGCTCCGCGATGCCCATGCTGATCCATCGGCGGGCACGCTCCGGCTTGCCGGCGTAGAAATCGGCGATGGTGATGGAGCCGGAGATGTCGAGACCGATGCAGACGACGCGCTCGTCGTCACCACATTCGGCAAGCGCTCGGCCAAAACCCTTGCGCGTGGGCTCCATGGTGACCTGCATTGCGGCGGGATCGGCGTTCCACCAGTAATCGCGTGAGAAGCGCGGCATTTTGGACACGAGATTGCGCGTTGCCTCGGCCTGCCAGCTGTTTGCCTTGGCCAGCAACTCTTCCGCGGGAATGCGCCCTGCGAGGCCGAGTTCGTCGAGTGCCTTGGCGAGTTCTTCGCGATTCGGCGCTTTGCCATGCCAGCCGGGTTGATTCTCCATGAAGCTCACGCCCTTGCCCTTGATGGTGTCGGCAAGGATCACGACGGGTCTGCCTGTGACCGCGCGTGCCTGCTCAAAAGCGTCGACAATCTGGCTCATGTCGTGTCCGTCAATGCGCAGCACGTCCCAGCCGAAGGCCGCGTACTTAGCGGCGAGCGGCTCAACCTGCATCACGTCCTTGACCCAGCCATCGATCTGCAGGCGGTTGCAGTCGACAATGGCGATGATGTTGTCCAGGCGATAGTGGCCGGCTTCCATCGCCGCCTCCCACACCTGACCTTCCTGCTGTTCACCGTCGCCCATGAGGCAGAAGATTTTGTGATTCCTTCCGTCGATACGCGCGGCCAGAGCCATGCCGACGGCTATGCTGAGCCCCTGGCCCAGGGAGCCGGTGGAGATTTCGACGCCGGGCAGCTTGAGCCAGTTGGGGTGGCCCTGGAAAGGCGAGTCAAGCTTGCGCAGCGTGACCACATCGTCGAGCGGGTAGAACCCAGCCATGCCAAGCGAGACGTAAAGTGCAGGCGCTTTGTGGCCTGCCGACCAGAGAATGCGATCGCGATGGGCCCAAGCGGAATCTCGCGGGTCGTGATCGGCCACGCGCAGGTAAAGTGCGGCAGCGAGGTCCATGATGGAGAGCGTGCCTCCCGCATGGCCGGAGCCTGCCGCGCAGAGAGCGACCAGGTTGTAGCCGCGCATGAGGCGCGCAGCATCGCGCAGTTCCTCGATAGAGTATCCCTTCGTGACCAGGCCGGTTTTTGAATCCTTCAGCGCCATTGCCGTTCTCCTTTGCGCCTCAAGTTGCCCACTGTTCCCGCCGCTACAGATTTGCCTTTGTCCATGCGTCGATGCGGTGGAGCGCTTCCATCAGGTTCTCCATCGAGTTGGCCACGCTAAACCGCAGGTAGCCTTCGCCGAAGGATCCAAATGCCGTACCCGAGAGAGCCGCTACGCCAGCCTGTTCAAGCAGCGCATCGGCAATGCGCTTTGAGGGCCACCCGGTACCGGTGGTGTTGGCGAAGACGTAGAACGCGCCTTTCGGCATGCGCGCGCTGAAGCCCTTGATGCGGTTCAGGCCGTCGACAAACGCGCGGCTGCGGCGCTCGAACTCGGCACGCATCGCGTCGACCGCGGATTGATCGCCGGCGAGCGCGGCCAACGCCGCGCGCTGAGTGAAAGCGGCAGTGCAGGAGTTCGAATTCGTCGCCAGGCGCGCGATCTGGGCAGCGAGATCGGCGCGCATGACGCCGTAGCCGATGCGCCAACCAGTCATGGCATAGGTCTTTGAGAAGCCGTCGAGCAGGATGGTACGCCCCCTCATGCCGGGCACGCTCATGATGGAGAAAGGCTCGCCCTCGAATTGCAGCCCGCTGTAGATTTCGTCGCTAAGGATCATGATGTTGCGATCGCCGATGACTGCGGCGGCGCGCTCGATATCGCGGCGGCTCAGCACGCTGCCGGTGGGGTTTTGCGGCGAGTTGAGGATGATCAGCCTGGTGCTGGGCGTGATCAGCCGCGCCATTTCGTCCACGTCCATAGCGAAGTCGCGCTCTTCACGCAAGGGAATGGGCACCGCCCTGCCGCCGGCGTAACGAATCATTGATTCGTAGATGGGAAAGCCCGGGTTGGGGTAAAGGACCTCGTCGCCCTCGTCGATGAGGGCCAGCATGACGTAGAAGATGATGGGCTTGCCGCCGGGAACAACAACGACGTCTTCGGGCTCGACGGCGACGACGCGCGTGCGGCTGACGGACGCGGCGATGGCTTCGCGCAGCTCGGGCAAACCGGCCGAGGGGACGTAGTGCGTCCATCCGCCGCGTAGCGCGTCCACGGCCGCTTCCACGATGTGCTGCGGGGTGTCGAAGTCGGGCTCGCCAATCTCCAGATGCACGATGTTCCTGCCCTGGCGCTCGAGCGCCTTCGCTTTGCTGAGGACTTCAAAGGCTGTCTCCGTACCCAGGCGCTCCATCCGGCGCGCCAAAATCAACTCGTATCCAACCAGATGCATTGTCATTGCGAGTGCTCCAATTACCTGTTTGGGCCGGGGCGCGGTGGGATCAGTGAGTGAGCTGCCCGGACCTCGACCGGATGGCATTATACTGCCGGCGAAAACCGGCAAAATGTGACGGTCGTCGCCCTCCTGCAGAATCCGCAAAAGCTGCCTTTGCACAGGCGCAACCGTGCAGTTTTGTGAGTAGAATGTTCGCAAGCGCACCATAAGTTACCGCAAATGAATTACTACGACCAAGTCGCAGAAGCCGCTGGTTTTTTGAATGCGCGGCTGGGCTCGCTCGGGGCGAGGGTCGGAATCGTGCTGGGCTCGGGGCTGGGCGCAGCCGCCGAGGCCGTCGAGAATCCGGTAATCGTCCCCTACAGCGAGATTCCTCACTTTCCGCAATCCACTGTCGAAGGCCATTCAGGCCGCATCGTGGCGGGGCTGCTCGGCGGCGCGCCGGTGATCATCCTGCAGGGGCGCGTCCACTTTTATGAGGGCTATTCGCCGCTCGAGGTCACATTTCCCATGCGCGTGCTCGGCGTGCTTGGAGTGCGCGCAGTGGTGCTGACCAATGCGGCCGGCGGCATTCAGCCGGGCCTGCATGTGGGCGAACTGGTGCTGTTAAGCGACCACATCAATCTGATGGGCTGGAACCCGCTCAATGGGCCCAATGAGCCGCGCTTCGCGATTCGCGCCGGGGCGGGCCAGCGGTTTTTCGACATGACCGAGGCCTACAGCAGACCGTTGCGGACGCTGGCGAAAGAAGAGGCGCACGAAGAGGGATTCGCAATGGAGGAAGGCGTGTATCTGGCCACACCGGGACCGAGCTTCGAGACGCCGGCGGAGGTTCGCGCCTTTCGCGCGCTGGGCGCGACGCTGGTGGGAATGTCCACCGTGCCCGAGACCATCGTGGCGCGGCACATGGGAATTGAAGTGCTGGGAATTTCGTGCGTAACCAATCTGGCAGCCGGCCTGGGGACAAAGCCATTGAGCCACGAAGAGGTTAGTGAGACGGGTCGATGGGTGGAGAGCCGGCTGGCCGGTTTGCTGAATCGGGTAGCGCCAAGAATCGCCGAGAGGGTCGAAGTCGAGGAGTGAACGCGACCATGAGTGAGGTGGTGGGGAGTGAGGCTGCGGGGATTGGGCCGGTGGGGAATGAGGCGGTGGAGAATCAGACGGCAGGAACTCTGAGCGGTCTGCCCGGCCCCAGCGCAGCGGCCCCGGGCGTTCAAGAGGAACCCCGCTTGCCGTTTCCGCCCACGGTGCTGGCGATTGCCGGCTGCTCGGGCTCAGGCAAGACGACCCTGGCCAACGAGTTGGCTCGCACGCTGCGCGGCCTGCGCTTTCATCTCGACGACTACTATCTGGACCTCGCGGACTTACCCTTGACCGAGCGCGTGAAAAAGAACTTCGACGACCCGGCGTTGATCGAGGTTCCCTTGCTTGCCCGGCACATCGCGGCGCTGGCGCGCGGAGAAAACATTGATCGCCCCATCTACGACTTCGGCACCTACACGCGCGTCCGGGGTCGCAGCCAGCGAGTCACTGCCGGCCCGTTCCTCATCGTCGAAGGGCTCTTTGCTCTCTACTACAAAGAATTGCTGCCCTTCTATCACTTGCGCGTGTATGTGGATGCGCCCGATGCCCTGTGTTTCGAGCGGCGGCTGAAGCGCGACATCGAGGAGCGCGGACGGACGCCGGAGCTGGTGCGCCAACAGTACGAGCTAACGGTGCGACCCGCAAGTGTGGCCTACGTGCGGCCGTCGGCGGCGAACGCCAACCTGGTGGTGGATGGCACGGGAGCGCTCGACTGGAAGGTGGAGCGGGTGATGACGGAGATGCGCCAGCGCGGGCTGCTGACGGGAGCGGATAAAACGCTGCAATCAGGCGCCGCCGGTGGTCAGCGGGACATGACGGGTATGTAGCAAGGGATTGCCACCGCCTCCGCCGGCAGGCGTAGACGTCGGCCGGAACACCTGAAAGCTATTCTTGCCCTTCTCTTTGGCCGCGTACATGGCTTCGTCGGCACATTGCATCAATGTCTCCAGATCGCTGCCCGCCTCAGGGTAGGTGACGACGCCAACGCTGACAGTGATGACTGCCTGCGTCTGATCGATCTGATAAGGATGGGCGACGGCAGCAACGATTTTGGCCGCGATGGATTCTGCCTCCGCGGGAATGCGCAGGTCGGGGAGAAGGACGATGAACTCATCCCCGCCGATGCGAGCCACGGTGTCAGTTTCACGCACGCATCTGCACAGGCGTTCGGCTAATTCGCAGAGCAACTTGTCGCCAGCCTGATGGCCGAGGGCATCGTTGATGACCTTGAATTCGTCGGCATCGACCATGAGCAGACCCAGGCAGGTTTGAAAGCGAACGGCGCGCTTGAGCGAGGTTTGACAGCGGTCGTTCAAAAGGATGCGATTGGGCAGGCCGGTGAGCGCGTCGTGCTCCGACAGGTGACGCAGGCGCTCCTCGCTACCGCGAAGGGCGCGCGTCTGCAAGGCTACGCGGTGGCGGAGGATGACGATCCAGGCGAGGGAGGCGAGAACCATCAGGCCGACAACTGAAAAACTCTCAAGCGTGTGCTCTGAGGTCCACCAGGTCGGCGCCTGGAGAACAGAAATGTCATCGATTGATCGCAGCAGGATGTGCACCGACTCCGGCCGCACGGCACCCTCGCTGATATTCGTGCTCAAGGAGTCAACCTGCACATTGTTGACGCCGGTGATGCGCACGAGACTGCCTTCCTTCCAGGGCAGCGCGGCGCCGAGAGCAACATTCCGGGGCAGAATGGCAGGAAAGAGTACGCCGCCAACACGGAGCATGACCGTGGGATCGGCAGCGGCATCGTCGCGGCCAATCAGCTCGGCATCGATCCGTACCAGCTTGCCGTCGAGATCGCCTTTGACGGCCTGTTCGGGCGTGATGGCCATCGGAGGCGGAGGCGAGGCGGTTCCGGCGGCGGCGCGAAAGATTGCGTCTTCAAGGGAGGGCTTGAACAGGTTGATGGCGGGAAAGCCCACGACGTCGACAAAGGAGCCCACGGGGACGCTGGCCTGCTGCGTGGTCTGCATGCAGATGCCGTCCTTCGAGTCCTGAATGCACAGCAAACGTCCCGGCCAGTCGAGCGTGACGGTGCCCTGCACGTGAACGCGGTGGAGAAGACCAGGATCGGGCGAAAAGCGGAACAGCTCAGCGACCGGAACAGCGGGCACGGCGAAGGGATCGCGCGGCGCCGGCTGGATGACGGTGACCTGGCGAAGCGTGGGGAAGAACAGGTGCACGCCAACCATCTGGCGGCGCTGGTTGAAGAGCGGAGCTGCGTTGCCGTCGATGCGGACGAGGGAATCGACGAGCGAATCGTAGTCCACGCCTACCTCGCGTATGGTGACAGCGGTGAGCATTCCGCCGTCGGCAGCGACGCCGAGGACCACATTATTCGGCCCCACATGCGCGGAGCGGACGCGGCCTTCAACCTCGACCCATTGGCAATCCAAGGCGCCGGTGAGCAACTGCGTCAAGGTGACCTTGGGAGGGTTCGCAGGCAGGCTGGACTGGCCGATCGACCGCACTTGGTCGCTCGAGACGACGGGCGCGTAGTCGCCCGAATTGGTCACTCCGGTGATATCCACGAGTGTGCCCGGCTTGATGGAGAGGATGGGCCGCGCGGGAACGGAAACGAAGACGCCGCCAGAGGCGTCATGAACGAAGATGGCGGCGTGCCTCGCGTCGATGAAGGGATCGTAATAGGTGACGACTGCGCGGAGATGGACGGGAAGGTCGCGGGCAGCCTCTTGGGGAGAGAGGTTATGCACCCCCCGCGCCGTGGCTATGATGGGCTGCGTTCCCTGGGAGGCAGGCTTATGCTGAGCGCCGGCCGTCAGGCAGGCCGCAGCGAGCGCGACCAACGGCACAAACATGCGCCGGACCCGCATCCAATCCCTCCCTTTGAAAACCAGTGGACTTAGCCGCATGAAAATGCGGCAAGCCAAATCACCCGCACAACCACACCAAGAGCATGAAGGCCAAGAATGTCATCGACCATTATGCTCCTTAACATGAGAAAACGGCAGGTTACCTGCGCAATGCGAACTAAAGTGGCAGAATTCGCCCGAACCGGAAGAAGGAATCTCAAATGAGGATCGTGCCGGGGCCAAAGAGAATGCCGCCGGCAGGACTGGCTTACTTTGCTGTCAGCGCCGCCACCGGCACCAGCATGTCTTCCTTGCGCATGACGAGATTGGTGGCGTTGAGCGTCGCAAGTTCAAAGCCGTGGCCATGGGTAATCGCATCGGTCGGGCAGGCCTCAACACAATAGCCGCAGAAGATGCAGCGGTTGTAGTCGATGTTGTAGACCTTGGCGTAGCGCTCCGACGAGGAGATGCGGTTTTCGGCGGTATTTTCGGCGGCCTCGATATAGATGCAATTGGCCGGGCAAGCCGCTGCGCAGAGAAAGCAGGCGACGCACTTCTCCATGCCGTTCTCGTCGCGCTCAAGGACGTGCGCGCCGCGGAAGCGCTGCTCGAAGACTGCGCCGCGGTTGGGGCCGGGGCCGTCGGGGTAGTTCTCCACTTCAGTCGGCGCAAACATCTCGCGCAGGGTGATGCTCATGCCCTTGGCGATGCCGGCGACGTTGCGCACGATCGACATGCGTCCAGTATACGATGGACGTTGGAAGCCAATCATGAAGCGTTCCATTGCATGTACCGCCATTTTTCTCTCGGCGCTGGGCTTGTGGACCGTTGCCGCTCAGGGACAAAACCAGCCGCAGCCGGCGCCCGCCGGCTCGATGGACGGCATGGATATGAGCAAGCCTGCCGCCAACAGCAACACCAACAACTCAAACTCCAGCAAGCCCATGGATATGAGCCATGGCGACTCCATGAAGATGGGCAACTGCAAGATGGACATGGGCAAAGGTTCGAGTGCGGGCAAGCCCATGGACCCGAGCCACTGCATGGAGATGATGCACGGCACAATGGACAAGAGCGACGTTGCCTCCATCCCGCCCGGCGTGTTGCGCTTCACCTTCGGTGACAAGTCGACGGATTGGACGCTTGCGAAACTGGCGCCGCTCGCGCACGTGGGCGTGACCGTGCCCAACGAGCACACCAAGGCCAACGACACCTACTCTGGCGTGCCGCTCATGGACCTGCTCACGCCGCTCGGTGTTCCCTCTGGCCCGCACGGAGCGGCGATGCGGATCTATCTCCTGGCCGAAGGCTCCGACGGATACAAAGCGGTGTACTCTCTGGCCGAGGTCAACCCTGCCGTGCAGGACTCCACAGTGATTGTGGCCGACAGCGAGAACGGCAAACCGCTGACTGCCGACGGCCCGCTGAAGCTGGTCGATACGCGCGACAAGCACCCGGCGCGCTGGGTGCGAAACCTGGTGGCGATCAAGGTGCAGGCGGCGGAGTGAGAACCCACGAGATCGAGCGAGCCGCAACTTTACAGTTAGCAAACAAAAAGAAGCCGCTACGGCCGCGCACCTCAGGCGATTGACGGCCTGAGGTGCGTTAGTCAACGCGATTGCTGCTCATGCGCGTCGCGCAGCTTTAGCGATGATGCCCGCCCTGTTGCCCGCCGTGACTCTGATTCGATGATGCAGGCCTCGAGCTGTGATCCGCCGGAATTGGCCGGCTGACGGCCGGAGTGGCAGGCCGTCCGTGATTCTGATTCGCAAACTGTCCGCGAACTCCGCCGTAGGTCTGCTCATGCTGCACCTGCGTGTTCATGCGCGGAGCAGTTGGCTCGTGTGCCGCCTCCCTCTCCGATGGCTGAGGCCGGGCCTGCACGCCCGCCCCGCCGCGGTAGCTGGCGCGAGGATTATTGTTGTTGCGATTGTTGTTGTTGTTGCGATTGTTGTTGTAGTTGTTGCGGCCGTTGTTGTCGTTGTTGTTTCCGCGATTGTAGGATCCGCGATTGCCGGCATTGTAGTTGTACGTGTTGTGGACCACGCGCTCGTTGATGTTGTTGTACGCGCGGTTATAGAAGAAGTGGCCGCCGTTCCAGTAGCCGCCCTCGTAGCCGAGACCGATGTAGCCAAAGCCGTAGTTGATGCCGCCGTAAAAGCCGATGTGCAGGCCCCAATGGCCGGGATAAAAGAGATAGCGGCTGCCGTAAAACCCCCAATAGCCAGGCGTCCAGAGCGCGCTATCGTAAGGGGGCTCGACCCATGCGCCAGGCACCCAGTAGTAGCCGCCCGAGCCCCAGGCCCAGTAGCCGGGAGTCCAGATGTAGCCGTCGCCGGGCGCAGGAGGCTGATCGTAGTCGGGAAGCGGCGGCGGAGCCTCTGTTGCCTGTTGTGTCGGCATCTCAGCGTAGCCTGAATCGTCGGGAGGCTGGCCGGGCGCTGCCGACTGGTCGGGCGGCGGTGCTTCAGTTGTGTAGGACGGGCCACTGGGCGCCATGTTGCCTGCAGCCGGGTCTGGACCCTGATCTGGCGCGCCCTGGTCCGGCGGGGCCTGGTCTTGAGCGGCTGCGACGGCGGCGCTAACGGCGGGAATCGGGGACACGATCCCGCTGCGGCAGACAGAAACGCAAAGAACGGCCGCAACGGCAATCGAAATGGCGATGGTAAATCGAGGAATTCGGTTCATCTTACCCTCCAGGAGATTCGATGTTTCCCGTGGTCAACAAGTCTAGCGCAATGAGAGACCAAACGGCTCTCTGGTAGCAACACGGATCGGCCGCGAATGTTGCCCGGCGACGGAGTCCAGGTGCGCATTGAGGTGACATCCGCGGAATCTGCCGCGGATGCCCTGCGAAAAGCTGCTATTTGGGGTGCTCGTCCTTGCTTTGCGGAGCTGCCTGGCGTTGCGGTTGCGGAGCCGCTTGGCGTTGTGGAGCCGCCTGACGCTGTTGTGGTTGCGGCGCTGCTTGACGCTGCGGCTGCGGAGCGGCCTGGCGCTGTTGCGGTTGCGGAGCGGCCTGACGCTGCGCAGGCGCCTGGCGTTGCTGCGGCGGCTGATTTGCCTGGCGCTGTTGCTGTTGTGGAGCTGCCTGGCGTTGTGGTGCCGCTTGGCGCTGTTGCGGTTGCGGCGCTGCTTGACGCTGCGGAGCGGCCTGGCGTTGTTGCGGTTGCGGAGCTGCTTGGCGTTGTGGTGCCGCTTGGCGCTGTTGCGGTTGCGGCGCTGCTTGACGCTGCGGAGCTGCCTGGCGCTGCTGCTGCGGAGCAGCCTGGCGTTGGCCCGGTTGCGGAGCTGCCTGGCGCTGTTGCTGTTGTGGACCTGCCTGGCGTTGCTGCGGTTGCTGATTTGCCTGGCGCTGTTGCTGTTGTGGACCTGCTTGGCGTTGGCCCGGTTGCGGAGCTGCCTGGCGCTGCTGTTGCTGCTCTACCGCTCGATTGGTCGCCCGCAACGCCGGTGGAGCTGTCACGTTGTGATCGGCCGCAAGAGGCTGCCTGACGGCCACGTTGGCCGGGCGGCCATGATTCGCATTGGCAAACTGGACGCGGTTGGTGCTGGCTGCATGCTCATTCTGCACTTGAGCCGTCATAGGCCTAGTGTGCGGCTGATTCATCGCCACCCGCTCCGCGGGCCGCGCCGGCACATGCAGACCACCCGATCCGCCGTTGAAACTCACATGGTTGTTGTTCGTGTATACGACGACCGAGCGGTTATAGACGTTGTGCACCACGTTGGTATTCACGTTGTTGACCGAGCGGTTGTAGTAGAAGTGTCCCCCGCCCCAGTAGCCGCCCTGGTAGCCGTAGCCCGTGTAGCCAAAGCCGTAATTGATGCCGCCATAGTAGCCGATGTACTGGCCCCAGTAGCCGGGATAGAACCCGTAGGAGTTATTCCAGTAACCCCAGTAGCCGGGGGTCCAGAGTGCGCCCTCGTAGGGAGCCTCGACCCAGGCGCCGGGTACCCAGAAATAGCCGTCAGGAGACCAGGCCCAGTAGCCGGGCGTCCAGATATAGTCGTCGCCGGGATCGTACGGCTGGTCGTAGTCGAGCAAAGGCGGAGGCGGCTGGTCTGCGGTGTATTCCGGCTGCTCTCCGTAGCCCGGATCATAGGAAGACTGGTCGGGCGACTGATAAGAGGCGTTGCTTTGATCGGGCGGAGGGCCTTGCTGGTAGCTGGATGCGGGCGCCGGAGCGCCTGAGTTGTCTGGAACGGGGGGCAGGTTGGCCGCTGCCGGGTCGGAACCCTGGTTCTGCGTGCCCGCCTCGTTGTTATCCGCCTGAGCCAGCGCCGCATTTTTGTGGCAACCGGCTGTCGAAAGTGCGATGGCCAGGGGAAGCAGGAAAAATCGCGATAGTCGAAAAATGTGCCTCATTTTACCCCCACTCAGCTTGAATGCTATTGGAGGCGCAGGGGGCAAAACTGCTCTCTATTGACCATTAGAGGCTCATCTCAATGGCGGACGCCGGGCGGGGCGGACTTGCCGCGGTTGTTTGCCGGGGGCGTGGTGACGGGCTTGCGTTGCGGTTGCGCGCTCAACATCTGCTGGCAAACCGCAGAGTCCTGCCCGCGCTCCAGACCCTGCACAGTATTCTGGCCGTGGCAAAGGCGAAACTTCATGGCATCGGCGTTGTCTCGAGTCAGTTCCACGGTGCGCTCCAAGCCGCTGAAGGGGTCCACGTCGAAGCGAAAGAGCATGTCGCTGGGCGGCTTCTGCTTGCCGTAGTCGAAGTGGTTCCAGGTGCACAGAAAGGCGCGGCCATCGGGGTCCGCCATCACGGCGTAGATTTGTGTCCAGTCGATGCCGCTGCCGGCGCCTGGCCCGGTCGCGTTCCAGACGAGCACTCCCTGGCCGCCACGCACCCACCGCGCCGTCCACATGTGGTAAGAAACGTCGTAATGAAGTGCAGTAAAGTACGTGCTGGCCGCACAGTCGTGGCAGTTGTCGTAGAGAACGGTCAGCTCCTCGGGCGCATCCGCCGCAAAATGCTCCCAATCGAACCAGCGCAGATTGACGCCAGTGATGAGCGGCGCCACCACGTGGCTGGTGAGCGATACGTTCCAGATGGTGAAGGAGTCATCGCCGGGCGCAGATTGCGGACCGGGTCGATCGGCGGTGACGACCAGCGCCGCATCGTAAACGAGGCCGATCTCGCGGATCGCCGTCCATTTTTCGACTGTCAGCGAACGCGTGACCCAGGCGACGATGTTCTGATCTTTCGGGTCGTGAAAGTCCATCCAGCGAAACGTGCCCGACGTTTGCTGCGCGCCAAGAGGAAGAACAAAGGCCAGCGCCGCGGCAACAGCGATGAGGCGCCTGGGGAGGTCAACCTGCATGAGTTTAGATATAGCAGAGCGGGGCGCAGTACGGGACGCAGACCGGAGCGGAGTGGAGCCGCGCGGAGTGTCGCGGCACGGCGCGAAGGCGACCGAAGCGCAACGCGCATCGTGCGTGAGAGCCGGTTCATTTCTGGGGAGCCGCCGGCGCGGCGGCGGGCTTGATCTGCGTCGCGAAGTCCGGCGGGAGAGCGTCTTCGGCCGAGGCGCTCGTCACGAGCGCGTCCCACCCGTCGTCGGCGCCGTGGTACTTCGTGTATTTGGCTTTGCAGTATGCCACCATGCCGCTCGTGTCTTGCGGAATGGGGGCGCTCTGAGCCAGATGAATAGCCCGCGCGCAGTACCAGAAACCGCCAGCATCGAGCGGCGTCGACTCCAGGTCCGCGACCGCGAGCTGGTACGTGTCCTGCACATTCGTCGGGTCCATTCCGTAGGCGCGCGTCAGCCAATCTCTGGCCTGCGAATAGTTCCTCTGCTGGACCGCGCAGTAGCCTTCCGCACCGACAAAGATATCGTTGAGCAGTTTGCTCAGCGTCACGTAGTCACCCTCCGGCATATCCGCGGGCCTGCGCCACATCGGCACTTCAAGCATTCCTCCGGACGCGTCGATGCACATCTCGTTGAGCGCTGCGTTGTCGCCTTGGGCCGCGCTCACGCGGTCGAGCGCCACCACGATGCCCAAGGCGCGAATATTGCCTGAGTCCGCTGCGAGCAGGCGCTTCGCCACTTTCATCACCTGCTTCGAATCGCCCACGGTTTGCCAGGCCGCCATCTCCTGCTCCAGCGCATCGATCAAGACCACACTCTTCGGGTACTGCTGGATGAAGGCCTCAAGCGCTTCTGCGCGCGACGTTGCGTCAGCCGTGTTGACCGCGGACGTGTAGGTGTTGTATTCGGCGGGGTCCTGGATGACGACCTTGTGGCCAGAAGGCGGCTGCTGCGCGCTTGCGGCTGTTAAAGCAAAAAGCAGGCTGATCGCGCAGAGCGGGCGGAGGATCTGATGGAGGCGCAGGCAATGCACAAAGGAAGCGTAGCACAGGCGAGTCGGCTGGTTGGCTAGTTCAAGTTGTGTCTATTTGTGCCGATTTTGGTTCAGCTTTTGGTTCAACTTTTTTCGGGCGGCGTCGCGCCTTGCTCTCCGGGCCATTCGGTCGCGACCAGGTACGAAATCTCGTCGACGACGCGTTTCAGTTCGCCAATCGTGCGGTTGTTCAGGCGGGGTTCGAACACCTCGAGCAGCGAATGAAAGTACCAGAGCTGATCTTTCGGGCCGCGCTTGAAGCGGTCCCAGACCGCTGGGCCGATCTCCTTGAGGTCGTCGAGGATGGCCTTCGCGTTGTAAAGTTTGTCGGCGGCGGAGATGACGAGGACGTCTTCGGGTTCCGTGCGCAGGCGCGCGAGATAGGCTGTCTTTCGCGCCTCCCAGCCTTCCTTCTTGTCGTGATCTTCGGCGAGAGTGTCGGAAAGGCCTTCCACCATGCGCGCGACGTTGGGGCCGAATTTCTCCTCCACATCGTCGAGCGTGCGCTGGCCGCCGTGGTCCTCGGCGGTATCGTGAAGAATCGCCGCGATCACCATGTCTTCTGTAACCGGAACAGCGCCGCCGGCCTCGCCCATCACCAGCGATGCGACGCCAAGCAGGTGAGCCATGTAGGGGATGGACGTTCCCTTGCGGAATTCCGTGTGGAGCGCACGCGCGTATTCAACGGCGCGGGTGAAGCGGTCAGTAAGGAGGAGTTGTTCGGGGGTTTTCATCTTTTAGTATCTCATGAGACAAATGCGGAGCGGAAAGTACGGTAGTGGGCTACTTTGAAACGCTGCGGAAGCGATGGATGAAGTAGAGGATAAAGTAGGCCAACCCGCCATAAATTGCGATATTGACTGCATAGACAATAAGCACAGAAATTGGTCCCCGTGGATGTACATCGCCTTCGGCTCCGAACCCGGAGTCTGAGGCGAGTGCTCCGGCCAACAATCCAGGCATTAGCAGCCAGCCAGGCAAGAACGCCCAGGCAGAATATAGCGGGGGCGATTCGTGACGGCCAATAAATTCAAGTATGCCGACAAAAGCACCACCGAGGATTAAGGCTATCAAACCTCGTTTCATGCCGCCCTTTCCGCCTCCCGCTCGTAAGACTCCCAGGGGAGCCACGAGGTCAAAGTAGTCCGCTACCGGAATTTGCGCCCGCTTCTGGCCGTGTGGCTGCGCATCACAGCCCCAGCTTCGCCCACATCGCGTCGACTTTGGCCTTCGTCGCGCGATCCATTTCGATCATCGCCGGCCACGGCCGATCGAATCCCTCGGCCTTCCACTTGCGTGTGGCGTCCACTCCCATTTTCGATCCGTAGTTGGGCAGGCGGCTCGCGTGGTCGAGCGAATCCACGGGGCCGAGGGTGAACTGAATGTCGCGCTCGGGATCGATGTTATTGGCGACGCGAAGCACGACCTCGCCGATGTTCTGCACGTCGCAATCCTCGTCGACCACGATGATGCACTTGGTAAACATGGCCTGGCCCAGCGACCAGATAGCGTTCATCACCTTGCGCGCCTGGCCGGGATAGCTTTTCTTGATGGATACGATCATCAGATTGTGAAAGACGGCCTCGACGGGCAGATGAATGTCGACCAGCTCGGGGATGGTCATCTTCATCGCGGGCAAAAAGATGCGCTCGACGGCCTTGCCCATCCACGCGTCCTCCATGGGCGGCTTGCCCACGATGGTCGCGGCGTAAATGGGATCTTTGCGATGACTTATGCATGTGACATGGAAGACGGGATACTCGTCCGCGAGAGTGTAGAAGCCGGTGTGGTCGCCGAAGGGGCCTTCGGCGCGCAGTTCGCCGAGTTCTACGTAGCCCTCGAGCACGATCTCGGCGTGTGCCGGCACTTCGAGGTCGACTGTCTCGCACTTGACGATCTCAACGGGCCTGCCGCGCAAAAATCCCGCGATCAGGAATTCCTCGACTTCGGGCGGAGCGGGAACAATGGCGGCGAAGGTCGTCGCGGGATCGGTGCCGATGGCCACGGCGACTTCGAGCCGCGAGCCTTTCAAATTGCCAAGTGAAATTTGCGGCATCCCGCCGGTTGCGCCCTCGGGAATGCTGACCGCGCCTCCGGCCGACTCGGCCATGATCGCGACACGCGCGCTCTTCGGATCGAGAGTAGGATCGGCCTCCGCTCCGGCTGTGGCCGCGTTGCGCAGCGCTTCCCGGTAGTGCTCGGCTGCAACTTTCTGCCGCTGCCAGTGCATACCCGTGGTCTGGCCGTCGTAGACCTGCATGCGATACATTCCAATGTTGCGCTTGCCGTTACGCGGATCCCGCGTGTGCACGCAGGGCAGCGTGATGAAGCGACCGCCGTCGTGCGGCCAGCACTTGAGAATGGGGAAAAAGTTGAGGTCGAAGTTCTCGCGCCGAATCACTTCCTTGCACGGCGCGTCCTTGGCGCTCACGGTTTTAGGAAAGGCACTGGCAAGCGCGCCGAGCTGCGGCAGCATTTTGAGCTTGTCGAGCAGGCCTTCGGGAGCCTTCACATTCATCAGGCCAGTAATGCGCTCGGCGATTTCGTCGAGGCGATCGACGCCGAGAGCGAGCGCCATGCGCCGCTCGCTACCGAACTGGTTGATGAGAACCTTGTGGCCGGGATGGCCCTTCACATTTTCGAACAGCAGCGCCGGCCCACCGGTCGCGTATTTTTCTTTCATCGCGCCCTGCGGCGAGCCCGCGTGCGATCCGATCCCGCCACGCGAACCAATCTTCGACACGCGGTCTGTAATCTCGGTAATCTCAAGCTCCGGCGAAACTTCTTCGTGGATGCGCCTGAGCTCGCCGTGTTTTTCGAGCGTCCTGATCCATTCGCGCAGATCGTCGTAGGCCAAGGGCTTGCTCCCAGGCGGTGAAGGCCGCCTTCAATCTTTCAGCTTATGGCCTTTAGCTTATAGCGTCGCGGCCCAGTTTGGCGGAGCTGGGTGGCGGGTCAGTTTGAAAGAACTTTTCCTCAGGGGCTAAAGCCCGAAAACATTTTGCTCAGTTGATGTACTGGCTGAAGCCCGTACCCTTCAAACTGGCCCACTATCCGGCGCTGCGTGGGTTGTTAGCTGGCGGGCTCGATGGCCGGAACGAGTGTCCTGAACGGCGGTATCGCGTCCATCGGATAGCCCAGGCGCTTCCACTCGTCGAAGCCGCCGCGCAGCGGGCGCACGCGCTCGATGCCGAGCTTGTGCAGCTGCATCGCAGTCTTGGCCGCGGTGGCCTCGCTGGGGCAGGTGCAGTAGAGCACCACATCGCGGTCGCGGGGAATCTCGAGGTGGCGCGCGGCAATGGCATCGGGCGAGAAATGCACGGCACCGGGCAGCGTAAAGGGATCAGGCAATAGCTCAAGAGGATGGCGCAGGTCGACGATGTAAATCTGCTCGCCTGCGTCGAGCTGCTGCTTCAGTTCTTCGGGCTCAAGGCGCGAGGCAACGAGGTTTTTGAGTACGATCCGGCGGCGAACAAGGCGCCCAATGAAGAACCCCACGATGCCCAAAATAAGCAGCGCGCCCGAGAACCGGCCGACCCAGTTGAGCAGGCTGGGATTGCGCTTGAGCAGGTCGCCGAAAAACCTGCCGCAGGCCATTGTGACGCCCACCCAGAAAATGGAGCCGATGCCGTCGTAGAGCAGGAACGCGCCAAACCCCATGCCATTTTGCCCTGCAACCGGCGGCGCCAGCGTTGATAGGCCGGGAACGAACTTGGCGAACATGAGCATGGTGCCGCGGCGCCGGCCAAACGAGTCCTGCGTGCGACGGACGCAGGTGGTCGGCTCGAGAGAAAGCTTGCAGAGCAGGCGCAGAACGCGATGGCCGTGCGTGCGCCCGATGAAGAACCAAACGCTATCGGCAGTAATCGATGCAGCGACAGCCACAGCGAACGCGAGGGGAAAGCTGATCTGCCTTTGGGCCGAGAGCGCGCCGGCGGCAAGCAGCACCGGCACCGCCGGGAGGGGAACGCCGAGTTGCTCCACCAGCACCCAGGCAAAGATGAGGAGGTAGCCATACATCAACAGAATGTCGGTCGGTAGCGCCATGAATAGACTCAAGCTACGGCGTGTTGGGAAATCAGGCCGCCCGGCTCCGTGGCTTTAATACGGGGAAAAGCGGCCTCACTTTATGAGATGAAACTAAACGAAGTTCGTTGCAGAAGAGTGAAGAAAAACCGCGGGCGGCGGATCAGGAAAGTCCGGTCCGCGCCGAAACCACCTGTTCGATGGTCCAGTCGACCCAGGCTGCCTGCTCTGCCGGACATGCAAGGCGGGCCGGATCGTTGGCGAGGACAGCGTCGACGAAGTTTTCGACGATGGGAAAGTGAATGTTTGCGTGGGGTGGCAGCATTTCTGTGCGGCGCACAGTGCGCGTGTCGACGCGCAGCTCCGGCCCGTTGAGCGGATTGAGGCCAATCTCGCCCGACTCGCCGACGATGCGAAACTGGTCGCGCGCCACGCGTGAGTTCCAGCGCACATCGACGACGGCATGAACGCCGCCGGAAAAACCCATCAACACGGTCGCGGAATCTTCGACACCGATTCGACGCATGGCGTTCGAAAGGAGTCCGCAGGCGCGGTCCGGCTTGCCAAAGAGGAAGTTCATAGCGTCGATGCGGTGCGAGGCGATGTCGTAAAGCGGACCGCCGCCGGCGAGCGCGGGATCGCTGAGCCATTCGCGGCCTTCGATCTCGAGCCAGCTGTGGCAATTGGCCTCGGCCAGTAGTGGCCGGCCGATGGCGCCGTCAGAGATGAGTTGGCGAGCGCGGATCAGCTTGGGGAAGAGGCGGCGATAGTACGAGACGCCGAACAGGCTGCCCGAATCGTGACTCGCCGCGCGGCCTTCAGCCACCATGCGCTCCGCCTCGGCGAAGTTCATCGCCATGGGCTTCTCGCAGAGCACATGCTTGCCCGCGCGCAGCGCCGTGATCGCGGCGCCGGCGTGGAAGGACACGGGCAATGCGATGTAAACGGCGTCGACAGCCGGGTCGGCGACGGCATCCTCGACGCTTGGCCACGTCCGCGCGCCGGGATAGGCCGCCGCTTTAGCCGGAGTCCGCGTGACGAATCCGTAAAGTGAACTGCGCGGTTCAGCTTGAATGGCGGGAATGACGCGCTTGCGCGCGATGTCACCGATGCCGGCGACGACCCAGTTGACGAAGCTCATGTCTTCGCCAGAATAAATCGCAGTATCGCCATGGGCGCAAAAAAGCCGCCCGAAGGCGGCTTAATCGCGAAATGAATGTGGGAGGGCTGCGAGGTTATTGCTCGGGGGCTGCTGAATCGGACGTCGGAAACGCAGCACCTTGCGCGGAAACTCGAGCGGGCGCGGATTGCGCATCCTGATTCTTCTCTCCGAAGTAGTCGTGGTCCCAGAGATCCGCGTAAAACGCGCCAGTGAGTTCGGCGGCGCGCGGTCCGAATGTGGCCCTGCCGCCCTCGAGGAAGAAGACAGTCACCAAGCCGCCCTGCGGCGACTCGGAATAGGCAGCGAACCAGCCGAAGCGCGTTCCATTGTCGGAGCAGGTTCCGGTCTTGCCGAAGATGGGCAGCTCGCGGAAGTTTGCGCGCAGGCGCCGTGCGGTTCCATACTCCACCGCCCCGGCCATGCCGTCTTCGAGGTCGGGAACGTACCGGGCGATATCGAGAGTGCGCTTGATCCTGGGCTGGAACGAAGCGATATCTTCCGGCGTGGTCGGGTGCTGCAGGTAGTAGAGCGTACCACCGTTGGCGATGGCTGCCACTAATGCGCCCAATTGCAATGGAGTAACGGAGACTCCCTGCCCGAAGCTGCACATCCGGGCCACACCGCCCTCGGCCTCAGGAATCGGCTGATCGGGATAGACGCCCAACTGCTCGCCGGAAATGTCGTAGCCGGCCAGCTCGCCGAGGCCAAACTGCGTGGCGTAGTGGCGCACGCGCTCGAAGCCCAACTCGCGGCCTAGCTCTTCAAAGTAGAGGTTGTTGCTCTTGGCCAGCGCCTGGGTCATATCCATGCGGAAGCCCGCGAGCTGCACCATAGTGTTGCTGGTGACCAGAGATTCGGAAAGCGCAGCCAACGCCACAGACAACTTGATGGTGGAACAGGGTTCAGCGCCCGGCGAGAGCGCAAGCTTCTGGTTGACCATGGCAAGAATGCGGCCGTTGGCGGGATTGATCACCACCGCAGTTCCGTTCATGTCGCCCAGGGCATCGATAGCCGCCTGGCGCACGACTGGATCCTCGCCGGCGGTGTTATCGCCTGCACCGACATCCCCATGAATGAATGAACTGGCCGTGAAGCGCTCGTAATACTGATGGCGACGGTGATAGGAAGCGCTGCGCATCTGCGCTCCCGCCGTAGCATTGAGCCGGCTGGCTGTGGTGGTTCTTCCCGTGACGCGAGCCCCCGTGACGCGAGCAGTAGACCTGTGAGTGGAAGAGGAGCGCGTGGCCGTAGTTCGCGACGCCGAGGTTCTGGATGCTGTTGCGCGGGAAGCGCCGGAGTGAGTCGTGGCCGTCTGCGTGGCGGAACGATGCGCAGTTGTGTGGCGCGTCGTGGTGACGTGCGATTCAGTTTTGGATTTCGAGTGATGCAGAGGTTGCGGAGCATCCAGCGCCGCGGCGCAGGCGGCGCAGGCGGCGCCGATGCCGAAGACAAGAAAGACAAATTGAATAGGCCCAACGCGCAACTTCTTCATCCAGTCAACAACCTCTCAACTTTTGGATCTCGTGCCGCGCGTTCGCCCTTGGGCCCGCACTTCGTACTTTCAACCTTTGACGCGCCCGGCTTTCGTGCCGCGGGCCCGGCGAAATGTTGTTGCCGGCTCCAGTGAGGTGCGACAATCCAACTCCGCAATCGCGAGATTCGCCGCCAACCAGGTCTTTCAGACTTGAAAACAACCCGGGAGACAGTAGTGTCCCTCGATCGGACATCGCAACCCATACAACTTTTGGGGCGTTGTGTTAACTATACGCTTTTCGCGCCCGTTTTGGAACCTTTCCCGACTCGGCATGGTGGCCAAGTCCATTCGTTGCAATGGATCTTTAGAACTTCAGCCGACGTAGAAATGTAGGTACATCCAGATCTCGCTCGGGTTGCTCAGCCGGGCCCGCAAAGAGCGACGTTCCGGTGTCAGCGCCGGGCTCCGCTCCATCGCGCGGGGTTGCAGCGAAGTCCGAGGCATAGTCCCGGGGCTGCTTGTCGGACTCCGATGCCGTGTCCCCGGATTGCGGCCCGTTCGGCGACGCGCTCTCATCAGCCGTCGCAAATCCCATTGCGTGGCCGGCAACCTGCTTCGCGGGCGAAGCAACCGTAACCGTGGTGGCCACTCCCGGCGCAGCCGCGGCAAAAAAGAAACCATCGTCCGCGTTCTCCGCCGCCGAATCGTCTTCTTCGCTCATAAAGCGCGCCGGTGCAGGAGCGGGCTCCGGAGAGCTCTCGCGCATCCAATTGCCGGTCGCCACAACGGGCACCGAAACCACCGGCGCCTCCTCTACATTCAGCATGCGCGCGCGCCGCTCCGGCATCTGGTCGCGGAAGCCGGTGGCGATCACCGTGATCTTCACCTCTTCGCCCATCTTCTCGTCGAGCACCGCGCCGAAGATGATGTTGGCGTCTTCGTGCGCAGCCGACTCGATAAGCGACGAAGCTTCGTTCACCTCAGAAAGCTTGAGCGAGCTTGACCCTGTGATGTTGATGAGGATTCCGCGCGCGCCGTCGATTGCACCCGCGTCAAGCAGCGGCGAAGCCATGGCCGCCTGCGCCGCTTCCACTGCGCGATTCGAGCCAGAGCGCACGGCCGTGCCCATCACGGCGTGGCCCATGCCCGCCATGGTGGTCTTCACGTCGGCAAAGTCGCGGTTGATGATGCCGGGAATGGTGATGATGTCGCTGATGCCCTGCACGCCCTGGCGAAGCACGTCGTCGGCAATGCGGAAGCTTTCGAAGAAGCCGGCGTCCTTGGCTACCGCGAGCAACTTCTCGTTGGGAATCACGATCATCGTATCCACGCTGTCGATCAGCTCGTTGAGGCCGCGCTCGGCCTGCATCAGGCGGCGCTTGCCCTCAAAGGCGAATGGCTTGGTGACGACGGCGACTGTGAGGATGCCCATCTCGCTGGCCAGCGAAGCGATGACCGGTGCGGCGCCGGTGCCCGTTCCGCCTCCCAGTCCGGCGGTGACAAACACCATGTCGGCGCCTTCGAGCGCTTCGATGATTTTTTCCGAGTCTTCCAGTGCGGCGCGGCGGCCAACGTCAGGATTGGAGCCTGCGCCCAACCCAGACGTGAGGCGAACGCCCAGTTGCAGCTTGACTGAAGCCTCCGACAACTTGAGCGCCTGCACATCGGTGTTAGCGGCGACAAACTCGACGCCTTCCATGTGGGCCTGGATCATGCGATTGACGGCATTGCTGCCGCCGCCGCCCACGCCGACCACCTTGATGCGTGCTCCGCGCACATTTTCGTCGTGAAACTGAATGCGCATCTCTCCGGCTTCGCTGATTCGCTGTTCCATTGGTTCTCCGCTCTCCTCGATTTTTATCTGCTTCCTCACCGTTTTCGACCTCGCTCCGCTACCGTTTTTCTAATCGCCGATCACTGTTCTCTGTCCTCTCGTTCTCTCGGTCCCTCGTTCCCTTGGTCCCTGCCTTCTCGGTCCCTTGGTCCCTTGGTCCCTCGTACCCTGTCTCTAAAAGCTCGCTGCAAACATGGCGCGCAACCTGTCGCGCAAACTGCCGGTGCTGTCCTCGGCCTCGCGCGTCATACTGGTGCGATGCGCATAAAGAACCATTCCGATCCCCACGGCCCAGGCCGGATGGTTCAGATCCTGAGGCATATGCGACAAACGCACGGGCAAACCGATTCGAGCCGGGACGCGTAACTGATTTTCGGTCACATCGAGCATGCCAGGCAGCATGGCGCCACCGCCGGTCAACACGCAGCCCGCGCCCAGCGCATCCACAACGCCGCCATAGCGCAGGCTCTCTTTCACGTAGTGCATGAGCTCTCGCGCGCGCGGCTCCAGAATTTCGGCCATGGTGCGGATTGACAACGTAGCCGGCGCGCCCTGCGGCGTGGTGATCTCCACCTCGGCCAGCTGCGGAACCGCGGTGACTTGAGCGTTGCCATACTGCCGCTTCAGCTCTTCGGCCTGCGCCATCGGCAATTGCAATCCAATGGCGAGATCGTTGGTGAAGTGCGCTCCCCCGATGGGGACCGACGCGGTGTATGCGACTGCGCCCTCGAAAAAAACTGCGAGATCGCTGGAGTGTGCTCCGATGTCAATCACGCACACGCCCAACTCTCGCTCGTCGGCCGAGAGTGTGCACTCGGCAGCGGCAAGCGACTCCAGAACCGCCTCCGACACCTCAAGGCCGGCACGATTGGCGCAGGTGACCGCGCTTTGCAGCGCGCCGCCGCCACAGGTGGCAATGTGCAGCTCGACCTCAAGCCGCGCACCGACCATGCCTACGGGATCGAAGATGCCGGGCTGCTCGTCGAGGATGAACTGGCGCGGCAGCAGATGAAGAATCTCGCGGTCGGCGGGGAGCTCGATGGCGCGGGCGCGGCCAATGGCGGCGCGCACGTCCTCGCCCGTAATTTCGCGCATGCCGCGGCTCAACTGAAATCCGCCGTTGGTGTTCACGCCGCGAATGTGCGGACCGCCGATGCCCACCACGCATTCGTCGATGTTGGCGCGGGCTACCCGCTCGGCCTGCTCGTTGGCTGCGCGCACCGCTTTGGCCGCCGGCCCAAGCTCAGCAATCAGTCCCTTGCGCATTCCCGCCGACGCCACGACACCGTGCCCGCGATAGCGCAACACGCTCTCGTTCACATCGGCCGCCAGAACGCGCGTCCACGCGCTGCCGATGTCGAGCACCACAATCAGGTTTTCCTGCTTCTGGCCCATAGTCGTTTACCCGCCCTGCGTGACGGTCGCAGCAGCGCTACGCGGGGAGCGATCTTTGCTGCCCTGGGTCGTCGTTGCCGGACGGGTTGTGGAAGCGGAGTTCCGCTTCGTTGCGCTCTGCGCGGCCGCCCGTTTTGGCGGAGCCGCGTGCTTCTTGTCCTGCGCGGGCTTGCTCTTCTTCGGCGCAGAGCCTTTAGCCGCTGTTCCACCGGCCGGCTTTGCGCCAGACGTTTTCGCGCCCAATGGTTTCGTGCCCAATGTTTTCGTGCCCGCCGGTTTCGTTTCTGGCGCGGGCTTGGTGTCAGGGCTCGGCGTCGCTGCATCGCCGCCGTCGGTCTGCGCGGCCTCCTTGCCCGAGGCCATCTCCAGCACCACCTGATTGTCGTAGCGAAGATCCACGGCCGCGAGGTGCGGGTATTGCTGGCGCCACTCTGCTATGTGTGCCTGGTAGCGCTGGTAGCGCTCGAGGAAATGATCTTCGCCAAAGTGCGCCAGAACGTCGGCGCCCTGTTCCGGCATCAGCACACGCGCGTCTTCGGGATCGGTGAGGTCAATCTCGGAGATCTGCTCGGAGTTGTGCTTGCCGCCGGCGTCGAGCTCCGCCATCATGCGCAGGTAGACGTCCATGCGCGCCTTGCGCGAGTCGGCAGGATCGCCGGCATCGATTCCCGTCAATACAGGGAACGAGTAGTGGTGCTTGGCCATCGTTGCCGGCGCCATGGCGAGCAGGACGCCGTTTGCGTCTACGAGTCCGATTTGCTCGCCGTGACGCGTGAAGGCGACCGGCTGCCGCTCCACCACAGCGACGCGAATCTGGTCCGGCAACACGCGCATCACCGTCGCGCGCTCGATCCAGGGAATCTGCTCAAGCGCGCGGCGTCGCTGGTCGATGGGAACAAAGAAGATGTTGCGGCCGATGTCTTCGCCAAAGACGGGCATCATCTCCGAACGGCTGACTTCAGTGAGGCCGGTGGCCTGAATGTCCTCGGTACCTGCAATGCGGAAGCGCGCGTCGCGTTCGAGTGAGTGGCGCACGAGCAGGCAGGCGGTGGTGAAGGCGCCCAGCACGAGCAGCGCGCCTGTTGCGAGAAACACGCGGCCTACTGTGCTTGCCGGTCGCCACCAGGGCCTTTTGGATGAGCCGAAGCGATCCGCAGTGGGGCGCAAAACACCGTCACCGTCCGCATCGTCAAATTCCAGCGGCATTCCCGGACCGCGTCTACCCGCCGCGCCGGGACGGAACTGCCCTGCGAAGGGAGAATCGTCCCGCGAGCGCCGCGTGCGAATTTCTGCGGGCGGTTCGTCCTCCCACAAAGTGGGCCGGTTTGTCGTATTTCCTTGATTCGTCACGGCTGAGCAGGGTCGTGAGAGTCGCCAGATTTCACTATAGCCCGCGCTGTGATGTGAGTTTTCCGTGAGATGGACGGGGGTATCCGTGGGGTTACGGGGTGGAGGAATCAGGGACCGAGAGACCGAGGGAACAAGAAGGTACAGAGATGTACGCAGAGATCAGAGAACAGAGATCAGAGATCAAGGGAGCGAGGGAGGAGCGACGGATGTCTTCGCATCTCGCTCCCCGGGCGCCGCCCCTCACGACCACTGCAACGTGAGCACCGAGTCTGCCGGCAACTTGATTTCCAGAGCGCTCGATCCCAGAAGCAACTGAATCTGCCTTTCCTCGCCGCTATTGGTCAGCACAACCACCATGCTCCCATCCGGATTGCGGAACCCCACGTGTGAGACGGCGCTGGCGGAAGGTTGCGCCGAGCTTTCGGCCACTCCATCGGTGCGGAAGACCATCGCTCCTCGCCGCACGTGTTTCGAGTAATGAGCAATCGCCCAGAACCGCGCGTTGCGCGTGATCTTGTGCGTCCCATTTTCCACCGTGATGATGCCGCTTGCTGGACCGATCGGCAGGTCATCCGGATCCGGGTGACCAATGTACGGGGCTCCATTCTCGTCGAGCGCAAGGTTCCACACGGTGAGGGAACGCGCCCAGTTTCTGAAGACGCTGTTGGCCCACGTCGCCCAATGCGCCGACCCCGTCAGAGGGTGGGGGCCCGAAGCGCCGGCCGAATCGGGATCCCGCCGCGGTCCACCCTCGGTAAAATAGGCGCTCTTTTGAGGAAACGCGTCGTGCACCTTCGTCATCCCCGTAACGTCGCCCGCATAGCCGTGCCAGGCTACGCCGTCGATGAACTGATAGGCCGCCGGATCGCTCAGTTCGCCGATGGCGCGGCCCCACAAGTTGAAATTGTGGTCCAGAACCCAGATTTTGGTCGTGCAGCGCGCGTTGCGCATCAGAGGGCCCAGAAACTTCTTCACAAACAGGATTTCATCCTCTTGCGCCCACTGGCAGGAGGGATACCGGCCATCCACGGTGGTATCCACCTCGTTCTGCATCGTGATCGCGTCAATGGCCACGCCTTCAGCCTTGTACGCGTCAAGGAACTTGAGCATATACCGCGAATACGGCTCCAGGGAGCTCTTGCGTATCGTCCCGCCCAGCATCGAACGGTTGAATTTCATCCATCCCGGCGGACTCCACGGCGAGGAGAAAAGGAACAACTCTGGATTCAGCTTGCGCGCATCCCGGAGCACGGGAAGGATGTAAGCTTTGTCGTGATCGATGGAGAAATTCTTGAGTTCAGGATCGTCCTGATCGCTGTCGTCGAAACTGTAGACCGACCGCGAATAGTCGCTCGACCCGATGCAGGTTCGGCAGACATTCAGGGCCATTTCACCGGGATCGAGAATCTCGTGCATCAAGGCCGCCCGCTCGTCACTGTGAAGCTGGCTCAGCAGATAGCAAGACGCATCCGTCAGCGCCGCGCCAAAACCAAGAATCTGCTGCCGCGTGGCCCCTGGATCGAGCGCAATTGCATCGGAGGCAACCTCGACCACGGGCTTCCACGCAAGCGGATCGGCGGGCGCATGCCGCCGATCGCTGAAGGTGCTCCACACCTGAACCGGCCCGGAAGCCTGCGTAGTATCGGCCCAAGCCGGAATCCTGTTCAATACAGCCGACGCGACAGCCGTGGCCGACGCTACCTTCAAGAATCCTCTGCGTGAACTTGCGACCATCTTCAATCGCTCCTCAAACGCACCCGCGCTTGCGGGCCTCATTCTAGCACCGCATTCGGGAATCATTCATGTTGCGGAGTTCATTGACCTGGAGAAGCTTCCAGCGCAGCCAGAATCTGCGAGGCGAGTTGGCTCACGCTGCCTGCGCCGAGGGTGAGGATCAGGTCGCCCTCGCGCGCCGAAGAAGCAGCGACGCAAATTGCAGCGGCAAAGTCGGGCGCAAACTCGACGCGCGGCCCTTGAATGCGCTCAGCGAGCCGCTCCGCGGTCACGCCGGGAATGGGGTCCTCGCTGGCCGCATAGATGGGCAGCACAATCACGGTGTCGGCGTCTGTGAATGCGTCGCTGAACTGCTCCAAAAGATCAAGAGTTCGCGAGTACCGGTGCGGCTGGAAGACCACGTGGATGCGGCCGCGCGCGCACTCCCGTGCCGCGGCCAGCGTGGCGCGAATCTCGGTGGGATGGTGGCCGTAGTCGTCGACCACCGTGACTCCGCACGCTTCGCCTCGTTTTTGAAAGCGCCGATCCACGCCGCGAAAGCGAGCGAGCCCCTCGGCAATTTTTCCCGGCTGGACCTCAAGCTGGCGCGCAATGGCCACGGCCGCCGTGGCGTTCAACACATTGTGCCGCCCAGGCACGTGCAGCTCGAACGGACCCAACGGCCCACTAGCCGTCTGCACCTGAAAGCGCGAGAAGCTGCTTCCCTGCCCTACGCCCAAATCGAGTTGCGAACTCGGCGATTGTCCCGCATCCAGCAGCTCCAGGCGGTAGTCGGCCTCCGCGGCCATGCCGTAGGTGAATACGCGTCGCCGCACACGCGGCAGAATCCCCTTGAGCAGCGGATTGTCGATGCAGGCCGTAACCGCGCCGTAGAAAGGCACGCGATCCATAAAGTCGACGAAGACACGCTCCACGTCAGCCATGTCGTGGTAGCAGTCCATGTGCTCGCGGTCGAGATTCGTGACCACAGCAAGAATGGGCGAGAGCTTGAGGAATGAGCGGTCGCTTTCGTCGGCTTCGGCCACAAGATATTGCGTGGTGCCCAGCCGCGCGTTCGAGCCCAGCGCATCCACGCGCCCACCGACGACGACCGTGGGATCGAGTCCGCCTGCCGAGAGCACCGCGGCCACCATCGACGTGGTCGTCGTCTTGCCGTGCATGCCGGCGATGGCGATGCCGTATTTGAGCCGCATCAACTCGGCCAGCATCTCCGCGCGCTGAATCACGGGAATCTTGCGCGCGTGCGCCTCGCGTACCTCGGGGTTGCTTGCGTTGACGGCAGAGCTCGTGATAACCACGGTTGCACCGGCGACGTTGGCCGCGAAATGCCCCTCATAGACGGTGGCGCCAAGTTGCGCCAGCCGGTCAGTGACTGCGCTGCGCTTGAGATCGGAGCCCGAGACCTTGATGCCCAGGTTGAGCATGATCTCGGCAATGCCGCTCATGCCGATGCCGCCGATTCCGATGAAGTGCGCGTGCTGCGAGGTGGCAAACATAGTGTTGAAGGATCAGGGTAGCAGAGAAGAGAGAGAGCGGGGATCGGCTAACAGCGGCTCGTGCGTGGTGCGGGCGTTCAACTCTCTGCCACGACGGGCGCTTCCTCCATGAGGGTTTCCAGACGCGTCTGCTCCTCATCGGTGAGCAGGTCGACCGGCTCCTCTTGCACAAACCACCAGTCGTCAAAATCGGCCTCGCGGCCATCCGGGGTGATCGCGTGGTCGACGTAATCCACCTGGTTGCAGTCGTTGAAGATGACCAGTTTGTAGCCGTCGATACGCACTTCCACGTTGGAAGCGTAGATGTCGGTCCAGGAGGCGCCGACCGTGAAGATCTTCACCTCGCCGCGCAGGGCTCTCCGAAAGAGCTCCGCGATCTCCTGCCCCAGTATCTTTCCTTCGTTTTTCTGTTCTGAAGTGGTCATAAGCTCCACGGAGAAGCGCGGCCTCAGCTACTCCGGCAGCGCGTAATCGAATTCGTAGAAGTGGCGCCCGTTCTCGACGCGAATGGTGAAGGTGCCCTCGATGCCCTTGAGTTCGCCCGTTCCCGATCCCGGCACCGCGATCACCTGCATGCTGGGACCGTTGCCATCCATGATGGCAAAATGCTGCAGCGCAAAGCTGCCGTGCTTGCCGTTGAGCGTGCCTGTCACGAGCTCAATCGCCACATATCCCGCCGCGCCAACCTTGGGATCGCCGCTGGTAAACATCTCTCCGATGGATGTCGCTTCCATCTCGCCGTGGATTTTCTTGTTGATGGAGAAGCGCCCGATTCCTTCAGCGGGAGCAGGCGAAAGTGGATGGATATCGACAGTGAAGGTGCCATCGGCGTGGTGCATCGGGATCTCCTTTAGCCAGGCAATGGCCTGCGGCGCGAGTTGCGCAGGCCGTGCAGCGACGATCAGCGGTATCAGTCGTTTCTCAGGATATCGCGGCGGCCCGGAAAGGACGTTTTTCAGCGAAAAAGCTCGCGCCAAGAACACGAATCGGCCGAAAAGTTGCGCGACTTTATTTTCGCGCGGCACCCGCAATCTTCCGCTTGCGTAGTGTTTGCATAGGACAGAACTGGCAAGCCCAAGGGGCAGCAAGAAACAAGCCCCGAGGTGGTGGCGAGCCGGGGTCCCCGGCGACAGGTCTTCGTCGCTGGGGTGGGAATCGGGGCGGACAAGCAAAACGGTCCGCGGAACGGAGGGATTATGGGCAGCATGAAGAAGTGGATGTTGGCAACGGCATTGGCAGCCGGAGCTCTGGGATTGAGCGCGGCGCCTGTTCAGGCAGCTCGAATTGGCGTTTACGTTGGCTCAGGTGCGGTCGCCGTTCCGCCGTGCCCTGGACCGGGATACGCATGGGTCGGCGGCTACTGGTCTAACGGCTACTGGGTGCCCGGCTACTGGAATTTCGTAGGTGTTCGTGTCGGCGGCCCCATCTTCCGGGGCGGCATCGTTGTGGACCGCGGGCCGGTCTTCTATCACCGCGACTTCGACCGGCACTTTGACCGCGACGATCACTTTCGCAGGTAGCTCCGCCTTCTGCTGCCTGCACCATGCGGCCTCTCCGAACTGGAGGGGCCGTTTTTTTGCGTCGTTTCGCGGTTTCAAGCGTCTTTTAGAGTGGGACGTTACCGCGGTTGAAGACGGACCTGACTTTATCGGAAGTGACCGCGGAAGCATCCAAGTACAAAAGGTTTGTTGCCCATTCTGGGACGGCGATAGATGCTTTAATAAGACCGCAACAAATGGGCGGGAATGGCGTTTAAGCAATTGAAGGCCGGCCAGAAGATGAAATAAGAGAGGCCGGGTGGTGCTGAGACCGGAGGCGACTCCGGGTTCCAGTCCGGGCAAAGCGAGGACGGGCCAGCACAAGGAGGATGTCATGAAGAAGCTCAGCTTGGTTCTGTTGGCAATGCTTGTCGTTCTGCCGTTCGCCGCTAAAGCGAACGCCCAGATCGGGGTAGGAATCGGTGTCGGCCCCGCAATGGTCGATCCAGGATATGCCGGCGACTACGGCCCTCCGGATTGCTCGTGGGGCTATTACCAGTATTACCCCTATGCCTGTGCTCCTTACGGTTATTACGGTCCTGGCTGGTTTAACGGCGGCCTCTTCATCGGCGCCGGGCCGTGGTACGGCTGGGGTGGCTATGGCCGCGGCGGATACGGCTATCGCGGCGGATACGGCGGACGCGGTGGATACGGCGGACGCGGCGGATACGGCTACGGCGGACGTGGAGGCTATGCTGGTCGCGGATATGCCGGCGGAGTTGGTCATGGATACGCGGGCGGTGGTGCTCGCGGCTACACCGGTGGCGGCGTGGCGCACGGTTATAGCGGCGGCGCGCGCGGCGGATTCAGCGGCGGTGGCTATCATGGCGGAGGCGGCGGCGGCTTCCATGGCGGAGGCGGCGGCGGCCACGGCGGTGGTGGACACCGGTAATCGACACCGATAGTCTTGGCTTACGGCGGAAGATTGAAGCTCCGCTGATGGATGACAAAGCCCGCTTGCCTCGGCAAGCGGGCTTTTTGTCTGCGCGGAGCGATTCCAACGATCCTTCGCTTGCAATATCGCCTTGCAACATCGCTTGGTGTCAAGGGTCGCGGACGGCGGCCGCACAATCCATACCAGCCGAAGTCGCTCACCTGCCGGCTCGGCTATCCCGCTGCCATCTCCGCCAGCCGGTCGGCGATCCGCTCCGCCGCCCCAGGATGCGCCTGCGTGCGCGCAGCAGCGGCCATCGTAGCCAGGCGGTCGGGATCGGTGACCAGGCCGGCGAGGATCCAGAGCAGCCTGTCGGGAATGTCCAGGTCGCTTTCCTTCAGCATCACTGCAGCCCCGGCGTCGACCATGGCTTCGGCGTTGCGTCTCTGGTGCTGGTCGGTTGCGGCGGCAAAGGGAACCAGCAGCGCGGGCTTGCCGGCCGCCGCCTCCTCGGCCACTGTTGATGCGCCGCTGCGTGACATGATCAAGTGCGCCCGGGCAAACTCCGCCGCCATCTTGTCGAGGAACGGCCGCACCAGCCAGCGCGCGGGGTCGGCCCCGCTGGCCGCGTAAGCGGCATGAGTGGCTTCAAAGTTGCGCATTCCGCTCTGGTGTAGAACGGTGAGACCGGGCACCGCATCCAGCAGAGACTTAATGATGTGCGGCAAATGGATGTTGAAGAGCCGTGCCCCCTGCGAGCCGCCGAAGACAAGCAGGTGTGGCGCGCCCGATGGTGCATCAAGCGAAAAGAACTCCTGCCGCACGGGAACGCCGGTGACTTCAGCGTTGCGGAACCATTTGGCCGCTTTAGGAAAGTTGATGGCCGCGGCCTGCACCCGCTTGCCGACGAGCCGGTTGGCCAGGCCGGGCATCGCGTTCGGCTCAAAGGCCATGGCGGGAATCTTAAGCCGCAGCGCCGCCACCATCGCCGGCCCTGACGCGTAGCCGCCCACACCTAACACCGCGCCCGGCCGAAACTCACCCATCAGCCGCTTGCAGTCGCCAATGCTGCGCGGCAAACGGGAGAGGGTCTGCAGCCGGGTCATCAGCGAGACGCTTTTGAGCGGGCCCACATCGATCAGTTTGAGCGGAAATCCCGCCTCAGGCACGAGACGCGACTCGAGACCGCGCGCAGTGCCGACGAGAATGACTTCAGCCCCGTGCCGCTCGACCAGCGCGCGCGCCACGGCCAGCGCGGGAATGATGTGGCCACCCGTTCCACCGCCGGCAATCAGGATTTTCAGTTTAGAGTTCACGGTTCGCAGTTGTCTGTGGCCAGTGTATCGCCCGGCTCCTGGCTGAGTCGGCGCAGCTCACGATCGCTTATCGGGCGCGGACAGCGCGAGGGGCCAGCCGGCGTAATTTCTGCGCACGGCGCGGCGGCAGATAGTGGAAGCGAACCAGGTAAATCTTCTCGCCACGACCGTGTTTTGCGGTTTTGAGCAGGTCAAGCACGCCGAGGAACCCCGATTCGCGGGCGAGTTCGGGAGTGATGTCGGGGAAACCGATGGGCTCAATCGAGTCGACCTCGATCTCTCCATCCTCCATGCGGTATCGCCCGCCGGCGCGCACATGCGGGCGCGTCCAGATGCGGACGCTCGATGTAATTTCTCCGCGGCGAACGCGCTCGCGCAGTTTTTTCGCGAACTGCATACCGGAAGTTTAGCTTGGGCGGATTCGCGCGCGGCGCGCGAGGGCCTGTTCCCTCGTTCCCTTGGTCCCTTGGTCCCTGTCTTATTCCGCCCGCCGGCTGATGTTGAGCAGGACCCCGATGCTCGCCAGTGTGCAAAACAGCGAAGTGCCTCCATGCGAGATCAACGGCAAGGGAATGCCTTTGTTGGGAACCAGCGAAAGCACCACGCTGATGTTGAAGAAGGCCTGCAGCAGAATCGTAATCGTGATGCCGAAGGCGGCCAGCCGCGCAAAGGGATCGCTGCACCGAAATGCCGTGCGCAATCCGCGGACGCCAAACAGGCCAAACAACAGCACGATGAACATGGCCCCGACAAATCCCAGCTCCTCGGCGATGTTGGCGAAGATGAAGTCGGTCGCAGCTTCGGGCAGAAAAAACAATTTCTGCATGCCTTCCATATAGCCGTGGCCCGTTAGCCCGCCTGTGCCCACGGCGATGAGCGATTGATAGATGTGATAGCCGGCGCCCTGCGGATCGGATTCGGGATTGAGAAAGACGAGCATGCGCGCCCGCCGCCACGGAACCATGAGCAGCAACGCGGCCAGCGCGGGTAACGCAGCGGCGACAGCGCCCAGAAGTACCTTCCATTCCATCCCCGCCAGCACCAGAATCATTGCCGCCACGCCCGCCAGCACCAGCGCCGTTCCCAGGTCGGGCTGCGCCGCCACAAGCACGATAAACAGACCGGGAATGAGGGCCGCGGGCAGCAGTGTCCCCTTCCAGTCGCGCATGGCGCCGAGGCGCGTCTGCAAAAACCATGCCAGAAACAGCACCAGCACCGGCTTGGCGATTTCGGAGGGTTGGAGAGTGAAAAAGTCGCCGAAACGAATCCAGCGATGCGTGTGGTGCGAGCCAGGCATGAGGAAGACAAGCACCAGCAATACGGTCGTAATCGAGAGGGCAGGATAGATAAAGCGCGGCGAGTTGTAGCGGCTCACGTCCACGTGCATCAGCACGAGCATTGCCACCACGCCCACTGCCGCCCAAACAGCCTGCGTAAAGATGAAGGTATAGGCCGAGTGGTATTTTTCCTGATCGACGACGGCCGAAGCCGAGAAGACCATCACCAGCCCGGTGACCACCAGCACCAGCGTGGTGAAGAACAGCCATTTGTCAACGCCAACTCGCTTCGCCATAGATCCCTACGCGTTCTGTTTTGCCTTCCAATCTTTTTGGTCCGCGACAAGCTGCTTGAACACGCGCCCGCGGTGCTCGTAGTTCTCAAACTGATCGAAGCTGGAGCAGGCCGGCGCCAGCAGCACCACCTCGCCGGGCCTCGCGGCAGCAACCGCGGTGCCTACCGCGTTGGCCAGTGTCTCACACGAATGGATTGGCGCCACTCCGCGCAGATGCGACTCGATCTTGGCTGCCGCCGCGCCGATTGTGTAAACCGCGCGAACCCGCTCGCGCAATAATGCCGAGAGCGTAGTGTAGTCCGAGCCTTTGTCCTTGCCGCCCAGAATCAAATGAATGCCGCCGGGAAACGAAGCCACAGCCTTGGCGGTTGCATCCACATTGGTGGCCTTCGAATCGTTGTAGAACTCAACGCCATTGATGGTGGCCACGTACTCCAGGCGATGCTCCACCGCGTGGAACTTCTCGATGGCGCGGGCGATCATAATTGGGGGCACGCCGGCCAGCCGAGCCGCGCACACCGCTGCCAGCACGTTTTCCACGTTGTGCTCGCCCTTGAGCGAAATCTTGCTGAGCGGCAGGATGGTCTCGATCGCGCCCTCCGGCGCGGAGCGGTAGACTACGGTCCCGTTCTGCGCCCACGCGCCCCGATTCACCTCGTGTTTAGCAGAGAACCAGTAGACCGGCGCGTGCGAGCGGGCCTCAGCCTCGGCGGTGCGGGCATTGTCGGCGTTCAGCACCACGCTGTCGTTTGTGTCCTGCACGGCGAAGATGCGCTCTTTTGCCAGCGCATAGTTCTCGAAGGTTCCGTGCCGGTCGAGGTGATCGGCCGTGATGTTCAGAATGACGGCAATCCGGGGATGGAACTCTTCCGTGCTCTCCAGTTGAAAGCTCGAGACCTCGAGCACCGACCAGGTGTCGTCCGTGCTTTCTTCGATCACGCCGACTACCGGCACACCGATGTTTCCGGCAACCAGCGTGGGATAGCCGGCCCCTTTCAGAATCTCGCCCGCGAGTGCAGTCGTTGTCGTCTTCCCGTTCGATCCGGTGATGGCCAGGATTCTGCCTTTCAGGAATCTTGCCGCCAGTTCCAGTTCGCCGATGACCGGGCGGCCGAAGTTCCTGGCCTGCACCAGTTCCGGTGTATTCAGCGGCACGCCGGGGCTCACCACAATCAGGTCCTGACGGCGGAAGGTCAACAGTCCGTGTCCGCCAGCCTCCACCATGATCCCCTCGTCGAGCAGCGCCGGAATCTCCTTGGCCAGCGACTCGGCCGAGCGAATATCGGAGACCGTCACCTGCGCGCCCTTGTGGCGCAAAAACAGCGCCGCCGCCAGTCCCGACTTTCCCAGGCCCACAACCAGAACCTTTTTGCCCTTCAATTCCATCATTTGTTCCTAACGCCCGTTCCTAACGCCGCCGCGACAACTTCATTGTGCACCGCGCGGCTCGCGAGGTGGGCTGATACTAGCGCAATTTCAGGGTAGTGAGTGCAAACAATGCAAACACCAGGGCGCCAATCCAGAAGCGCACGATCACCTTCGACTCGCTCCAGCCCAACTGTTCGAAGTGGTGGTGCAGCGGCGCCATTTTAAAGACGCGCTTCTTTCGCAGCTTGTAGCTGCCCACTTGCAGGATGACCGAAGCAGCTTCAAGAATGAAGATGCCGCCGATGAACGGCAGCAGCAACTCCTGCCGGATGATGATGGCCACGGTGCCGATGGCTCCGCCCAGCGCCAGCGAGCCCACGTCGCCCATAAAGATCTCCGCCGGATGAGCGTTGTACCAGAGAAATCCGATCGACGCGCCCACCATCGACCCGCAGAAGACTGTCAGCTCGCCTACCAAGGGCATGCGCTGCAACTCCAGGTAGTCGGCAAAGACCACGTGGCCGCTGATGTAGGTGAGCACCGCGAGCGCGCCGGCGGCGATGATGGTGCAGCCAATCGCCAGGCCGTCCAGGCCGTCGGTTAGGTTCACTGCATTCGATGTGCCGACCAGCCACAGCACCACCCACAGTACGAATGGCACAAACGCGAAGAGGGCCATGTGAGGCAGAGTCACCGGCCACGCGTGCCACAGCAGATCGGGGCGCAGGCTCTTGATAAACGGAACCGAAAGACGCGTCGAGAACACCTTGAACTCGTCGAGCACGATGAGCGCTACGGCGACCAACACGCCGGCCAGCCCCTGCCAAAGCAGCTTTGCCCGCACCGTCAATCCCAGGCTGCGCCGCTGCACTACTTTGATGTAATCGTCTGCAAACCCGATTGCGCCATACGCCAGCGTGGAAAAAACCACAACCCAAACGAACGGATTCGCTGGGTCCGACCACAGTACCGTGGGCAGCAGAATGGCGATACAGATGAGCACGCCGCCCATGGTCGGCGTTCCCGTCTTCTTCATGTGCGATTGAGGCCCGTCCTCGCGCACAAACTGGCCGATCTGGAACTCCCTCAGCTTCTGGATCACGTAGGGCCCGATGAAAAGCGCGATGAGCAGCGCCGTAAGCGAGGCAAACGCGGTACGAAACGTCAGGTAGCGGAAGATCCGGAACGGGTGGAAGAACGGAAACAGCTTTTCGTAGAGCAGCCAGTAAAGCAAGGAGCCTCCAAGGGCGGAGTGAGGAGGAATTCAGCTTGATTCTACAGGGCAGAGGTGAGACAGACGAAGATTCGATGCGCGAGGTCGTATCCGAAAAGTACTATCCAAGTCCGAGGAAGACAGCAAGGGATCGATCGACGGCCTTGAGTGTTCGCAATTCCAGTTCGCCGAAAGGAACGCCGGCTTTGTCGCGCGGAATGGTGTGCGCCTTGTCCACCATGATCTGCGAAGGTGCGCGAAGACCGTTCTTCGGCGAAGGATTGACGGCGATTCGAAACGTCTCGATTGACCGCAGCTCAGTGGTGACAGGCAAAATCGTTACCGACGGATGTTGAGCGAAGAGATCCGATTGAATGACGAGCGCAGGCCGCGGTTTGCCATACGCACCAGCCAGAACCACCGGCACCAGATCGCCGCGTTTCATACCCATCCGTCCGTGTCGGCAACTTCAGCGATCCATGCGAGGGTTTCGGCCTCGAGCGGGTCGTTCGTCAGCGACAAGGACTCGCGCTCGCACTTCCTGCGGAAACTCTCCGACGACGTGTCGGGAAGCCATAGCTGCACCGGTCTCAACCCGGCAGCGCGGAGCCGCTCTCGGTGCTTTCGGACGCGGATTGTTATAGAGCTTCTTGTGGTCGACATAGGTTTCATGAAACATCATACAACGGCTTTAGCGTTTCATGAAACGTTTATTATTGGTTTATTTTGTTTAGCTTACGCTTTGCAGCCCGCCAACCTTTCTGAAGATGAGCGGTAAAGAGGCCGCCATAAGAGGGGGGTTCGGAAACTCGGCTACTGAGAGGTTCAAGAAAGAAACGGCCTCCAGCTAAAAGCTGAGCTAATAGCTGAAGGCTGTTCCTCACCGCGTCTTCGCCACTTCCTCCACCGTCACCGGATCGAGGAACGGCATCGCCGCGCGCAGTTTCTTGCCGACGATCTCCACGGGATGCTTCGCTTCCGCCTCGCGGAAGGCCAGAAACTCCTTCTTGCCGGAGTTCTGATCGGCGAGGAACTTTTTCGCGAAGGTCCCGTCCTGAATCTCGGCGAGTATCTGCTTCATCGCCTTCTTGCTCTCTGCGCCGATTACACGCGGCCCCGAGACATAGTCGCCATATTCGGCGGTGTCCGAGATGGAGTAGCGCATGTAGGCGAGGCCGCCGCGATAGATGAGGTCGACGATGAGCTTGAGCTCATGCAGGCACTCGAAGTAGGCGCTTTCCGGCTGATAGCCGGCCTCGACCAGCGTCTCGTACCCAGCCTTGATGAGCGCGCTCACACCGCCGCACAGCACCGCCTGCTCGCCGAAGAGATCGGTCTCCGTCTCTTCCTTGAACGTGGTCTCCAGAGCTCCGGCGCGCGTGCAGCCGATGCCTTTGAGGTAGCTGAGCGAGAGAGCGTGCGCGTTGCCTGTCGCGTCCTGGTGGACGGCGATGAGGCCGGGGACGCCGCCGCCTTCCGTGAAAATCTCCCGCACGCGATGGCCAGGCGCCTTGGGCGCGGCCATACCCACGTCGATGCCCGCGGCCGGCACAATGGTCTTGAAGTGGATGTTGAAGCCGTGCGCAAACATGAGCAGTTTGCCCGCGCTGAGGTTCGGCCCGATCTCCTCGGCATACAATTTGGCCGCGGTTTGATCGGGAACGAGCACCATTACGACGTCGGCCCACCTTGTAGCCTCGGCGACGGTGGTCACTTCGAGCCCCGCCTTCTGCGCCTTGGCAATCGATTTGGAGTTCGCCGCCAGGCCCACCTTCACCTGCACGCCCGAGTCTTTCAGGTTGAGGGCATGCGCATGCCCCTGCGAGCCGTAGCCGATGATGGCTACCTTTTTGGCTTGGATCAAGCTGAGGTCGGCATCGTGATCGTAATAAGTCTTCGCCATGGTTTTCTTGGTTTTCCTTTGCATTCGGGGTTGAAGTTCTTTGCATCGGGCTCGTTTGGCTGCCGGTGGCGCAACGCCATTCATTCCAAACCGCAGGCCGCGAAAAGATCGAAAAATCCGTGGAAGTCGTTCCTGGATTGAAGGATTGGAACCTCAGGCCTAAGCCTTTACAAAGGTCGTTAACCCCCGGCGGGTGCGCTCGCGAAGCTGGCAGTTTCGCATCTCATCCGCGAGAGACTCCAGGTTAGGCACCCCATAGATTGAAAAATTCTCAAGTTCCGCATCGGATGAAAACAGATGCAACGATGCCTGGCCGAGCAACCGCTTCCCCAGCAGCTTGCGCAACTCAAAATGGTCGATGCGAAATAGCTCGAGCGACTCCTGAACTTTTGAAAGCAGGCCGTGTTCCAGTTTGATCCGCTGCGTTGTGATCTCGTAGTGAATGCTTCGGCTCCTAAGGTAGTAATGGACAGCGATCGCTACGCACGCAACCAGAAAAAACAGGCACAAATAAGTAACGTCGGGCCCGGAGCTGCCAATGTACCCGGCTTTCATCAGGTACCCGAGAATAATTGTCACGGCGATCACGGCGATAAACGGCGTTAACTGGCCGACGGTATAGATGATTGCCGGGTGCCCGACGAACAGAGCTTTCTCAATTTCGAGATCCTTCGTCGCGGCATACGCAGTCAGGTCCGTATTGCAGAAACGGCACTTGATTGCGACGGCCTTGATGGTCTCGCCGCAGACAGGGCAGACTTTGGTGTCAGCGTCCATCCATCTTTCCTCTCACGCCAGAATCATAACCCATGCCCTCGCCCGCAATGGCAGAGCGCAAGCGCCTATGCTTACTCGGCTTCGCCGGTAACGCTGTCTGCGGCAGGCTCCGCTTCCGTCTCCGCGGATTCGCCCTCGACGACGCCCATCGCTCTGACCACGCTGCTGACGTGATGGCCGCGCCGCATGGTCATCTTGCCGCTGCGGCAAATCTCGAGAATCCGTCCATCGTCCTCGCGCAGCACTTCGATAAGCCCCTCGATCTTGCTCTCCACGCCGGTCATCTCGATCATCAGCGATTCCGAGGTGAGATCGACGATACGCGCGCGGAAGACCTCAGCCAGGTCGAAGATTTGAGCGCGATCGCGCGGTGTTGCCGCGACTTTGATCAGCGCCAGCTCGCGCGTGACCGACGGCGCCTGCGCGATGTCGTCCACATCGACGACATTCTCGAGCTTAAACAGGCTGGCGCGGATGCGATCTCCGGCCTCCGACGACGCCTCGCACACCAGCGTGAGCCGCGACAGTCCCGGCCGCTCGCTGCGCCCCACGGTGAGCGAGTTGATGTTGATGTTCAGGCGCCGGAACAGAGACGCCACGCGCGTCAGCACGCCCGGACGGTCTTCAACGTATGCGACGAATGTGTGCAGCATAAAAGCAGCTCCTAGCCTCTAGCTCCTAGCCTCCAGCTTTATCCCCGGTATTCCTGTTTGTTCCTCATCGGCCATTGGATCGCTTTGCAACCGAGTTTGAGAATCATTTGGAACATCGTTACTGCCCATAGCCGTACGAGACCGGCTAGAAGCTAGTAGCTAGAAGCTGTCTTACTTCTCTTCCGCCGACTCTTCCAGCGGATCGTTCTCGGGCCGGCGAATCATCTCGTGCAGCGCGCTGCCCGCCGGAATCATCGGGTACACCGAGTCTTCCTTCTCCACCATAAAGTTGAGCAAATACGCGCCCGGGGCCGAGCGCGCCGCGTTCACAGCGCTCTCAACTTCAGAGCGCTTCCGCACCGCGCGTCCCGGGATTCCATGCGCATCGGCCAGCTTCACAAAGTCCGGGCTCACCAGCGGCGTGGCCTCGTAGTTGCGCTCGTAGAAAAACTCCTGCCACTGCCGCACCATGCCCAGGTAGCCGTTGTTGATGATGGCAATGTTGATCTTGATCTTTTCCTGCACAATGGTGGCCAGTTCCGCCGCCGTCATCTGGAAGCCGCCATCGCCGGCCACAACCCACACTTCCTTCTCAGGGCAGGCAAACTTGGCGCCGATGGCCGCGGGCAACGCGAATCCCATCGTGCCCAGCCCGCCGCTCGTAATGAGCGTGCGCGGCTGGTCGTGGTGGAAGTATTGCGCTTCCCACATCTGGTGCTGGCCCACGTCAGTCACAATCACTGCGTTGCCGCCGGTGATGCGCCACAGGTCGTGCATCACGTGCGCCGCGTAAAGGTGTCCGGAGTCGGGCAGGTTGTTGATATCGCGCACCGCGACCGCGCCTTTGCTGGCCTCGATCGTCTTCAGCCACGCCGAGCCGTCGCGGCCCGAAATCCGCGGCAGCAGTTGCTCCAGCACCTCGCGCAAATCGCCCACCAGCGCCACATCCACTTTCACGTTTTTGTTGATCTCAGCCGGATCCACTTCGATGTGAATCTTCTTGGCCCTCGTTGCATAGGAGGAGAGCGTTCCCGTCACGCGATCGTCGAAGCGCATGCCGCATGCGATCAGCAGATCAGCTTCCTGGATGGCGTGATTCACCCACGCCTCGCCGTGCATACCCATCATGCCCAGGCTTAGCGGGTGCGATGCGGGAAATCCGCCCAGCCCCAGCAGCGTGAGGCCGACAGGAATCTCGGCGCGCTCGGCCAGCGTGCGCACCTGCTCCATCGCGCCCGATTCCATCACACCGTGACCGGCCAGAATTACCGGCCGTTTGGAGTTGCGAATCAACTCGGCGGCCTGCGCAAGTCCTGAATCATCGACGTGCAGCATGGGATGCGGACGGTAAGGACGCGGCTTGGCAGCATCAAAGTCGAACTCCGCTGTCGCCTGCTGCGCATCCTTGGTAATGTCGACCAGCACCGGCCCGGGGCGCCCCGACCGCGCGATCTGGAATGCGTAGCGCAGCGCGTGCGCCAGATCCTCCGCCTTGTTCACCAGAATGTTATGTTTCGTCACCGGCAGCGTAATGCCGGTAATGTCCACTTCCTGGAATGCGTCCGTGCCCAGCACCTTGCTCGACACATTGCCGGTGATGCACACGATGGGAATCGAATCGAGCATCGCGGTGGCAATGCCAGTGACAAGATTGGTCGCGCCCGGGCCGCTGGTGGCGATCGCCACGCCGACCTTGCCAGATGCGCGCGCATAGCCGTCGGCCATGTGCGCCGCGCCCTGCTCGTGGCGAACCAGAACGTGCCGGATGGGAAATTTGCGCAGCGCGTCGTAAGCGGGCAGAATGGCGCCGCCCGGATAGCCGAAGACATCCTTCACGCCCTCGCCGACCAGCGTGGCCCACAAAATCTCCGAGCCGGTGAGGCGCGTCGGCGTAGTCAGGTGCGCTTGCGAGTCCGCCGCGTTTGCAGTCGCCGTCGTCACGCTTCCATTCGCTCCGTGCGTTTTCGTCTTCGCGTTTCCCTTGTGTCCCATCACAACTCCTTCAAAGCCGATTCAACTGGCCCTTCCGATCTCTGACCCCTGATCCCTGTATTACGTCGTTGCCCCTTCAGACGCCGACGTCACGCGATCCACATATTTGCGGAAGACGCCTTTCGGCCAGGGCAGCGCCGGCGGCTTAAAGCCCTTCAGTCGCGCCTCCATCTCTTCTTTGCTGATCTCAACATCGAGCGTCCGCTTGGCAACGTCAAAATGAATGATGTCTCCCTCGCGCACCGCCGCAATCGGCCCGCCGACAAACGCTTCGGGCGCAACGTGGCCCGCGGTAAACCCGCGCGTCGCGCCGCTAAATCGCCCATCGGTAAGCAGCGCCACCTGCGCGCTCAACTCCGCATTCGAGCTGATGGCTGCCGTCACCTGCAGCATCTCGCGCATGCCCGGCCCGCCTTTCGGCCCTTCGTAGCGAATCACCACAACGTCGCCGGGTTTGATGCCGCCCGCCTGCACAACTTTGAAGCAATCCTCTTCGCTATCGAAGACGCGTGCCGGACCGCGATGCTCGTACTTACCCGCCGCGGCAATCTTCATCACGCAACCTTCTGGCGCCAGGTTGCCTTTCAGAATTACGAGCCCGCCATTGGGCTTGATGGGCTTCTCGAAAGTGGCTATGACGTCCTGCCCCGGAGTTTCTTTGGCGAGTGCTGCCTCTTCGGCCAGCGTCTTGCCGCTGACGGTCAGCGCCGATCCATCGGCGAATCCCGCGTCGATCAATCGCTTGGCCAGCAGCCGCGAGCCGCCCGCGGCTTGGTAATCCGATGCCACATACTTTCCCGCCGGCGTGAGAGAGCAAATGTACGGCGTGCGCGCTGAGATGGCGTCAAAATCGTCGATGCTTAGCTTGATTCCCATTTCGCGTGCGATGGCCAGTAGATGCAGCACGGCGTTGGTCGACCCTCCGCTTGCGGCCACGCTGGCAATGGTATTTTCAAGAGATTTGCGGGTGATGATCTCGGAAGGGCGGCGATTCGCGCGCACAGCGTCCATCAAAATACGGCCGGCCTCACGCGTGGCCTCGAGTTTTTTGGGTGCGGTGGCTGGCACGCCCGAAAGCTCAATCGGCGCAATGCCCAGAATCTCTGCGCTCATGGCCATGGTGTTGGCCGTGAACTGCCCGCCGCACGCACCGGCGCCGGGACATGCGCTAGCTTCGAGGGCTTCCAATCCCGCATCGTCGATGCGCCCCGCCGCGTACGATCCGATGCCCTCGAAGACGTTCTGAATCGTGATGTCAACACCGTTCAGCTTGCCCGGCGCGATCGATCCACCATAGAGCATCATGCCGGGAATATCGAGCCGGCACAGCGCCATAATGATGCCGGGCATGTTCTTGTCGCATCCGCCGATGCCGACCAGCCCGTCGAAAAGATTTCCGCGCGCGACCAGCTCAATCGAATCGGCGATCACTTCTCGGCTCACCAGCGACGCCTTCATGCCTTGCGTGCCCATGGTGATGCCGTCGGAGATGGTCACGGTGTTGAATTCCATCGGCGTCCCGCCCGCTTCGCGAATGCCTTCCTTCAGCGCCTCCGCAATCTCGCGCAAGTGCACGTTGCAGGTGCCTATTTCGGTCCATGTATTCGCGATGCCGATGATCGGCTTGTGCAGATCGTCCTTCTTGAATCCTGAACCACGCAGATACGACCGCGCCGCCGCGCGGCTCGGCCCCTCGGTCAACGGAATGCTTTGTCGCTTGCCTTCGATCGTCATGTGCTCTTCACTTCGCTTTCAACCAGCCAGCCTCTTCGTGCTTCGTCTCAAACGTGTCCAGCGCCGCGGCGTGCCGGAGCGTCAGGCCGATATCGTCGAGCCCCTCGAGCAGGCAGAACTTGCGGAAGGGATCGATCTCGAACTTCGCACTGAATCCGCGCCCATCGGTCACTGTTTGTGCTTCGAGCGAAACGGTGAGCTGATAATTAGGAATTTCTTGTGCATTTCGGAGCAGCGTGTCGACCTCTTCCTCGCTCAGCCGCGCCAGCACGATCCCGTTCTTGCCTGCATTCGAGAAAAAGATGTCGGCAAAGGTCGGTGCGATCACCACCCGAAAACCGTAATCGCTCAGCGCCCATGCGGCGTGTTCGCGGCTCGATCCGCAAGCAAAGTTCCTGCCTGCGATAAGAATCTTCGCGCCCTTGTAGCGCGGATCGTTGAGAACGAATCCGGCAATCGGCTCGCCGTCGGGCGTCTGCCGCCAGTCGAAGAACAGAAAATCGCCGTAGCCGGTGCGCTCGATGCGCTTCAAAAACTGCTTGGGAATAATCTGGTCGGTATCGACGTTGGTACGGTCGAGCGGCGCGGCCAGTGCGGTCAATGTGCGAAAGGGTTCCATTAGGCCTATACCTCCTCGTTTACGCGCCAGGTGCGGATGTCCACAAAGTGCCCCGCGATTGCAGCCGCCGCGGCCATCTCCGGCGACACCAGGTGCGTGCGTCCGCCGCGGCCCTGCCGCCCCTCGAAGTTGCGGTTGCTTGTCGAGGCGCAGCGCTCGCCCGGCGAAAGAATGTCGGGGTTCATGCCCAGGCACATGGAGCAGCCCGGCTCGCGCCAATCGAAACCAGCTTCGCGGAAGATGAGGTCGAGGCCCTCTCTTTCCGCCTGCGCCTTCACTTGCTGCGAGCCGGGAACCACCATCGCGCTCACGTGCGTGGAGACCTTGTGTCCGGCGGCAATCTTCGCAGCCGCGCGCAGGTCCTCGATGCGCCCGTTGGTGCAGGAGCCGATGAAGACGCGGTCGATCGAGATCTCCTCAAACGGCGTCCCCGCCTTCAGGTCCATATATTCGAGAGCCCGCTCAAACGACTTGCGGTCGATGTCGCTCTTCGCGTTTGCCGGGTCGGGCACATTCGACACCACCGGAGCCACCATGCCGGGGCTCGTCCCCCAGCTTACGTACGGAACCAGCGCGGCCGCGTCGATGACCAATTCGCGGTCGAACTTCGCGCCGGGATCAGACGGCAGCCTGCGCCACTCAGCGACGGCTTTGTCCCAATCGGCGCCCTTCGGCGAGAACTGGCGGCCCTTCAGGTACGCGAACGTCGTCTCATCCGGCGCGATCATGCCCGCGCGCGCGCCCGCCTCGATGCTCATGTTGCAGATGGTCATGCGGCCTTCCATCGAGAGCGCGCGGATGGCCGATCCCGCGTACTCGATCACGCAGCCGGTCGCGCCGTCGGTACCGATTTTGCCGATGATGGCCAGAATCACGTCCTTGGCGGTGACGCCGAGGGGCAGCTTGCCCTCGACCGCGATGCGGAAAGTCTTCGGCTTCGATTGCGGCAGCGTCTGCGTGGCCAGCACGTGCTCCACTTCGCTGGTGCCGATGCCAAACGCAAGAGCCCCGAATGCGCCGTGCGTGCTGGTGTGCGAGTCGCCGCACACAATCGTCATGCCCGGCTTGGTCAGCCCCAGCTCCGGTCCGATCACATGCACAATTCCCTGCTCGCGCGAATTCACGTCGTAGAGCTCGACGCCGAAGTCGGCGCAGTTCTTGCGCAGTGTGGCGATCTGCTTCGCCGAAATCTGGTCCACGATATTCAGCCGGCCCTCGATAGTTGTGGGCACGTTGTGATCGACCGTCGCAATGGTGCGGTCGGGCCGGCGCACTTTACGTCCGGCGAGCCGCAGCCCTTCGAACGCCTGCGGCGAGGTCACCTCGTGCACCAACTGCAAGTCGATGTAAAGCAGCGTGGGCTCGCCCTTCGGCTCAACCACCACATGCTGATCCCACACCTTCTCGAATAATGTCTTTAGTTCGCTACTCATTGAAAACAGCTCCTAACTTTCACCTTTCAGCTCTCACGCGTTTACAAGCTGCTCCTTCACCGTCTCTCTCACCTTCGCGCCCATTTCTTTCGTCGAGAGAATCGTCAACCCTTGATTGCCGCCGCGCACCAGGTCCGGCGTGCGGAAGCCCTGCTCGAGCACTTTGCGCACCGCCGCCTCGATCGCCGCAGCCTCGGCTTCCAGCCCTCCCGAGTGACGCAGAATCAACGCTCCGGTCAAAATCGCGCCCAGCGGATTCGCCAATCCCTTGCCCGCAATGTCGGGCGCCGACCCGTGCACCGGTTCATACAAATTCACCTTGCCGCCAATCGTCGCCGAGGGCAACATGCCCAGCGAGCCAGTAATCACCGCCGATTCGTCGCTCAAAATGTCGCCGAAGAGATTCTCCGTGAGGACCACGTCAAAATCGCGCGGCCGGTTCATCAGGTGCATTGCCATCGCGTCCACATATTGGTGTTCCACCGTCACACCAGGAAATTCCTTCGCGACCTCGTTCACCGTCGCGCGCCAAAGCTGCGAAACTTCCAGCACGTTGGCCTTGTCGACACTCGTTAATTTCTTGCGGCGCTTAGCGGCGAGCTCGAATGCGATCCGCGCCACGCGAACCACTTCGTCGCTGGTGTAACGCATCGTGTTCCATGCCTCGCCACTCGCACGATCCCATTCCCGCGGCTTGCCGAAGTAAAGCCCGCCCAGCAGTTCGCGCACAAACAAAACATCCGCGCCGTCGACGATCTCAGGCCGTAATGGGCTGTTCACCGCCAGTTCCTTGAAGGCAAACGCAGGCCGCAGATTGGCGAATCCGCCCAGCGCAGCGCGAATCTGCAACAACCCCGCCTCGGGCCGCTTGTCGGGAGGCAGAGAGTTGAACTCGTTGCCGCCCACTGCGCCGAGAAGAACTGCGTCCGAAGCGAGGGCCGCTTCGAGCGTGTCCGCGGGCAGCGGTGTTCCGTCCCGCACAATCGCCACACCGCCGATGCGCTTTTCGGCAAACGCAAATTCGTGGCCGCCCAGCGCGGCAATCTCCTTCAACGCAGCGACCGCTTCGTTGGTCACCTCTGGGCCGATGCCGTCGCCGGCCGTCACTAGAATCTTCAGCTTCATTTTTTCAGTTCTCAGTTCTTAGTTCTTAGCTCGCATTTCCAAAAGGTCGGAGGAAGCGACCCGGTCCCTCGTTCCCTCGTTCCCTTGGTCCCTTGGTCCCTGTCTTTTTCAATCCAGCTCGCTCACCGGCTCCGTACGCCGCTCGCGAATGTTGTCCGGCAGCAAGCCGACCAAATCCTGATCGTAGATGTTCTTCTTGCGGTCGGCCAACGCCACAAACCGGTAGTACACATGCTGCAGCTCGTCGCGGCTGACCGTGAAGCCGAGTTGCTCCAGGCGATGCCGCAGCGCCGCGCGGCCGGAGTGCTTGCCGAGCACGAGATGCGTCTTGGCCACACCTACCAGTTGCGGCGTCATGATCTCGTAGCACAGCGGGTTGGCCAGCATGCCGTGCTGGTGGATGCCCGACTCGTGCGCAAATGCATTAGCGCCCACCACCGCCTTGTTCGGCGATGGCCTGAAGGTGATGAGCTGGCCCAGCACTTCGCTGGTCGGATAAAGCTGGTCCAATTTGATAGACGACGACACGCCGAAGTGGTCGCCGCGCACGTAAAGCGCCGCCGCGATCTCCTCGAGCGCCGCGTTGCCCGCCCGCTCGCCGATGCCGTTGATGGTGCACTCCACCTGCCGCGCGCCGGCCTGGATGGCCGCCAGCGAATTTGCCACAGCCAGGCCCAGATCGTCGTGGCAGTGCGCCGAAAGCACAACGCCCTTCTCGTCGATCGCGGGAACGCGCTCGCGCACCTCGTGAAACATCGCGCCGTACTCCTCGGGCGTAACGTAGCCCACGGTGTCGGGCATGTTGATCGTCGTGGCGCCCGCTTCGACAGCGATGCGCACCATTTCGACCAGAAAGTCGCGATCAGAACGCGTCGCATCTTCGGGCGAGAACTCCACATCGTCGGCGAGCGACCGCGCCAGGCGCACGCTCTCGCCGCACTGCTCGAGCGCCTCCGCGCGGCTCATCTTCAATTTGTACTCGAGATGCAGATCGCTCGACGCCAGGAACACATGGATTCGCGCGCGATCGGCGAACTGCAACGCCCGCGCCGCCATCTCGATGTCCTCGGTTTTTGCCCGAGCCAGCGATGCGATCCGCGGTTTCCGTATGGCCTGCGTGATCGTCGCAATCGCGGCAAAATCGCCCTCCGAAGCCATGGCAAAGCCGGCCTCGATGATGTCCACTCCCAAATCCTCCAGGGCGTGGGCCATGGTGAGCTTTTCCTGCGTGGTCATGCTGCAACCGGGCGACTGCTCGCCGTCGCGCAGTGTGGTATCAAAGAAAACTACAGGATCGCTGCTCATGTTTGTGCCTATTGTGTGCCTGCCGGGGAAGACCGGCCTCGTCCAACTCTTCCATTGTCGCCCATCCGCACACTATAAGGCAAAGTTATAATTGTTTTGATGGCGATAAGTATTGCTTATATAGTGAAAGAGTGAAGAAGTGAAAGACTGAAGAAGTAAAACAGGAACCCACGCAATCGGTTACCTGGCGCTCCTGCATTCTATCCTTGCGCCGCCCACCGTTCACTTGTTCACTGCTTCACTTTTTCACTCATTGGAGCGCCCATGGAACTCAGCCAGCTCGAAACTTTTCTCGCCGTAGCCGAGGAACGCAGCTTTTCCCGCGCGGCCGTGCGCCTGCATCGCACTCAGCCCGCCGTCAGCCAGGTCATCCGCAAGCTCGAGAGCACCGTGGGCGAGACGCTTTTTGACCGCGCCGCTCGCGATGGCTCGCTCACTGCCGCCGGCGGACTGCTGCGCGAGTACGCGGTGCGCCTGCTGGCCCTGCGCCGCGAGGCCGCGAGCGCTCTCGACGAGTTGAAGAGCCTGGAGCGCGGCCACCTGCAACTGGCGGCAAACGAGTACACCTGCATGTACCTGCTGCCGGCCGTCGACGCCTTCCGCCGCGAGTTTCCCCATGTCGGCGTCACCGTGCAGCGCATGTTGGCCTCGCACATTCCCGAGGAGCTGAACCTGCGCACCTTCGAGCTCGGCATCATTTCATTCCGGCCCGATCCCGCGCAGATTCGCACCATCGCCGTATATGGCGACAGCCTGGCCCTCATCGTCAGCCCGCATCACCCGCTGGCCCGGGCGGAGCGCGTCTCCATCCGCGACCTGGGCAACGAAAACTTCATCGCTCATAATGTGGCCTCGCCGCTCAGGCGCAAAGTGATTGAGGCTTTTCAGCGCTACCGCACTCCGCTCAACATGGAAATCGAATTACCCACTATTGAGGCCATTAAGCGTTTTGTGGCCATGGGCAACGGAGTGGCGCTGGTTCCCCACCTCACCGTGGCGCGCGAACTGGAAACCGGCGACCTCGTCCGTGTAAAGGTAGACGAGCTGGACGTGCGCCGCGTCTTGCGTCTCGCTCACCGCCGTCAGGCCACGCTCTCCTACGCCGCCAAGGCCTTCCTGCAGACGCTCAAAACCATGGCCAGGGAACAGGGACCGCCGTTCTTCTACCATGTGGAGCGGGCAGGGTGAACAGGACAGGCACCAAGGGACCGAGGGAACAAGGGAACAAGGCCTGACCGTGCCGTTGGTCACATCGTCAGCTGCAAATCGGCCCTATGCTCTAACGAACCATATTCGAAAACCGTCGAGAAAGGGGCGCGCGTGGGTGCATCCTTTAAGGAATTAGTTGTCTGGCAACGTTCAGTCCAGTTGACGACCGAAATCTATCGTCTCAGCGGTTCGTTTCCACCATCCGAACGATTCGGCCTAACGAATCAGTTGCGGCGCGCATCGGTGTCCATCGCGAGCAACATCGCTGAGGGTTACGGAAGGGCGACGAAAGGTGAGTATATCCAGTTTCTAGGTCACGCGAGGGGATCGAATTGCGAGTTGCAAACGCAGCTCATCATCGCCACAACCTTAGGGTTTTGCCCGAAAAAAGAGACTGAAACGGTTGAAAGAATGTCCGCGGACGTCAGCCGGATGCTGATTGCGTTGATGAAGAAGCTGAGGGAATGAGATTTCTTGTTCCCTTGCTCCCTTGCTCCCTTGTTCCCTCGTTCCCTTGTTCCCTTGGTCCCTACGTCCCTCTCTTCTTGCCCCTTCGCGCGTCTATAGCTTCAGACGTTTTCGCCACGGCATTCGGGCTCGGACTAGAGGCCCCAACCCGCTCCGGCCATTTACAATTCTGAGAGCGGGGCACGGGGCTTTCCGGTGCGCCGGACCAGTGCCCGGGAATCGACATTTTTTACTACCCGCACGGTTGTGCAGTCGCGAGGATCAGGATCGAATGAAGAGGATCGCTTTTTTAGTCTGTCTGCTGGCCGTGTGCGTGGCCGCAGCACGCGCTCAGGAAAGCCGCCAGGACATCAGCCTGAGCGGTACAGCGCTGATCGAGCCGTATAAGGCTTCTTCCACCGACGTTCAAGTCCACTCCACCACTGCCTACGGTGGATTGGCCAGCTACCGTTTCATGCTCACGCCCAACAGCGCGCTTGAGGCCAACTACGGCATCACCTACCAGAACAAAATCACGTACTATGGACCCGAGTTCCAGAACGGCATCGGCATTCTGGCTCGTACCCAGGAAATCTCGGGTGCTTACGTGCGCTCCTTCGTCTTCAAAAACTTCAATCCCTTTGTCGAAGGCGGCCCGGCGGCGCTGATCTTCCTGCCCATCTACAACTCCGGAACCAAGACCCTCGACGCGCACCAGCAGACGGAAATCGGCGCCATGTACGGCGCAGGTTTTGCCTACGAGGTCAGTCCCAGCTTCGATGTCCGCGTTGAGTATCGCGCCCTCGTAACCAAGGTGCCGACCTTCGGCGTCGGAACGAGCACCTACAACTTCACCACCAACCGCTGGTACAACATTTCCGTGCCTACGATCGGCGTGGCTTACCACTTCTAAACTCTAACAACGGCATTCGCTCACAATTAAAGGGGACCGGCCTCAGCCGATCCCCTTTTTGCTGTTTAGACTTCTCAATTTCCATCAGTGGGTCAGTTTGAAGGGTACGGGCTTCAGCCCGTACATAAGTCGAGCATTATGGATGTGGGCTTCAGCCCCTGAGGGAATGCTTCTCCAAACTAACCCACAACCCAATTTCGGTCAGGTCCCGGCGTTCTCAGCGCCTTCCGCCTCGCGATAGTGTCCCAGTTCCTTCACCATCCCGCAATGCGCGCGCAACGCATCCAGGGCGCGCGTTCCCTCGTCGCTTGAGCCAATCTTGCAATCCACGTAGAAGATGTACTCCCACGGCTTGCCCTGCACCGGCCGCGACTCGATCTTGGTCAGGTTGGTGCCCATCGCGCTCAGCGCGCTCAGCGCCGCCACCAGCGAGCCCGGCCGATGCTCCAGCGTAAAGGCCACGCTCATCTTGTTCGCTGCAGCGTCGGTCTCCGCCTCGCCGTTGCGCCGCACCAAAAAGAAACGCGTGTAGTTCTCCGCATCGTCCTCGATGTCGCGGGCAAGAATCTCCGCGCCGTAATACGCGGCCGCCTGCTGGCTCGCAATGGCCGCCGCATGCTTGTCGTTCAAACTCACCAGTTGCTTCACGCTTCCCGCGGTGTCGTAAAAGGCAACGGCCTTCATCTGCGGATGCGTGGCCAGGAAGCGACGGCACTGCGCCAGCGCCACGGCATGTGAATACACGCGGTCGATCTCGCCGATCTTCGCACCGGCGACGGCTATAAGGTTGTGCCGGATACGCAGCAGCGTCTCCCGCACCACCCTGACATCGTGGTGCAACAGCAAGTCGAAGTGCTCCAGCACCGATCCCGCCAGGCTGTTCTCAATGGGAATCGCCGCGGCATCGGCTGCACCCGAATCGAGCGCAGCAAACACTTCCGCCGAGAGTGCGCAGGGAATAATCTCCGCGTCCGGTACGAGCTTCAGCGCCGCCTCGTGGCTGAACGAGCCCGGCTCTCCCTGAATGGCGATCTTCATGCTGTTGCTTCCTGCTCCTGGCTGCGCACGATGAGCAGCCAAAGCTCATCCGCGCGTCCCTCTCGCACCATACCACAGGCAATCGGTCGCAATTCCGGCGCGTCGAGCCCTATTGTCCTGGGGCGGCGGCGGCTTCCTTCTCGACCTGCGCAACCATGGCGGGGATCAGGTCGCTGTCGTTCGCCGGGACTCGCGCGGACAAAAGCGTCACGTTCGTATCAGCGCCGCTAACGATCGCAACTCCATCAATCGGGCTCGCGTTCATCTGCAGGCGGGAATCCGTTCCCAGCCCCTGCGCGTTTGCCGGAGTCTCGAACTCCACAATATTCTTGGCGCGATAGGTAAGCTTGTCACTCGGGTAAGGGCCGAAGGGAAAATCACTCGCCGGCTCAAGTCCTTCTGCAATCACGCTCTGAGCGAAGGCTTTGTACGCAGGAAACACACGCGCAATGATCTTGGCGACTTCAAACCTTCCGGAGGTGCCCCCATCTAAATCTGACACCGCGACAACCTGCCCCGTGAATCCCTTCCAGTCCAGTGAAGACAACACCGTTGTGTCGATGGGGTCGGGAGTCACGTAGAGATTGCTCCCGTCCGAGCCGTAGATTGAAAAGCAATTCCAACCTCGCGGCGCAAGAGCGCCGGGACCGTATTCCGCTTTGTAGTAGGCGAGCCGTTGCGCGATTGCCGCGGGAATCGCAACCACTTTGCGTTTGCCAACTGGCGCTTTGAGCGGCCCAACCTGCCCGTCAGAGGCGCAGCCAACAAAGGGAACCGTCACAGTAGTGGATTGAGTTGGCGTGGCTGAGGCCTTCGCCTGCCCGGATGCCGTTTGACTTCCTGCAAATGCCGCGCAGAAAACAAAACTCGTAAGTAGAATCCGACGCGTCTTCATGGGTGCCATGATAGCAATCGCCGGCCGCGAATCCCCACTTCTTCGAAACCGCGGTGACTCCATATTCCCGTCCTGTCTTTCTACTCCCTATTGGCTACTCCCTAGTCCCTTAGCAGCCCGTGGTGCAAGTAGCTGAATTCCAGAAGGTCCGGCATCTGGGTTTGATGGAGCGGTAGGCCCTGGTTGAGTCGAGAGCCGAGGGCGTTCGGGGTTCAACCGCTCTGTTGGACCGATTC
>Ga0224555_1000633_pt1 | contig 54215 bp, 50 predicted proteins | sample 714S23034metaG_FD_180687 | JGI IMG/M metagenome (GOLD analysis project Ga0224555, IMG submission 180687) | Peat soil microbial communities from Stordalen Mire, Sweden - 717 S2 30-34 | ecosystem: Environmental > Terrestrial > Soil > Wetlands > Peat | place: Sweden: Norrbotten County, Stordalen... | reverse complement strand
GGCGGTTACCGTGGTGGTGGTGGCGCTGGCGCTGGCTGGGTTGGCGATGCTGGGGCGCGAGGCTAAGGGGAGTGAGATGGCGGCTTGAGGGTGTTGAAATGGATGCAAATTGGCGTACTCTTGAATAAGGGGTCAGGACAATGGCGAATCTCGACTGGTCACAATGCGATGCTGTCGAAAGCGTTCCCGGCAAGGTGAGTGGGGCCTGGGTTTTCAAGGGAACTCGGATGCCGGTGCAGACGGTGTTTGCGAATCTTGAGGCAGGTATGTCGGTCAAGGAGATCACAGAAGTATTCGACGTGAAGGCTGAGGAGATTGAAGCCGTCGTTCACTTCGTCACCAAAAGCCTTGAGAAAGAGCCCGCGTACGCCTGATGAAGATCCTGTTCGATAATGGCGCCCCAAAGCCAATCGCCCGAAGTCTAGCAGGCCACGAGGTAACATTTGCGCGGAAGATCGGCTGGCATGAGTTGGAGAACGGCGAACTGATTCAGCGAGCCGAAGAAGCCGGGTACGAAATCCTTCTCAGCACCGACAAAAACATTCGCTACCAGCAGAACCTGGTCGGACGAAAGATTGCTCTGGTGGTTCTCGGCAACTCCCAATGGCCGATGGTACGATTGCATCTCGATAAAATCGTAGTTGCCGTGAATGCTTGTACTCCGGGCAGTTATGCAGAGGTTGAAATCCCATTCAAGTAAGCCCTGCCGAATGTCGCAAAAGGCTCTTTGCGTCATCTCCATTTCCATTTTGGCGCATTAGAATTGAGTTTCATGAATCCTGGTTCTGGCCAGAACGTCGCGATTGTTGTTATCGGGCGCAATGAGGGCGAGCGGTTGAAGAGCTGCTTGCGCGCGGCGATGAGCGGCGCTCGAACGGTGGTTTATGTTGATTCTGGATCTCAGGATGGGAGCGCGGAGTATGCGCGGTCGGTGGGCTGCAGCGTGGTGGAGCTCGATGCGGCGCTGCCGTTCACGGCAGCACGGGCGCGGAATGCGGGATTTGCCTGTGTGGTGAAGCAGGAACCGAATGTGGTCTTCGTGCAGTTTGTGGATGGGGACTGCGACCTGATGGAGGGTTGGCTGGAGCGGGGAGCGGCGGCGCTCGATGCGCGGCCCGATGTGGGGATTGTCTGCGGGCATGTGCGCGAGATTTATCCCCAGGCCAGCGTTTATAACAAGATTTGCGATCTGGAGTGGGAGCAGACGCTGGGAGAGATTCGGAGTTCGGGCGGGCGATTCATGATCCGCAGAGAGGTTTTCAGCGCGGCGGGGGGATTCAGGGCGGATGTGATCGCGGCCGAGGACGATGAGTTTTGCGTGCGCGTGCGGGGGCTGGGCGCAAAGATTCTGATGGTGGATGCGGAGATGGCGCGGCACGATGCGGCTATGACGCGATTCAGCGAGTGGTGGCGCAGAAGCAGGCGGACGGGGCATGCGTATGCGCAGGTTGCGGCGCTGCACGGCAAGGGCGAGGAGCGGTATTTTGTGCGCGATTGCAGGCGGGTTTGGTTTTGGGGGCTGGTGCTGCCGGTGATTTCGCTGGGGCTGGCGGCGATTACGCATGGCTGGTCGCTTTTGCTTCTGGGGGCTTATGCGCTGCAGTTTGTTCGGATTTATTTGCGCGGGAGAAAACGCGGCTGGGCTGGCAGGGATGCGCTTATCTATGCTTGGTTCACGGTGATTGCCAAGTTTCCGGCACTGGTGGGGATGCTTGAATACTATTGGCGGCGGATAAGCGGTCATACGCCTAAGATCATCGAATATAAGAGGAGTTCATGAAAGAGATGAGCAGGTCGTCGAGCAGCGAGCAGCCGGAGCAAACCGGGCGAATGCGCCGTGTGGGGCTGGTGGGCGCGGGGTATATTGCCGATTGGCACGCGCAGGGGCTTCGCTCGGTGGAGAACGTGGAGCTGGTTGCTGTGTGCGACCGGGCACTGGAGAGGGCGCAGGCGCTGGCTGGGAAGTTTGGCGTGGCGCGCGCATATGGTTCGCTCGAAGAGATGCTGGCTGCGGAAAGGCTCGATGCAGTGCATGTGCTGGTGCCGCCGGACCTGCATTTTGAAACAGCGCGCACGGCGCTTGAGGCCGGCGTGAATGTGTTTCTGGAAAAGCCGATGTGCGATCGCGCTGCCGACTGCGAGGCGCTGGTGCGGCTGGCTGCGGAGCGGGGACTGCGGCTGGGAGTGGGACATAATTTTCTATTCGCTGAGCCTTACGAGCAACTGCGGCGGGATTTGCGCGATGGGGTGCTGGGGCGGATCGACGATGTGCGGGTAACCTGGCACAGGGCTTTGCCGCAGGCGGTGCATGGACCATTCGATGCGTGGATGCTGCGCGATCCGAGAAATATATTGATTGAGACCGGGCCGCATTTAGTGGCGCAGATGCTGGACCTGGTGGGCGAGCCGGAGGAGATGGAGGCGCGCGCGACCAATCCCATCGAGCTGCCTACGGGGCGGAAGTTCTACCGGCGCTGGCAGGTAAATGCGCTGAAAGGCCAGACGGCGGTGGAGCTGCGCTTCTCGTTTGTTCCGGGGTTTGGCGAATATACGATTCATGTGCGCGGTTCGCTGGCGGCGGCTACGGTGGATTTTGAGCGCAATACCTATACGGTCGATGAGCATCGGCCTTGCGATCCGGATTTTGACAGCTACGAAATGAATGTGAGCCGGGCGAAGAGCCTGAAGCGGCAGGCGCGGCGGAACTTGTGGGAGTATGCACTCTCAAAGATGCACCTTTGCGCGCGGGGCAACCCCTACGGCGCGAGCATTGCTGGGGCTATGGATGCTTTTTACGATTCGCAGACCCTGGATGAGCGGGTGGATGGACGCACCGGGGCGAAGGTGATTGGAATTTGCGAGGAGCTGGGAAGGCTGGCGAATATTCCGGCGGATGAGATTGAGGCGTGGACGGCGCGGGCGGTGGTTCAGACGGCTGCGGCTGCGCGCATCCTGGTGCTGGGCGGCACGGGTTTTATCGGCAGGGAACTGGTTCGGCAGTTGATCGCTTCCGGCCACGCGGTACGGCTACTGGTACGAAGCGTGGCGGGGATTCCGGAGGAGCTGCGGAAGTCAGGGAAGCCGGACTGCCGGATTGGAGATTTGAGCAACCGGCAGGATTTGCTGCGGGCCATGGAGGGAATAGAGTGCGTCTTTCATTTGGCGCGGGCCAACGTGAAGAGCTGGGCTGACTACCAGGCGCTGGAGATTGAAGCGACGCGGCGGGTGGGCGAGTGCGCGCTAGAAGCGGGAGTGAAGCGGCTGGTCTATACGGGGACGATTGATTCTTACTATGCGGGCGCGAAGGCGGGAACGATTACGGAAGCGACGCCATTGGACCCGAAGATCAAGCGGCGGAATCTTTATGCGCGGGCCAAAGCGGCTTCAGAAGAGATGTTGATGCGAATGCACCGGGAGCGTGGATTGCCGGTGGTGATCGTGCGGCCAGGGGTGGTGATTGGGCGCGGCGGAAGCCCGTTCCACTGGGGGGTGGGAATGTGGTGGAACGACTCGGTGTGCCAGATGTGGGGCGCGGGGAAGAATAAGCTGGCGCTGGTGCTGGTGGAAGACGTGGCTGCGGGATTGATTGCGGCTATGGAGAAGCAGGGGATTGAAGGCAGGTCGTTCAACCTGGTGGGCGAGCCGTGCCTGAGTGCAGTGGAGTATCTTGACGAATTGGACCGCGCGGGCGGAATTAAGATTCAGCGCCACGCTACGCCGATTTTGCGTTTCTATCTGACGGACCTAGTGAAGTGGGTGGTGAAGGTCGCGGTGGGTCACAAGGATCGGCGGTTTCCGTCGTACCGGGATTGGGAAAGCCGCACGCAAGGGGCGGTCTTCGATTGCACGGCGGCCCGGACTACATTGGGTTGGGAGCCGGTGCGATCGCGGGATGAACTGGTGCGGCGGGGGATTCGGGAGCCGCTGAAGGAATCTATGAAGTAGCCGGCGCAGTGCTTACATCCAACCGGCTAACATCAGGACGACAGCAATCGCGAGGAAAAGTCCGATTCCACCGGTTGGATAATAGCCCCAGTTTTTGCTGTGCGGCCATGTGGGCAGAGAACCGATCAGCGCGAGAATCAAAATCAGGAACAGAAGGATTCCAAACATGGTTTTCACCCGACGTTCGTACGTTGCGCTCTTCCGGTACTCTAAGTACCCGATTGCGGCGACTAGATGAGTTTTTCAGCAGAGTGGGCGTGCCGTCTGTACAAATGAATACAGGATCGATTGGCTGCCCGGCGATGGAACGATGCTGCGATTTGCATTTTTGTCCCTCCGGCTGCGATTATCGGTGCGAAGTAATTTTTGGGAGACTCTCAGCATGAACAAATGCCTTCTTTTTCTTGGAGTGGCCACCGCAATGACCTCAATTTTGAATGCACAGCAATCGGGCTGGCCGCCGTCAGCCGACCATCTCACCCTGCCGGTTTGGCCAGGTGTTGCGCCGGGCGCCGCTGCCAATCTGCCCCCCGAGGCGGACACCACAACGGCAAAGGATAACCTCGTTGCCGGCAAGCCCGTGGTTCGCATAGGCAACGTTTCTACGCCAACGCTGACGCTCTTCGCGCCAAGGGGGAAGAACACGGGCGCAGCCGTGGTGGTCTTTCCCGGAGGCGGTTACCACATCCTGGCCATCGATCTCGAAGGCACGGAGGTGTGCGACTGGCTCAACACGATCGGCGTCAACTGCGTGCTGCTTAAATATCGCGTGCCCAACGCAGAGAATGAACACGGTTCTCAGGCAGCCTTGCAGGACTCGCAGCGGGCGCTCGGCCTGGTACGGCAGCACGCGGCGGAGTGGCACATCGATCCCAACCGCATCGGCGTGCTGGGCTTTTCGGCGGGCGGGCATTTGGCCGCGAACATCAGCACTCACTTTGACCAGCGGATCTACCCGCCCGTAGATGCCGCGGACAAGCTGAGTTGCCGACCGGACTTTGCGGTGCTTATTTATCCTGCCTACCTGGCCCTTGAGAAGCAGAATTTCGCGCCGAATCCGGATATTCAACCTACGGCGAATACTCCGCCCACATTCATCGTCCAGACCGAGGATGATCCGGTGCATGTGGAGAATGCGCTGGTCTACTACCAGGAGCTCAAGAATGCCAAGGTTCCGGCCGAGTTACACATTTATGCCCAGGGCGGGCACGGCTATGGATTGCGCCGCACCGCGCTGCCGGTAACCACATGGCCGGAAAGCCTGGAAACCTGGCTGCATACGATCAATGTGATTCCGGGGAAAGCTATGCCGGCGAAATAGGCATTCTGAAACGGAAAAATTACTTTCCCTGGTCAAACCGCCAGGAAACTGAACCGCTCACGAATGAGACCAAGCGGATGCCGACGGGCCACTCTATACCGAAAGGTGTACCCGCAGGCAGGCCTGGTGTGCCTGCTACATTCGATCCGCAGTCAAAGTCATTTGGAACGCCGCTCGGCCCCGAGCCTGCCGGGCAGTACGGAATTCCATCTCCCACCTGCCACGGCTGGCCTACGTGTGGGCCTGTGATCACAGATGCAATAGTCTCCGTAGTCTGACCGGTGTAGCCGCGGGCCAGCATTCCGTTTGCGCCCACTTCCAGACGGCCGTCCAGAAAGGTGCGCACGATGGCCAACCGGGTTTCTCCCACGGGGATGGCTTCGAGTTGTTTTTCGCCGTTCTGGCTGTTGGGTGCGTCGAGTATTTTGTGGCCCACGTACTCGTACTCGCCGCGCGCGTGCAAGCCCAGAGGCAGCTTGTCGAGGAGAACGAGGCCGTCGAAGATGGTGCGCGGGCACTCCACCGTGGGGTTCCATCCGGTATTGGCATGCGGATATATGGGATTGTATGTAGAAGAAAACTCGTCCAGCACCCGCGCATCGGCCTTGGAGAAGATCGCTTGCACACTTCCGTAGCCGTCGAACTGATGGCGTACGCTGGCGGTCAGGAACTTGAGGTTGCCCGGTCCCAGGACAAAGTTTGTGCCGTTGTCCGGGTCGATCTTGCCCGCGGTCTCTGTGGTCGTCGTCCGGGCCATCGTCACGCGCACATCGTTCGACGAAACTGTTTTATCCAGCACCAACTGTATGGAGTGGCTGCGTTCGATGAGAGAAGGCGCCTGCGGTGCGGCAGACCCTTGTAGCGCGATCCGCGGATCCTGGGTAAAGAAGGCCTGCCCCAGGCTGAACGAAGCCGAAGGCAGCCAGTGGACAGAGCCGGTTCCGGGCGTCCAGGCAACGGTGGCCTTGGGAGACAGAAACGTGTCCCAAAGATCAAACGAATCGGCGGAAACCATCTTGTTGTCGTTTTTCAACTCGATGGTGTCCGGCCGCAGGCCGCCGTAATAGCGCACGTGCTTGCCCAGGTCTCCATGCACGGCAGCGTAAGGGGCCGCGCCGCGGATGGTGACGTTGCTGGACAGTAGTTTGGTGAAAGGACCATAAACCTGCGGATTGTTGTAGGGAGGTCCATAGTGGTCCAGATCGTCATTGTGAATATCGTCTTCGTGGTAGTCGAGTCCGGTCATGCCTTCTAGCCATGTCGTAAAGGAGTGCGTTTCGCGCGCCTGCGCTCCTTCCACGGTGCGGAACTCGCTCTGCCGGATCAGGCCTTCGCCGAAGTTGGAAAACAGCGCCAGGTTGTAGGTGCGAATGAATCCCGAGAAGGCTGCTTCGTCTTTGCTTCCGATTTTCCAGCGGTCGTCGGCGGCCAAGAGCGCGGTGTGCGTCTGGTCTTTCTGCCGGGGGTCGATCGTGTCGTTCAAATCCTGGCCATATCCGATGGGAATCAGGTTCCCCTCATGCGAGACGCCATAATATGCGATGCCGTAGAGCGTAATCTCGTGCCGGCCAACGTCGAAGATGCGCTGAGTGTTCAGCTTGTACATCTGCCGATGCTCCAAATCCTTCAGCAGGCCGTTACCGTAATTGGCTTCGAGTGCAAGCCACTCTTTCTTGCCGGGATTTCTGGGAGCAAATCCTGCTGTCATATCCATATCGCGGTAGTCGCCGGTGAGGGTGACAAAGTTCGTCATCTGCTGTCGTGGCATGTAGGTCGCCGCCAGGTTCAGCGCATGATTGCCTTCGAGCACGTTGAAGGCGCCGCCGTCGGTGGTCACGCCGGCAAGCGCGCCGGAGACGTAAATGTTGGGGTCGGAGTAGCCATTGCCGTGGGCGTTGGCGGAGAGGTTGTTGGTGACCAGATAGCCGCCCACCGAAATATACTGCGCGATCGGCTCGCCGTGGTCAGCCATCACGCCAGGCGCAAAGTATTGCGGCGCCTTGATGCCGCCGGATGCGGTCTCGATGGGCAGGCCGGGAATGGAGATGGGCGCGCCCGGTCGTCCGGGGTTGCTGTCAAGCAGTTGCTCGCGCACCAGCACTTTTTCTGAAGGGTCGGGCGAGTCGAGCGCAATTTCGCTCACGTCCGCAGTAACGATTACCTGTTCGGCGGCCGTGGTCACCTGCTCCAGCCGCAGGGTCAGGCTCGAGGTATCAGCGCTCAAAGCCAGCTTGCTTGTGACCGGGGCGAATCCCGCAGCTGCAACGCGCGCCCTATAGTCGCCCCATGCGGGCAACGGCAGAGTGAATCCGCCATCGGATCCTGTTGTGGTAGTCAGTCGCATTCCGGATCCAGAATCGAGTTCGACGCGCGCTCCCGCTACAGGTTTTCCCGCTGGATCGAGAACCACGCCATTCATGCGGATAGTACCTGCTTGCGCCAAAGCAATGGCGCAGGCCAGGGAGAAAAGCGCAGATAATACAAATTTATATTTCGTGCTACTGCTTCCCATGATTTTTCTTTATTCGTGGACTTTGTTCACATCAGTGTTTGTGGCTATGTTTATGGCCGTTTTTATGAGGGTATTCGATGGCGTGCGCGGGAACGGTCATCACCAGGCGGCCATGCTGCACGCCCTTGAGGCCGATGAGGCGATCGGCAAACTGGGAAACTTGGGCCGATTTGCCGTGGACGATCAGCACTTCAAGGCAGGAGTCGTGGTCAAGGTGGGCATGGCTGGTGGAGACCACCAACTCATGGTTCTCATGCTGCACCTCGGTGAGCTTTTCGGTGATGCCGTGGGCGTGGTGGTCGTAGATGAGGGTGACAGTGCCGACGACGGTCGAGTCCGGGGCCGCAGTCTGCTCGTTGACCAGGCGGTCGCGGATCAGATCGCGAAAAGCTTCAGAGCGGTTGGTATATCCGCGATGGCGGATGGAGCGGTCAAACCGCTTGAGAAGGTCGGAATCGAGGGCGATACCAATTCTACTGAGAATGCCCATACGCACTCCTGGGACAAAGAATCGACTCTCCGAGGGGAAGGTTCAGAGTAGCACGAATGATTGGATCATGCTACCTGCGCTCCCGCACCTGGAGAAGGCGGGTAAATGCTCGAGAGCAATTGATCCGGTAAGAGTTTGTCTATTTGGCGAGCTAATTCAAAAACATCGTGCGGTAGAGCGTATCGCGCTGCACCGGCTTGAAGCCGGCGTCGCGGATAATTCTTCGCAGCTCTTCTTCGGTGGTGCAGTTGCTGGTGCCGGCGGCTTTGACTACGTTTTCTTCGAGCATCACCGAGCCTACGTCGTTACCGCCGAAATGGAGGCCTAACTCAAGAACCTTCAGGCCTTGCGTGACCCAACTGGCTTGCACGTTCTCAATGTTATCGAGATAAAGACGGGAGATGGCCAGCACTTTCAGGTACTCGACAGAAGTTGCTTCTTCCCAGCCGTGGCCGCCGAGCGCTGTATTTTTCGGCTGGAAGCTCCAGGGGATGAAGGCGGTAAAGCCGCCGGTTTCTTCCTGCAGGCGACGGACGACTTCGAAGTGATTGATGCGCTGCTCGAAGGTTTCGCCTACGCCGAACATCATGGTGGCGGTGGTGCGCATGCCGAGCTGATGCGCGGTGCGATGGACGCTGACCCAATCCTCGGTGTTGCACTTGATGCGGGCGATGCGACGGCGCACATCGTCGTCGAGAATTTCCGCGCCGCCGCCGGGGATGGAATCGAGGCCGGCATCGCGCAGGCGAATGATGACGTCGCGGATGCTGAGATCGGAATATTTTGCGATGGCCAGCACTTCAGAGGCGGTGAGGCAATGCAGCCATATCTGCGGGAAGCGCTGCTTGATGCCGCTGAAGAGCCGCTCGAACCAGTCGATCTTGAGGTCGGGATGGATGCCGCCCTGCATCAGGACGCCGGTGCCGCCCATTTCGAGAGTCTCAGCAATCTTCTCGTAGATTATTTCGAAGTCGAGAATGTAGCCCTCTTCGGAACGCGGTCCTTTGAGCGGGCGGTAGAAGGCGCAGAAGGTGCAGTACTCGGTGCAGAAGTTGGTGTAGTTGATGTTGCGATCGATGATGTAGGTGACCACGCTTTCCGGGTGCAGGCTACGGCGCACAGCATCGGCCTCCATGCCCAGGCCGATGAGGTCAGGGGAGTGGAAGTGATCAAGAGCTTGTTGGCGGGACAACGGCATGATTCGATTCTAGCAACTCAGCGATTACGGTGCGAGTCAGCGGGGATCGGGCTTGTGAGTTGCAGGCTCGGCTGCGGGCCGGCGAAAGAGAAAGAGGCCGTTGCTTTTCAGCGGTCTGCCTTGCGTGCGCGCCAAGTTGGATGCAGTTGAGACTCCGCTAAAGAGTACAAAGAAATCCCAAAATGCGCGTAAAAAGCCTTTTTTATTATCGGTGGTCATGATAAGGCGAGAACCTCGCCGGTCAGGATTTGGTCCGGATCGAACAAGCTTCGTCAAACTTGATGCTTACTTATTTGAGGAGCAAAGGGCACGGCGGGTTGCAGGATATTTTCGATCGTACGCACTGGTTGGGGAATACGATCTATCGGCTGGGGTCGGATTTTGGGGTGGGCTTCAGTGTTGGCTTTGTCTTTTTTGCCGGGCTGGATACGCCGAAGCTCATGAGTAAGAAGCCGAATCCTTTGCGCAGCGTGTCGAGCAGGCTCATGATTTGATTCCTTTCTGGAGGATTCTTTGCCCGGTCTAGTGGTTTTTTTGAGGGGCATTGACCGTAAGGGGCACTGGAGTTGATGACGACTGGCCGCGTAGGATATCCACGGCTTCAGGGGGCAGCGGCTTGTCGGCGTTGGCCAGCAGCAGGCTCACCTGCCACATCTCGGTATCGGTGAGCACGCTCTTAAAGCTGGGCATGCCGGTGAGGCGGATGCCGTTGGCTGCCTTCCAATAGGTTTCGCCAGGCGGGTCGTCGGTCACGCCCATCATGGTCTCCGAGCCATGGTGGTGCATCTCCAACAGTGGGGGCGCATCGGGATACATGTGGGCGCCAAAGGAAGAGGGCTTGCCGTGCAGGCCGTGGCAGACAGCGCAGTGGTCGCGATAGATTTCAGCGCCTGCCACCAGGTTGCCTTCGTTGACCTGGATGGGGGGAGTCTTGATGAGTTCGCGATCAATGCGCTCGTTTAGCGGAACCCCGGTGAGCAGCCGCTCCTGGGGCAGCGGCGGATCGGTTACGGCTACCGGTACGTCGCCAAACCTGAGCCAAACAAGAACGACTACGGGTACAAGAATCACTCCGAGTAGAACTCCCAGCAAAATCCGGGTCATATTGTTGATGGCCTCCGTTGGTCTTCATCGTAGCATTTGCGACTTCCTTCAGAATAGATGAATTGTGATCCGCTGCCGGCAGGGGGAATGAAAATTATGGTTAGAATGATCGCAGGCCTGCAATCATGGAAAGAAATACGCGGGGCCTTGCGTACAATTTAAGTCACTTGTGCGGGGTGGAGTAAGTGAGTAGAGCTAAAACAAAAAAACGCGAGAGGCCCGCAACTGAGCCGGTAACTCAGGTAGATTCCAGAGTTAGCTGGCGGCCTCGGCTTATGCCATGGATGCTGGTTGCGATTACGGTCGCGTGTACGGCCGCCGTTCGTATCCGTCTTTTGGGAATTCCCTTGGAACGAGACGAGGGAGAGTATGCCTATGCGGGCCAGCTGATGCTGCACGGGATACCGCCTTACAAGCTGGCCTACAGCATGAAATTTCCGGGAATCGATGCGGCCTACGCCGCAATCATGGCCGTTTTTGGGCAAACGATCACCGGGATTCACCTGGGATTTATGCTGGTGAACGCAGCGGCCATTGTGCTGGTATATCTGCTCGGGAAGCGGCTGATTTCGCCCGCGGCCGGAGTTGCGGCTTGCGCTGCGTATGCATTGCTTTCGATTGGGCAGAAAGTACTCGGAACCCAGGCTCATGCCACGCATTTTGTAGTGCTGGCGGCGCTGGGCGGAACGTTGCTGCTGTTGCGTGGAATCGATGCGCGGCGATGGTCAACACTGTTCTGGAGCGGAACGCTGTACGGGATTGCCGTTTTGATGAAGCAGCACGGCGTCTTGTTTGTGGGGTTCGGGGCGGTTTATCTGGCGTGGGATTTCTTGACGCGGCGGAGCGACGCCTGGCTCACGAGAGTGAGATATCTGGCAATATTCCTCTGCGGCGTGGCGGCGCCGATTTTGCTGACAGGGTTCGCGCTGTGGTGGGCCGGGGTATTCGACAAATTCTGGTTTTGGACGTTTACTTACGCACGCGAATATGAACAGGAGTTAAAGCTTTCTCTTGGGATTGAAACGTTCCAAAATAACTTCAAAGATATCGTAATGCCGGACCTTGCGATCTGGATCCTTGCTCTGGTGGGACTGGGGTTGATCTGGTGGAAAAGAGAGAATCGCATCTCCGCGATTTTCCTAAGCTGCTTTCTGGTCTTTAGCTTTCTGGCCGTTTGCCCGGGCTTTTATTTTCGTAACCACTATTTCATTCTCATGCTGCCGGCAGTCGCTTTGCTGGCTGGAGTAGCTGTTGGGACTGCCGGGAAACAATGGCCGCGCTTTTCCTGGCTGGCGTATTGCGTGTTTGCCGGGGTGTTTGTGTATGCGGTTGTGCTTCAACAGCAATATCTGTTTCGCATGAGCCCGTTTGAGGTTTCGCGAGCGATGTATCTGGAAAGTCCGTTTCCTGAAGCGGTCAAAATCGCCGACTATATTCGAGCGCACACGGGGGAAAACGCTCGCATCGCGGTACTCGGCTCGGAGCCGGAGATTCCTTTCTATGCGAACCGGCTCTCCGCCACCGGCTACATCTATATGTATGGCCTGATGGAACCACAGCCCTACGCGGCAACGATGCAAAAGGAATTGATCAGTAATTTGGAATCGTTGGATCCGGATTACATTATTTTTGTCACCTATCCAACGTCATGGATTCAGGTGCCGAAGATTTCTACATTTACTATTCTGCACTGGTGGGCCTACTACCAGCCCAAGAGGTACAAGCAACTTGTCGGAGTGGCCGACATTATTTCAGACGATCACACCGAATACCGGTGGAGCGATGCAGCAACTTACCAGGTGCAGTCGTCTTCGGCAGTCCTGATTTACAAGAGGACGGATGCGACGGATGATCCACTTGCGGGACTTAATCAAGCGGATGCGAAAAAGGCGCAGGATGATTTGGATGAGAAGGCCCAGGAGAATCTGCAGACAATGGCCATCGCACTCGACCCGGATAATTACTTCGCATATAACAATTTAGGCATTCTCATGTACACGAGGGGATTGCCGGAGGAAGCGATTAAAGAATTCCGCATTTCCTTGACTATCCAACCCGTTCAGTCAATCGTGCATTACGACATCGGTAAGATTCTTTCAGAGAATCGCTTGTTTCGCGAAGCGGCGCAGGAGTTTGCCCAGGCGCTGCAATTCGCTCCCGGTGACGTACATGCGCATAATGACCTTGGCGTAGCCCTGTTTCAACTGGGAGATTATGAAAACGCGGCCGAGCAGTTTGGGGATGCGGTGCGGATTGATCCTGCCTATGTGGAAGCCAATCGAAATCTCTCGCTTGCTCAAGCCAGGATGAAATACAAAAAGGCTGAATAGGCGCCAATGGCTTTTATCAGGCGCAGTTGCAGGCGGAATTAAAGGCAATTGTGCGAGGTATTCAAGGCGGAATCGGCCGTCATGCGTCAAAACCGGAGACGGTGGCCCCAAGGCTGCCCCCTAAGGTGATTTAATACGTATGGGGGAGCGCTGCCAGTGAGAGCGGTGGTGTGCTTCCGTAATTAAGTGGAGGAAACCTGAAGCCGATGTCTTCTTTTCGCCGTTTTGCCCTTCTGCTGGCGCTGATTCTGCCAGCTTTGTACGTTGTTCAGGCCGAAAGCTCAAGTTCGAGCAGCAACCCTGCATCCCCGGCACAGGACCAGGCACAGCAGCCCGCTGCCCAGGATCAGGGGCAATTGAGCGTCCAGGCCCGCATCAGGGCTCGCCGCCAACAGCGCCGCGCCGCGGCAATCCACGACGCCTACGGTCATCTTTACGAAATATATGCCGGCGAAGGCTATATGCGTTTCAGGCTTCCCTCGCCGCTGATGAGGGTGAATGAGAACATGTGGAATGCGGGCCTGACCCGCTACTTCAGTGAGCGCCTGGGCGCGTCCCTGGATGCTCGCGGCATTTACGGCACGGCATTCATCGAGCCTGGGGAGGGTAATTATCCCACCGGCCCAACTGCGGGCGACCTAGGCCTTGGCAAGCCTGCCATCAGCCAGTATGCCGTCATGCTTGGACCCAGCTATCGTTTCTATACGCAGCCCAGGTTCTCCATCTCCGGCCGGGTGATGGGCGGGATAGCGCTGGGGGACTTCACTGGCGACATGAATGGATATGGCACCCTGGGAGTTCTCTACAATAATGGGTCTACCTTCGCCGCTAACGCCAGCATCATCGGAGAGTACAATATTTCGCCTAACCTCGGCTTCCGCATTGCGCCCGAGTACACGCTGACCGGCTTCGGATCGTCAACACAAAACAGCCTGGGCTATACGCTTGGGTTGGTCTACCGGTTCGGGAAGCAGTGAAAAAGCAGGGAATAGGGAATAGGGAATAGAGCTAAATCGGCATTAAGCAAATTTCATCGAGCATAAACTCTAGATGGAAGTCACGACCTGTTCTCAATCGCAGACCCCTATTCCCTATTTCCTACTCCCTATTATTGAAGTATCGGAATTCCGGCGATGCGCTGCTGCCATTCGGCGGGGCCGGTCTGGTGGACGCTGGTTCCTTTGGAATCTACGGCTACGGTTACCGGCATATCGCGGACGTCGAATTCATAAATTGCTTCCATGCCCAGATCGCCGAAGGCTAGCAGCCGCGAGCCAATGATGGCCTTTGAGACCAGGTAGGCTGCGCCGCCCACGGCCATCAGGTAGACCGCGCCAAACTCGCGGATGGCGTCGATGGCAACGGGGCCGCGCTCGGCTTTGCCTACCATGCCCAGAAGGCCCGTTTCGGCCAGCATCTGGCGGGTGAACTTGTCCATGCGCGTGGCTGTGGTGGGGCCGGCTGGGCCGACTACTTCTTCGCGAACCGGATCCACCGGGCCTACGTAATAGATGAAGCGGCTGCGGAAGTCGACGGGGAGCTTTTCGCCGCGGTTGAGCATATCGGTCATGCGTTTGTGGGCAGCGTCGCGGCCGGTGAGCAGCTTGCCAGTCAGGAGCAGAATTTCGCCCGGCTTCCATGTGGCTGCTTCGTCGCGAGTTACTTTGTCGAGGTTCACGCGGCGGGCGGAGGAGACGTCGTATGTCAGCTTGGGCCAGCTATCGAGGCTGGGCGGATCGAGATAGACCGGGCCGGAGCCGTCCAGCACGATGTGTGCGTGGCGGGTGGCGGCGCAGTTGGGAATCATGGCTACGGGAAGATTGGCGGCGTGCGCAGGCGTATCCAGCACTTTTACGTCGAGCACGGTGGTCAGGCCGCCCAGGCCCTGCGCGCCGATGCCGAGGCGATTCACCTTTTCGTAGAGCTCGATGCGCAGTTCTTCGGCGCGATTTTTTGGGCCGCGGGCGATCAGGTCCTGTATGTCGATGGGATCCATGAGCGACTGCTTGGCCAGCAGCATGGCCTTCTCCGCGGTGCCGCCGATGCCGATGCCGAGCATTCCAGGTGGGCACCAGCCTGCACCCATGGTGGGAACGGTCTTGAGCACCCAGTCCACCACCGACTCGTATGGTTCGAGCATGATGAATTTGCTTTTGGCCTCCGAACCGCCTCCCTTGGCAGCGACCGTGACTTCGACGGTTGCTCCCTTGACCAGCTCCACATTGACCACGGCGGGAGTGTTGTCTTTGGTGTTGATGCGCTTGCCGGCGGGGTCGGCCTGGAGGGATGCACGGAGTTTGTTATCGGGGTCGAGATAGGCGCGGCGCACGCCCGCATCAACCATTTGCTGCAGGTCCATCGACTGCTCGCCGGAAGCGGACTCGAAGCGAACGTCCATGCCCAACTTCACAAAGGCGTTCACGATGCCTGTGTCCTGGCAGATGGGCCGGTGGCCTTCGGCGCACATGCGGCTGTTGATGAGGATCTGCGCGATGGCGTCTTTGGCGGCGTGGGATTGTTCGCGCTCGTAGGCCTTGGTCAGGCTGGTGATGTAGTCCACCGGGTGGTAGTAGCTGATGTATTGCAGCGCGCCCGCTACACTGGCGATGAAATCTTCCTGGCGGATGACGGTCATGGAGGCTCCTGTTAACTCCCTAGGTTAATAGAGTAAGAGCCTCGGTGTCCTGTCTGCCTTGGCATTTTGCGAACGACAGGCAGAAGAAAACATTACGTTCTACTGGCTGGGTTCTAATCTTTGCGATAAGAACTCAGTTTCCGCTATCCGCCGCCATTTCTTTTTGCTGCTGTTGCAGGATTCGCCACATGGTTCCGGAAAAGATATTGGCTTGCACATTGGGCGGTACCTGGCAGGCGTCGAGCATGGCGTGATAGCGTGCCTGGCCTTCGTCGAATTCACCTAATTCTCCGTTAAACACGTCGGAACCGAAGACCAGCCTTTCAAAGGCGTTGGGTGCGCCGGGGGGAGTGTGCGGGCTGACTACGCCGGACCACCAGAAGATGGAGCGGAAGAAGCCGTAATCATCCTTTTTCTTGATGAGGCTTGAGCCGGAGAGATCGAAATACAGATTGGGATTCAGGCGCGCAATCTCAGCGGCTTCGGCGTAGTCGGGGTTGCCGAGATGGGCGCCGATAATGATCGTCTTGGGCCAGTGGCGGGCGATCAGATCAAGACGCGAGGCGCGCATGCGGTCAAAGCTGATGTCCGCTGGTTCCTCAGGGTGAGGCCGCGCCACAATGCCGGTGTGAAAAAGCAGAATCATGTGGTACTTTGCGGCGCGATCGTAGATGGGCCAGTAGGATTGATCGTCGTAGTTTTTCAGTGCCGAGGAAATCTCGCCCAGGCCGCGAAAACCCGCCTGATGAAAACGGTCGATTTGGTTGAGAACATCCGGATCGTCGAGCTTGATATCGCCGAAGCCGATGAGGCGGTTGGGATGCTCGTGGATAAATTTACTGGCTTCAGGAAAACCATTTGGAGTGACGAGCAGGATGCCGATGCCATCGGCGGCATTCAATTTTGCAAGCAACCCGTCGAGCATGCCGGGCTCTCCCCGGAAATGCTCGTGCACGTCGATGAGCTTGGGCTGAACGGCCTGGGCCACGCAGGCGAACGAGGCGGAGAGCAGGAACAGGATGATTGCCCATGCAGGAAAACGCATGGCCGATTGCCTTGCTGAATTGTTCCGCTGCATTTTCTGAATGGTGAGATTGAACGCGCTGCGCAGTTTTTTCATGCCAAGAAGTATAGCGCAATGAGCTTACGGTTGCTGAACCGCGGAGCGTAGATCGGTGTGCACGAAATCATCGCCCTTGTAGAGCAGAGGTTCACGCTTGTCGCGGGCCAGGGCGTAGCTGAAGCAGTCGCCGAAGTTGAGTTTGGCAGGATGGCTGCTGCCCTTGCCGTAGTCGCGATAAGCCTCCCACGCAACCTTTGCCTGAGCCGCGGTTACCGGTTCGATCTGGAGCCCGGGGTTTTCGAGTATTTCCTCCAACCTGGCGGATAGAATCGGATCCTTGAGCCGGCCTACAACGATTCTCGATTCAAGATAGGATGCTGCTGAAATGCGTACAAATTTTGCTGTTTCTATCGCGTTGGAAAAGGCTTCGGCTTCCGGTTCATTCTTCATAATTGCGATGAGCGCTGAAGTGTCAACAATCATATTGGCAGCCCCGTCTCGGGGTCGTAAAGCTCGTCCATCAGTTCCTTAGAGGTTTTGCCGTCATTCATCATCGGCCCGGTTTCCCGACTGATTTCCATAAGCCAATCCGCCCTAAGCTTCTTTTTGCGCTGACTTTGTTTCTCCCGTTCGATCTCGCGCTCTACAGCCTCAGTCACTGCGGTCACAAGGCTCACCCCTCGCAGCGTTGCAAGCTCCCGGATCCGTGTTTCGGCTACTGGACTCTTGATGCTGATTCCCATGATTCTACCTTTATACCATTATTATCTACCATTCTACCATTTAATTGCCTGAGAGCGCAATACCTTCAGATTTCTCCGAATATCACCCCCATGCCCTAATCTAGAGCAATGAGCGAAACAGTGGAAACGCCGGCGGCGCAGGATGCGAACTTCGATCTTTTGGTGGTGGGCGCCGGGCCTTCCGGGCTGGCGAGCGCCATTGAGGCGCAGAAAGCGGGCCTGCGGGTCGTGGTGGTGGACAAGGGCTGCGTGTGCAATTCACTGTTTCACTACCCTTCGCACATGACCTTCTTTACCACGCCGGAACTGCTGGAGATTGGGGACATTCCTTTTCCCAGTCCCAATCCCAAGCCCACGCGCAATGAGGCTCTGCAGTATTACCGGCTGGTGGCGGCCCACTATCGGCTGGATATTCGCCAATACCATCGCGTGGAGAAGGTGGTGGGTTCCGACGGCTGCTTCACGGTGCATACCCTGGACCGCTTCGGGCGCGTGAGTGCGTTGGTGGCGCGCAAGCTGGCCATTGCAACGGGCTACTATGACCTGCCAAATTATATTGGCGTTCTGGGCGAGAGCCTGAGCAAGGTGCATCACTACTATTTCGACTCCCACCCTTTCTTCGGGACGGATGTGATGGTGGTGGGGGGGAAGAATTCTGCGGCTATTGCGGCGCTGGAGCTGTGGCGAAGCGGGGCGCGGGTGACGCTGGTTCATCGCGACGCCGAGCTGCGCCAGCACGTGAAGTACTGGATCAAGCCGGATATTGAAAACCGCATCAAGTGCGGGGAGATCAAGGCGTACTTCAACTCCCGCGTGGTGGAGATCACGCTGGATGCGGTGGTTATTGAAACGCCCGAGGGGCAAGAGACGCTGAAGAACGATTTTGTCTTCGCCATGACCGGCTACCATCCCGACTTCGAGTTTCTTGAGGGGCTGGGCATCCGCTTCAAGGGCGAGGACAAGCTGCCGATCTGCAACCCGGAGACGCTGGAAAGCAATGTGCCGGGTATTTATCTGGCCGGCGTGATCGTGGCCGGGTCGCGGACCAATGAGATTTTCATTGAGAACGGGCGCTTCCACGGACGGCAGATTGCCAAGGCGCTGGCTGCTTTGTGAAGGATGGGCAACTGGCGGGTGGAATTCTGAGAAATAAGCGGCTTGACGGGCATTTTTATAGCGGCTTATCTCTCCCCAATCCAGTCGTAATCCAGAGCGTTTCCGTCGCTGTCGAGGTTGACCAGGAATCCCACCACCGCGTAGCCTCCATTCGCCACTAGGGTCAGGTTCCCCCCGGTTACTACGTCCTCGAAGAGAAAGGGGCGAGGCATCGTGTCGCCCTGCACGCGCGTTCCTACAAGGATTAGGCCGTCTGATACTGTTCCGCCGACTGCCGTAATAATGTAGCCGCCCGCCGCGAGCTGTTGTGCCACTGCGCCAACCGTGCTGAAGGTTGCAGAGATGGTCTGCACTTCATAGGCCGTCGTTGAGTCATTGGACCATCCATAGGATAGGTATGTGATCTGTCCGTTGTTCCATGAAACGGCTGTAATTACTCTGCCGTCTGCTCCATCCTGACTTGCGGCAGTTTGAAAGCTGTCGGAGGAGACTGTGTTCATCGCCATATCGAATGTGCCGTCCGACGGTCCCCATGGGTCGGTATCTCCAGCGCTTGTTGAAGCCGTCGGCTTGATCCACGATGCTGCAAAGAGGTTCGATGCCTGCTCTGTATCCAAGCCTGTAACAACGGCATTAGCCGTGCTAATTTGGTTGAGTGCAGTCTCCAGCACGGAATCATTGAAGGTAGAGAAATTCTGATAAGAGTAATAGACGCTGAGCCCCGTGAATCCAATAGGCAAGGGCGATGCTTCAATAGTCCATGAACATTCAAAGCCGTTCGAGCCACCGACGGCAGGACAGCCTGGACCAACCGATAGTGGTGTCCCTATTGCATCGCCAAACGAGAGCGCCACGATCCCAGCCCCAAATTCTGTACCTTCTCCTCCTCCTGGAATCCCATTAATCGTCGTAGGAGAATCGACCTGCTGGAAGCGCAAATCGCCCGTTTGCGGCGCCCGCGCGGTCACTGTGAGCGTTGCGCCGCTGGACGTCACCGACTCTTGGCTATCGATCGCAGTAACCGAATAGACTGCGCCGCTGTCCGCGAAGATTGTCGCAGGCGTCGTATATCTCGCGGTCGTCGCACCCGGAATTGGAGCTCCGTTCTTCATCCATTGAAAAGTCGAAATCTGGGTGACTTCTACCACAAAAGTCGCCGGCAAGCCCATCGGCACACTCTGATTGGCGGGTTAAGCCTCAATTTCGAGTGGTCCCGTCGGGCCAGAGCCTCCGCTCAATTGAGCGGAGCTGCAGCCGGAGAACAGCGCGGTTGTGGCAAGTAATAGAACTGAGCACAATCGTGCGACACCCCGTGACCACCCTAATGAAGCATGGACCATGCCCAAATCTCCTAAATGATTCCGCATGTGTACTTGTAGTGTAGTACACACACTGTTAGTGTGAAGTCGCGAGTGCCCCTTTTTCTTTCAAGGGTGAGCTGTAATTCGGTGACTTACTTCAGTTTCAAACTTCGAGGTTTGAATAAGTCGAGCAGGTTAAAGCTTTGCGGCTGAGCGGCTGCGGGCGGGGGCGAGCAGCTTTGTTTGGGGCGCATCGGCGCTGCGTAGGAACGGGTGACGTGCATGCGGTCCATGACGATGTAGCGCGTGCGCAGACCGCCTACGGTGGCGGGGAGTTGAGCGGGCACCTGCCTGCGGTCCACGTAGACGACCAGCGCCGCTTCCCTGGGATTGTCGAGGCTCTGGCCTACGCCCACGCCGAAGAAGGCTGAGTTGCCACGCATCATGGATTGCGCGACCTGCTGCTTGATAGCTAAGGCCGAGTTGAGCGCCGCGGCGGACAGGGACGGCGCGCCGTTGCCGGGCTGGGGCGGAACCTGGGGCGCCGTGCCGAAGGCTACCGCGAAGGCCGTGGTGGGAATGACCAGGGTTCGGACGCCGTCCACAGTCGCCGGCGCGGTGACGTTCATGTTTTCGTCCACGTAAAGAATGATTGCGCCCTCGCCGGGATGGTCGCTGCTCTTGCCTGCGGCTACGCCCAGAATGCCAGCGGATGAATTGACCAGCATGTGGGCCTGCGTGAGGGCCTGCTGTATGCGCGCGTTCTCCTGGTCAGTGAGCGTGCGGGATTGTGCGGCGCTGAGCGTGCTGTCGCCGTAGTTGAGGCAACTGACGGGGTGGTCGGCTGCGCCCACATAGGAATAGGAGGTTCCGCCTGCCTGCGTGCTCAACTCGCTGAGCACATCAGTGGCGGGATTGGCCATGCCCTGGCTTACCCCGGAGACGTCTCTGCCGCCGGCAAAGTAGAGGCCCACGGGTTCGGCGTTGCCGGTATCGACCACCAGAGCGCCGGAGTCGCCCGCATCGCTGAATTGGTTGCCGCTGACGGCCAGTTGATGGGTGAAGGTTTTGGTCAGGTAGGGCCTGGTCTCGGCGCAGTCGCGGTAGTAATCGACGCTAATGTCCACATCCAGGGCGGAGACCGAGGCGCAGGTCAGGCCGGTGGTGCGTCCGCTCTTGGCCACGGTCTGGCTGAGCCAGGCGGACTCGCCTTTGCCGCCTGTGGAGGAGATGCCGGGAGGCGCTGCAGCCAGCGTGCCGTCGGGCTGGCGGGTGCCCAGCTCAAGAATGCTGCCGGTTGCGCTTACGGCTCTGGAGTTGACCTGGGCGATGGCCGCGTCGGCGTTTGTCGTGCTTGATTTGAGAGAAAGCCAGCTGGTGAGCGAGCCTACGGGAGTGGTCCCGGCGCCGTCGCCGTTGGGGGTGCAGTTGTTGTCAATGAGCCCCGGCTGGATGATGGCGTCGCCCACGGCGGCGTGGTCGCTGCGTGCCAGTACGTGGTTATTGCTGAGCAGGTACTGGCGATTGTTAGAGTCCTGGATGAGCGCACCCAGCGTGCCGCTGCAACAGTCGACGATCTGATTTCCGTTGATGTCATAGTCGCGGTTGTTGCCGCCGGAGCTGCCCAGCGGAATCTGCATGGCCGACTGCGCCTGATGATTGGCGGGATTGCTGGAGATTCCGGCGGAGTTCAGCAGCACTTCAGCCGCGTCTTTTGAGGACGAACTGCCGATGGTGGCCACAACGTAAGTTGCGACGGTGGAAGAAACCAGCGCCGGCGCCGAGTAGGTGACGGTGCAGTATGTGAAGGCCTGGTTGCCGCGCTGGCAGGTGGTGCTGCCCAGCGTGCCCTGGCCGCCGCTCGAGCCTGTGGCGGAGCTCGCAAGCGCGAAATTGATGCCGGTGTGGCCGCCCGCTTCAGCCAGGTAGCCGGTGACGGTGACTTGCCCGTTTGCGCCCAGGGCCACGTTCTCAGGCGTAAGCGGTTGCAGAAATCCCGGCGTTACGGTCAGTACGGCAGTGGCCGTTGTGCCAGAGCCGGATGTGGCATTCAGCGTTGCCGTCACCACCACGTCGACGTGGTCGGCAGTGAGGTAACTGGGCGGAGAGTAGAGGCCGTCGGCGGTAATGCTGCCTGCTCCGCTGGTTGCGTCCCCGCCGGAGAGCGACCAGATGACGGGCGCTTCGCCTCCGCCGGCAAGGGTTGCGGTGAATTGCTCAGCAGCTGTTCCATGCTCGCTGATCGCATTGCAGCCGGTGCAATTGGTATCAACAAAGCTGGTGCCGGGGGAGATGGAAAAGAGGTCGTTGGAGGGGTCTGCGGTCACACGCCCATCGGCGCAACCGGCCGCTAAAAGCAGAGCCGGAGCCAAAATCATCGCAAGATAACGTAAATTTAGGCTCCGCATGGTTGAAACCTTAGTATAGGCCTGTTCGTATTTCTCTGGATAGAAGGGAATCAGGCGTTCCGGCATCGGCAAATCTATTGGATGCATACCTCTACGAAAGCACTCTGCCCAAAAATCCTTTGAGTCCCCAGCGGCCGAGCGCGGCGGTGAAGAAGACCAGCGCAACAAGAATGGCCCACCAGGGCATGTGCGCGATGGAGGGAGTTACGGCGGCGCGCAGGCCTTCGCTCATGTAGACGATGGGGTTGAAGAGCACACCGAATTGCAGCCAACGGATTTTTTCCAGATAGGCCCAGGGATAGTAGACGCAACCTAAAAACGTGATGGGCACTACGATGATGGAGAAGACCAGGCCGATCTGTTTTGGATTGACGGTGGAACCGATTACCAGGCCGAGGGAGCCGGCGAGCAGGCTGGCGAGCACCAGAACCAGCGCGAATAGAAACCAGTTGGCCACGTGGGCGTGGACGGGGACGGCGGGAACGTAGTAGGCCATGGGAATGACCAGCAGGGCGGCGACGATGCTCTGCATGGCGCTGAAGCAGACCTTCTCAAGAGCTACGGCCCACAAGGGAAGCGGGCACATGACGCGGTCGTCGATTTCGCGGGTGATGCCGAACTCCGACGAGAGCGGCAGGGCCACGGCGGCGATTCCGGAGAACATGATGGCTACGGCCATGAGGCCGGGCAGGAGGATGGTGCCGAAGTCCACTCCAGCGGCGGCCATGGGGTTTCCGCTGGCCATGCGCGGCAGAATAAATGTGAAGACGAAGAGGAAGAGCAGCGGCTGCATGCCTACGCGGAGAATAAAGGGGAGGAACTCGCGGCTGAGCACGCGCAGATCGCGCAGATACAAACCGAGGAAGGATTTGATGAAGATTCCTGCGCCGAGGTGAATCTTGCGGATCTGGTAGGCGGGGTTTTCAGATAAGGGCAGCGAGTTAGCTTCCGCTGCGCGGAAATCGCGAGTTGGCGTGTTGGCGGTTTCCGATGCATGGTCGCTGTTTCCGGTGTCCAGGTCCTTGTTTCCTATTCCCTGTTCCCTGCCGGGGTCCCCGGCGAGCGGTCTTTGCTCGCTGGGGTGGCTATTCCCTATTCCCTCGCTCTTATTCACGCAGGTCCCTCCCTGTGAGTTTGATGAAGACGGTTTCCAGGCTGGGCTCGGTGATGGCCAGGTCGCGCAGGCCGAAGCTGGTGGCGGCTTCGAAAATATCGGGCAGCAGGCCGTCAGAGCTGGCGGCGATCACGCGCAGGCCTTCCGCGGTGACTTCGGCGCTGGTTACGTCCGGGCGCGCCTTGAGGGACGCGACGACCGGCTCCAGGTTGTGCATGGACTTCAGCTTGAGGTCGAAGATGGTATGCGCGCCCAGGGTGGCTTTGAGCTTTTCCGGCGATCCGAGAGCCAGCACACGGCCATAGTCGATGATGGCTACGCGATCGGAGAGCGAATCGGCCTCCTCCATGTAGTGGGTGGTCAGGAGCACGGTAATGCCTTCTTCGCGCAGGCCTTCGACCGCCGCCCACATGGCCATGCGGCTCTGCGGGTCGAGGCCGGCGGAGGGCTCGTCAAGAAACAGCACCGTGGGCCGGTGAGCGATGGCGCGGGCGATCTGCACGCGCTGGGCAAGGCCGCCGGAGAGTTGCGCGGGGTAAACGCTTTTGCGCTCGGTGAGCATGAACTGGTCAAGGAGCTCAAGGGAGCGGGATTTGGCGTGGGAGTGCGAGAAGCCGAAGTAGCGGCAGTGGTAGTAGAGATTTTCGTAAACGGTGAGGGAGCGGTCGAGGGTATTGAACTGGGGGACCACGCCGATGAGCCGCCGCGCATGGGCCGGATGCCTGACCACGTCGATGCCGGCGATGCGGACGGAACCGCTGGTGGGCAGGGTGCGGGTGGTGGCAATGGAGATGGTGGTGGTTTTGCCGGCGCCGTTGGGACCCAGGAGACCGAAGATTTCGCCCTGCTTCAACTCCAGGTCGACGCCGTCCAGAGCTACGACGCGGAGTTTGGAGTCATAGATCTTGGTCAGCGCTTCGATTTCGACAATCACGAAATTGATCCCCTACCACCCCCCCCACCCTATTTCTGCAAATTACTCACTCTATTGAATTTATTCGCAGATTCCAGACAGCAAAGGAGTTACGACGTTTTATTGGTGTTTGTGATCTTAGGGAAGCGCGCCGGGCTTTCCTTGCTGGACTTCTACTAATCATTATGCGCCGCGGGAGGGTAATTCTATGCAAGCTACTTGCTTCAGGCTCTCCCAGGTCTCTCCGACGCGACGGAAGACCTATTGCTCCGGCCCTTAATTAGTGTTGTGGTTTCCCACCCATTCCGCAAAAAACGCGGAAAGGATGGGGCACGGAGTTTCAGTATTTACGGCCGGATCAATAGGTCACCCGCACTGATTACGGCGCAATCTATTTCGCTCCATCTCTCAGGATCTGGTCGGCCAGGTAGTTGTGCACCTTGGCTTCGTTATGAACTTTTTCGAGGTAAGCGTATTTGAGCAGTTGCGCATGGCCGTCGCGAAGACCCTGGCGGATGGTTTGTTGCACGCGCGGGTCGTTCAACTCGCGCTGGCCGGCCGGCTCCCTGGCAATCAGCTTGTAGATGGCGTAACCGATGGTTCGCGGTCCCGGTCCGGAGCCGCCGTTGACGGGAAGAATACCAGTGATTTGCCCCGGCTTGAGCTTGTTGATGGCGGCATACGCTTCCGGCTGGCTGTGCAGGGCCGAATCGGCCACAAAACCCATATCGCCGCCATTGGATGCGGTGTTGGAATTTTCTGAAAAGTTCATGGCTACGGCGCTGAAGTCCTCGCCGTTCTCGAGCTTGGCGTAGAGGGCCTGGATTTTCTTTCGGGCATCGGCGTCGCCGGATGCCTTGTTGTTTTGCAGGTTGGCGGTCTGCTGGGCAGGGCCGCCGGTGACGACGATCTGCGCCAGGTGATACTGAGGCTCGATGAGGTTGAACTCCGCTTTGTGCGTCGCGTAATAGCTGCTGATCTCAGCGTCGGTAATGTTGATCTTGGAATCGATCTCCTTGTTTAGCAGCTTGGTGGTTGTCAATTGCCGGCGCATGTCGCGCTTGAGGTCGTCCAGTGTCATGTTGCGCTGTTTGAGCTGCCTGTCGAATTCCTCCTGCGTAAAGGGCGCCTTCATTTCGGTGAGCTTGGCGTTCACGTCCTCATCGCTGGCGGTGAGGTTGAGTTTGGCGGCCTGTTGCTGCAGTATTTCGTCCTCGATCAATTTGTCCAGAATGGTAAGCCGCCGGATGTCAGCTTCTTCGGGCGAGGGTTGCTGAGGACTGTCACCCAGGCTGAGATGGTAATTCCTCTCCAGTTCCGAGTCTAAGATGTCTTTGCCATTCACGGTGGCCATCACGTCAGGAGCGGGAGCGTGGTGGCAGCCGGCGAGAAGCGCCAACGGAACTGCACTAACAAGGACGAACAAGGCGAAGCGGAAACGCGCCGTGAAAAAGGATTCGAATTGCAACTTAGTGTCTCCTGTGGGGCCGCCTAGGCACCCGATCTTGAAGTATAAATCCATGAACCGGCATGGTGATATGTATTTTCATACATATTACTTACCGGCCACGCGAAAGATCGGCGACCCTGAGCAATGGAAGCAACTGATTCAGTAATAAAAACTACCCTTTTGAGTCCATGCGGAGATGCGATTCTTCTCTCCCCGCACCGCGATGATCTTCATTTCAGCGGCTGCGATTTTTCCGCACCCGAAGTCACTGGCTGCGGGGCCGGCGGAGGCGGCATGGGAGGCGGTTCTATGCCGGCGGCACGGAGGGCGCGGTCGATGACCACCCAGACCTGTTCCTGTGGAAGTGCGCCGTCAATGCGTTCGCCATTGATGAAGAGCGCGGGCGCTCCCTGGAGCTTGAGCGCATCTGCCAGGCTGAGCGAAGCACGCACCTTGGATTCGTCCTGCGCAGCGAGGCAGGCATCGAGCTTTGCGGAGTCGAGCTTGGCCTTCGCGGCTTGTTCCCGGGCGAGCACATCGAGCATGGTAGCGCTCTTTGCCGCGTCATGGTTCGGGCCGCTGATCTCCTGTCCATGATTGTGAAGGTAGTCAACGTAATTCCAATAGACGTCGCCGCTTTGCGCGGCCAGGCAATTTGCGTCCACAGCGGCGTGCATGGCCCAGTTGTGAATCTCGTAGAGCGGATAGTCCTTGTAGATGAAGCGGACCTTGTCTTTGTAATGGTCCAACGTCGCTGGAAAAAGCGTATCGTGCATGCGCGCGCAGAAAGGGCACTGGAGATCGTCAAAGTTGATGACCGTGACCTTGGCGTCAGGATTTCCGCGAATGGGACGGCCGGCGATGTCGATGGAAACGGCAGGGTCGTTGGCCAGGTCGAATTTGTCGAGGTGGGCCAGGGTCTTGTTGTCGCTGGAGATCAGGAATTCTTCATAGGTCTCGTTAGAGCCGTGAGAAAAAACCACGGGCAGCGTGTCGTAGCCGGCAAACTTGCTGGGCTTGCGGACGCCTAAGTTTACGGTGTAATCCGGAGGAATATTGAACTGGGAACGGACCATGTCCTGGATATGCCGATTGAGCGCGGCGGTCTGCTGCGGGCTTAGCGCGGCGGCCTGGGGCGGGTTGGATTGGGCTTTGCAGCCCACGGCGATGCAGACTGCGAGCAAGGCAGCGAGTATATGAAAGCGCGGCAAGTTGAATTCCTCTTACGGAAAGGATACCCCAGCGGGGCGGTAATAGGCGACGAGAGGGATGACTGTATTGTTGATAAGTAAGTTGACGCTGGAGAAGTAAAAAGGCAAGCAGTATCGCCTCTGGGGCGATCGATCTTCATTTCAGCGGCTGCCATTTTTCCGTACCTGAAGTCTCCGATGGCGGGGCAGGCGGAGGCGGCGTCAGAGGTGGTGGCGGGGGCGGCTCTATGCCGGCGGCGCGGAGGGCACGGTCGATAACCATCCAGAGCTGATCCTGAGGGAGTGCTCCGTCCATGCGTTCGCCATTGACGAAGAGATCGGGGGCTACACCGACCTTCAGTGACGCTGCCAGGCGGAGCGAGGCGCGCACCTGGGATTCGTCCTGCGCGGCGAGGCAGGCATCAAGCTTTGCGGAGTCGAGATTGGCCTTCGCGGCTTGTACGCGGGCGAGCACATCGAGCATGGTATGGCTCTTTGCCGCGTCATTGTTGGGGCCGCTGATTTCCTGTCCGTGAGTGTGGAGGTAATCGACGTATTTCCAATAGACGTCGCCGCTCTGCGCGGCCAGGCAATTTGCGTCCACAGCGGCGCGCATGGCCCAGTTGTGAATCTCGATGAGCGGGTAGTCCTTATAGATGAAGCGGACCTTGTCTTTGTAGTGGTCGATCGTGGCGGGAAAAAGCGTCTGATGCATGCGGCCGCAATAGGGGCACTCGAGATCGTCAAAGTTGATGACCGTGACCTTAGCGTCAGAATTTCCGCGGATGGGACGGCCGGCGACGTCAATGGAAAAGGTGGGATCGTTGGCCAGGTCGAAATTGTCGAGGTGAGCCAGGGTTTTATTGTCGGTGGAGATCAGGAATTCTTCGTGGGTATCGTTAGAGCCATAAGAAAAGACGACGGGCAGCGCGTCATACCCGGCAAACTTGCTGGGCTTGCGGGCGCCGACATTCACGTTGTAGTCAGGAGGAATTTTGAACTGGGAACGAATCATAATCTGAATGTGGCGATTGAGCGCGGCGGTCTGCTGCGGGCTTAGAGAGACGGCTTGAGGCGGCGTGGATTGGGCTTTGCAGCCCACGGCGATGCAGATAACGAGCAGGGCAGCGATCAAACGAATACGCGACAAATTGGCTTCCTTTCTGGAAAGGATACCCCAAAGTTTGGAGAACGTTCTAGTAAGCGGGCGGCAGGGTGGGGTCTCGGAAGACGGACTTGGAGCGGCTGATGCCGGGGACGGAGCCGAAGTTGGCCAGGGTGAAGCTATAGAGGAACTGGGAATCGTCGCCGCGAATGGAGCCTAGATCGAAGCGGCGGTAACCGACGGTAAGGCCGCAGCAGTTCCAGTTATAGGTGGCTTGCACGCCTTCATATTGGAACTCGCCGAGGACAAAGTCGTACCCGCCTTTAACAGCCAGGTTGAAGCCGTTGCCGCTTTGCTTGCCGATGGCCAGATAGGGCTGGACCTGTTGGCTCTTGATGGTAGAAGCGCCGCCGCTGTTTTCGTCGACGGCGTTGAGCATGGAGTGGCCCATGCCGAGGGTGGTGCGGCCCCAACTGTAGCCGGCATAGAGATTATCCGCGTCGATTCTTTTGGTCACGGGGTCGAAGTCCAGGTCCGACTCGATGCGGAGATTGTCGATGGCTTCAAAGCGCAGGCGCGAGGTGATGGGCGCGAAGTTGCGCGGCGAGGTGAGGAAGGCTACGCCGGTCAGGTCGAGCGTGGTATCGAATACGTTGCGCCGTCCGGGGATGATCGCGCGGCCAAAGTAGGGGTCGAAGTAGAATTTTTGGGCAACGGTCCAACTGGCCCACTCGCGCGGCGTGGCCGGGCACTCGCCGTTGGGCGATACGTCCTCAGGGGCGCAGCGCTGCGGGACGGTGGAGCGCAGGTAAAAGCGCTGGGTGAGCGAGTAGCCGAGCTCGTTGGTGTTGGTGGCGATGTCGGTTGTGTCGACCAGGAGCACATTCTGGGCTTGCATGCCGATGCCGCCGACAAAGCGGTAGAAGATTTCAGGCTCGATGACGTGGCGCAGCTCGCGGTTGAAGCCGGGAAGAGCAAAGTCGCGCTCGATGGCCGGAGGCCGGACCTCGACGCCCGCCTCGACGTCTACGCGGTTGAGCGAGTCGTGGCTGATGGTGGGCGTGCCGCCATTCATGCCGGTCAGGTCGGGATTCTGGCTGATGGAGTAGTAAGTGTCGCGCAGCGCCGCCTGGGGAACCACGCTCCAGCCACCGGCCACAAACGGCACATAGATATGCGGATAGAAGTCGACGCGGCCCACGTTGCGGGCATGGAACTGGGGCTCAGAGCGGGCCAGGAAGCTGAGCGACGAGCCTGCTCCCCAATAGAGGTTCGAAGCGCCGAGCGGCCGGTCGAGAACGTCATAGCGAATCGTGGGCAAATGCAGAATCCTGGCTTGGTTGCCGTTGATGGCGGACGGGCTTTCGTTGCTGTATGTGGTGCCGGCAAAGGCCTGAAAGCGGTCCATGGCAATGGAGGGAATGAAGCCATTGTGTTCGTGGGTGAGGGAGAGAACGCTGGAGACCTCGGAGGCGGTGGCCAGCGAGTAGTTGTCGTTGAAGACCAGGCGGTAGACGTAGCTGGAGAGGTACTCTACGATGCCGGCGACGCGGGTATTGGGTGTGAAGTCTTTGCGTCCCTGGGCGGTCACATCCACGCCGCCCTGGTTGACCAGTTGAACGGAAGTGGTGGGAGTGGTGGAGGGAGGAATCGGCGGGGTGGTGACCGTGGCTACCACGCCGCGGTCGAGCAGAGCATCCCAGCGCGTGGTGAAGTGATCCTGGCCCGGACCCTTATAGCGGAAGTCGCCGTTGGGCGCCCATCCGCGCTTGCTCCAGTACTCGGTGCCGACAATCATGTCCATGTTGCGGCTGATGACCCAGTAGTATTGCTCGCCCAGGACCAGTCCCTTGATGGAAGATCCGTATCCGAACTCAGGGGTCAGCAGTCCGCTCTCGCGGCCCATTTCGTCGGTTGGATGGCGGAGGTAGGGCATATAGAAGACCGGGATGTGGAGAAACTCAAATAAGGCGTTTTTAGTGGATGCCTTGCCGTTGGCGAGGTTGATGGCGCGGGAGATGATCTGCCAATCGGGGTGGGGCAGACGGCAGTTGGTCATGGCGCCGTCGATCAGACGGTAGTTGCCTTCGCCCAACTGAAGCATCACCCGGCCTGAGAACAGAAATGGGTTGGCCGTGGAATAGATGACGGTGTGGCCGGCGGGGCGCACTCCCTGCGAACCGCTCACGTTGTAAAAGCGCCCGGTGTGCATGTTCAGGCGCATATCGCCGTGAGAAGCGTTGATGAGGATATCGTTGGGGCCGCCCGCAACCTGCATGTGTCCTTCGGCTTCCAGCTCCGAGGTGGACTGGTGGTAGATGACCTTATCGGCGCGCAGAATGTAGTCGCGATAGTAGCCCACCACATTGCCGGTGAGGGTCAAGGTATCGCCTGCGCGGTTCTGGTGCATCGCCTCCCAACGAACGGGCACTCCGGTTGCCGGCGCCGGTTCCGGCTGCGCGATGGGCAAAATTTCCTGGCCGGGGTCATCCGGGAGTTGCGAAGTGGAATCGGCCTGAGATTGGAGGTCAGGAGTGAGAACACCGGCGCCGGCGGAAGATTGCCGGGCAGGAGGTAACGCATTGGTCAACGCCTGTCCCCCAAGTTGCAGGTGACAGAGGGCCAACAGCGTGATAAACACTAAATTACGAGGGCGCATTCCCAGACCAAAATCGGTGTAAGGCTCAGCATAGCAAAAGCCAGCCACTCTTTGGACGGGATGCTCGACCCTCGAAGCTCTGGCAGCAGGCAAAGTCGGATTGTTTTTCCCCCCGCACGGGTCCCATGATCCGTGACGCGCCTGCATATTCCCGCGAAATCTTTCCTTTCAAACATGAGAAACGTCCGCGATGCCTCGTTTGCACCGGGCATTACGGACCGAAACAGCGGTACAGGGATCGATAGCAGGCCTGAAAGCCGCATGAGAAGGGATACAGGAGCTTTGAGCACATCCGCAAGCCAGGTCGGAAACACACCCGCGTGGAAGCAGGAAGTGAACCGGCGGCTGGCCGCGCACAAGAGGCGCATTGGTCCTTCGGCAGAGCCGGAGACGTCGTTGGAAGATCAGCCGAGCGCTGGCAACCGTGGCGCGGAGGTGGCCGCTCGCGTGGCGGCGCGCTATGCCCATGCGCCCAGCTACAGCGAAATACTGGCCGGCGAAGCGCGTGCGGCAGTGCGTGCCGCAGAGGCTGCGTCCCGGGCCGCACTTGAGGCGCAGGCCGCCGCTGAATCCGTTCTGGCTGAGATTGAGGCCGCGTCCGAAGCGGAGACTGCTCAAACCCGTGCCGCGCATGGACAGAGAATTTTTGAGATTGCTGTGCCGGACGGGCGGGAATCGTTCGAGTGCGCGAACGATGGTCCTGCGGCCTTCAAAGGCTTTGAGGTTGCGGAAGCTGCTCTGCCGATGCACGCCAACCTGATTGAATTTCCGAGCGAGCTTGCTACAGAGCGCAAAGTTCGCCCGCGGCAGGACGAAAGGCCGCATGCCGCGGTAGTTGAGCCTGAGAGGCAGTTGAGCATCTTTGAGGTTGATCCTGGGAGCATCCTGATCCAACCAGAGCCGGTGGAAGCCGTGGCCGACGCGGCTGCAACTCCGTGGACAGGCTCGGAGTGGCTGGGGATTGAGCTGGAAGAGGAACCTTTGCTGGAGGAGATTGCGCCCCATGCAGGCTCGGCAACTCCGGCACTGCAACCTGCGTCCATCAGCCTGCGGCTGATGGCTGCCGTGGTGGATGGCGCGCTGACGATTGCTGCCGTTCTGGCATTCGCGATGGTGGCCGCAGTCAAGGCGCAAATCCTGCCTACGATCAGGCAGTTCGAAGTGGGTGCGGCAGTGGCGCTGGCGGTTATCGGCTTGCTTTACCAGGCGCTTTTTTCCGCGCTGGCTAAAAATACGCCGGGGATGAAGTACGCGGGCATCAGCCTGTGCAGCTTCGACGATCAGATTCCTACGGGTGCGCAAAGGCTGGGCCGGCTGGGAGCGATGCTGCTATCTCTGCTGCCTGTGGGGCTGGGCGTGGGGTGGGCACTCTTTGACGAGGAGCATCTGGGCTGGCACGACCGGCTATCGCAAACTTATCTGCGCAAGGGCTGAGGGGACAGGCGAAGAACGAATCGCACAACTCTCTGATACTCAGGCTAAATTTGTTTCCGCATGAGCCGGCATGGGAGCGCCCTGCAGAGTGACGAAACGCTCGGGCTGGCAACAGGCGCGGCTCAGGCGAGCCAGATCGGCTTGCATCTCCCGGTCCGTCTTCAGCGAATCGAGCGTGGCGGCAAGGATGGAGCCGGCCTCCGCATCGTCCGGTCGCTCCAGGCGGTAATGCATCCACTTTCCTTCTCTTCGCGCGGCCACCACTCCAGCTTTCCTCAGATAGGCAAGATGCCGGGAGATTTTTGGCTGGCTTTGCCGCAGGATTTCAACCAGATAACAGACGCAAACCTCTCGCCCCGCAATCAGGTTGAGCAGGCGCAGTCGCGTGCGATCGGCCAGAGCGGCAAACAGCGGGACCAGGGGGGAGGATTTGGGACGCAAACTCATACCTGAATAATATACGGATTGACAGATATGTCCAGCCGGATATATATTCGCATTAACGTATATGAGGAGAAACTGAATGAGCGCCAATGCTGAAGTCAAAGAGGAAGTGAAGCGCAAGTACGGCAGCGCCGCCCGCGCGGTTGCCGAGTCAGGAAGCCTGGCTGCTTGTTGCGACCCTGGCCTGCGCTGCTGCGATCCGATTACCACCAATCTCTACAGTGCGAATGATAAGGGGCTGATTCCGGAGAAGGCGGTGCTGGCCTCGCTGGGATGCGGCAATCCCACCGCGCTGATCGAGTTGAAACCGGGCCAGGTGGTGCTCGATCTTGGCTCGGGTGGCGGCATTGACGTGCTGCTCTCCGCGCGCCGGGTCGGCCCCACGGGCAAAGCTTACGGGCTCGATATGACCGATGAGATGCTGGCGCTGGCACGGGAGAACCAGCGCCAGGCGGGAGTGGAGAACGTGGAGTTTCTGAAGGGCGAGATCGAGAACATTCCCCTGCCGGATAATTCAGTGGATGTGGTCATTTCGAATTGCGTGATCAATCTATCCGCCGACAAAAGCCGCGTGCTCCGGGAAGCATTCCGCGTGCTGCGCCCCGGCGGCCGCTTCGCGGTTTCGGATGTGGTGGTGCGTGGCGAAGTTCCCGACGCTGTGCGGAAGAGCATGCTGCTTTGGGTGGGATGCATTGCCGGAGCGCTCGATGAAGCAGATTATCGCGCCAAGTTGCTCGGCGCAGGGTTCGCCGAAATCAGCCTTGAGACCACCCGGACTTACAACGTGGAAGATGCGCGTCATTTCCTGGAGGAAGCGGGAGTCGACGTAGACGCGATTGCGCCGCTGGTTGAAGGCAAGTTTCACAGCGCGTTTATCCGCGCAACCAAGCCCGGCGCAGCCGAGAAAGAGTGACCACTATGCCCACAGCCGCACCAGCTCACTACAACGTTCTGTTTCTATGCACGGGCAACTCCGCCCGCTCCATCATGGCGGAGGCCATCCTGAACCGCAAGTCCAAGGGCGTATTCACGGCCTACAGCGCCGGTAGCCATCCGTCAGGCGCGGTAAGGCCAGAGGCGCTGAAACAAATCGAGCTTTCGGGAATCCCGACTGACGGGCTGCGCAGCAAGTCCTGGGATGAGTTCGCAGGCGCGGATGCACCAAAGATGAACTTTGTCTTTACGGTGTGCGATAACGCGGCGAAGGAGGTGTGTCCCTTCTGGCCCGGACAGCCGATGACCGCTCACTGGGGAATCCCCGATCCGGCCGCGGTGCAGGGTACGCCGGAAGAGATAGCCCGTGCTTTTCGCGACGCATTCTCCATTCTCGACCGGCGCATCAGCCTGTTCCTCTCATTGCCGCTTTCGACGCTTGAAAGTTTCGCAATTCAGAGAGAACTCGACAAAATTGGCCGGCAATGAAGCCACTCTCTCGCGCCGCATCGTTGCGGCCAGCCTGAACCGCACATTGACCTACTGAGGCTCAATAACAATGTCCAGCACACCGTATACGCACGGCCAGATCTGCGCTCCATTGCAGCGCAAGAAGCTCTCCTTCCTCGATCGCTTTCTCACGCTCTGGATATTCCTCGCCATGGGCATTGGAGTCGCGGTCGGCCACTTCATCCCAGGCTCGGCCGGATTCGTCAATCGCTTTCAGAGTGGAACGACGAATATCCCCATCGCAATCGGGCTGATCATCATGATGTTCCCGCCGCTGGCGAAAGTGCAATACGAGAAGCTGGGTGAAGTCTTTCGCAATAAACGAGTCCTTGCGCTGTCGCTAATCCAGAACTGGGTCATCGGGCCGGTGCTGATGTTCTTTCTGGCGATTGCGTTCCTTCGCGGCGAACCCGCCTATATGCGCGGACTTATCCTCATCGGTATCGCGCGCTGTATCGCGATGGTCCTGGTGTGGAATGAGTTGGCCAACGGGGATACGGACTACGCCGCCGGCCTCGTGGCTATCAACAGCGTCTTTCAGGTTCTCTTCTACAGCTTTTACGCGTGGGTCTTCATTACCGTGCTTCCAAAGTGGTTTGGGCTTGAAGGAAGCATGGTGCAAGTCAGCATTGCCCAGATTGCGAAGAGCGTTGCAATCTACCTCGGCATTCCATTTGTCTCCGGATTCGTTGCGCGCTTCGCTCTCATTCGCATCAAAGGCGAGGAGTGGTACCGTACGCGCTTTATTCCCCGGATCAGTCCGCTCACGTTGTTCGCCCTGCTCTTCACGATCCTGGTAATGTTCTCGCTCAAGGGCGATCTGATTGTGCGCCTGCCGCTGGATGTGGTTCGCATCGCAATCCCGCTGGTCATTTATTTCCTCATCATGTTTCTGGTGAGTTTTTGGATGGGCAAACGGCTCGGCGCCAATTACGCGCAATCCGCTACCCTATCCTTCACTGCCGCGGGAAACAACTTCGAGCTGGCGATTGCGGTAGCCGTAGCTGTCTTCGGCCTGAAGTCCGGCGAGGCGTTCGTGGGTGTGGTCGGCCCGCTGATTGAAGTACCGGCGCTTATAGGACTGGTAAACGTCGCCTTCTGGATACAAAGGCGCTACTTTACTGCCGAAGGAAAAGATTTCTCAGTGCATCCTGTTGAAGACGCTCCATAAGTCATTTCTGTACCCTCGCCAGCGATGCGCCGTTGCCGATCACTCAAGAGCGCAAGGGATTGATGAATTTGAGGCCGGAAAAATCCTTTTCGTTGCCGGTAACCACGATGCAATCGTTGGCTTCCGCGACGGCGGCAAGGATCATGTCCAGCGCGCTACGCGGCCGTCCTGCTCTAACGCCATCGGCCATCAAGCGGGCCCAGATGAGTCCGGCCTTCTCATCGAAGGGGAGAACGCGGCCGGCAAACAACGATTGCGGCCCTTCGGGTCCCTCAAACCAACTCTCCAACTGAGAGCGCTTCTTTCCGGCCGGTTTTTCCAGCACACCGCACCATATTTCAGCAACGGTAAGAGAGGCGATGAAGAGGTCTTCGTCGGCCTGTTCAGACATCCAGGCGAGGAGCGGCTCAGAGGGCGCCGGCTTGGTGACGTTGCTGATGATATTGGTATCGAGCAGGTAGCGAGTCACAGGTCAACCTTGCGGCCGGTGATTCGTGGACGTGCGAGGTTGAGATCGGCTCCGACCAAAGGAGAGCGGCGCAGCGCGGCAACAATGCCGCCCTTCTTGAGCGGCTCCCGGGAAATTCGCCGCATGGAGGCGCGAAGTTCCGCGGCTTCAGGGTTGTTATCGGCGAGCCGGCGGGCCAGCGTACGGATCAGATCGCGGTCCGCGTCGAGTCCCAAGACCTCAAAGCGGGCCATTCCGCGCTGGTTCAGGCGCTTGCGGTAATTCTTTATTGCGCGTGTTTGAGATGTGCTTCCCATGACTCCCTCAATTCTATATCCAGTAATATACCCGGTAATCAGACAAAAAACAAGCCGGACGGTTGATGGTTGCACTTTTGTACTGCCAAAGACTTCATCCCGCGCACGTATACTGTAAATTGGCAGCGCCGCATTGAAGGTCTGCGGCATGAGAAGGATTTTTCTTCGATTTCAGGCCATTTCTATTGAAAGGCAGACCATGGGAACATTGCTCGAGTCCATCCACTCGCCTGCCGATCTGAAGCGCATGAGCATGGCGCAGATGACGGAGCTGGCGGAGGAGATCCGCGAGTTTCTGATTCAGACGCTGTCGAAGACCGGCGGCCACCTGGGTCCGAATCTGGGCGTGGTGGAACTGACTCTGGCCTTGCATACGGTCTTCAATACTCCCGAGGACAAGCTGCTCTTCGACGTGAGCCACCAGGCTTACGTTCACAAGATTCTTACCGGGCGGCTGGAGCGCTTCGGCACGATTCGCCAGCCGGGCGGGCTGAACGGCTTTATGCTGCGCACCGAGAGCGAGCACGATTGCTACGGAGCGGGGCACGCAGGAACGGCGCTCTCCGCCGCTTTAGGAATGGCCGTGGCTCGCGATCTCTCCGGCGGCAAGGAGCACGTGATTGCCGTGGCCGGCGACGCGGCTTTTACCAACGGCATCTCGTTTGAAGCGCTGAACAACATCGCCGCGCAAACCAAGCGGATGATCGTGGTGCTCAATGACAATGAGTGGTCGATCGATCGCAACGTGGGCGCCATCGCCAGCTACTTCCACCGCATCGTTACCAACGAGCACTACCAGCACCTGCACGATTCGGCGCACCGCATCATCGAGCGCTTCGGCGGCAAGACAGCAGCCGAAGTGGCACGCCGCGCGGAAGAGGCCGCCAAGGGACTGCTGTGGCCTTCGATGATGTTTGAGGAGTTCGGCCTGCAGTACTTCGGCCCCCTCGACGGTCACAATCTGCCGCTGCTGGTGGAGACCTTCAAGTTTCTCAAGAGCGCCGACCGCCCGGTGCTGCTGCACGTGCTGACGCAAAAGGGACGCGGCTTTCAGCCGGCTCTGGAAAAGAAAAAGAAGTTTCACGGCCTGGGTCCGTACAATCCTGAGACCGGCATGACCGAGCCTGCCGGATTGCCGAGCTACTCGGAAGTTTTTGCCACAACGCTGGCCGACCTGGCCGATAAAGACGAGCGCATCGTGGCTATCACAGCGGCCATGCCCAGCGGAACGGGACTCGATCTATTCAGGCCACGGCATCCCAAGCGGTATTTTGACGTGGGCATCGCCGAGGAACATGCGGTGGTATTTGCCGCAGGCATGGCCACCCAGGGCTACCGGCCGGTGTGTGCCATCTACTCGACCTTCCTGCAGCGGGCCTTTGATCCTATCGTGCACGACGTTTGCCTGCAAAAGCTGCCGGTGTTTTTCTGCATGGACCGCGCCGGACTCTCCGGCGACGACGGGCCTACGCATCATGGGCTTTTCGACATCAGCTATCTGCGCGGCATTCCAGGGATAGTGCTGATGGCTCCCAAGGACGAGGACGAACTAGCTGACATGATGAAAACCGCGCTGGAGATTCCGACCGCGAGCGCCATTCGTTATCCTCGTGGAGCTGTAACAGGCGTGGAACGCAAGGCCGAGCCGCAAGCGATTCCAGTGGGCAAAGCCGAGGTGCTCAAGGACGGCTCGGACGTGGCCATTCTCGGCCTTGGGCCACTGGTATCCATGGCGCGGGAGCTGGCCGAGCGGCTGGAGTACATTGGCTACTCTGCCGCGGTCATCAATCCGCGCTTCGTCAAGCCGCTGGACCTGGAAGTGCTGGAGCAGTACTCGCGGCGCGTGGCCGCCTTTGTCACCTTTGAGGATCACGTGAAGATGGGAGGCTTTGGCTCCGCGGTGATGGAGGCGCTGGAGGAGATGGGCTCCACGGTACCGGTGGTACGCATTGGCTGGCCTGACAAATTTATCGAGCACGGCAAAGTGGCGGAGTTGCGCGCCCGGCACGGCCTGACGGTGGACGAGGCGCAGGCCCAGGTGCTGCCGCTGCTCGCACGGCGCGTGCGCAGGACGCTGGTGGCGAGCTAGGAATCAGTAGTAACCTGCAAGCACTCAATAGTGACGATCATGTGGCCGTTTGTACCGGAGATTGGCCCGCTTCCTGAACTGCTGTGCGACAATCCTCAACAGAATGATTTTTATATGAGAAGTATTTGTATTTTTTTATTAGGCGTGACTAGATCGATTCTGGTCGGGGTTCTGGCCAGTGTGCTGGCTACTGCACAAACGCCGAATACGGGTTTTCCTAAAGCGCAGGCATCGGTTCCACTGGTTCTCGCCGGCGGCACCGTTGTGGACGTGACCAACTGGGGCAAATCGGCAAGAGACCAGAAAGATTCGATCGTCGTGATACGCGATGGACGCATCGCCCAGGTGGGCTATCGCGGAGCAGTCCTGATTCCCAAGGGCGCGCGGGTGATCGACTGCACGGGGAAATATTTGATTCCCGGCCTGGTGGACGGCTATGCCGGCATGAACTCGCAGGGCCAGGCCAATGCCAACCTCTATATGGGCGTGACCACGGTGGTGGTTCGCAGCGACTACCGGCATGGGGTCATCGATATGGCCGCCCATCCCAGCCCGCATCTCTACTACATTGATTCGATCGGCACCACTGATAATTGGAGCCTGCTGGCCAAGCGCCCAGAGTGGATTCTCAAGCTCAGGGAGGGTGTGCACCCAGTCGAATTGAGTCCTGAGGATACTGCTCGCCAGCTCACTGATACCTCCAAACTTGGAACGCGCGTGCTCATGCTGGGCCAGGACCTGACCGCGGCCAATACCCAGTGGATTATTGCCCGTGCCCACCAGATGGGTCTGGCCACCTACGGAGAGTTTGTCTCCACGCCTTACGATGTGGGCATCGAAGCCGGCGTGGATGCGCTGCCGGAGATGAGCCACTATGCACTGGGCATGATTCCCGACGAATTGCAGCGGCCTCTGGTCGATACTCCCGATGGACCGGCGACCATTACCGCTTACGACTACTCCGAACGGCTGCCGCCCGACAACCTGCACGTGCGCGCCTACGCCAGGTTTCTGGCCTCGCACCATGCCGCGCTGATGCCCGCCTTCAGCCTCTTCTATCTCGAATTGCCGGGGCATCGCAATTTGTGGAAGGAGCCAGCTGCGCAACTCCTCGACCCTGCCCGCATGTTCCAGCCCTCGAATCGCTCGACGGGCGAGTTGGACTATCCGCTGGCGCCCTGGACGCGCCATCTGCCCGCAATGGGGCAGCGCTACCTGGAAGAAGGCCAGCGCAAGAAGGCCGAGCAGTCCGCAATGCGTTTGTGGCGCATCAACGAAACCTTCTTTTCCGCTTTTCCGCATTACCTGGCGGCATCGGGTGCGTCTGCGATGGGAACCATGGCCGGCATCTCCCTGCACACCGAGTTGGAGCTGCTGGTCCGGCTGGGCTTGAGCCCGCGCGAGGCGCTGGCTGCGGCTACCAATAACTATGCGCTGCAATTTGGCTGGAACGAGCTGGGCCAGATTACTCCCGGACGCCGCGCGGACATTTTGGTTGTGGACGGCGACCCAACAGTGAGCATCTGGAACGCGCGCAGCATCTCCGGGCTGATTGTGGACGGCAACGTGGTTGACCGTAATGCGCTGCTGAATCTGAAAAGGTGAAACCAACACTGACAAAGGTTTACGCACTTCAACGAACCGGGAGCTAGGTGGTACTGGCATGAGGATTATTGTTCGAACAATTCTTGCACTCGTCCTACTGTCTGCAATCGGACTGATTGCTTTTTTGTTTCATGGGTCGAAGGGAACAGAGACATGGGCGACAATCACAGGTCTGTTGGCAGTACTCGCAGCGGTGATTGCGGCGTACCCTGCATTGAGAGTTTTAGATATACAGGAAGACTCCTTGAAACCGCGCCCGACATTATATTTTGACCTTTCCAGTCGTTATGGATTGGCTCAACTCAGGGTCAAGAACATAGGAGGCAGCGTTGCTTACGATGTTCACCTCAAGTGGAAAATACATCCGAGAGACCACAAAGGCGACGAGGTTACTGCCCTTGATTACATATCCTCGCTTCTACCAGCTGAGGATGTCTCAACACTTCTAGGCCAGTCCAGCGAAGTAGTGCAGAGATACTCGAATAATCTCTTTGAGGGAGAAATAGCATTCAAAGATGCGAAGGGTAAGGTGTCGCAAGAGAAGTTCTCTTTCAGTGCAGATGCGCACCAGAAGCGTCTTTATCATGACGAAGAACTTCCCAAAACATTGCGCGACCTTCAGCGGATACCTGACAATTTAGAACGGGTTGTTGCTGTACTTGAGAAGATTCGAGAAGATCAGCGCATATTCGCAGATCAGGGTGAGAAGCATCTACCCGACCAATGATCTATCTACGCCCGCTTGACCGCCTGACGCGCCGCAGCCGCCAGAATCTCAGGCAGCCGTTTTTGCCGGTAGGAGAAGGATTGGGATAATTTCCGCCGCACCAGCGCGCCGCCAATGCGGCCAATGAAGCCGTAGGGCAGGGCATACTCGATCTCATCGCTGACCAGCGTTCCCTCGATTCCATCCCGCTCCTCCGCCTGGATTTCGTGACGATGATGAAACTCGCTGAACGGGCCGCGAACCTGCTCGTCGACGAAGTGGCTGTTCCAGACAAATTCGGTGATGCGGGCCATCCAACTCACGCGCTTTGGAACCCATCGGATCGGATAAAAGCTGATGAGAATCTCAGAGCCGGGGCCGGCGGCCACGCTCAGGAAACGCCGCGACGGGTCAGGATGCACAGGCCGCGCCGGCGGAGGAGCGATGCGCGCGTCTTCAATGCGGGTCTCGAGACGCGGCGGCATTACGTGCGGCAGGTTGGCCGGATTGGCGAAGAACGCGAAGACCAGTTCCACCGGGAAAGGAACCCATTGGCGAGTCTCGAATCGCTCTGTCATGGATTTGATGGTAATCGTTATAGGCAGGAGCGCGCAGTTAGGAGAACCCGAGCGCATCAGGTAACGTTAGAAGTAGCAGAGGGTTCCAAAACAGGCTTTCCCCCAGATCATGACTGATTCCTCATCGCAGGCCTTATCGAGGCCCCAGCCGCGCAATCGATGGCTCATTCTAATCGCGGCATTCAAGTTGGCCCAGGCGCTGCTGTTTATCGCCATCGGCGTAGGGGCGCTGCGTCTGCTGCACAAGGACGTAAGCGATCTGCTGGAGCAACTGGCCAACCACCTGCGCTTCAACCCGGAGTCGCGCCTGGTCAACTTCATTCTGGAAAAAGCTTCGCTGGTCAATGACCGCATGCTGCGGCGCATCGGCGCGGTAGTTTTCTTTTATGCCGCGCTCGATTTGATTGAAGGAACCGGCCTGTATCTTCAAAAAACCTGGGGCGAGTATCTGACCCTGATCATCACCGCGTCGTTCCTTCCCCTGGAGATCTTCGAAGTCTTCCGCAGACTGACGTGGATCAGGGTGAGCCTGCTGACCGTGAATATGCTGGTATTTTTCTACCTGCTGCAGTTGGTGGTGGACAACGCAAGACGCCGAAGGATCACCACAACAGAGTAAATTGAGAGCGAAACCCTGCAAGCGAACAGCAGACAAGCTCATATAAAAGAGACATTTTCGCCTTTTATTCTCCTACCACGGCTTGAACGTTCTGTCCAGTAGTGGAACCAAAGCCGTAAACACTACATATTGTAGTTGCTGATTTATTTCTATCTATCAGTAGGCCTTCATCGAATTGCCTGTTCCATCCACAACTTTCCATGGATTTTTCACTCGACGAGACCGCCGATACGGGGTACTATCGCCTCTATGGAGTCGAATGGAACGAAATGGAGTGCTATGGAGTCCAGCTAAAAACCCGCTGAACTAACTCCAAAACAATTCTAATCGCAATCTTTTCTCTCCAAACAGAATTATGGCGCCAAATCGGCGAGGGAATCAGCCTTGCAAACCGGAATGGGCCGGATCAAGGGCAAACAAGCGGCAGGCAATAAGGAATCGGCCGCAAGAGGCAAACGGGCATGGAAGCGTTTCGCGGTAACCATCCAGCGAAGGTCGAAGACGGCGGGAGGCTGAAGCTACCGGGGCCGTTCAAGAAGATTCTGGATGACGCGAACGTGACCCAGTTCTATATCACTTCGCAGGATGGGCAGAGCGCGCAGATATGGCCGTTGCCGGCATGGGAAAAGCAGGAAGCGTTATTGGCCGAATCGAGCACCATGGACGACGCGGTCGACAAGTACCTGAACCTGACCAGCTACTACGGCCAGCAGGTGGAGATGGACAAGCAGGCGCGCGTGGTGTTGCCGCAGATTTTGCGGGAATCGGCAAAGTTGAATGCGGAAGTTGCCATTCGCGGAAAGATGCACTACCTCGAGGTTCAAAACCTCAAGAGTTTGGAAGAGAGTTTGCCGGTCAACGCGTTAACAGCGGAAGATCGCCAGTCGTTGAAGCAGATTCTGAAGCCGCGCAGTTGAAACAAATACCCCCCAGGGGGACGCATGACGAATTCGAGTGAGCGCCATGTGCCGGTTCTTTTCAATGAAGCGATCGAATTTCTCAATGTACGCGCAGGCGGAACGTATGTGGACAGCACGCTGGGGCTGGCCGGGCACACCGAGGGAATCATCAGGAAGCTGGGTTCTGAAGGCCGCCTGATTGCGTTTGACCGGGACGTGGAAGCCATGAACATGGCAAAGACGCGGCTGGGCAGGATATTGAACGAACTGGGCAGCAAGGCGCCGCACGTAACGCTCGAGAGCGAGGCATTCAGCACCATCGAGAAGCACGTGAAGCCGAATTCCGTGGATGGTTTGCTGGCAGATTTTGGAGTGAGCAGCCTGCAGTTTGACGAGGCGGGCAGAGGATTTAGTTTTCAGGCGGATGGGCCGTTGGATATGCGCATGGACAGGCGCTCCAACCCAACCGCCGAACAAGTGGTAAACGAGGCCGGCGAGCGCGAGCTTGCAGACCTTATTTACGAATACGGAGAGGAAAGGAGGTCGCGGAGAATCGCCAGAGCCATTGTGCGCGGGCGGCCGGTTACGACGACGAATCAATTAGCCCGTCTAGTAGCTTCAACCGCCCCGCCAATGAAACATGAGCACATTCATCCGGCGACCAGGACCTTTCAGGCACTTCGTATCTTCGTAAATCGAGAGTTGGATGAGATTAAGGCGCTGCTCGAAGCCGCGCCCAGGTTACTCAAGCCTCAGGGAAGACTGGTGGTCATCAGCTTTCACTCGCTTGAAGATCGCATTGCGAAAGACAGTTTGCGCGAAGGCGCGAAAAAAGGAATCTGGGAGATCCTGACAAAAAAGCCGGTTACGGCCGGCGAAGAAGAGATCGAACGCAACCCCCGCTCAAGGAGCGCGAAGCTGAGAGCGGGGGAAAGAATAGGGAATAGGGAGTAGGGAATAGGAAGTACGAGTAACAAGGGAAGCTGGAATCTGGATTTGGTTAATTGCGGTGAAAGCTATCAGTGAAGGCATGCAGTTTAACTGACCGCTGAAGCTACTATTCCCTATTCCCTGTTCCCTATTCCCTCTGGGAGGCACCATGGCGGCATGCACCACACCCTACATGTCGGCTGATTACGAAGCGATCCGCGAGGCGGGTACGCGGCTTGTCGATCGGAACGCTAGACTCATGGCCCTGCAACCGCAGCGCAGGCGTGGCGTTTGCACGCCGGAGTTCTTTTTTGTAAAGCGCTTCGACAATTCGCGGCTGGTCAAGGCGCCGGATCCGGTCAGGGCGAGCCAGATGCGTTCGTTTTCCGCGGCCGTTGCGTTGCTTTTTACGCTGGTGATGTTTTACGGTTTGCAGCACTTCAGCGCCATCGAAAGCGGCTATCGCGTGGAGTCGGAGAAGCAGGTGCTGGACCAATTGCGCGAGGAGAATCGCCAGTTGCGTTTATCTGAAGCGCAGTTGACGCAACCAGGGCGCATCGATCCGATGGCCCGCCAGTTGGGTCTTATGGAGCCGCAGCCGGGCCAGGTAATTCATCCCAATGCCGGTTCCGAAATGGGTGCTCCGGCCATAGCGCAAGTGACTCCTCCGGCGGTGAAAAACAGCTTTTAGCTATTAGCTTCTAGCTATCAGCATTGCAGCGCGCGCATCAAAACTTTGGGTTTGCATCGCAGTTTAATCAGTCTGGCATCGAAGACGCTTTGCAAGCTGAATGCGGCGGGAGCTAACAGCTAATAGCTAGTAGTCAGAAGCTGATGCGGAGCATTCTTCCATGCGGGCAGCCGTTCGAGCCAACCGGAATCTCACCAATCGAGCGCCCGTCCGCCCCTTGAGACAATCGCGTTTCTGGCTGATCTGTTTGTTTTTTGTGGGGTGGTCGTGCCTCATTGCCGGGCGGCTCTTCGTGCTGCAGGTGGCGAGGCACCAGGAGTTTGTTGAGCGCGCTCAAAAGCAGCAGCAGCGCACCTTTGAAGTAGCTCCGCGCCGCGGCGTTCTCTACGATCGCAACCTCCACGAGCTGGCCATGACCGTGCAGGTGGACTCCATCTACGCCGTCCCTTCACAAATTGACGACAAGCAAACTGCAGCGCACGCGCTAGCCTCCTTGGTGCACACCGATCCCGAAGATGCGCAAACCACCGAAGAGCAGATTGCCGCCCGGCTCAATAACGCGCACAACTTTGCCTGGGTAGCGCGCAGGGTTACGCCTGAAGTTGCTGCTCAGGTGCGAGCGCTTACAGGGACCGGCGCAGGCAGTATCAAGGGCATCTACTTCACCAAAGAGTTCCAGCGCTTCTATCCGGACAATGAGATTGCCGCGCAGGTGCTGGGCTATGTGGGCACAGACGATAACGGGCTGGGCGGGCTGGAGCAGAAGTTCGAAACGCAACTGCACGGAGTTCCGGGCCGCATGTATACGGCGATGGATGCACGGCGGCGCGTGCTGGGATCGAGCGAGCACGACCCAGAGCCGGGCCAGAACCTGGTGCTGACCATCGACGAAGATATTCAGTTCCTCGCCGAGCGGGCGCTGGACCACGCCATGGAGCGGACCCAGGCGGAGAGCGGCACAGTGGTAATTCAGGACGTGCATACCGGGCAGATTCTGGCGCTGGCCGTTCGTCCCACCTTCAATCCCAACTCCTTCCGCCACACCACGCCGGAGCTGCTGCGCAATCACGCGGTGAGCGACGTCTACGAACCCGGCTCCGTCTTCAAGCTGGTTACTTACTCGGCGGCTCTCGATCTGCATGCGGTTACGCCGGACGACATCGTGGACTGCCAGGGCAGCGTCATGAAAATGCCAGGACGCGTGATTCATGACGACAAGGGTGACCACTTCGGGCGAATCACGGTGACTGAGGCGCTGGAGCACTCGAGCAATGTGGGCGCCATCAAGGTGGCCCTCAAAGTGGGCCAGGACCGCTTCTACCAATATGTGCGCGACTTCGGATTTGGCAGCCGCACCGGCGCGGAGATGCCGGGTGAAACCCGCGGCCTGTTGCGTCCGGTAAACAAATGGAGTCCTACATCCATCGCCTCTATTGCCATTGGTCAGGAGGTTGCGGTCACGCCTCTGCAATTGGTCTCGATGGTTTCCACCATCGCCAACGGTGGAGTTTATCTGCCGCCGCATGTGCTGATGCCGGGTCAACTTGATCCCACTACTCCCAACCAAAGGCCCACCCCCCTGCAAGGGGCGCCCTTCAAGCCCTCGCCTTTCAAACCTGGTAGCGATCTGCCCAATCCGCTGCCCCCCGGAGCGCATCGCGTGCTCTCCACGCTGACTGCCGCGCAAATGCGCAAGATGATGGAGGGCGTGGTGCTGTTCGGCACGGGCAAGGAGGCGCAGCTCAACGGGTACTCCTCAGGCGGAAAGACGGGCACTGCGCAAAAGATCGATCCGGCCACCGGTAAATATTCTAAGACCCTGCACGTCGCCTCGTTTGCCGGCATTGCTCCGGTGAACAATCCGGTGATTGCCGTTGCCGTGATTATCGATTCGCCCAAAGGCGACTATTACGGTGCCTCGGTCTCCGCGCCGGTTTTTGCCGACGTGGCGCAGCAGGTGCTTGAGTATTTAGGCGTCCGGCACGATATTGAAGTGCGCGTGCCCCGTGCCGCGGACAAAACTAAAGCGCCCATTATGGAAGACGCCTCAGAAAACAGCGGTGATATTGAAGCGCTCTATGCCGCGGTCAACGATCTTCCCAGCGACGATCCGATGCGGAACGGCGGTCAGAACCAGCGTGGGGGAAGCAGCCGGATTGATACCGCAAGCCAAACAGCATCTCCGACGAATCAATCCGCAAATTTGAAAATAAACCCTGCTGGTCCGCAGGCTAGCTCCGCGGCTTCGCAGTCAGCCGCCACACCGGGAAATGCTCTGCCGCTGAAGATGGCGGTGATGGTCATCGATTCCAGAACCCTTCGGGTTCCATCGCTCATTGGTCTGCCAGTGCGTAAGGTCATTGAGCAGGCCGCTGCAGTGGGGCTGGAAGTGCATGTGACCGGAAGCGGCACCGCGCGGGAACAGGCTCCCGCTCCCGGCACCATGGTCGCTTCCGGAACACAGATTGTAGTGCGCTGCGGACGTTGACGCGCTCGGCTGCGCTAAGCTCAGACCATGGCGGAATGGTACCCATTCGAAAACGGAGCAACTCTCGGACAGAAGGGGTCAGAGCGCGGAACGATCCTGCGCGACGAAGAGCATCCGCAGGAAGCGCGGATTACGCTTGAACGCGATGCCCGCATCGCTCCCTTCGCCATCACCTGCGGCATTTACGGCTGCATGCTGCACACGCGCTTTTTCTCCCTGGAGAGCGAAGCAACTTCACAATACGAACAGATGAAAATTGCCTTATCCGAGCTGCTCGCAACCGAAGAAGAAGGCGGTCCCGAAGGATGCCGATCCTTCCTGGACGGAGTCGCCAAGTTCGTCAAAGAGCACCCGTGAGCCGGGAGATCGATAACGCTTCAAGCAACTACAATTGATCATGTGATGAAGTGGAACAATCTGATTGAAGAAGTTACCGCGGTTGGAGCGGGCGGCGACTCCGGGGAGCCGGTAACCGGCGTGGAGTACGACTCGCGCCGCGTGCGCAAGGGCTCGGTTTTTGTGGCCATGAAGGGCGGCTCTACGGACGGCAATCGTTACGTGGAGAAAGCCATTGCCGCGGGCGCGCTGGGAATTATTACCGACTCGCCTCCAACCTTCGACCATCTGCTGGTTTTTCAACCGGGGCTGGCGTTGCTAGAGGTTGAGCATGGGCGGCGTGCGCTGGCACAGGCTTCGGCGGCGTTCTTCGGCCATCCGGAGCGCAAGCTTGCGGCTACGGGCATCACCGGAACGAATGGAAAAACCACCACGGCATTTCTCATTGAGGCGCTGCTCAACGCGGCGGCACGGAAAACTGTGCTTGTGGGGACCATTGAATATCACGTTGCCGGCGAGGTGCGCCCCAGCATGCACACCACGCCCGAATCGCGTGATCTCTTCGAGCTGATGGCCGAGGGAGTGGGACGCGGAGCTACCGAGCTTGTGACCGAGATTTCAAGCCATGCGCTCGACCAGGGACGTGCGGCCGGAGTAAATTTTGACGTAGCCGTTTTTACCAATCTCACCCGCGACCACCTCGATTATCACCAGACGATGGAGAAGTATTTCGGCGCCAAGCGGCTGCTCTTCGACGGCACGGTCTATCCCGCGCCGCGCGTTGCTGTGATCAACGCGCACGACCCGCATGCTGAAGAACTGGCTGCGGCGGCGCGCAAAGCGGGAGCAGAAATTCGCACCTATGGAATCGGCGTGGGCGACTGGCGCGCCGCAAATTACTCGCTCACTCCGGGCGGCGCGGCGCTCGATCTGGAAACTCCCGCAGGCGCGGCCAAAGTGAACTCGCATCTAGCCGGCGAGGTGAACATTCTCAACCTTCTGGCTGCGCTCGCGGCGGCTCATGCGCGCGGCGTTTCGTTTGCTGAGTTGACCGCATCGGTTCCGCAACTCAAGCCGGTTCCGGGGCGCTTCCAATCTATAGATGCAGGTCAGCCCTTTACCGTGATTGTGGACTACGCTCATACCGACGATGCTCTGCGCAACCTGACCGCCCTTGCGCGGCAGATGACGGCGCAGTCCGGCGGACGCGTGATTACGCTCTTCGGTTGCGGCGGCGACCGCGACCGCACCAAGCGGCCAAAGATGGGAGAAGCTGCCGGCGCAGGCAGCGACTTTGTGGTGGCCACCAGCGACAATCCCCGCACAGAGGAGCCGCTGGCGATTCTGGCTGAGATTGAGCCGGGATTGAAGCGCAGTGGAGTGCGCTACACCATCGCGCCGGATCGCGCCGCGGCCATTCGCCTGGCGCTCAAAGAGGCCGCGGCGGGCGACGTGGTTTTGATCGCCGGCAAAGGGCACGAGAAGGAACAAATTCTTGGCTTGAGCGTCATTCCTTTTGACGATACGGAGATTGCACTATCAACGCTCAAGGAATTGGGCTCCGAAATGGGATATGGTAAAGGGCAATGAAACTCACACTGGCAGAAGCGGCAATCAGCGCGGGCGCAGTGCTTGAGGCGCCGCAGAACGCGGCCAACGCCGGTGCGTTGCAAGTGTGCGGCTACTCCATTGACTCGCGCACGATTGCCCCTGGCGAGCTGTTTTTTGCGGTGCGCGGAGAGCGGCTGGACGGGCACAATTTTGTAGCTGCGGCGCTGAAGCGCGGAGCTGTGGCGGCAGTGGTTTCGCGCGCGCTGGTGGCCACACTGCCCGATGCTGCGCTGGCCGTGCCGCTGCTGATCGCCGAAGACCCGCTGCTTGCGTTGCAGGCTTTGGCCGCTCATGTACGCCGCCAGTGGGGCAGGCGAGTGGTGGCCGTCACCGGCTCGGCCGGCAAGACCACGACCAAGGAAGCCGTGGCTGCGGCGCTGGGCGCAAAGTTCAATGTGCTCAAATCCCTGGGCAATCTGAATAACAACTTCGGGCTCCCATTGCAGTTATTGCGGCTGGAGCCGGAGCACGAGGTTGCGGTGGTCGAGATGGGCATGAACCACGCGGGCGAGATCGCCGCGCTGGCGATGATTGCCTCGCCCGATTGGGGAGTGGTGACCAACGTGGGCATGGCGCACGTAGAGAACTTTACCGACGGGCAGGCCGGCATTGCCCGCGCCAAGTTCGAGCTGGTGGCGGCGCTGCCCTCGAACGGCGTGGCCTTCCTCAACAGCGACGATGCTTATGTTTCGCAATTCGGCCGCAATTTCCAGGGGCGCGCGGTTTACTTTGGCTCCGGCCCTATCGCCGATCCGCAACTGCTGGAGTTAAACGAGGATCTGGCAGGACTGCATCTCAAGTTTCGCGCCGGGGAGCGCGAGGGCGAGTTGACGCTGCACATGCTGGGCGCACACAACGCATTGAACGCTCTGGCTGGACTGGCCGTAGCTTTGGAAGCTGGAGTCGAACTGGATGCGGCCGTGGCCGCTCTCGCAACGCTCACCGCCGGCGATAAGCGCGGCCAGTTGGTCGAGATAGGCGGCGCGACCATTCTGAACGATTGCTACAACTCGAATCCCGAGGCGCTGATCTCCATGATCCGCACCCTGGCCGGACGCCCTGCCGGTCGTCGGATTCTGGTGGCCGGGGAGATGCTGGAACAGGGCGAGCAGGGACCCGCGCTGCACGCCGCTTGCGGACGGGCCGCCGCCGAGGCCGGGCTTGACCTGGTGGTTGGCGTGGGCGGCAACGCCGAGCATCTGGCCGCGGCAGCCTGTGCAGGCGGGGTCGCAGCGCTGTTCCTGCCCACTGCCAAAGCTGCAGGCCAGTGGCTCAAAGAAAATATCGAGCCCGGCGATGTGGTTCTGGTCAAAGGCTCTCGTGGCGTGCATTTGGAGCGGGCCATCGAGGCGATGTTTATCGAACCCTCACTACATTAATCCTGATATCGCTTCAGGCGATTTGCTGGCCTGCGCCGGAGCCAGCCGACTGGTCGAATACCGCTTCCACGGTGATCTTCACAACGTGTTGCAGCGGCGGCAATCCCTTGGGAGATTCCTTGATCTGCTTGGCGGTCTCTTCAAACAGCGGGCCAGAGCTTATTACTTCGGCGGTCCCTTTAAGCTGGTAGCCTTTGCCCGTAGCCGTGTCCGCAACAGTGACGGCAACCTTGTTGTTCTCCGAGAGATTCTTTCTGGTTTTCAGAGAAAACAAATCGGCGAAAAGCACATGATGCTCATCTATCAGCTTAAGGGTGCCTTTGGGGGTAACATTGGGCTCTCCGTCGTGGGATGCAGTTGCCACCCACGCCAGTTTGCCGGGGAAAAAGTCCTGAACATGCTTGGGAATGCTTACCATGATAGTTTCTCCAATGTGTACCAATGCCGATGATCCTTGGCCAAGGCACACAACTCAAATATACGTCCACAGAGCGGGTTGAAAGGTCAGATCAACCGCCGAAGGACAGCCGGCAATCTTAAAGCATGTTCAGCGCTGGGGGTGTCCTTTCCATCCGCGAACTCCAGACGTACCTTTCCGGGCACGATTTCCTCGATGCCGGAAGGTGGCCAACCCTGTAGAATCATCATGAAACCCGTCTTCTTCCGGCTCTGGAGGCCACTTGTTTTACTGGCTGCTCTACGAAAAGCTATATCCGTACTTTCACCCGTTCCGGATCTTCCGCTACCTCACCTTTCGCACTGCCTTTGCTTCGTTAACGGCGCTGCTGATTACGCTGTTCATCGGTCCTTGGGTGATCCAGAAGCTGCGCGAGTTCCAGATCGGCCAGTTCATCCGCGAAGACGGGCCGCAGTCGCACCTGAAGAAGTCGGGCACCCCGACCATGGGCGGCGTACTCATCATCATTGCCATTCTGCTGCCCACGGTGCTCTGGTCCGACCCGTCGAACTTGTTTGTCTGGATCACGGTCTTTTCAACCCTGGCCTACGGAGCCATCGGATTTGCCGACGATTACATCAAGGTCGTCCAGCGGCGCAGCCTGGGTCTGACTGCCCGTGCCAAGCTGCTGTGGCAAGGGCTGGCCGGAGCGCTGGTGGCCATTGCGCTGGTGGTTCTTAATCAGTTCAAGCTATTTTCCACGCAATTGACGGTGCCTTTCGTCAAAAGCTGGCGCCCTGACCTGCTCTGGCATGCGTGGCCCGCCACAGTCCCGCATCTGAGCCTGCTGGCGTTTCTGCCCTTCGTGGTCTTTGTCACGCTGGTGCTGGTTTTCTCCTCCAATGCCGTCAATCTGACCGACGGGCTGGACGGCCTGGCCATCGGCTGCACCATCATCGCCGCCGGCGCGCTGGCCGTGCTCACTTACGTCAGCGGCCACGTGGTCTTCGCCGACTACCTGGAGATGCGGCGCATGCCCATGGTCAGCGAGCTGGCCGTCTATTGCGGCTCCATGGTGGGCGCTTCCATCGGTTTTCTCTGGTACAACGCCCATCCAGCGGAGATCTTCATGGGCGACGTAGGCTCGCTGGCCCTGGGCGGCGCCATCGGCACGGTCGCCGTCATCATTCGCCAGGAACTCCTTCTGCCGTTTATCGGCGGCATCTTCGTTCTTGAAGCGCTCTCGGTGATCCTGCAGGTGGGCAGCTACAAACTGCGCAACAAGAAGCGTATCTTCAAGATGGCCCCGCTGCATCATCATTTCGAGCAGTGCGGCTGGAGTGAATCCAAAATCATCGTGCGCTTCTGGATCGGCGCCCTGGTGTTTGCATTGTTTGCACTCACCACCCTAAAACTGCGTTAGATAAGGCCCGCGCGGCGCACCCAACAGTGCACAATAAAGAAACCGCGGAGACCTGAGGATCAATAGCTGTGATGGAACTTAAAGGCAAAAAAGTTCTGGTCGTGGGGCTGGGAAAATCCGGTCTGGCGGCGGCGTTGTTTCTGCGCCACCGTGGCGCCCAGGTTACAGTCTCCGATGTGCGCAGCGCTGAGGCGCTGTCAAAGGAAATCCCCGCCCTGCTCGAAGAGGGGATCAATGTGGAGGCCGGCGGTCACGGCCTGCTCACCTTCCGCCGCCAGGACCTGATCGTGGTTAGCCCAGGCGTGCCGCTGAATACGCCGGAACTGGTGCAGGCGATGATCTTCGGCCGGCCGGTCATCGGCGAACTCGAGCTGGCAGCGCGTTTTCTCAAAGGCAAAATGCTGGCCATTACCGGCTCCAACGGCAAGACCACGACCACCGCGCTTGTAGGCGAAATCCTGAAGAAGGCCGGCATGCCCTCTCTGGTAGGCGGCAACATTGGCTTCCCGGTGGTGGGGCTGATTGAAGAAAGCACAGACGAAACCTGGTCGGTGCTTGAGGTCTCCAGTTTCCAGCTTGAAAGCACGGTCGAGTTTCATCCCGCCATTGCCGTGATCCTGAACATTACCCCCGACCACCTTGACCGGCACGGCAGCTTTGAAAACTACGCGCTGGCCAAGGAGCGCATCTTTGCCGCGCAGGACGAGCGCGACAGCCTGGTGCTGAACGCCGATAACGAGCGCGCCGCCGAGACCGCCGCCCGCTCGGCAGCCACAGTCTATTGGTTTTCCATCGAGCATCCGGTCGAGCGGGGAGCCTGGCTGAACAATGGCTACGTGGTCTACCGGGCATCGAAGGATGCGGCGATGGAAAGGGTGTTGCCGCTGAGCGGAATCCCGCTGAAGGGCGCACACAATGTAGAGAACGTGCTGGCCGCGGTGGTTGCCTCCCGGCTGGCCGGAGCCCCGGCAAATGTGATTCGCGAGGCCATTGAGAGCTTCCAGGCGGTCGAGCATCGGCTTGAGTTCGTGGCCACGGTCAACGGCGTCTCGTTCTACAACGACTCCAAGGCCACCAATGTGGACGCGACGGCCAAAGCTGTAGCCGCATTCGACTCAGGCATTCACCTTATTCTGGGCGGCAAAGACAAAGGCGCAGGCTACACGCAACTGGCTAACCTGCTGCGGGAACGGGTGCGCGCCGTCTATACCATCGGCTCGGCGGCAGCCAAAATCGAATCCGAACTGCGCGGCGTGGTCTCCATCCAATCCTGCGAGACGCTTGAAAATGCGGTAGCCGCAGCGGCCTCTGCTGCGCGCCCGGGCGAGGTAGTGCTGCTGGCGCCGGCTTGCTCCAGCTTCGATCAATTTGAAAACTACGAGCACCGCGGCCGCGTCTTCAAAGACCTTGTCGCCGAATGGCAGGGAAGGAAGGCATGCCATACCGCGTAGGGGTGGATAAATGGCTGTTCTTCATCACCATGCTGCTGGTCGTAGCCGGGCTGGTGATGGTCTTTTCCGCCTCTGCCGTGGTAGCGCAGGAACGCTTTCACTCGCCTTATGCGTATGTCGGCAGGCAGGCAATTTGGGTGCTGGCCGGCGTGGCCGCCCTGCTCGTCCTCATGCACATTGACGTTAGCCGCTACAATTCTTCCAAATTCATCGGCGCAATCGTATGCGCAACCACGCTGCTGCTGGTGATGGTCTACTTCTTCCCCGGCTCGCACAATACTCATCGCTGGATTCGCTTCGGCGGCCAGTTCACCTTTCAGCCTTCGGAACTCGCCAAGCCGGTGCTGGTCCTCTTTCTGGCCTGGTTTCTCTCCACCCGCCTGGGCGCAATGCACAACTGGAGGCACACGCTCGGGCCAGCAATTCTGATGCCGCTAATTTTTATCGTGCTGGTTGTTTGCCAGCCCGATCTGGGAACTGCGCTCGTCTTGTTTGGCGTCACCGCCATCATGCTGTTCCTGGCCGGCCTGGAATGGAAGTACCTGTTGGCCGGAGTTTGCGTGGCGCTTCCTTGCGTGGTTGCGCTGCTCATTTGGGTTCCCTGGCGCCTGCAGCGCGTCCTGGTCTTCCTCAATCAGAACTGCGACGCCAAAGACGCAGGTGGCGCAGGCTACCACGTCTGCCAGTCGCTCATCGCCGTAGGCACCGGCGGCCTGACCGGCCTGGGCTACATGGATGGCATGCAGAAGCTCTTTTACCTGCCCGAAGCCTCTACGGATTTTATCTTCGCCAATATCGCCGAGGAGCTTGGCCTTGCCGGCGCGATTTTTATTCTCGGTCTATTCGTAGCGCTGGGCGTGCGCGGGTTTCGCGCCGGATTCCGCTCTAAGGACCCCTTTGCGCGCCTCACCGCCTTCGGTATCACCACGGCAATTCTTCTGCAAGCCTTCTTCAATATCAGCGTGGTGCTCGCGCTGGTTCCCACCAAGGGGATTCCACTGCCGCTGATTTCCTCCGGCGGGACCTCGGTCCTGGTAACCCTGGCCAGCATCGGCATCCTGCTCAATATTTCAAAGAAGGTGGAGTGAGAAAAGCAGGAAGTAGGGAACAGGGAACAGGGAACAGGGAATAGGGAACAGGGAACAGGGAATAGGGAATA
>Ga0224555_1000632_pt1 | contig 54314 bp, 39 predicted proteins | sample 714S23034metaG_FD_180687 | JGI IMG/M metagenome (GOLD analysis project Ga0224555, IMG submission 180687) | Peat soil microbial communities from Stordalen Mire, Sweden - 717 S2 30-34 | ecosystem: Environmental > Terrestrial > Soil > Wetlands > Peat | place: Sweden: Norrbotten County, Stordalen... | reverse complement strand
CAGCGGCGAGCTGCGCTTGTAGCCCTCTGGATTCTCCTCCGGCAGCCCCATATAGCGCTCCGTATAGATCGAATCGTAGTTGCGCCAATCGGTCACCGGAGCGCCCGCGATACCCGCCTTGAAGACACCCGGCGCATTGGTCAAAGCATACAGCGTCATGTACCCGCCATAGCTCCAACCGCTGATGCCCACGCGCGTCATGTCCGCGAAGCCCAGCGTCCCCAGGTAGCGGATTCCATCGAGCTGGTCGTTCAGTTCGTGCGCCCCCGTTTCGTGATAGATCTCCGATTCCCAGGTGTGCCCGCGGCCGGCCGATCCGCGATTGTCAAGCTGCCAGATGAGGTATCCCTTCTGCGCCAGCACCTGATCGAAACCGGCGCCGCCCCACGAGTCGTGCACCGTCTGCACGCCCGGCCCGCCGTAAACCATGACAATCACCGGATACTTCTTGTCGGGCGAGAAGCCCGCCGGCTTGATCATCCGTGCGAAAAGCTGCACGCCGTCGGTGGCCTTGATCTTGACGATTTCGGCCGGCAGGACCTCGACATCCGGCGGCGTGGCCTCCTGGTACACCGCGATCTGCGAACCGTCGCTCTCGTGCAGCGTGCGCCGCGGCGGCGTGGCCAGGGTGGATGCCGTATCCATGTAATACTGCGTAGCCGGACTCATGGAGATGCTATGCGTGCCCGCGCCGCCGCTCAGCCGCTGCGGTTTCTGCTTGCCATCCAGACGCACGCGGTAAAGCTGCCGCTCCAGCGGACTCTGTTCGGTCGAAACGAAGAAGACCTCGTGCGTCTCTTCATTCACTCCCGCCACCTGGGTCACTTCCCAATCGCCCTTGGTGATCTGCGACGGGTGCTTGTCGTCCACCGCGCAAAGGTATAGGTGATGGTAGCCGTCCCGCTCGCTGCCCCACAGGAACTGCTTTCCCTTATTGAGGAAGCGGAAGTCGTCGTTCACGTTCACCCAGTACGAATCCTTCTCGGTGAGGAGCACGCGCGCGACGCCCGTGCGCACATCCGCCAGGCCCAGATCCAGACGGTTCTGGATGCGATTCAGCCGCTGGTAGGCCAGCGCGCGGCTGTCGGGCGCCCAATTGACTCGCGCCAGCAGGTGGTCGCGCGCTTCGCCGATGTCCATCCAGCGCGTGGGACCGCCCTCCACCGCCACCACTCCCAGCCGCACATCCGCATTAGGCGTGCCCGGTTGCGGAAAGCGCTCGGGCTCGGCCAGCGCGCGCCACGAGAGCAAATCCACCTGCGGGAAGACCGATTCGTGGCCGACGTCAAATTGCAAATAGGCGATCTGGCCGCTGTCGGGCGACCACCAGTGCGCCGTCGACAGGTTCAGCTCTTCCGGGTACACCCAGTCCAACTCGCCGTTCCATAGCGTGGCCGAGCCATCCGTGGTGAGCCGCGTGACCTTCTTGGAGGCCACCTCCAGGCTGTACAGATCGTGTTCGCGGCGGAAGGAGACGAAGCGCCCGTCGGGCGAGAGCTTGGGATCGCGCTCCACTTCCGGCGTGGCCGTGAGCTGCTCCCATTTGAGCGTGTCGGTATGCAGCAGAAACAGGTCGCCATCGAGGCTGATCAGCATCTCCTCCCCGGTGGAGGACCATTGGAAGCTCTGCTCGGAAACGCGCCGGTTCTGCCAGTCGACGCTTTCCTGCTTGGGCGGCTTCACCGCCTTTTCCGACAGCGGGCCGAGCGCCAGCAGTTGCTTCTTCTTCTTCGAAGCGACGTCGTACTGCGAGATGGCCTTCTCTTCGATCCAGGCGAAGCGCTTGCCGTCCGGAGCCCAGGCGATAGCCGGCATGTGCACCGGCACGGGCATGTTCTGGATGGTGACCGGCTTCTTCTCGGCGGCGAGGCCGGCAATCGCGACCAGCAATAGGGCGCAACGAATCCTTGCCATAAGACTGCATTGTACATCCGCGCTCCGTGCGCGCATCGTTTTACCGAGCCGCGACCGTCAGGGAGCGGTTTCCCCACAACGGTTGAGCACCCGCAGGCCGGCTGTGCCATGCTAAAGCAAGCTCATGGAATTCGTCAGCGGCAATATCGGATGGATAGAGGTGATCTGCGGCCCCATGTTTTCGGGCAAGAGCGAAGAGTTGATCCGCCGCCTGCGCCGCGCCATGATCGCGCGCAAGAGAGTGCAGGTGTTCAAGCCCGTCATCGACACCCGCTACGCTGTCGACGAGATCGTGTCGCACGGCGATCTGCGCATGAAGTCCGAAATTGTCAACTCCGGCAGCGAGATTCTGGACCGCGTGGATTGGCGCTCGGAAGTGATCGGGGTGGACGAGGCCAACTTTATGGGCGAAAGCCTGGTGGACGTCGCGCAGCGCCTGGCCGATAGCGGCAAGCAGGTGATCATAGCCGGGTTGGATACCGATTACCTGGGCCGCCCCTTCGTTCCCATCCCGGATCTGCTGGCGCTGGCCGAGTCCATCACCAAGACGCTGGCCATCTGCGTACGTTGCGGCAATCCGGGCAAGCACACGCAGCGCCTGCGCGGCGCCGAAGACCTGATCGTGGTGGGCGCCGCCGACATCTACGAAGCCCGCTGCCGCCGGTGCTTCGAGCCCGGCATCCCCAAGCAGACCGAGTTGGACTTCCTCAAGGGCCGCAAGGCTGGCGCGCAGTAGGCCAGGCCGGACCAGGTACAGAGCCGCGACCGTAAGGGAGTGCCACATGGTCCTCCGGGCCACCAAAGGTAAAGAAGATGCGCGGAGCAGTGGGGGGGGCGCCCTCGCCCGCGGACCGGCGCCCTCGCCGGTCCACCGGCCGCAGGCCGGCAGCGGTTCGCGTCCTCAACGTCTTCAACGGAGGGGTCTTTGGTCGGCAAGCCGGGCAGACCGAACTGGACTTCCACCGCTTACTGACGTGCGCGGCTCAGTACCCGCCGCCAGTCCCACCATCGCGCGCCTTGAGGCTGATTTTGACCGGCGTGTTCGCCGGAAGAACCACGTTCGCTCCGCGCCCGATGAAATTCGAGTAGATGCTGAACGCCGCGCCGGTGATGGCGATACTCGAAGCGAAGGCGCGCGGACCCACTTGCGTCAACAGTGTGCCAATCAACCCGAGGCCCACGGCCCCGGACTCGGCGCGGCCTCCGATGTCCCAATCGGGAACACCCTGGGCGTTGTAATCCTGATGAAACGACATTCCCGCAGCGGCCACCGCGATGGCTGGAAAAATGAACCGCGTCTTAGGGCTGTCGACGTGCGTGCCCCCTTCCGCGTCGAGGATCAGGTGCTCATTAAAGTCCGCCTCCACACCTGCCAGGTAGCCTTGGACGCCTTGCGCGGCGCTAGCCGGCAGCTTCATCTGGCGGAATGCGAAAAGCACCTTCCCGTTGCGGTGCAGAAAACGCGCACGTTGCGCCTCTACGATATCCCCGAAAAGACGGCTGCCTTCCGGAATCAGCAGGGTATGATCGGCCGAGAACACCGGCCGGGTCACGACCGCTTCCACTGGCGCGCCTCTGCGTGCGGTCGCGGAACTGATCGGAGTCAGCAGGCGGGCGGTAACTTCTTGACCCTCGGATTCGGCAACGGCGGGGGAAGCGGCTGCCGCCTCGACGCGAATGGGCGCCAGCCCCGTCAGAGGTTCCTGTAAGACGCTAGTGAAAAGGGTCCCTGCCGGCCAGGCTTGCCGGTGATAAGGAAGCATCTCGAACAGCCTGGATTTCAGCCGGCCCAGCTTGCCCGGCGCTTTGAAGGCGAGCATCGCCGCCCGTTCGGTTGCGAACCTGTCCCGAGCGTCTTGGACAGGGGACTTGCGCACTTCCCCCTTCTTCAGGGGTTTGGCGATACGCACGGTGTGCGCTGTTCCGCGCGAGGGTTCCGTGCCAAGAGACAGCCGCGAACCGTCGCTCAGCACCAAGGCGTCGAACTGCGCACGAACTTCCCGCGGCGGCGTCAAGTTGCCATACAGGAGCGCTTGCAGGCGCCGGCCAATTGGAACTCCGCCGATGGCAGCGATATGCCCTTCCACGACACTTCCGGCCGGAAGAACCAAGTGATCGTAAACGTAGATCGGGTCCACCAATCGTCCCTGGATAGGTTCGCCCGCACGCTTGATTGCGACGCGGCGTTCCAGCGCCACACGGAGAGGAACGCCGGACGGAACCGTCGCCCCCGGCTGAGCGCCCGGGGCGACGGCAGCTTCCTGTGCCAGCGCCGCCACGGCGATTAATAACAGAACCAGGCATCTACGCATCTAAGCATTATCGCGAAACCGGCCTGACCTGCTGTGGCGCGGCCGATCCGCGCCGAACGGCCGCGGCGCGCCGTCCCCTGCCGGAAGATTTCCGCATGGCTGTAGGACTCGATAGAATAATAACCGTGGAAGGGCACGCGCCGGCGACGTTCACCGTCACCTGCTCGGCTTCCGCGTCCGGCGTTTGGATGTCCACGTAATCGTCTCCGCTGGAGACGTTGCACGGGATCTGCGCGTCGATCTGATACAGCCCCGCGGCGTACCCCGGTACCACACCGGCAAACGGGATATTCGGCGACGCGTAGCCGTCGAAGTACACATCCAGAGCGCTCTCGTTGTAGATATTCAGCAGGTTCCATGGCTGGCCGGTGGGCGACGACGACACTCCGTCGGCGAGAGACGGCGTAACCGAACCCATACCGGTCAGGAAGAGCATGGGAATGCCCCCTGGCGCCGCCGGGTTGTTCGCACCGATGACCGTGTATCCGGCGCCTTGTTCGGCCGCGGCCGGCCCGGCGCCATTCTCTGCCAGGGCGAAGGCGCCCGGGGCGGTGTAATTCGTGTACATGTACACGAGCTTCGACGTTGGGCATTGGGAACCGGCGGGGGCCGGGACGGGGCAAGCCGGACCCTGCACCTCGAAGGCCGCATAAGCCGTGAAATCCGGCGACGCGGCGCTAGGCACCAGCATGGTAATCTGGGTCGGACTCACCGTCAGCAGAGGGGCGGCCACGCCGTTAACCAGAACCCGCGTGGTCAACAGTGTTGTGGGCAGCGGGAACGTGGATGCTTGGGCCGGCCCGGACGACAGGTTCGACCCGAACAGCGTGATCATTTCCTGCGGCGCCACCGGATTCGTGGCCGGCGCAAAACTGGCCGCATTCACGATGCCCAGCGGGTTCAGGAAGACATCCGCCGTGGGATTAGCCGGCGCGTAGTTCACCGCATGCAGGCCGGCTACGATGGAATAGAAGTTTCCCTGGCCCACAGCCAGCACCACTTGTCCATTGGCGCCCAGCCAGTATTGGTCGCCGTCCCCCGGCGTGAAGCTGCCGTTACCCTGTATGCTGGACTGCCAGCCGGAGGTCAGATCCTCGACGGAGTACCCGTTCGAGTTGAGGCGCAGGTGGCTGGTATAGCTACCCTGGCCGGTTGCATTCACAGAGCCGTAGAAGGCATCCGGCAGGCTTTGCGTCTGGCTGGTCCACACGGTGTTGTCGGCCTCCAGGCCGCCCAGATAGTAGAACCCCTGGAAGGCGGTCTGGGAAACAGTCGAGATAGCCGGCGACGCCAGAAACAGGTCGTATCCGTCGGGCGATCCGCCCACCAGCAGGTTGCCGTCCGCCGAGACAAAGAACGACTGCGTCCCGCCGATCAACTGATGGGAGGCCGCGGCGCCGAAATTGATGGTTCCCGTAGTCCCCGACAGAGAGTAAGTGACGCTGGGGATGGCCTGTGTGGTCAGGCTCGCGTCGTCTGTGGCGCTGCCCGCCGCCGATACCGCGCCGAGTCCGCCGGCCCCGTCGGCTTGGAGCGGCATGTATGCCTGCCGGATTTGTCCCACGGCCGCCTGCGGGAAATTGAGATAGACGGCATTATAGGCGCCCTTCAGGCTGGCGTTGGAGACGCTGGAACCGATGGGAATGCCCACCATCAGATCGAACACCGGACTGGGGTTCTCCGTCGCACTGGCGGTGAACGCAGACGGTCCCACGGCCCCTACCCCGCCGTAGGCGATGGCGCCATTGCCCGCAAAACTGGCGATCCTCAGAAAACCGTTCGCGGCCACCGCGTAAGTGCCGCTGGAGGTTGTACTGCTGGTTCCCGTCTGCGAAGCGGAATCGGCGATCTGGCCGCTGAAGGTATAGTTTCCAGCTCCGTCGAAGGTGGCAGTTCCGGTGGCGCCGATGGCTTCTCCAATGCCGCCTGTTGCGCTCAGGTTCAGCAGCGCAACCTCGCGCACGAAATATTGTCCTTTGAGCGTCGCGTTGGCGCTGTTGTCAAAATCATAGGTTTGCCCGGCTGCGGCCGACGCCAGCCCCGCCAGCATCAGAATCCGTGCGAGCCGCCGTTTCTCGATAAGAGGCATGATGGTTTCCTGTTCTTCTATGAATTCGTCGCGCTCAGTCCGTGCCCTTCTTCTGTTCCTGCGCCGCTTTTGGCTTCAGAGACCGCCGGTAACGCGCCAGCAGTTCCGCGCGGTTCTGGCGCAGGTCCAATCCCGTCGGCGCGGCGGGATAGGGCTTGCCGCCCATCATCCCTTTCCACAGAATTCGGTTGAAATCCTCGGGCTCCACGCGGTCTGCATCCGTGAAGTCCATTCCCTTGGTGACCCGCGCCCAGTATTTCGCGTCGTGCGCCGGCTTTGGCGCCGTCAGGCCGGCCCGCTGGTGAGGCGTGATGGGCAGTTGCGTATTGTAGAGTAGCGGTGAAGGAGTGGCTGTAAAGTTCCATGGGCTCGGCGTGGTGTTGAAGATGTCGGCCATGGGATGGGCCAGCGCGTCGTTCAGGTTCATCGGCGGCAGGCCCAGCACCTCTTCCATCGTGCGCAAGAAGTCGATGGTGTTGTACGCTGTGGAAACCAGCGCGCCTTGCTTCACGTAAGCGCCCGCCACGAAGGCAATGGTGCGGTGCGAATCCACGTGGTCGCCGCCATCCTGCGCGTCGTCTTCAATCACGAAGATCAGAGTGTTGTTCGCGTACCTGCTGTTGGCGATCTTCTGAATCAGCAAGCCCACCGCATAGTCGTTGTCGGCTACCATCAGCTCCGGAGTATTCACGCCGTCAATCGCGACGTCGAAGTTTCCGGTGTGATCGTGCATGAAGCGAACCAGGGTCAACTGAGCCAGCCCCTCCGGGATTACGGGCCCGCCTACTACGGGCCTGGCCAGCCGCTCGCGGGCATCGAAGTCTCGCGCCCACTCCGAGTAACGCCAGAAATCCGGAAGCGAGTTGTCGAAACCGCGGAAGTAAGGATCGGTGTACGGGGTGAGCGCGACATTGGTGGGGTGGGCCACCGTCGTGCCGGTCGAGAACGGGTTGCGCAGCACCGGAATGGCGTTGGTGGTCGTTGAATAGAGGGTCCCGTCTATGAAGAAACCATAGTTGCGAACCGTGTGATGCGCCTGCAGTGCGGAGTTCCACAAATAGCCCGTATTCACTTCATTGTTCGGTCCATCCGGCGCAGCCACGTCGGCGGGGCCCGGCAACACATCCGGATCGCTCGAGGTGAAGGGATCGGCGGCTATGCGTCCGGCGACCGTCGGAATCGAAACGTTCACATTGCGATTCAAACCCTCGGCTTCCACTTGCAGGCCGCGGTACCCGTAGACTACCGGCCATTCCTTTTGCACCACGTCGGGGGCTTGCGCCGAATTGCTCCACAACCAGCCGTCAAAGCTGACTTCGGCGGTGCACAATAAGTTGTCGAGCGTGACGAAGTTCAGCGCCAGGTTATGCAGATTCGGCGTGACCGCCTGTCCGAACTCAGCCAGACTGGGATCGCCATTGCCGATTGGCAGGTCGCCCAGAATCTGATCGTAAGTCCTGTTTTCCTTGAGGATGAAGATCACGTGCTGGACGCCCTTCCGCACCGCCGCCATCACCTCGGCTTCGCTGGCGGTCTCGGTGCTGGAGAACCGGTCGTTGGTGGCTACCTGCCCGGTCAGCGTCCCGAGCTGCGCCGCGCCGGGCCGCGGGAAGGTCTGGAGGCCGGCCTTGGTCAACTGCGGGTTATAGGTATTCGCCGCATTACAGGTTGGCTCTCCCGGCGGCCCGTAGCCGCCATAGCACCAGGTGGGATTCGGGCCCGTCGGAGACTTCCCATTCACCACGTACACCGTGTTGCCATCGCCGCTGAAGCTCACTGAGTTTGGGTACCAACCGGTCGGAATCAGACCAACTACCTGGTCGCCGCTGTTCTTTCCGCTCAGCGCCACCACCGAAATGCAATTCAGGTTGCCATCCGTCACGTAGAGCTGCGTCTCATCCGGCGAAAGGGCGACGCTGTTGGGGTTCGCGCCCTTATATCCATTTTGCGCCAGCGCGGCAGGCTGTTCGGTCAGCGAGGCAGGCAGCAATGGCGCGATTACCGGGATGCTTTCGAGAATCGCGTTCGTGGCCGTGTCGATGACCTCAACGGTATCCGACTGGTCGTCGGCGACATACAGCAGCGACTGGGCCGCGTTCAGCGTCATCTTGTTGGGTTGGCCCTTCACCGGGATGCGGGCCGTTACCGCCGGCGTCCCGCTCAGACTCACCACGTCGATCTCGCGGTCGCGAATGCTGGATACGTACGCTGTTGCGCTCGATCCGCCGCCCTTCACCACCACCCAAAACGGATATTCGCCGCCCGGCGTGCCCGGCTGCGGGTTGCTCGCGCTCTTGCCGGGGCGCAGATCCAGTCCCGGTATGCTCGCGTTGGGTCCCGGCGCCATCGCCCAGTGGCCCAGGCCGCCGGTAAACACCGAGATCGAGTCGTTGTAGTAATTCGCCGCCACCAGGGTCTGGCCGTCGTTCGAAATAGCCACGCCGGCGGCGCAAGGATACACGCCCACCGAGTTGTTTACCGCGGTCGCGCCGTTAGGCACTATGTTCAGGCCCAGGCCCAGCTTGTTGTGGCCCAAGGCAAGCGCCGCTGTGGGCTGCGTCGGCCAGGCTCTGGTGGTGGCGTTCTGGCCAACTACAAAGATGTAGTCGGCGGCGCAGCCGCCCACGTAAAAAGCCGAGCCGGATGGATCGAAGACAATCCCGCTGTAGGTAGCCGGCATCTGTACCACTTGCCGCTGCACCGGCGTGGGCTGCGAAATGTCGTAGATGAATACGTACTCGTTGGAGTCCGGGCCATACCATGACACCCCCCCCGTTGGTGGCTGGACGGTGGTGACGCCGAAGCGGTTGTACCCGCTGGTCATAACCAGCATGGTCTTGCGATCCGGACTCACCACGCTCGAAACCGCCTGCGAGGCCAGCCAGTCTTGGGCTGGCGGGGCCAGACCGGGGTTCAGCCCTTGGAACTGCGAACCCTGGGGCGCCAGCGGCGTAATCTGTTGGCCCATATTGGGCAGTTGCTGGGGCTGGGGCTGCGCATGCGCCGGCGCTCCCGAAATGACCAATGCAAGCGTCAGGCCAACCGCTGAAAGCGGGGAAACGCGCCACACTGCACGCCCGGCCCCAGACGCATCGCTGCGAGTTCTTGGCTTGTTTTCCATCATTGTCCTCCTCCACACGGTAGCTCGTTTCGCCTGGAGTTCATCGGTAAATGAGATATTTATATATCTTTTGTTGATGACGAAAGATAATCCGCCCTGCGCCAGCGCGCCCCAGATGACCAACGCAAGCGTCACCAGCCGTCTAGGCTCCTCCGGAGCGGCCGCAAACGAGTCGATTAAAACTTTATTGTGCCGCGCACCCCAAGAAAGTCTCAATCAAAGTGGTGTAAGAGATCTGTGGCTGCTACCGTTTTCCCGCGGCTCAGAACCGCAGCGTGGCCTTCAGGCGCACCGGGTCGAGCAGCAGATCGATGGCATTCGCCGCGCCCACCACAAACAGGTCCGCATTGCGCATCGCATCGATCGCGCACCCTTCGCCGTTATCGACGGCGATCGCCAGTCCCCCGCCCTCCTTCACCGCCTTCAGCATCAGCCGGTCGTTGTTGCCGTTGCCAAACGCGGCTACGCATCGCAGGTCGAACTGACTCACGTACCCGGCCTTCTCGATATCATGCCGGCCGGTCCGCAGCTTGTACGGTATCGCGATTCCCGCCAGTTCACTCTCGGCCGTGCCGAATGAGTCGGCAGTCACAATGTGAAGATCCACCAGAGCCGCCAACTCTCGTAACTTCGTCTTAACATCCGGCTCGATCGCCCCACCGAAAGAATGCGTTCCCGTATAGTCGCTGACCGCCATGCGGATGTGGCGCTTGCCAAAACCGGGGATATCGATAAGGATTCCGGGCTTATCCATAGGTTAGAATGACATTACCATGAAACTCGCATTCATCGGCGCTGGAAACATGGGTTCGCCCATGGCACGCAACCTGCTGCGCGCCGGCCATCAAGTCACTGTGTACAATCGCACGCGCGCGCACGCCGAGCCGCTGCGGGAGGACGGCGCGGCGCTGGCGGACTCCCCGTCGGATGCCGCGCGCGGCGTGGACGCCATCGTCACCATGCTGGCCGAAGACCAGGCCGTGGAGCAGGCGGTCGAGAGTTTCGTCGAGACCCTCGCTCGCGGCGCGATCCACATCGGCATGAGCACCATCGGCGTAGCGTGCTCCAAGCGCCTCGCCGAACGGCACGCCGCGCGCGGGCAGGCCTATGTGGCGGCGCCGGTCTTCGGACGGCCCGTGGCGGCTGCCGCAGCCAAGCTCTGGATTGTGGCCGCCGGTCCGCCGGAAGCCATCGAGCGCTGCCAGCCTGTGTTCGACGCGCTGGGGCGCGGCACTTCGGTGGTCGGCGCCGATCCGTGGCTGGCCAATGCGGTCAAGCTCTCCGGCAATTTTCTGATCGCCGCCGCGCTCGAATCGATGGGCGAAGCCTTCGCGCTGGTGCGCAAGTCCGGTGTGGATGCCGGACAATTCCTGGAGATTATCAATACCGCGCTGTTCAATTCGCCGCTGTACGCCGGTTACGGCGGCGCAGTCGCCAAGGAGCAGTTCGAGCCGGCGGGCTTCAAACTGCGGTTGGGCTTCAAGGACCTGCGCCTGGTGCAGGAAGCCGCCGAATCGGCCGCCGTGCCCATGCCGCTCGCCGGCGTGCTGCGCGACCGCTTCCTGGCCGCCATGGCCCGCGGCGAAGGCGATCTCGATTGGGCCGCCATTGCGCGCATCGCCGCCGTTCAAGCCGGATTGTGAAGGAATTGATGTGGGGCAGGCCCTCGGCCTGCGCGGGTCCCCCGGACCCGCCGGCGAGCGCAGCTCGCCTGCCTCCGGCATCCGCAGCGAGCCGGCACCGCCCCCGCCAACGACCCGGCCACTTTCCGCAATCGATCGCAGCCGGTCAACTGGACGCCCTTGCCGCTCGCCCCGATGAACGCGGAGGGCATCGGCTGAAATTCGGGGGATTTGCCTCGCCGGGCGCCAGCGCGGATGCCTACGCACCGGCGATTATCAAACATCTCGTGGGCAAGGGGATCCGCTGGACGTACTGGTACTTCGACCCGAAATGGCGACCGTCGCTAATTAAATTAATAACTGGGAATTTTATGTAATTCTTGATACCAGATTGCCCGCTTTTGTGTTAGTTTGAAAAGCACTAGCGTCGCTTAGTCAAAAACGGCAGCGCGCAAAGACCAGATTGAAGGGGAAGGGTGATGCAACGAGACATTTGGATACTAGGCAAGCGGGCCTGCGCCGTTCTTGCGTTGTGCGGAGCAACGGCGATCGCCTTGCCGGCACAGACTTTCACGGTCCTCTATGACTTCTGTTCCCAAGTTGGATGCATGGACGGCAGGCATCCCTTTCCGGCCTTGATGCAGGGACCTGACGGGAACATATACGGAGGTAACTGTGCGGGTGGGCTCTATCGGAATGGCACCATCTACAAGCTGACTCCGGGCGGCCAAATGACCACCCTGTACAACTTCTGCTCCCAGACGGGATGCGCGGACGGCGCATATCCATACGGATCCTTTGTCGTGGGCATTGACGGAAATATCTATGGGGCCACCTGGTTCGGGGGGAGCACCGGCTACGGCACACTGTTCAAGATGACTACCGGCGGCCAATTGACGAGGTTGTACACTTTCTGCCCCCAGGCCGGATGCCCGGATGGTGAATATCCTTGGGGTTACCTCATCACGGATAACCAGGGGAACATCTACGGAACAGCTTCGGCCGGCGGGCCGCATAGCTCCGCTGGCACGGTCTTCCGGCTCGCCCCAAACGGCGCACTGCAGGTGCTCCATAGCTTCTGCGCCCTTCGTGGGTGCACGGACGGCCGGGTGCCGAATGGGGGCTTGATCCTGGAACCCGGCGGGACACTTTACGGAAGTACCCAGTCGGGAGGGGCCAACAACAAAGGCACTGTTTTCAGCCTTACGGCGCATGGAGGCCTGACAACTTTGTATAACTTCTGCTCCCAGAGCGGCTGTGCCGACGGTGCTGTCCCTAACTCCCTCGTGCTGGGCACCGACGGCAACTTCTATGGGGTGGCCTCACAGGGCGGAGCCATGAATCGCGGCACCTTTTTCAAGATGACTCCGGCCGGCCAGTTGGTCACCCTTTACAGCTTCTGCTCCCAGCCAGGCTGCGCCGACGGCTCGGCTCCTTGGTCGCTGATCCAAGCCACCGATGGAAATTTCTACGGGATTGCCGTGGGGGCCACCGGGCCGGACAGCGGCACCATCTTTGAGATAACTCCGAGTGGCTCGCTTACCGTGTTGCATACGTTCTGTAACAGCGGCGGCGCCTGCACCGACGGCTGGTTGCCTTCGAATACGGGACTGTTCCAGCACACCAATGGGGCCTTTTACGGAACAGTCTCAAAGGGCGGAAATCTTACCAATGCCGGGACGGCCTTCAGCCTTTCAACGGGCCTCGCCCCGTTCGTGATGACGGTGCCCGTTACGGGCAACGCGGGAACCGCCGTCCAGATCCTGGGCACCAACCTTACCGGCGCGACCAGCGTGAGTTTCAACGGGAAAGCGGCTGCGTTCACCGTAGTTTCGAGTTCCGAAATCACCGCCACTGTGCCGGCCGGGGCGACCACCGGACCGGTCCGGGTGGTCACTCCGGGCGGCACTTTGTCGAGTAATGTTTCCTTCACGGTGCTGAAATGATGCCGGCGAAATCGGGAGGTTTTGCGATGCAAGAAAATCGGTTGCGGGGCAGGATGGTGTATGCTCTCTTTGTTCTAGGTTTGGCAACGGCGAATGCCCTGCCTGCGCAGGTGCTCACGACCCTGTACAGCTTCTGCACCGCGAGCGGCGGGAATTGCCCGGACGGCGAAAACCTTTACGCTGGGCTGGTCCAGGGCCTCGATGGAAGTCTGTACGGGACCACTTACCAGGGCGGAACTTACGGCGGCGGCACAGTTTTCAAGATCGGCGCCAGCGGCAGCCTGACAACGCTCTACAACTTCTGTGCGGCCTCCGGGTGTGCGGATGGCCAGTCTCCTTTCGCGGGGCTGACGCTGGCTACCGGCGGGAACTTCCTCGGGACTACCCAGGGGGGCGGGACCAACAGTTATGGGACGGTCTTCAGCATCACGCCGGCTGGCGTGCTGACAACGTTGTACAACTTCTGCTCCCAAACCAGGTGCGCGGATGGCGGGTACCCTTATGGCGGGCTCTTCCAGGCCGCCAACGGAGTGTTTTACGGTACGACATTCATAGGCGGGCACATCAACGGCCAATCGCCGGAAGGCACGGTGTTCAAGATCACCTCTAGCGGCACCCTGGCTACGGTGTACCAATTCTGCCACGGGTTCGGCACTTGCACGGACGGCTCCGCCCCGTTGGGCGGGGTCATCCAGGCTACCGACGGGAACTTTTATGGGACCACCTTTACGGGCGGCGCGAAAGAGGGCTGGCCCCAGGGTCTGGGGGACGTCGGCACGGTCTTCAAGCTCACGCCGGGCGGCGCGCTGACCACGCTGTTCAGCTTCGACGCGTTCCCCTCCGGGTGCTGGCCTCGGGCCGGACTGTTGCAGGGGAGCGACGGGAACTTGTACGGGACCACCAATCAACGCGGGTCTACCGGCAACTATGGCACCATCTACAAGATTTCCACGAGCGGAAGCCTGACGACGCTGTATAGCTTCTGTGCCGTGAGCGGGTGCGCGGACGGCTCCACTCCCGAGGGGCCACTGATCCAGGCCACCGATGGGAACTATTACGGGACGACGCATTACGGCGGGGCTAACAATGGCGGCACGGTCTACCGGATCACTCCGTGGGGCACGCTGACAACGCTGTATAGCTTCTGCGCCCAAGCCGGGTGCGCCGACGGGCAATACCCTTACGCGGGACTCTTCCAAGCGACCGACGGGAATCTGTACGGGACCACCTACCAGGGCGGGGCCGCCGGCAAGGGCACAGTCTTCAGTCTGTCCGTGGGGCGGGCGCCGTTTGTCAAGATGCTGCCAGCATCGGCAGCGGCGGGAACTGCGGTCAAGATCCTGGGCACGAACCTGACTGGCGCGACCAGAGTCAGCTTCAACGGCACGCCCGCGGTGTTCAAGGTGGTTTCAGATTCCTTGATTGCCACCACCGTGCCCAAGGGAACGGCCAGCCCAACGGTGCATGTGGTGACGCCCGGCCGGACGCTCGTGAGCGTGCGGTAGTAGTATTACACCTGCTCAGAATTCGTGGGGCAGGCCCTCGGCCTGCGGCGGCTATGGAGGGCGGGCAATCTTGCCCGCAGCCGCCTTTCAGGCGGCCTGCAGCACCGCCAGCGATTCCTGCCGCGCATGCAAATTGACCCACTACCCGGTATTCAATAACTTACAGCCGGCCAAACTGCCGCACCTTGTTCCAATTGTTCCAGTTGAGGCCGTCCGCCCTCGTTGCTCGGAGCATGATTCCTCACATGGGCAGAGTTCCTTAAGCGCCATTTGGCCTAGCCTTCCTACCAGTCGCAATAACGGGATCAATGCCTCCCGCCCGCAAGCTCGCAGAATGTTGCAGATCCCGATGAAATAGGTTATACGTGCTTTGTGCCCTTCACGCTAATCGAGTTGAAGCAAATCATCAACTCAGGCGACTTCGACAAATTCGTCGGTGAAGTCGAAGGTCAATTGTTTGATGCAAAGGGACAGCCGTACCGGTTTGAGGACGGCGCCGATGTGAAGCGAGAGTTCGCGAAGGACGTAGCTGCATTCGCGAATACCCGTGGGGGCAGTATCCTCGTTGGCATGCACACGACAACGGGTCCGCTCCACATCGGAGAAGAAGTCGATGAGATCCGGCCCATACCAGGAACTCTCTTCGATCCTGACCAGTACCGCAAAATTCTCGCCGAGTGGATCTATCCGCAACCGGCAGGTGTCGAGATCATGTGGACACCATTCGGGCCAGATGCTACCAAGGGAGTTGGCGCAATATTCATACCGCTTCAGGAGGATCGGGCGAAACCGTTTCTAATAAAGCGCGTGATTGGTGAAAACAAGAAGAGTAGCGAGTTGCTGATCGGCTACGTGGAGCGTCGAATTGATGGAACCGAAGTTCGGACTATTGCGGAACTTCATCACGCGCTAAAAACCGGCTTTAATCTTGAACGGGAACTCCTGGGGCGAATTGCGAATCTGGAATCGCTGATTGAACAGCACTTCTCTGCAAAAGCAGTAGCGGAATCACTAGAACAGCGGGAGCAGACGCTGACAAAGCGCATTGCCCGCCTAATTGACGAGGCGAAGGGTTGATCGGAATGAAGAACCGACGAAGCGTCATTCTTAGCGCGATGCCGACTGAACACGGTGAACTGAGGACGATTTTCTCCGATAAGCCGGACAGCATTAGACGTCAACTGGAGGACCCCCCAAGGCTCCGACCAAATGGATGGGACCTGCGCACAGGATCTCAGGCGAAATTTATACGCGGTGAACTGATCCGAGTGGAAGGATACAGGTTCACTATTGATCTCTACCGCGATGGCACTCTCATTTTCGTCGGGGGAATCAACCGAGAGTTCCTAGCATGGTCCGACAAAACCGACGCACGATTGCATCCACTGGCATTCGCCGAAGTAGTAACCAATTTTGCTCGGTTCTATCAACTCGTTTTGAACGACCTTCGGACCGCTCCAGCCCGCTTAGAATTCCAAATGGATCTCAGGAACATGTGGCTCGGTAACGAGAAAACGCGCTTGCCCGCCGGCCCAGTGACTAATCCATGGTGGGAGGTGATGGCCGGACCACCGATGGAGGCGCCTGCGGACACCTGGAGCTACAAGTATCTCGTTCCATCAGAATCTTACAACCCTGACCGCGTAGCCTTTCAATTGATACACGAGTTGTACATATGGTTTGGTCATTCCGAAGAGTCCATCCCGTACAAGAAAGAAACGGAAGCCGGCATCGTCAGTGATGCCGACGCCATCGCCACCGTTCACTGAGCGCCGAAATGTGGATCACTACGGTTCGCGCCGTTGTCGCCGGATTACGCCCCACAAGTCGGCTAGCATCCGGGCATCCATGGATCAGGCGCGAGCGGCAATCCCTCCCGTGACACGCCGGTCGCCTCCCAACCCAACTGCGCCCGACGGGCTTCTCCGCAGATCGCCAACATGGTTCCGGACCTCAGACGGAGCGCTTGATGTTCCTGCCGGAATTGGCTGGTCGCCCTTAAAGCTATAATTGAAACATGTCCCCCGATCGCAACCGCCTTCAATCGCTCGTGGATGCCCTTCCGGACAGCGAGGTTCAGGTGGCCATTTCTTTTCTAGCGGAACTGGGTGAGCAGGAAATCCTCGATGCCGAGACTGCGGCCAAGCTGGATCTTGCCCGCGCGGAACCGGGCGACGATGTCCCCTTGGACGAAGTCCGGCGCCGGCTCGGGCTGTGATCCGCCGCGTCGTTTTTCTCGCCTGCAGCGGTGCGCGATTTAGCGCGCCTCGATCGCGTCGTCCAGGCATGGATCGATGCGGCCCTGGTACGTTTCGCCGCGACGGCCACGGCGATGTGAAGTCCCTCAAAGACCGTCCCGGTGAACTGCGCCCGCGCGTCGGCAAGTGGCGTGTCTTTTTCTGCCTCGAGCCACCTGATTTCATCCGCGTCCTCGGCATTGACAACCGGGGTGAAGCTTACTGACCAGCCACAACGGGTTTGACTCACCGGATAGTCCGCGAAAAGTCAGGCGAAAAAGGGGCACGCCTCTCAACCGCCTTGAATCATAATCCCGACGGTAACCCGCCGAATCATGACACTGCCCGCGAAACACGCAAACCAACAATTGGACTGGAGTCAACCCTGCCGCCGCAACCCCACATAACGCATTGACCAATCGCCCGCCGCCCCGCGTACCGGTCCCTTACCCCCCACTCAATCTGAATCCAAACCGCCTATGCGCAAAACACAGCCTCATATCGCCCGCCCGGCAAACCGGTCGCACATCTGCGAAAAATCCCCCGCGCCCTATTTTCCCTGCCTTTTCAATCACATGCAAGCCTCACCCCGCCCCAGCCAACCCAGTTCCCATCCTCCCCGATGCTAACCTGAACTCAGAAGAACCTACGCGGCCTCGTCGCGTCGCCCCCGCGTCGCCGTGTCACCGCGTCGCCCCCTCCGCCGCCCAATTGGTTTCGACTGTCCGAAAAGGTAACTCCATGGCAACAAAGAAACAAATCGCGGCAAATCGCCGCAACGCACAGAAGTGTACGGGTCCAACAAGCCCGCAAGGCAAGGCCACGGCCTCCATGAACAACCTGCGCCACGGCCTGCGCGCCCGCACCATCATCCTGCCCGGCGAAAAACAAGAGGATTTTGACGAAATCCACGCCGGCCTCCAGGACCAATACCAGCCTCAGAACCCGGCCGAGCAGCACCTCGTCGACCAGGCGGCCATCGCGCAATGGAAGCTGGCCCGCGCGGAAGCTTACGAAGCCCGTTCCTTCGCTAAGGACTCCTCTATCGAAGCCTGCCAAAAGGTGTTCAGCCAGATGACCCTGGTCACAGGCCGCCTGGAGCGCGCCTTCTTCAAGGCCTATAAGGAGTTGGAGCGCATCAAAGCCGCCCGCCAGAAACAACAACCGCAGCCACCGGACCAATCCAAGGAAGAGCGGGAATCGGACAAGCACCCTGCCATCAACCTTTACTGGATTAACCCCGAGACCGGCGAGAGGACCCTCGCCGCCCAGACGCCAAAAGCCATAGAGATCACCGAAAGGCTACAGCGCAACGACCCACCCAGCTAACGGCAGCCGGATCGCAACGGCGCCACGCGCCGGCCTCACCGCGTCCGGATATAATCAGACTTCACAATCTTTTTGGAGGAACACCATGCCCGCAGACGCTCTGGAACAGAAGGTCTGGAAGGCCCTCGATGGCTTCCGCATCGAATTGCCTTCCTGGGGTTTTGCCAATACCGGAACCCGTTTTGGCAAGTTCCAACAAGCCGCCGCCGCCACCACCACCGCCGAAAAGCTGAGCGACGCCGGCCAGGTGCATCGCTTCACGGGATGCTGCCCGACCGTGGCCGTACACGTCCTTTGGGACTTTCCGGACGGCAAGTTCAGCGTGCCCGAAGTCATGCTCATGGCCGAGCGCCATGGCGTCAAGATCGGCGCCATCAACCCCAATGTCTTCCAGGACCAGATCTACAAACATGGTTCGCTGGGCAACCCCGACCCGGCCGTCCGCCGCGCCGCCCTGCAGCACATTCTGGACTGCATCGAAATCGCCAGCGCCACCGGCAGCCGCGACATTTCGCTGTGGTTCGCGGATGGCTCCAGCTATCCGGGCACGGCCAATATCCGCCATCGCCGCCGCTGGTTCGAAGAAGGCTTGGTCGAAGCGCACCGCAATCTGGAGCCGAACCAGCGCCTGCTGGTCGAGTACAAGCCCTTCGAGCCGGCCTTCTATCACACCGACATCGCGGACTGGGGCATGTCGCTGCTGATGGCGCGCAACGCCGGCCCGCAGGCCAAGGTGCTGGTGGATACCGGGCATCATTACCAGGCGCAGAACATCGAGCAGATTGTGGCGTGGCTGCTTTCGGAAAACATGCTGGGCGGCTTCCATTTCAACGACCGCCGCTACGCCGACGACGATCTCACGCTGGGATCCATCGATCCCTACCAGGTCTTCCGCATCTTCCACGAAATCGCGTTGTTCGAATGGGAGACCGGCCGGCGCGCTGAGATCGCCTACATGGTCGATCAGAGCCACAACCTGAAAGACAAGATCGAAGAGACCATCCAGACCGCGGTCACCGCGCAGGAACTTTACGCCAAGGCCGCGCTGGTGGATCACGCCGCGCTGGCGCGCCATCAGGGCAAGTCCGCGCTGGTGGATGCCGAAGAATGCTTGAAGGATGCTTTCGCCACGGACGTGCGCCCGGCCATCCGCGAATGGCGCAAAGCCAACGGCATCCCCGCCGAACCGCTGAAAGCCTTCCGCGAAAGCGGCTACCAGGAGCGCGCCGCAAGGGAACGGGGCGCGAAGAACGCCGCTGCGGTGACCAGCTATGCATAAACCGAGTGGGGCAGGCTCTCAGCCTGCGGCGGCCTCTCAGGCCGCCCGCATCTCAGCGCTTCTGTTTCTGATTCCCCTTGTCCTGATCGCAGCCAACCCAAAGTTGCAGACGCATGCCTGGAGCGCCCACTGGATCTCGGTTCCCGACACGTCGCCCTATGATTACGGCGTCTATCACTTCCGCCGCACATTCGATCTGCCCGCCCAGCCATCGTCTTTCCTCATTCACGTGACCGCCGACAATCGCTACAAGCTATACGTCAATGGCGAATTCGTCAGCCTGGGTCCGGCGCGCGGCGACCTGCACAACTGGCGCTATGAATCGGTGGATATCGCCCGTCATCTGAAGACCGGCAAGAACGTGCTGGCCGCGGTTGTCTGGAATTTCGGCGAGCTTGCGCCCGAGGCCCAGACCACCAATCGGACCGGCCTTCTGGTCGAGGGCGACGGCGAGGCCGAGCACATCGTGGATACCGGCAAGCTCTGGAAAGGCGTGCGCGACGCGGCCTACTCGCCCGTGCCACGCGAGCGTGAAATGTTGCGGTTCTACTACGTAACCGGCCCCGGCGACCAACTGGATGCGAGGCTCTATCCATGGGGCTGGGAACAGCCCGCTTTCGACGACTCCGCCTGGCCGGCCGCCGCGGTTGCCAGCCCCGGCGCACCGCGCGATGCGCAGGATGGTCCCAACCGATGGATGCTGGTGCCGCGCTCCATCCCGCCGATGGAATTGACGCCGCAACCCATCACGAAGCTGCGGTCAGGCGGGCCCGCCCATGAAATCCCGCCGCACACCAAGGCCACCCTGCTGTTCGATCAGACCTATCTGACCACCGGTTATCCGCAACTGACCGTGAGCGGCGGCAAGGACGCCAGGATCGAAGTGGGTTATGCGGAGTCGCTGTGGCTCCCCGGCTTCCGCGATAAGGGCAGCCGCAACGAAATCGAAGGCAAGCAATTCATCGGCGGGCACGATACCTTCATCGCCGATGGCGGCCCGCGGCGACGCTTTGAAACGCTCTGGTGGCGCACCTGGCGCTATCTGCGGGTCTCGATAGAAACGCAGGAGCAGGCGCTCACCATCGACGATCTCCACGGCCTCTACACCGGCTACCCTTTCGAGCGCAAAGCACGCTTCGACGCGGGTTCCGCCGAGATTCAGAAGATCCTCGACACCGGCTGGCGCACCGCCCGCCTGTGCGCTCACGAAACCTACATGGATTGCCCCTACTACGAGCAATTGCAGTATGCCGGCGACACGCGCGTGCAGGCGCTGGTCTCGCTGTATATGACCGGCGACGGCCGCCTCATGCGCAACGCCATCGAGCTGCTGGATTCCTCGCGCAGCGCGGAAGGCGCAACTTACAGCCGCGCGCCTTCCCGCCTGCAGCAATACATCCCGCCGTTTTCGCTCTGGTGGGTCGGCATGTTGCACGATTACTGGATGTACCAGGATGACCCCGCGTTTGTCGCACGCATGCTTCCAGGTGTGCGCGCCGTGCTTTGGTTCTTCGCCGCACGCCAGCAGGCCAACGGCTCGCTGGGCCACATTCCCTGGTGGAACTTTGTGGATTGGACCAAGGAGTGGGAAGGTGGTGTCCCGCCCGCGCTCAACGGCGGCAATTCGGCGCCGATCGATCTGCAGTTGACGCTGGCATATCAATGGGCCGCGGAGATGGAAGCCGCCTTGGGCAACCAAGCGCTGGCTACAGAGGATCGCCAGGCCGCCGCGCGTCTCAGCGAATCCGCGCGCCAGCTCTATTGGGATGGCAGCCGCCACCTGTTCGCCGACACTCCAGAAAAACATGAATTTTCACAACAAGCCAATGCGCTGGCGGTGCTGGCCGGGGTGAGCCAGGGTGCCGAAGCCCGCGACCTGATCGAGCGCGCCGCCAGCGACCAGAGCCTGGTACAGTGCTCCATTTACTTCCGCCACTACTTGCACTCCGCCATGAACAAAGTGGGCGTGGGCGATCGCTACCTCGACATGCTGGGCACTTGGCGCACCATGCTCGACCGCGGCCTGACCACTTGGGCGGAGACAGCCGACCCCACGCGCTCGGATTGCCACGCCTGGGGAGCCAGCCCCAATTACGAACTCTTCCGCACCGTGCTGGGCATCGATTCCGCGGCGCCCGGCTTTGCGCGCGTCGTGATCCGGCCATTCTTAGGCAAGCTGACCCACGTCTCCGGTGCGATCCCGCATCCCAAGGGCGAAATTGCCGTGACTCTGGCGCTCGATAACGGTAAACTGGAAGCCGGCGTAACGCTGCCCGCCGGCGTGACAGGCCGGTTTGAATGGCACGGCCAGACTCGGGATCTCCATCCCGGAGAGAATCGGTTGACGCTATGAACCTGATCGTAGGAGCCACAGGCCTGGTGGGCGGCGAGATCTGCCGCCGGCTGGCCGCCGATCGCAAACCGGTCCGCGCCCTGGTGCGGCCGGCCGGGGATGCGTCCCGCATCGACGAACTGCGCGCCGCCGGCGCCGAACTGGCTACGGGCGACCTGAAAGACCCGGCGTCGATCCAGGCCGCTTGCGCGGGAGCGACGGCAGTCCTGTCGACGGCGTCCTCCGTGCTCTCGCGCCAACCTGGCGACACCATCGACGGCGTGGACCGCATCGGCCAGTTGCAACTGATCGAGGCGGCGGCCTCCGCAGGCGTAAAACATTTCGTGTATATTTCGTTTTCGCCGATGGCGGAGGATTTCGCCCTCCAGCGCGCCAAGCGCGAAGTGGAACAGGCGCTGATCGCGAGCGGCATGGCGTACACCATTCTGCGTCCCACGTTCTTCATGGAGATTTGGCTCAGCCCGGCGCTGGGCTTCGACGTGGCCGCGCGGCGCGCCCGCATCTACGGAACGGGCGAGAATCCCATCAGTTGGATCTCGTTCCCCAACGTCGCCGAGTTTGCCGTGCGGTCGCTCGACACCCCGGCCGCGCACAACGCCACCTTCACGCTGGGCGGCCCGGAGGCGATTTCTCCAGTCCAAGTCGTGCGCATCTTCGAAGAACTAGGCGGCGCGCCATTCACCGTCGAATACGTGCTGGAGTCAGTTTTGCGCGCCGGCAAGGCGTCCGCGCGCAGGGCGCTGGATGAAGCCTTCGCGGCCCTCTCGCTGGCCTACGCGCACGGCGATGCGATCGACATGGGCGCCACTTTGGAAGCCATGCCGGTGCGGTTGGTCGGCGTGCGCGAGTATGCCAAGTGGTTGTTGAACGAGGGTGGCACAGGCTTCAGCCTGTGAGGGCCTTTTTCAGCTTCCTGCTAGAAGCGCGGTAGACTGCGCAGCAACGCGCCAGCGTCGCCCTTTGCGAGCCGCACTGAGTGTATCGGATTCCAGTTGGCGTCCAGCGCGCCGATGTAGGTGGCGTCGGCGCCATCCGCGGCCATCAGAATAATGATGCACCCGCGGTCGGGATACCATAGCGCGCGGTAGCGCGTGCCGCCGGCGGGACCCAGCCAATGATCGCGGCCGGGCGCGCCCAGTTTGTGCACCACGGCATGGTAATCGTCCTGGGCGGTTAGAGACAGAACGATCCTGTCCTTGGCCATGTAAGCGATGCGAGGGCGCACCACGCTGTCGCGGTAGAAGTTCACCACCACGAACGCCGCAACAATGCCCAGCACCAATGCGCCGCCGACCATGCGGAGTACGTGCGACTCGGCGCTGGACTCCAGGCGAATACCTACCACTGGCGCAGGCCCTGCCCGTTGCACCGGCGATGGGGGCCCCGCAGGCGCGCCCACCGCGATGGGCATCTCGATCACCCGGCGGCGGTGCGGCCACACCGCGCCCTCCTTGTATTCGAGTTCCTTCAGCAGGCCCACGATCACGACCGGGTCTTCGATGCGCGAGATCTCGCCCAAAAACCGGCGCGGAATCCAGATCTCCTGGCCGGTGCGCGCGTTGACCACCAGCGCATCGGTCCAGGTGGCTTTGCGATACTGCCACTGGTTGTGCTCGATATTCAGAATGGGCGGGTAGAAGGAGAACGGCTGGTTCCGTAGCGCTTCGAGAGGAGGCGGAATTACGGGTGACGACATGAGCCGAATACTATCGTAGCATCGGCGTTTTGGTGTATTCTATAGAAGGGACCGCGGACCGGCTTTCCGATCCGCGGGTTTAGCCGTTATTTCGGCTACTTCCGCTTAATGCGGATGGTAACCGTAATCGCCACAGCTAGGGCGAATCGTAACGGTCAGCGTGATAATAATCATGCGCTGCCTTCCTTTCCGCCCAAACGCAGATTGGCCGGCCCGGTGCTAGCCGTGCCGGCCGGCATTTGGGACGCCAAAAAACGCCCCGGCCTCCACATTCAGCGGAAATTCCAGGCGAAAGTCTCTGCTACGCACGGCGCGGCCTTGGAGCTGATGTCCCTTGTGGGGCGGGCAATTTTGCCCGCAGCCGCCTTTTAGGCGGCTCGCCCGGAGCTACCCGGGCCGGCCGGCGTTTGGGACGCCGTTTCAGTCACTCAATTCCGAAATCCCTTAACCGGCTGAAAACAATCGCCAGGTCCGTTCTATCCCTCCGGCCGCAAGAAAACCACGTGCTACCATGATGTCGGGTGAAGACCCATCGACACCGCGTAAGACTCTCTTCCCCGCGTTATTTGAAAACCGAATATTAAGATTAAGTCTCCCGCAGCGGCTCCTTTCACCGGATACGTGCTATTACTCTGGGTTGCGCCGAACCGCGGCGCAGCCCAGCGTCACACCAGGCCGAGCAGCGCGTTGATCACGATGGCCGCCATGCCCACCGGGATCATGACTTTCCATCCGACGTTCATGAGTTGGTCGTAGCGGAAGCGCGGGAAGGTGCCGCGGAACCAGATCATCAGATAGACGATCGCCGACACCTTGAAGACGAACCAGAAGATACCGCTGGCTGCGGCGTTGAAAGCCGGTATCATGTAGACGGCGCCGATCAGCACCAGCAGCAGCGCCACGGCGACCAGCACTTTCTGCTGCAGAGGATCCTTCATCTTCCGCACCAGAGTCAGGCTGCTCAGGCCGGAGCCGGCGAACACCAGTAGCGGCACGATATAATTGAGCGCCGCCAGCCAGGAAACGCTGGGAAAGGGGCGCAGCCATCCACCCCAGAACAACGTCACGGCCACCGAAGAGATCACCAGGATGTTAGTGTACTCGGCCAGAAAATAGAGCGACCAGCGGAAGCCGCTGTACTCCGTGTGGAAACCACCCACTAACTCGGACTCCGCTTCGGGTAAGTCGAACGGCGCGCGGTTAGTCTCCGCTGTCCCGGCGATTATATACACGACAAACGGAACGATCATGAAGCCGTAATTGGAGAAGATGAACCAGATGCCGCGGGCCTGCTGCGCCTGAATGATTCCCTGCATGCTCAACGTGCCGGCCACCATCACGCCGGAGAGCAGCGCGAACGACAGCGCCACTTCGTAACTGACAAGCTGCGCGGCGCTGCGCAGCGCGCCGAGCAGCGGATAGTGACTGTTGGAAGCCCAGCCGCCCAAGATGATCCCCAGAATGCCGACGGCGGACATAGCCGATATCACCAGCAGGCCCACATTCACGTCCGCCAGATACAGGTACTTACTAAATGGAATCACTGCAAACGCGGTCAGCCCGGTGAAAGTCGATATCACAGGCGCCAGCCAGAATATGGCTTTATCGGCTTCCGTCGGAATGATATCTTCCTTGATCAGCAGTTTCAAGGCGTCGGCGATGGGCTGCAAAAGCCCATGCGGGCCAGTCCGCATGGGGCCCAGCCGCACCTGAAAATCCGCCAGCACTTTGCGCTCGACGAGCGTGAGGTACGCGACCACCAGCAAGACCACGCCAATAGTCACCAGCGTAGCTAGAATCGGCCCGATTATCGGATGGTGGATGATTGCGTCCATATGTTCCTAATGCAGCAATGAAGTGCCCGCCAGCCGCAGGAAAGGCTCCGGATAGAGGCCGATGCCCAGTGTAAGAATGCCTGTGATGGCCAGCGCCACGCGCAATCCGAAGCTGGTGGAAAGCGGCGCCTGCTCGGTGAGATCCCGTGTGAACATGCTGCGCACGATGCGGAAGTAATAGTAAATCGCCACGGCGACATAGAGTGTGCCAATCACCGCCAGCGTGTAATGGTGAGTCTCGATCAGCGATAGAAAGATGTAATACTTGCCAAGGAAGCCGGCCGTCGGCGGGATTCCGGCCAGCGACAGCAGGAAGAGCAACATGAGCAGCGCATAGCCCGGACTCTTCTGCATCAGACCCGCGATATCGTCCATATCTTCGCCGATAATTCCTTTGCGGCGCAACGCCACTAGCACCAGGAACGCGCCCAGGTTCATGAACGTGTAGACCATCACATAGACCGCGATACCCTTGATGCCCGTGGCATTCCCCGCAATCAGACCGAGCAGCATGTAACCGGCGTGTGAGATGGAACTGTAAGCCAGCAGCCGCTTGATGTTGCTCTGATTAATAGCGGCCAGGTTGCCAACCGTCATGGTGGCGACGGCGATAAAACTCAGGATGGGCTCCCAGGCATCTCTCGCGGAGGCCAGCGGACCGAGGAACATGCGCAACAGGAACGCGATGGATGCGGCTTTGGAGGCCACCGAAAGATAGGCCGTGACGGTAGTCGGCGCGCCTTCGTAAGCGTCCGGGGCCCACATGTGAAACGGGACGGCCGAGATCTTGAACAGCAGGCCGACCGAGGTGGTGGCCAGGGCTAGTAAGACGAGCGGATCGAACGGCCCGCGCGCTTCCATAGCGGCGGCGATGTCCGCCAGCTTGGTCGATCCGGAGATGCCGTACATCACCGAGAAGCCGTAAGCCAGGAAGCCGCTCGAAAATGCGCCCAGCAGCAGATACTTCATGGCTGCTTCGTTGGAGCGCTTGCTGGTGCGCAAGAAGCCCACCATCACATAGAACGAGAGCGCCATCAATTCCAGGCCGATGAAGAGAGTGACTAAGTCCGTGCCTGAGGCCAGGAAGAACATGCCGCATTGGGCGAACATCATCAGCGAGTAATACTCGGCGTGGTGTTCACCCTCGATTTCGAGATACTTGTACGAGACAATCGCGACAAGCACTGTCGCGGCGATGAAAATCCAATTGAAGAAGATGGAGAAGCCATCCATGATGAGCGAGCCGTGGAAAGCTTCGCGCACGCCGTTGGCCAGGTCCGCCTGCTGGTTCCACAGGCCGTACCCGGCGAACCCTTCGCCAAGAATCAGGAAGAACAGCAGGTACTTGCGCTGCCGCGGATCGGGAAACACCACGAAATCAAACAGCAGGATGGCGCATCCGAACAAGGCCAGCATGACCGCCGGGACGAGGACAAAGTGGTCGGCGCTGGTGTAGAACTGGTTCATTGGCCATTCACCCCCGGGACCGGCCGCGTGGCGGCCTGCGCGCCGCCCTGATAGTATCCCGGCCTTACACGTTCCACTATCTGCTGCACGGGCTTCTCCAGGATGTCGAAGTACGGCTTAGGATAAACGCCGATCCAGATAGACCATGCGATCAGCGGCAGAAACACGACGATCTCGCGCAGGGAGAGATCGGGCAGATGCAGGTTCTTTGCGTTGGTGATCTGGCCCAGCATGGTGCGCTGGTAAAGCCACAGCAGGTACGCCGCGCCAAAGATTACGCCGGTGACCGCGAAGGCCGCCCACGCGCGATTGGCCTCAAACGCGCCTTGCAGAATGGTAAATTCGCCCACGAATCCGTTCAGCAGCGGCAACCCGGCGGAACTGAACATGGCAATGGCAAAGATCACCGCATACTTTGGCATCACATGCGCCAGGCCGCCATACTCGGAGATGTCGCGCGTATGCCGCCGCTCGTAGATCACCCCGATGATCAAGAAGAGCATGCCGGTGGAGATGCCGTGATTGAGCTGTTGCAGCACGCTGCCCGCCAGGCCGTTGGGGTTCATGGCAAAGATACCCAACGTGCAAAAACCCAGGTGACTCACCGAAGAGTAAGCCACCAGCTTCTTCCAATCCTTCTGCATCAGGCTGACCAGCGCGCCATAGATAATGCCGATAATCGAAAGCACCGCCAGGATCTGCACGATAGTCTGGTCCACCGAAGCCTTCGGCAGCAGCGGCAGCGAGAAGCGGATGAAGCCGTAAGTTCCCATCTTCAGCAGCACGCTGGCCAGGATGACTGAGCCCGCGGTGGGCGCCTCCACGTGCGCGTCGGGCAGCCAGGTGTGGAACGGGAACATCGGCACTTTGATGGCGAAGCCCAGGAAGAATGCCCAGAACACCCACTGCTGCAACCCGAGCGGCAGGCTCAGCTTCATCAACTCGGAGATTTCAAAAGTGTACCTGCCGAACTGGCTGGCGTACTGGAAATAGAGCGTCAGGATGCCCAGCAGCATCAGCACCGAGCCGGCCAGCGTGTAGAGGAAAAACTTGATGGCCGCGTACAGCTTGCGCGGGCCGCCCCACACGCCGATGATGAAGTACATGGGCACCAGCACCAGTTCCCAGAACACGTAGAACAGGAAGAAATCGAGCGACATGAATACGCCCAGCATGCCCACTTGCAGCAGCAGAAACATGCAGTAGTATTCCTTGAGCCGGTCCTGCACGGCGTTCCACGAAGAGAGGATAGCGATGAAGCCTATGACCGTAGTCAGCATGATCAGCAGCAGGCTGATGCCGTCGATGCCGATCAGATACTGCGCGCCCAAGCTGGGTATCCAGTTGGCGCGCTCCACGAACTGAAAGCCGGCGACGCCTTTGTCGAAGCGCGACACCAGCGGCAGCGAAATCAGGAAACCGGCGAAGCTGGCCAGGTTCGCCCAGACCTTGATCAGTTCTTTCTGGCGCGACGGAATGAACAGCAGGACCAGCAGTCCCGCCAGCGGCGTGAACAGCACCAGACTGAGTAAGTGGTCGTTCATTATTTACCCGCCAGATAGTATCCGAAGAAGACCAGCACGCCTACCACGACGAACAAGGCGTAAGCCTGCACGCGTCCGGTTTGCAGGATGCACACCGGATAGGAGAGCAGTTTCACGGTGAAGGATCCCAGGCGCACCGCCCCATCCACGATCCAGGTGTCCCACCACATCGAAACACGCGAGGAAAAGCGCGTCAGCCATCCAGCGCCGTTCACTGCGCCATCCACCACGTTGCGGTCGAATGCGCCCAACGCCTCGCCGCCGCCTTTGCCCAGACCGTTGACAAACAGAAAATCGTAGATCTCATCCACATACCACTTGTGGTAAAGCATGTTATACAGGGGCCGGAAAGTGCGCGCGAGCGAGTCCGGAATGTCCAGCTTCACTTGATAGAAATAGTAAGCCACGTAGATGCCGATGCCGGCCACGGCCACCGAAACGAGCATCAGGATGAACTCCGTGCCGGAATCGTGCGCCACTTCTCGCGCCGCCTCCGCCGCAGGGGCCAGCAGCGGATTCAGCCAGCGCTCGAAAGTGTAGAAGATCTCTGAGAGATTGAAGGCTTTCGGCACCGACAGCCAACCTACCAGCACACTGCCGGCGGCCAGCACCGACAGCGGCAGGGTCATGCTGGCAGGCGATTCGTGAATATGCGCGGCGGCCTCCGCCGACACGCGCGACTTCCCGTAGAAAGTCATGGCTATCAACCGCCACATATAGAACGCCGTCAATCCGGCGGTCGCCAGGCCGACGGCCCACAGTGCGTGCGATCCCAGCGGCGAGCTATACGTCTGCCACAGGATCTCGTCTTTGGAAAAGAAGCCCGCGAGGCCCGGAACTCCGGCGATAGCCAGAGTGCCGATCAACATCGTCCAATAAGTGATCGGAATCTTGTCTCTCAGTCCGCCCATATGGCGCATATCCTGCTCGCCGCCCATGGCGTGAATCACCGAGCCGGAACACAAGAAGAGCAGGGCCTTGAAAAACGCGTGCGTGAACAGGTGGAAGATGGCCACCCAATACGCGCCCACACCCAGCGCCAGAAACATATAGCCGAGCTGGCTCACGGTCGAATACGCCAGCACGCGCTTGATATCGTTCTGCACCAGCGCGATCGAGGCCGCGAAAATCGCCGTGAACGCGCCGATCACGGCCACAATTCCCAGAGTCTGCGGCGTCAACTGGAACAGCGCCGAGGAGCGCGCCACCATGTACACGCCGGCGGTCACCATGGTCGCCGCGTGGATCAGGGCGGACACCGGCGTGGGACCTTCCATAGCATCGGGCAGCCAGACGTACAGCGGGAATTGCGCGGACTTGCCCGTGGCGCCGATGAAGAACAGCAGCGCAATGGCGCTGAGCACGCCGAAGCCCGCCGTCTCCGCGTGGAACTGCCCGCCGCGCAAGGCCGCGTTCACGTCCAGGAAGCGCACCGTCCCCAGCACGCTGAACATCAGCAGCATACCCAGGATGAATCCGGCGTCGCCCACCCGGTTTACGATAAACGCCTTCTTACCCGCGTCGGCTGCCGATTTCTTATGGAAGTAGAACCCGATCAACAGGTAGCTGCACAACCCCACGCCTTCCCATCCCACGAATAGCAGCGTGTAATTGTTCGCCAGCACCAGCATCAGCATGAAGAAGATGAACAGGTTCATGTAGCCGAAGAACCGGTAATAGCCGTTGTCGTGGGCCATGTAGCCGATGGAATACACGTGGATCAGGAAGCCGATGCCGGTGACCACCAGAATCATCACGGCGCTAAGCGGGTCGAGCAGAAAGCCCCAATCGGCGGTGAACGTGGCCAGGCGCCCGTCCGCCATGTGGAACGGCAGCCCCGCCAGCCAGGTGAATTGGATGACTTCATGCACTCTAACCGTCTGCTGCGCCAACTGCCAGACCGCGCCCGCGGAGAGCAGAAACGAGATCAGCACCATGCCTGGACAGAGCAGGCTGACCAGCACCTTCAGCGGCGAGCCGCGATGATGATGGCTTCCGTGCTCGTGGGAATGCGAGTGTCCATGATCGTGATGATGGTCGTGCTCGTCGTGGGTGTGCTCCACTCCGGGCGCCACCGCGACGTCGGACACGGGCTGCGGATCGAGCAGCCTCCCGGAGAGCAGCATGAGCAGCGCGCCGCACAGCGGGAATAGCGGGATGAGCCAAATCAGGTCGAGGAAATTCAAACAGTATCTCCCTGCCCTACCATTTCAGTAAGTCCACCTCGTCGGCCAGCACCGTCTCTTTGTTGCGGAACAGTGCGATCAGGATGCCCAGCCCCACGGCCGCTTCGGCCACCGCGTCGGCGATCACAAAAATAGCGAACACCTGCCCGTTCAGGTTATGCAGCGCCTGCGAGAATGCCACCAGGTTGATATTCACCGCATTCAGGATCAGCTCGATGGACATCAGAATCACGACGATGTTCCGCCTGGTCAGCACGCCCACCGTCCCGATCAGCAGGAGAGCGGCGCTCAAGGCGATATAGTGCGCGGTGGTAATCGGGTACACGTTCAAATCCTCTTCTTAGCCATCACCACCGACCCCACCACGGCCACCAGCAGCAGGATCGAAGCGATCTCGAACGGCAACAGATACTCCTGGAACAATACGTCGGCCAATTGCTCGGTATTTCCCAAGGCGGAGGCCGCGGGCAGGATGCCGGGCTGTGCGATCTGGAACGCGGCGCCGCCCTTCCCCAGAAACCAGAACACCTGCACGCCCACCAGCACCACGCAGACCAGCGCGACGATCCATTGCCCGTTGAACTGCTTTTCCTTGGCGGCCAGATCCAGATTCACCAGCATGATCACGAACAGGAACAGCACCATGATGCCGCCAATGTACAGCACGATCTGCACGGCGAACAGGAATTCCGCCTGCTGCAACAGGTACAAACCCGCCACGCCCATCAGCGAAACGATCAGGGACATGGCGCAGTGAACGGCGTTCTTGCGGGTAATCGTGAAAATGGCGCCGGCCAACACCATGGCGGCGAAGATGTAAAAGGAGATGGCCTGGGTGAGCTCTGGGGTCAGCATTTGTATTGGGTCGGCTTGGGACCTTCTTCGAGCATCTGGCGATCCCAGATGGCGCCTTCGCGGGTGTAGCTGGCCAGTTCGAAATCCTGCGTCAGCTCGAGCGCGTCTACCGGGCAAGCATCTTCGCACAGACCGCAGAACATGCAGCGAGATGTGTCGTAGGTGAAGGTGGTCAGCTCCTTGCGCTTGGTCTGCTCATTGCGCTGGCTGGTGACCACGATGAGGTTTTCCGGGCAGGCCAGCGCGCACAGGTTGCAGGAAATGCACAGCGTCTCGCCGTTGTCCGGGTTGATGTTGAGCCGCGGCGCGCCGCGATAGCGCTCGCCAACTTTAGGCCGCTCGGCCGGGTACTGTTCCGTATAGATACGCCTGGGGTCCTGGTTGCGAAAGGTCACCCGGAGACCCTGGAACAGGTCTACGAGAAAAATCTTCCGAAAAAGCTTTGAAATCATGATCGCCCCCTCGCGCTCATCGGTCCACCTCGCCGAGCACGATATCCAGAGTACCAATAATCGCGACCACGTCGGCCACCAGACCGCCGCGCACCATGCAGTCCAGCGCCTGCAAATTCACAAACGACGGCGGCCGCACACGCATGCGATACGGCTGCGTGGAATTATCGCTCACGATGAAATAGCCCAACTCGCCCTTAGGCGCTTCGATCGCCACATAAACCTCGCCCACCGGCGGCTTCACCACCTTGGGCACCTTGCCCATGATAGGTCCGCTAGGGATGCGGTCCACCGCTTGCCGGACGATGCGCGTGGCCTGCCGCATCTCCTCCATACGCACCGTGTACCGGTCGTATGTGTCGCCGTTCTCGCCGGTGGGAATGTCGAATTCGTACTGCTCGTAGCCGGAATATGGCTGCGCCTTGCGCAGATCCCACTGCACGCCGGCGGCTCGCAACACCGGCCCCGTCACGCCATATTCCTTGCATTCCTCGGCCGAGAGAACTCCCACGCCCTTCAGCCGCCCCATCCAAATGCGGTTATTGGTCAGCAGCTCCTCATACTCGTCGACCTTGGGGATGAACCAGTCGCAGAACTTCTTGACCTCCTCCTCGAAACCGTCGTAGGTTTCGTACTGCAGTCCGCCGATGCGGAACGCGTGCGTGGTCAGGCGGGCGCCGCAGTAGTTCTCGAAAATCTTCAGCACTTCCTCGCGCTCACGCAGGCAGTAGAACACCGGCGTGATGGCGCCGATATCGAGCGCATGCGTGCCCAGCCACAGCAGATGGCTGGCGATGCGATTCAGCTCGGTGAGGATCACGCGCACGGCCTGCGCGCGCGGCGGCGCTTCGATGTTCAATAGCTTTTCGACCGCCAGGCAGTAGCCCAGGCCGTTGGAGACCGAGGCCACGTAATCCATGCGATCCACGTAAGGCGCGAACTGCTGGTAGGTGCGGTTTTCGCCGATCTTCTCCACGCCGCGGTGCAGATAGCCGATCACGCACTCGGTGCCGTTGACCTTCTCGCCATCGAGCTTCAGGATCACGCGCAGCACGCCGTGCGTGGACGGGTGCTGTGGACCCATGTTGATGACTAACTCGGTCGCGTCTAGAAAGGTGACTTCCGGCATAGAGGGTTATTGCCCGCTTTCGATGCCCAGGTTCTCCCGCACCCAACCGTCGTCCTGCTGCAGTATCCCGTAATCCTTGCGCAGCGGGTAGCCCTGCCATTCCTCGGGTAGCAGGATGCGGCGCATGTCGGGGTGGCCTGCGAACTGGATGCCGAACATGTCGAACACTTCGCGCTCCAGCCAATTGGCCGTCAGATGCACGGTGACGGCGGTGGCCGGAGTGTAGCCGTCCGGGATCATGGTCTTCACGCGGATGCGCTCGTTGCGCGCGAAGCTATATAAAATGTAGACCAGGTCGAAGCGGTCGGCTCGCTTGGGGTAATCGACCGCCGTCACATCCACCAGGTAATCGAAATCCAGCTCCAGCTTGAGCGTGTCCAGGATGGCGATGACGGCATCCGGTTTGGCCACCAGGAAGCTCTGCCCCAGGTAGGTCGAGAATTCCGTGATGTCGCCGCCGAAATGCTCCTTCAGGAGTTCGGTGATATCGCTTTCCCACGGCGTGGTGACCATGACGGCAGGCGGTTTGGGAGGCGCGGCGTGGGCTGCCGCGGCAGGCTTCGGCACAGCGGGTTTAGGCGCCGGAGTAGCCGGCTTTTCCGTCGGACTGGCGGCCTCGCCCCCGGAGGGAGGAGGCGCCGGCGAGCCCTCGGGCTTTTGCTCGTCTGCCATTTGATTTCCTGCGAAGATCACTACACATATCACCTGCCCCTAGGGGGTGTCAATCGCGGGTGGGCGGTTTCGGAGGAGCGCGTGTCTTAACAGCGGCCCGCCAGGGATTAGAATGAATGAGGCAAAGCCATGAAGCTCCGCAGCTTGTTTCTTCTACTCATCGCGGGCCCACTCGCTTTCGCGCAGCAGGTAGCCGCGCAGGGCCAGTCCGCATCCGAAATGGAGACCAAGGAAGCGCCCGCGAAGTTCACGTCGCGGGTGAATTTGGTGCCCGTGACCGTAGTCGTGCGCGACCGTCAGGGCCATGCCGTGGGCAACCTGACAAAGGAAGACTTTCGTCTGCTGGACAACGGGAAGCCGCAGGTCATCTCGAGATTCTCCTTGGAGAAGCCAGGTACGCCGGTGGTGCTGCAAAAAGAGGCGGGCGATCTGGAGCCGCAGCCGGAGGCCAAACCGCCGGTAGCAGGTGCAGCCGCCGCGCCGCCCCCGGTGCTCGCGGACCACTTCGTGGCCTATCTGTTCGACGATATACACGTGAAGACCGAAGACATCATGCGCGCGCGCGACGCCGCCGCGCGGGTGATCGCAACGTCCATGCCGCCAGCGGAGCGGGCTGCGATCTACACCACGTCCGGCCATATCGTGCAGGAGTTCACCGACGACAAGGCGAAATTGCAGGAGACGCTGGCACGCCTGCAGCCGGCCCCGGTGGCCGGCGGCATAGGCCATGGCATGGACTGCCCGGACATCAGCTATTACATGGCGGACCGCATCGTGAACCTCAATGATGGGCAGGCACTCCAGGTTGCGCTGATCAATTATCAGGCGTGCAGCGGTAATCAATTCGCCACCACACAGGAGGTTCTGGGGTTCGCGGAGTCCGCGCTGAACGCAGGCGAGCACGAGACCCGCCTGGCAACCAGCGTCCTGGTCAAGGTAGTCCGGCGCGTCGCGGGGATGCCGGGACAGCGCAACATCGTGCTGGCCTCTCCCGGCTTCTTCGTGCCTTTCGCCGACCAAACGGATGTCACCGATGCGATTAACCGGGCGATCAAGGCGAACGTGATCATCAGCACTTTGGATGTGCGCGGACTTTGGACCCTGCCAGGATTTGACGCCTCCAGGCCGACGCCGGCGGGAGGTCCTCAGGTCCTGAACATGGTGAGTCAGTATCTTCAAGAAGAGGCGCAGGCCCAGGAGTTTGTCATGGAAGACCTGGCGCACTCCACCGGCGGCGACTGGTTCCACGCCAATAACGACCTCGGCGACGGATTCCGGCGTCTGGGCACCGCGCCGGAGTTCATCTATGTGCTGGCTTTTACGCCCGAGAATCTGAAGTCGGACGGCAAGTTTCACAAACTCCAAATCGCGTTGCGGGAGCCCAAAGGGCTGAGCGTGCAGACGCGCAAGGGCTACTACGCGCCGCAGCACGGCGCGGTCGCCGGAGACCAGGCCAAGCAGGAAATCGAAGATTCGGTCTTCTCCCGCGAAGTTATAAAAGATATTCCGCTAGCCGTGCGCACGCAGTTCTTCCGCTCCGGCGACGTCGATGCGAACCTCTCCGTGGTCGCGCAGTTGGATATCAGAAGCCTGCACTATCGGAAAGGGGAGGGGCGAAACAACGATACCCTGACCATCGTATCCGCTCTTTTCGACCTCAACGGAAACTATGTGGCGGGCGAACAGCGGGACCTGACTCTGCGGCTGAAAGACGAGACTCTGGAGAAGAGACTGGATTCCGGGATCAAAGTCAAGACCAGCTTCAACGTCAAAGTAGGAAGCTACGTCGTGCGGGTGGTGGTGAGAGACAGCGAAGGCGAGATGATGGCGTCCGACAACACAGCCGTGGAGATTCAGTAAGGGGCGGGTCTGGAGACCCGCCGGGCCCAGGGGGCGCCCCGTGGACGCCCGCCCCACACGCTAGAATGAAAGCGATCGATGTTTCAGATCTTCCGGTCCTTCCTGCCGCTGCACAATCCGATCGGCTTCGGCGCGAGCGATTTCATTGAGCTGGAAATCGCGGCGCTGCTCGTTCTGCTGATCGCGGCGCAAACGGGCCTGGGCGGTTGGGCGCGCAAACTGGCGGCGCGCACCGGATGGTGCATGTTGGCGCTGGCGATCCTGCCCATCGCGCTGCGGCTGGCGCTGCTGGCGCAAAGTCCGGTGCCCACGCCGAACGGCTCCGACGAATTTTCGCACCTGCTGGTGGCCGACACGCTACGGCACTTCCGCCTGGCAAATCCGCCGCATCCGCTGCCCCAGTTTTTCGAAACCACTTTCGTGTTGCAGGAACCGGCCTACAGTTCTATCTTTCCGATCGGGCAGGGACTGGCGCTGGCGCTCGGACGCCTGCTGTTCGGCCATCCTTGGGCCGGAGTGGCGCTTTCGGTGGCGGCGCTCTGTGCCCTGTGCTACTGGATGCTGCTGGCCTGGACCACGCCGGGGTGGGCGCTCACAGGCGGATTGCTCACCGTGATCCAGTTCGGGCCGCTGAGATATTGGATGAACACTTACTGGGGCGGCGCGGTTTCGGCTGTTGCGGGTTGCCTGGTGTTTGGATCGCTGCCCCGATTGCGGGCGAGCTATCGAACACGGGATGCGGTCTTGCTGGGCCTGGGGATTGGCATCCAGTTGCTCACGCGGCCGCTCGAATGCGTTCTGCTGGTGGCGGCCGTCGTGTTGTTCTTTCTGCCGGCGTTGCGGGGACCGATACAGTGGCGCAAACTCGCGCGAGTGACGGCGGCGTTAGCTCTTACGATCTTACCGGCCGCGGGATTGACCTTGCTCCACAACAAACAAGTCACTGGCAGTTGGACAACGCTCCCTTATATGCTCAGCCGGTATCAGTATGGCGTGCCCACCACCTTCACGGTACAGCCGAATCCGGCGCCGCATAGGGAGCTGACGGCCGGCCAGCAGCTCGACTATGAAGAGCAAGCCGCCACGCACGGCAAGGGCACGGACACTGCGCGCGGCTTCGTGGAGCGGTTGGCCTCCCGCGCGCGCTTCTACCGTTTCTTCTTCCTGCCGCCACTCTATCTGGCTCTGCCTTTCTTCTTGCCGTCGCTGCGGCGGTGGCGATTTGCGTGGGTCGCCCTGGCGCTCGCGATATTCGGTGCAGGCACGAACTTCTATCCTTACTTCTATCCGCATTACATCGCCGCGGCTACGTGCCTGTTCGTGCTGGTAAGTGTGATCGGGCTGGAAAGGATCAGCCGGGTTACGATCCGCGGATATCGAGCGGGCTGGGAATCCGCTCAACTCCTCGTGCTACTTTGCGCCGCCCAGTTCGTGTTCTGGTACGGCTTCCACGCATTCGCGAATACCAATGCCTCGGTCGCCATGCTGCAATACGACGCATGGGACGACGTGAATCATGGCGATCCGGAAGGGCGGATCGCGGTGCACGAACGCTTGGCGCAGGCCGGCGGCAAACAACTGGTGTTCGTGCGCTACTGGCCGCAACACCGCTTCCACGAGTGGATTCAAAACGCCGCCGATATCGACCGCGCACCTGTGGTCTGGGCGCTCGACCGCGACGCCGCGGAGAACGAAAAGCTGCGGCATTACTACCCGGATCGCATGCTTTGGTTATTGGAGCCGGACGCACGCCCGCCGAAGCTATCTCCCTACCAGCAAACGCCGCCGCCCGCGCCGCCTACCAAGACTCAGGAACCGCGGGAGAAACCCAGCCCGGTAATGAACGGCATCCAACTGCTGCCGGTACCATAGAAGCAGAAGCCGGCTGAAAGCCGGCTGCGGGCAGGATTGCCCGCCCTCCTTAGCCTCGCTTCATTTCGCGGCAGTCACGTGCATGTTGTGCGCGGCGGCCGCACCCAACATGGCGGCGACGGCAAGATTCGCGGATGCGAACAACGGCGTTTGATAAGGCGCCTTGCGCAGGATAAAGTGCTGTGCGACCACGCCACTGGTCAGCGCACCCAGCTTGATCGCCAGGGAACCGTAGCCGAAGCTCTGTCCCGTCCGCACTAGCGGGTTGGTTTCATGTTTTCCCCAGGAACTGGCGGCATCGGCCGCGTCGGCCCCTGCCAGCAGCGCCTGGCTTACGCGCCAGACGGTATGCCAGCGGGCCGGCCTGTCGGCGGCCGACGCCGATGGCAGAAGAAGAACCGTAAACAAAAGCAAGAATGCAGAGACGCGATGCACAATAACCTCCGATGAAGTATTCGGCGGTATTGGCAAAAAGCGTTAGGATAACGGGTATGCGCGGCGTGGCGCCCCCTTCGTGACTGACACCCTCGACTTTGTCGTGCGCCATGGTTACGCGCTGCTGTTCTTCTGGATCCTGGCCGAGCAAGGCGCGTTGCCGCTGCCCTCCGCGCCCCTGCTGTTGGCCTGCGGCGCGCTCGCCAAAGACGGACGCCTGGCCCTTCACTGGATCGTCCTCACGGGCATGGCGGCTTGCCTGCTCGCGGACAACGTGTGGTTCATGCTGGGACGGCGCCGGGGCGCGAAGGTGCTGCGATTCATCTGCCGGGTGGCGCTCGAGCCCGACTCGTGCGTGCGCCAGACGGAGACCGCGTTCCTGCGCTACGGCAGCCGGTCCTTGCTGGTGGCCAAGTTCGTGCCCGGCCTGAATGCCGTCTCCGCGCCGCTGGCGGCCATCTCCGGTGTGCGCTGGGGCCGGTTCCTCCTGTTCGATACTCTGGGCGCGCTGATCTGGATCGGCGCCTACACCGGTTTGGGCTATGTCTTCAGCGGCGAGCTCGACAGGGTGGGAGACTACGCGGCGCGGATGGGTTCCTGGGTGGGGGTGCTGGCAGTGGGACTGCTGGCGGCCTGGATCGGTTGGAAATTCGCGCAGCGCCGGCGCTTCCTGAAGAAACTCGCGGTGGCGCGCATCGCTCCGGAGGAGTTGAGACGGAAGCTGGAAGCCGGCGAAGATCTCGTGGTGGTGGACGTGCGGAGCGCTCTCGAAAGCGAAGCGGACTCCGTACCGGGAGCCTTGCGCATTCCGCTCGAAGACCTGGAGACGCGCCACGGCGAGATTCCCCGCGATCGCGATATCATCCTGTTCTGCAGTTGACCAAACGAAGCCTCCAGCGCCCGTGCGGCGCTGCTGTTGCAAAGGCGGGGGATCGTGCGCGTGCGCCCACTCCACGGCGGCGTGGACGCCTGGCGCGCACTGCACCCCCCCGCGTAGCGCGCGCAGACAAAGGCGATCGCAGGGTGTTAGAATGCCCATCTCGTGCAAAAATACTCTCTCCGCGCGGAGCTGGCCGCCGAGTTCCTGGGCACATTGATCCTGATCCTGCTGGGCAACGGCGTGGTCGCCATGGTGGTGCTGTTCGCCAAAGGCACGCCGGGCGAAGTGGTGCACGGCGGATTCACCAACATCACCATCGGATGGGGACTGGCGGTGACCATGGGCTGCTACGCCGCGGGGCGCATCTCCGGCGCGCATCTGAATCCGGCGGTGACCATCGCATTCGCCATCTTCCGCGATTTCTCCTGGCGCAAGGTGGCGCCCTATATCCTGGCGCAGGTGGCGGGCGCATTCCTGGCCGCCGCGCTGGTGTTTTGGAACTACCTGCCCGCGTTCCATGCGGCCGATCCCCACCTGGATCACACCGCCGGTATCTTTACCACGTTCCCGGCGTTTCCGGAAGTTCCCAGCGCCGGCCTGCTGGATCAGACCATCGGGACCGCCATCCTTTTGTTCATGGTGATGGCGCTGACCGACGCGCGCAATCAGCCGCCCGGCGCCAATCTGACGCCGGTGCTGGTGGGCGCCGTGGTGGTCGCCGTGGGCATGTCGTTCGGCGGAATGCACGGCTATGCCATCAATCCGGCGCGCGATTTCGGTCCGCGGCTCTTTACGGTGGTCGCGGGGTTCAAGAACAACGGCCTCACGGATGGGAGCATGGTCTTCTGGGTGCCGATCGCCGGGCCGATCTTGGGCGGTATCGTCGGCGCGGCGGCATACGATTGGGGCCTGCGCCGGTTCCTGCCGGAATAAAAATCCCGACGGTAGCCAGAGCCGGCTAAAAGCCGGCTGCGGCCAAGATTGGCCGCCCTCCAACAGCACACATCCCGCAAACGCGTCTGCGCTATAATGACAGTTGCGTCTTCCCGCGCCCGGGTATTCCTATGTTCCTTAGCATCAAAGAGATGGAATTGCGAAAGATTCGTTTCGACGAAACTTTCGCGCCCCGCGATCTGGATTTCGAGCATGATGAAATCTGGCTGGCGGGTCCGCTGCACGCGCAGGGAACGGCCGAATTGCTGGCCAATACCGAGGGCGAAGTCCGCATCCAGGGACGCTTCGACGTGCAGATGGAGGCGGAATGCGACCGCTGCCTGGGCCGCGCGCGATTTCCGCTGGATACCAGTTTCGATCTCTTCTACCGGCCGATGTCTTATATCGCGCGGGACGAAGAGGTGGAGATCGATGAAGGCGAAGCTGAATTGGGCTTCTATCAAGGCGGCGGGATGGAGCTGGAAGATATTTTACGCGAGCAAGTCCTGCTGGCGATGCCCATGCAGCGGGTCTGCCGTGAGGATTGCCAGGGGATCTGTCCAACGTGCGGCGGCAACCGCAATGAAACGCCGTGCGACTGCACCGAAGAGCACGCCGGTAACCGGTGGAGCGCTCTCGAAGGTTTGAAAGACCTGAAAACATTTTGAAAACCCCGCGGTTCCGGGGTAAACTCTTTGAGGTACTGAAATGCCGAATCCGAAACGACGCCACTCTGCGCGGCGGACCCAAACTCGCCGCGCGCATGATTCGTTGAAAACTCCCGGGATGTCCGAATGCCCCAACTGTCATGAGCCCAAGCTGCCGCACCGCGTGTGCCCGCACTGCGGACAATACAAGGGCCGCGAAGTAGTGGAAGTCGAGCAGGAGTAGCCACCTGCCCAACATGGTCACCATTGCCGTCGACGCAATGGGCGGAGACAACGCCCCGAAAGCGGAAGTCGAAGGGGCCGTCAGGGCGGCCAGGACTTTGGGGGTCAGGGTCATCCTGGTCGGGCGGCAGGAGGTTCTGCGGCGGGAGTTGGAGCAATTCGACGACTACCGCGGCCTGCCCATCGAGGTGGTCAACGCCACCCAGCAGGTCACCATGGAGGACAGCGCGGCGCGCGCCGTGCGGTCCAAGCGCGACAGTTCCGTGCGGGTCGCCTCCCGGTTGGTGCGCGATGGCATCGCGCAGGGATTCGTCTCGGCCGGCAACACCGGCGCGGTCATGGCCACCGCCAAGATGGTGCAGGGCGTCATACACGGCGTGGACCGTCCGGCGCTAGCGGGCATTTTTCCGACCCTCGCCGGCAAGCCCGTGGTAGTCATCGACGTGGGCGCCAATGTGGACTGCTCCCCGCGCATGCTGGCGCAGTTCGCGGTGATGGGCGAAGTTTATTCCCGCGTGGTGCTGCACCAGGAGCGTCCCCAGGTGGGCTTGCTCTCCATCGGCGAGGAAGAACATAAAGGCAACGACACCACACGCTGCGCCACGCCCTTGCTGAAGAACCTGCCTCTCGATTTTGTGGGCAACGTCGAGGGCAGCGATATTTATACCGGCAAGACCGATGTGATCGTGTGCGATGGGTTCATCGGCAACGTGGCGCTCAAAGTCAGCGAAGGGCTGGTGGACATGGTCAAGCAGATGTTGCAGGAATCCCTGCAGGCCACCATCACGCGGCAGATCGGATCTTTGCTGGCGCGGGCGGCCTTCACCGATTTCAAGAAGCGCGTGGACTATTCCGAATACGGGGGCGCGCCGCTGTTGGGCGTGCGCGGCATTACCATCATCAGCCACGGCCGTTCCAACGCCAATGCCATCAAGAATGCCATCCGGGTGGCGGCCGAATTCTCCGCCGGCAACGTGAATCAGCGCATCGAGGGCGAGTTAGCCAATGGCCGGCAGGCGGTGTAAGACTCTCCTCCTGCTGGCGGCCTTCCCGGCGCTGGCGCAGGGTCCCAACAACGTGCAGTGGTCGCTGTCTCTCGAACCTGCGGCCGCACCGCCTGGATCGCTGGTTCTGGCGCGCCTGGAAGCCCGTATCGATCCGGGCTGGCACGTCTATTCGACGACCAGCGCGGGGGCCATCCCCACCACCGTCAAAATGGCCGCGAATGCCGCCGTGGAAAAGGTCCGGATATTCCAGGCGCCTCCCAAGAAGGCCTACGACCCGAACTTGCAGCTTGACACGGAGACTTACGAAGGCTCCGCGGTTTTCCTGCTGGAGTTGCATCTGAAACCGGACGCCGCGGCGGGCGCTTCCGAAATCTCCGCGGAGGTGCGCTACCAGACCTGCAACGACAAGGTGTGCATTCCGCCCCGGCGCCGCACGGCCAGCGCCACCCTGACCATCGACCCCGCCGCACGCGCCGCAGCCTCCGCCATTCCCGCGGGATACGCCGAAGTGAGTGGGGCGGACCCCCAGGTCCGCGGGCGACCCCCAGGTCGCCCTTTGCCGGACACCCAAGGGCTGGGAGCGTTCCTGCTGGTGGCCTTCGGCTTCGGCCTGGCGGCCATTTTCACGCCCTGCGTCTTCCCCATGATCCCCATCACCATGTCGTTCTTTCTGAACCGGCAGGGGACCCGGCGCGAGAGCGTCTTTCAGGCGGTGCTCTTTTGCCTGGGGATCGTGGTGCTGTTCTCTGGACTGGGCCTGATGACCACGGCCATTCTCGGCCCGTTCGGCGTGGTGCAACTCGGATCGAATCCCTGGGTGAACGGTTTCATTGCAATGGTCTTTCTGGCGTTCGGGCTGAGCCTGTTGGGAGCGTTTGAGATCACCATCCCATCATCGGTGCTGACCAGGCTCGACCGCGGCTCGCAGAAGGGCGGCATCGCGGGCACGCTGCTGATGGGGCTGACGTTCGCGCTCTCCTCGTTCGCGTGCGTGGGGCCGTTTATGGGCACGCTGCTGGCGGCGTCGGTGGGCAGCGGGGGAATCCGGCCGCTGCTGGGCATGATCGCGTTCGCCTCCGGCCTGGCACTGCCGTTCTTCCTGCTGGCGCTGTTTCCTTCTTATCTGAAGCGCCTGCCCAAGAGCGGCGCCTGGATGGCGCGCGTGAAGGTGGTGATGGGATTCATCGTGCTGGCCGCCATGCTGAAGTTCCTGGCCAGCGTGGACCAAGTGCTGCAGTGGAACGTCATCACCCGCGAGCGGTTCCTGGCGGCGTGGATCGTGCTGTTCGCCATGGCGGGACTGTATCTGCTGGGCTTCCTGCGCCTCGAAGGCATCGCCAAAGACGAACCCATGGGGTTGGGGCGCCTGTTGACGGGGATGGTGTTCCTGATCTTCGCGATCAGCCTGGCGCCGGGGATGTCGGGCGGCAAGCTGGGCGAGTTGGACGCCTATATCCCGGTGGCTTCAGGCGGTGGCGGGGGCGGAGGCGGAGGCGAGAACGCGCTGGTCTGGATGAAGGACCAGTATCGTGAGGCGCTCGACCGCGCGCGGCGGGAAGGCAAGCTGGTGTTGGTCACCTTCACCGGCTATGCCTGCACCAACTGCCACTGGATGAAGGCCAACATGTTCACGCGGCCGGAAATCGCGGGCGCGCTCCAGAACTTCGTGCTGGTGGAATTGTATACCGACGGCACGGACGCAGCTTCGCTGGCGAATCAGGAATTGGAGCAGAGCAAATTCCAGACCATCGCCATCCCGTTTTACGCGATTGTGGACGCCGATGGCAACGCCATCGCCACCTATCCGGGCGCGACCCGAGACGCGGCTGCGTACCTGGCATTCCTGCAGAAAGGGAGGGCGGACTTCAGTCCGCGCGGGGCTTCAGCCCCGCCCTCCGATCTGGCGGGTTTGCAGGCGACCGCCCTCGACGGCGCGCCCGTGGACATTGCCGCGCTCGAAGGAAAGGTCGTAGTGGTGGATTTCTGGGCCACCTACTGCGTGCCGTGCCTGAAGGAGATCCCAACCTTTAACCGGCTGCACGAACAGCTTGCGGATCGCGGCGTGGTGGTGCTGGGCGTCTCCATGGACGAGGATGGCGGCGCGCCGCTGGTGAAATCGTTCCTCAAGCAGCACCCCATGAAGTACCGCGTGGCGCTGGGATCGGAGAAGATGACGGACCTTTTCCATGTGAACCAGTTGCCCACCACGGTAGTCTTCGACCGCCACGGGAAGACGCTGCAGCGCTTCGAGGGCTATACGCCGGCGGATGCGCTGGAGCGTGTGGTCAAGACGGCGTTGTAGACCTAGTTGTGGGGCGGCCAATCTTGGCCGCAGCCGGCTGTTAGCCGGCTCTGGCCGCCTGAAAGGCGGCTGCGGGCATGATTGCCCGCCCTCCAGCGGTGGTAGGATGAATGGTAGGACAATGCTTCGCACTACGCATCGGCAACCGGCCCGAAAGGCCAAGAAAAGCTATACGCTTTCACCCGAGTCGGTGGATTTCCTCGAAAAGCTGCGCAAGAAACGGCGCGCTCGCTCGATCTCCTTCGTACTGGAGGAGATTCTACAAGCCGCTCGCCGCGAGGCCGAAATGGCCAAGATCAATCAGTCGGTAACCGCCTATTACGATTCGCTTTCCGACGAGGAAGTGAAAGAGCTAAGTGAATGGGGCGACTTCGCGCTTAGCCAATTCCCTACGGAGGACGCCTGAGTGCCGCTTGCGAAGTCTCCTCGGCGGGGCGAGATTTGGTTCGTTCAGTTGCCCACTGACCCGCCCACAAAAGGAAGACGTCCTGTCGTGATCGTTTCACTCGACGGCCGAAACCGGCACGAACAAGCCGACACCGTACTGGTCGTGCCCTTGACGACTAGCATTCACAAGGAAGCCGCCACACATGTTTTTCTCTCGGCGGGTGAAACCGGTCTCCAGTCGGATTCGGCGGCGCGGGCGGAGGACATAACGGTAGTGAAAAAGCAGACTCTCTTTGAGCCGCACGGCAGACTCCGGCAATTGAGCGACAGCCGGGTTTGCGAGTTAGCGGCGAAGGTGCGCGTCGCCATGGGTTGCGCACCGTAGTAAAGGCCTACGCCATGCGGAACAGGTGCCGCGTGCGGGCGCTCCACTCGGTGCTGGAAAAGATGCGCGGCCCCACCTGAATCAGGCGCGGCAGCATGTCGAACACCGATCCGGGAGTCCAGTTGGCGCCGGCGCGCGTGCGGAATCCCTTGCGGTTCAACTCTTCCGCGACCAGCGACAGCGGCGCATCCTGGACGATCAGGTCCATCATCTGAATCAGCGCCTGTTTTTCGCTGGCGTTCTCTTCCAGGTGGCTGCAATCGGCGGACACGAGCAGGCCGTAGGGGACCTCTTCGCTCAACGGGCCCGGCTGGCCCGCGGGCTCCTCGACCTCCCGCTCCCATTCCAAAGCTGTCAACTTCCAGCCTTCGCTGGCTTTCCGGCTCACGTAATCCTCGGTGAGCGGCACGGACGGAACCTCCCGCACCCTCTGCAATCTCGACATTTGGCGCCACCTCCGGAGACCGCTTGCTTACGCGCGCGGCTCAGACGCAGGACTCAGCAAGCTGGATTCCGCGCCAAAGTGGGCAATCCGAGGTCAAAACGGGGAGGAATTGTGCGGAGGTGGGATTCGCCGTCCCGGTGGTGGGACGACAAAAAAAGAGGGGGCGAGGTGTGCCTCGCCCCCTTGGAACAGTGCCAGGTTACAGCTTGCGTTAGAAGTGAAGGCGCAAGCCGAGCTGGATGATGCGTGTGTAGTTCGCCGAGGCTCCGGAACCGCCCAAGGTCAGCGCGCCGTACTGCCCACTCAGCACGCCGAAGTCGGCCGGATCCAGCAGGTTCATGCTGGGATCGTTCCATTTCATGTGATTGAAAGCGTTGAACGCCTGAACGAAGATCTGAGCGCCGACCCGCTCGGTGAATTGAGTGTCCTTGGTCAGGCCGAGATCCAGGTTCCAGCGCGACTGCCCGGTCACGGTGCCCGCCCCGCCGGTCCGGGTGTCCACGCCGAGGATAAACGGCCGGAATTCGGAGAAGACCTGCGCCGGGTTGGCGAACATATTTACGCCGCTGCCGCCATTCAAAACGTCGCCGTTCACGCCTACGGTCCCATTGCTGGTAATACCGGAGTGCGCCGAGCTGCCAAGGGCGCTGGCGGCTACGTTGCCAATGGGAATGGCCGAGGCGCTGAGGTCGCCGTCCCAAGCTTGTCCCTGCTCCTGGTAAGAACCGGTTGCAAAGTTGATCGGCAGTCCAGTCCCCCACGAGAAGATGGGCGAGAGCGTCCAGCCACCCACGATTCTGCTCATGATCGCGCTTTGACCCATTCTATGCCCTTTACCGAAGGGCAACTGGTAGCTCGCGATCACGTTGGCCACATACCGGCGGTCGAAGTACTGCGGGCCGTAGTCCGCACCGAGATTGAACGGATTGCCCGCATTGTCCAAAGTGTAGGACTGGCCGGTGCTGATGATGCCCAGCGCGTGGCTCCAGGTGAAGTTGGCGTTCAGCGTCAAGCCGTTGGAATAGCGCTTCTGCGCCGTAACCACCATGGCGTTATAGTTGGAATAACCATCGGAGGTATAGGCGTAGCAGTAGAAGCACTGGGTGGTTGAAGTCAGTGCGGGACCGAACGCCGTCCAGTTGGTATCCAGGTCGCTCCACATGCTGGTGACCGACTGAGTCAGGATATTGCCGGATTCGTTGGTCGCAACCGCCTGGGTGCAGCTTGAGAAACCCTTGCAGTAGGCGCTGCCGGACAGCGCCTGCTCCAGGAACGGCTGGGCGGCGGGGTTCTTGTTACCGCTGCTGAGCGCACTGTACAAATTGCTGTAGGCCTGTGCGAACGTTTGCCCGTTCAGCTTCATCATGTAGGGAACGCTGCCCAAGTCGATACCCTGATACAGGTTGTTGGCCCAGACGCCGACATAACCCACTTCCAGGATCACATTGCCCTTTAATTGGCGCTGGATGCTGAAGTCGATCGAGTTCGATCCCGCGGGCTTCCAGGCTTGGTCCAGAGACTCGACCAGGGTGGAGTAGGGCGCGTTGTATCCAGGGGTGACCGGAGGCACCAGGGTTGGAGAGATGTTGCCCACAGGAGCATTCGTTCCATCCACGCCGATGCGGAAAGCGTTGGTTGGATTCACGATGCCGGTCCCCGTGCAAATACCACTGGAGTTGGGATTCTGGCAGCCCACTGGTTGCAGGAACCCATCGCCCAGCACCGAGGTGGAAACCAGGCCCGCCGCCAGACTGCGCGAGTAGAAGCGGCCAAAGCCTACCCTGATGACGGTGGCTTTATTGCCCAGCAACTTCTCCAGGAAGCCGCCCTTGACCTCCGGGTTCCAGGCCAGCGCCACGCGCGGTGCAAGACCGCCATAGAACGGATGGAAAGGATACTTGTTCTGGCCGGCGCCCAAGTCCCCCACCGGAGTGAATCCCAGTACAGGGTTGTAGACTTGCCCCAGGCCGGCCAGCCGCTCCGTATTCGCCAGATAGCTATTGGCAGTGATCGGTTGACCACTCGCCGTCGTAAGGATGTCCTGCGCTCCATTGACGTCGACCGGCGGCATCTGATCGGTCCAATTCAATCCGTAGCTCAGAGTCAGGTTAGGCCTGATCTTCCAGGAGTCGTTGAAGAAGAGGCTGTAGCTCGGATCGGTGAGAACGGATCTTACTGGCGAGCCGAGCGGATTGGCCTGCAGGTTCGCGCCGGTGCGCGAGACCACAATACTCGTTGAATCCACCATTCCCAACACCTGCGCATACATGCTATCCCAGGAGCCGTTTTGCGTAGACGGGAGGCAGTTGCCGGTCAGCGTAGCGGTGCAGGCCTGTGGCCGGTAGTTCTGGTCGATATTGACACCGGTATTGTTCACTTCCTCGACCAATTGCGTCAGGCCGCCGACCACGTTGTCATACCGGTCGAACTTCCACCAGTCATGCATGTACTCGCCGCCGAACTGGAACAGGTGCGTGCCCTTCAGCCAACTGAGACTGTCGCGAAGGCCATAGTCGTGACCATCCCAGAGCCGGTTGCGGGCGTCCTGGGTGTCGATATTGACTGGCTGCAGCGGGTTGGCGGCTTCGCCGCCGATGCCCAGAGCTCCGTCCAGCCCTGGGAGCTGAGGCGTCGCGCCCGCGCGCAGGTACTGCCATTGGTTGCGGGTATAGCTCAGACTCAGTTCGTTAGTCAGGTTGGGAGTAATGGTGCCGGTGAGCCCCGTCACAAAATAGCGCGGCTGGACAGGGAAGTTCGAGGCCGTTGCAGGCTTGCCGAGCGTATCGCCTGGAAGCAAGCCGCCTATATCGACCTGATTGGTCGTCGGGTTGATCTCGCGGTAGTAGCGGTAGCTGCTGAACCACCGCCACTTCGCCCCGAATTCGTGGTCGATGCGAACCACCCCGAAGTTGGTGGAGAGGGGATAAGAGAGATTCGCGATATAGCCGCAGGTGTTGAGGTTGTGGTCGCCGTAGTCCGTGTCGTTGCATGGCGGCATGTACGTGTTCCATATCTTGCTCACGTCGGGGTTGAGCCCGAGACCTCGCGGATCGCATTGCTGGTTGCCGTTGGTGCCGCACGCCGTAGAAGTATTCAGGTTCCACTGTTGAATGACGCCGTTGGCATCGCGATACGACAGAATGCCTTCGCGCAACGTAGCGGAGGGGGCGAGATGTTCATACGGGCCACTACGCGGATAACGCTCACCCTCATAGTTCGTGAAAAAGTAAGTCTTTCCACCAAGAAACTCGGGCCCCACTGGACCGCCGAAGGCGGCGCCGAAACGGTTGTAATGCGATTTCGGTTTGTCGATATCGTGGAAGTTGTTGTACCAGTCGTTGGAAGCCAGCACGTCCGATTGGAAATAGTCGTACACAGAGCCGTGGTATTGGTTGGTGCCGCGCTTGGTGGTGAGCAGCATCTGGCCGCCGCCGGAGAATCCGAAGTCGGCGGTCATGTTGTTGGTGTTGACGCGGAACTCCTCCACGCTTTCCATCGGCGTGGGCACCACCGCGGAACGGCTGCCGACATACGTCCCGTTGTCGCCGTCGAAGTCGCTGGTGGCGTTTCCACCGTCCAGGTAGTAGGTGTTCTGATCGGACATGTTCCCAGCCACCTGACCGCTGGTGATGTTGTTCTCGGCCGCGAAGGTGGGAGCTGTCATGGGCTGCAGGAACAGCAGGGAGGACACGTCGCGGTTAATGCTGGGCAGCTCAAGCATGCCTTGGCTGGTAATCGTCTGGCCCATGGTGGCGTTCAGGGTCTGGAGCTCGGCGCCCGCCTCAGCCGTGACTTCCACAACCTCGGTGGTGCCGCCCACTTCCAGCGCCACATCCACGGTCATGGCGGTGGCGGTCAGCACTTCCTGGTGGCGGATCACAGACTTGCGGAAGCCCGCGTTGACCACAGTAATGTCGTATGTGCCGGGTTCGACTTCGTTGAACAAATAAAGTCCGGAAGTGTTGGTCTTCGTGGTTTTGGAGATGTTCGTGGAGACCTCGGTGATCGTCACCGCAGCTCCGGTCACCACCGCGCCGGTGGCGTCCGTAACGCGCCCGGTAACGCTGGAGGCCCCGGTCTGCCCGAAAAGTAGTGCCGCCGATAGCAAAACACCTAGCGTCAAACACGTAAGCTTGCTGTGCATATTTGTATCCCCCTTGGTAAGCGATGACTTCAGCCGACCGACACGGGCCGGGTCCCTACACCATGAATTACAGTGGAATAGACCGTCGCCGAAGCGGCTGGTGGCCGAGGAAAAATAGGCGCCTTGCCCCCAAAGCGATAGCGCTACTCCCAATTACACCCGTTCCAGTACACTCCGTTGAATACTGGAATTAAGACTTAAACAGTCGAAGTGTACTACCCTGCACGCCTTGAATGCAACATAAAAATGACGAAATGAAGAATTTTCTTACGTAATGGTACGTGTAGGAAGCCGTGGGGCAGGCCCGTGGCCTGCGGCGGCCTCTCCAGGCCGCCAAGCGCACACCTGTATCCGCTGAGGCGACAGGCCGAAGCCAATACCGCCTATCGAAGTACCTATTTATGCATACTATACGGACTTCCGGTCTACGGCACAAAGCGTGCCGTTGCCCAGGGCGCCATGTTCGAATCCGTGCAATCCGCAAAAGGACCGGCGCTGTCCGTGACCATTCATTGCGCAGCCGTCGCGCTGCTGTTTCTGGCCGGCGCAAACCCCAAGGTGCGGCAAACGGTCGAGTCTACGCTGGACCGGATGACGCTGATCGAGCCCTATGTTCCGTCCAGCCACGGCGGCGGAGGCTCTGGCGACCGTTCTCCGCTTCCGGCCAGCAAGGGGCGCCTGCCGAGAATCGCACCGCGGCAATTCACGCCGCCGCTCGTGGTGATCCACAATATGGATCCGAAGTTGCCGATGGAGCCGACCCTGGTCATCTCCGCCGATGTGAAACTGCCGCAAGCGGATCTGTCGGTGCTCGGCGACCCGTATGGAAGGAAGGGCCCGCCGTCGAACGGTACCGGCACGGGTGGCAGCATCGGAGACGGTGACGGCACGGGAATCGGGCCGGGCAAGGGTCCCGGTGTGGGGCCGGGCGAAGGCGGCGATTCCGGCGGCGGACCTCGAGGGCTTGGAGGCGCATCCACCGCGCCCGTGGTGCTTTTCCAAGTGGAGCCGGAATTCTCCGAAGAAGCGCGCAAGGCCAAGCTGCAAGGCGTAGTGATGCTCTATGGCGAGGTGGATATCAACGGCCGGCTGCGCAACATCCGGGTTACGCGGGGGCTCGGGCTGGGGCTCGAAGAGAAGGCCGTCGAGGCGGTGAAACAGTGGCGCTTCCGCCCGGGCACGCGCGATGGAAAACCGGTGGTGTCGGCGGCAGCCATCGAAGTAAACTTTCACTTACTGTAACAAAAGAGCTAGAATGGCAACCAGACTTCCCTTGAGAGGAGGATCCGGATGCTACGGCTGGATTCCGATAAACCGGTAGAGTTCTGCGATGGCCTGCGCCGCCGCGACTTTCTGCACGCCGGCGCGCTTTCGATGCTCGGTCTGGGCCTCAACGACCTGTTCGCCATGAAGGCGTTGGGCGCCGTCGATACCAAGAAAGACACCAACTGCATCATGCTGTTCCTGGTGGGCGGGCCGTCGCAGCTCGACACCTGGGACATGAAGCCCAACGCGCCGATCGAAATTCGCGGCCCGTACAAGCCCATTAAAACCAATGTTCCGGGGATCGAGATCTCCGAGAATTTTCCGCGCATGGCCAAGCACGCCGACAAATACGCGCTGATCCGCAGCGTCTATCACACGGCTGCCGCAGTGCACGACACGGGGCACCAGATGATGCAGACCGGGCGCCTGTTTCAGGGCGGCGTGGAGTATCCGCACATCGGCTGCGTGCTGTCGAAGCTGAAAGGGCCGAATGGCGACGTGCCGCCGCACGTGCTGCTGCCGCGTCCTATCGGCAACACCGGCGGCAACATGCCGCACGGCCAGAACGCCGGATTTCTGGGCAAGACCTACGATCCGTTCGTGCTGAACGCAGACCCTTCGGATCCGAATTTCAAAGTGCCGGACATGCTGCCGCCGGATTATCTCTCGGCGCTACGGGTGGACCGGCGCAAGAACTGGCGGGAGATGGTGGATCACACCGTCAGCAAGTTCGAAACTTCGCAGGACGCGCGATTGTTCGACGCCACGTTCCACCAAGCCTACACGCTGATGTCGTCGCAGAAGGCGCGCGAAGCGTTTGAGCTGGCGCGCGAGCCGGAGCAGGTGCGCCAGAAGTACGGGCAGAACCGGTTTGGGCAGAGCTGCCTGCTGGCGCGGCGGCTGATCGAGGCGGGCGTGCGCTTCGTGACTGTCAACATGTTCGAAACGGTTTTCGACGAGATTACCTGGGACATTCACGGATCGAAACCGTTCAGCCCGATCAGTTGCTATCGCGATTTGGTGGGGCCGATGTTCGATATGGCCTACAGTTCGCTATTGCAGGACCTGCACGACCGCGGGCTGCTGACGAGTACGATGGTGCTGGCGATGGGCGAGTTCGGGCGCACGCCGAAGGTGAATCCGGCGGGCGGGCGCGACCATTGGCCGCAGTGCTGGAGCATTGTCATGGCGGGCGGGGGCGTTAAGGGCGGGCAGGTGATCGGGGCGTCGGACGAGATTGGGGCGACGCCGAAGGACCGTCCTACGAGCCCTGCAGAAGTGGCGGCGACCATTTACAAGGGGTTGGGGATCTCTTTGGAGCTTGAGTTGCCCGGCGCGCAGGGCCGTCCAATCCCCCTTGTAGAGCGCGGCGTCGAACCAATCAAAGAGCTGTTTGTATAGCTGGAGGGCGGGCTTCAGCCCGCGCGGGGCTTTAGCCCCGCTCTCACTGGGTGCCGTACATGTATCGATGCATACTATTCTTTCTCGCCACCGCCGCGTGTGCCGCGGACCTAACCATCCTGCCCGGCCCCGTCACCCTCGATGGCCCGGAGTCGTACCACCAACTCCTTGCCGAAGCCTCGCAAGATAACCATCACGAAGACTGGACCCGAACCGCGCACTGGACTTCGTCGAACCCAGCCGTAGCCACCGTAGATCAATCCGGCATGGTGCGCCCCGCATCCGATGGCGAAGCCACCATCACCGCAACCGCCCAAGGCCATACGGCCACCGTCACCGTTCACGTGAAGAACGCGCACGCCGCGCAGGCTTCATATACATGGACCTTTCGCAACGATGTCATCCCCGTGATGAGCAAAGTGGGCTGCAATTCGGGAGCGTGCCATGGCGCGGCGGCGGGCAAGAACGGATTCAAGCTCACGCTGCGCGGCTACGATCCCGAAGAGGATTACGCCACGCTGACGCGGCAATCGGTCGGGCGGCGCGTTTCGCTTTCGGAGCCGTCGCACAGCCTGATGCTGCTGAAGCCCACATTCGCGGTCCCGCACGGCGGCGGCAAGCGGTTCTCCACCGATTCGCTCGAATACCGCGTGATCGCGGAATGGATCGCGGCGGGCGCGCCACGTCCATCCGACAGCGATCCCACGGTGACGGGCCTCGAAGTCTTCCCTGCCCTGGCCACCCTGAAAACCGGCGCGGAGCAGCAGATCGTGGTGCGCGCCAAGTATTCCGACGGGCGTGTGCGCGACGTGACGCGCTGGGTGCGCTACGGATCGAGCGATGAAGGCGTGGCGTCGGTGGACGATTCCGGCCGCGTGAAGATGAACGGCAGCGGGGAAGCGGCCATCACGCTGTGGTACGCCAGCCGGGTGCTGTACGCGCGCATGGGCGTGCCTTACGACAACAAGGTGGACCCGGCTGTCTATACGAAATTCCAGCGGCATAATTACATCGACGATCTGGTGCTGGCCAAGCTGAAGGCGCTGAATATCGCGCCCTCGGGACCGGCGTCGGACGCAACGTTTGTGCGGCGCGCGTACCTGGATGCGGCCGGTATTCTGCCCACTTCGGAAGAGGTGGAGGACTTTCTAGCCGATCAGGCGGCGGACAAACGCGCCAAGCTGATCGACCGCCTGCTGGAGCGCGACGAGTTCGTGGATTACTGGGCCTACAAGTGGTCGGACCTGATGCTAATCTCCAGCCGCAAGCTGCGCGCCAACGCGATGTGGTCGTTCTACAACTGGATTCGCGACGGCGTGAAGGATAACAAGCCGTGGAACAAGTTCGCGTATGAAATCTTCACGTCGTCGGGCGATACGCGGCAGAACGGCGCGCTGAATTACTACGTGCTGCACAAGGATCCCATCGACCTGACGGAGACCGCGACCGAGGCGTTCATGGGCAATCGCGTGACGTGCGCGCGCTGCCATAATCATCCGCTGGAGAAGTGGACGCAGAAGCAGTATTACGAACTGGTGAACCTGTTCGCGCGGGTGGGGCTGAAGGACGGCAACGAGCCGGGCGACATCGTGGTGTATGCCAAGACCACCGGCGACGTGCTGCATCCGAAGCTGCTGAAGCCGCTGCCGCCCACGCCGCTGGATGGTACGCCCATGTCCCTCGATTCGACCGAGGACCGGCGCGTGCATTTCGCCGACTGGCTGGTGAGCCCCCAGAATACCTATTTCGCGCGCTCGCTGGTGAACCGGGTGTGGGCGAATTTCATGGGCCGGGGCCTGGTGGAATCGGTGGACGATGTGCGGGCGACCAATCCGGCTTCGAACGAAGAGTTGTTCGCCGCGCTGAGCGACGATTTCGTGAAGAGCGGCTACGACGTGAAGCGGCTGACCCGCACGATTATGAATTCGGGCGTCTACCAGCTTTCCGCCGATTCCAACGCGGCCAACCAGATGGACACGAAATACTATTCGCGCTATTTCGTGAAGCGCCTGCCGGCGGAGGTGCTGCTGGACGCGCTATCGCAAGTGACCGGCGTGCCCACGAAGTTCGGCGGCTATCCGACGGGCACGCACGCGCTGCAGTTGCCGGACGTGCAGGTACAGTCGCAATTCCTGAGCGCGTTCGGGCGGCCCAAGCGCATCATCTGCGATGCGGGGGAGCGGTCGAGCGAGCCGAACATCGCGCAGGCGCTGCACGTGATCAACGGGGATACGCTGAACAAGAAGCTGAGCGACGCGAACGGGTATGCGGCGCTGGCGGTGAAGCTGGGGCTGTCGGATGCGCGGATTTTGGATCACCTGTTTCTTTCGGCGTTCAGCCGGTATCCGGCGGATGCGGAGAAGCAGCCGCTGGTGGACGCGTTGCGCAAGGCGCGCGCCACGACAGGTTCGCCGGAAGTGCAGCGCGAAGTGCATCGTCAGGCGCTGGAAGACATGATGTGGGCCATGCTGACCAGCAAAGAGTTTTTGTTCAACTATTGATTGGAGGGCGGGCAATTTTGCCCGCAGCCGCCTTTCAGGCGGCTCTTCTTCCTCTGGCCAGAT
>Ga0224555_1000631_pt1 | contig 54319 bp, 52 predicted proteins | sample 714S23034metaG_FD_180687 | JGI IMG/M metagenome (GOLD analysis project Ga0224555, IMG submission 180687) | Peat soil microbial communities from Stordalen Mire, Sweden - 717 S2 30-34 | ecosystem: Environmental > Terrestrial > Soil > Wetlands > Peat | place: Sweden: Norrbotten County, Stordalen... | reverse complement strand
GACAGCTTCCCGGTTCAGGCTTCGGGCCATGGCCTCGTTGCCGCGCTGGTAGGGGATTCCGAAGGTGAAGGGCTTGGCTTCGTCCCGCTGTGATTTGAAATTCTTCTTGATCTCGGAGTCCGTGTACTTCCCGAGCAGCTCGGGGTCCTTCTCACGCGCGAGCGATGCGTGCGGGTCGCGGGTGGGGTCGTCCATGATCTGGGTCATGTTTGGATCGCCAGACACCTGGGCGAGGCGCTGAACCTCGGCCGCGGTATAATCCATCTCGGCCATGAACCAACCGTATGGCGCCATCTCCAATCCCCGGATGCTGTGGGGAGGCACTTCGCCGATGATCTTCGAAACGTAGTCTGCCTCTCCCTTTGGGACAGCGCTCACGTTTGGAGACGTGCGGAGTCGGTGCGTTTCGAGTGACCCCCAGTAGGTCGTATAAAGGATGGACGCGTCGCGGTTGACGGCCATGGATAAAGCCTTCTGGCGCTTCTTCACCGTCTCTGCTTCAACTTTTTGCACCGGGGTTGCTTCCATCTCGAAGAGCAGGATTTGGCTGTCATCCTCTTCCTCCGCCTCGATGGACTCGAGGAACTGCTTGACCCGGCTCTGCCCCCAGCTTCCATCCTTCCGGCAGTAATTGTTGGCGAGAGTAGCGATGGAGCGGCAATCGTTTAACTTCTCGCAAAGCGGGTCCTTCTCGGCCAGCATCTCCAGCGATTCTTGGTTCGTGGATGCGGTGGTAACCGGGTATTCACGCTCAGGAATAGTCAGGAGGATCGGGCTTGCCGGCGACTCCAGCAGGCGGCGAAGCTTGGGATCGTTCAGGTCAAACGTTGCGCTTCCGTAGCCCTGGTGTATGTAGTCAAGGAGCTGCTTGGTCTTTTCCTTGTCCTCGTTGGACTGCTTCTGGCCGCCTTTCAGCACCTCCAGCTTGGTGGCCTTGTAGAGCGCCTCTCTGATGGCCCGGGGCCACTCGCGGACCGGTTTCTCGGTCGAATACAGCGGATACAGACCAATCCCTTCCGGAGCCTGGTTAAACAGGATGCGCCTCAGTTGCATGGCGGAGGCGGGATTGATTTCGTCGAGACGCAGGCGCGTCTTGATGTATTCCACGGTCTGGCCCAGCAGCTTTTCCAGCCTCGTATCGTACCACTCGATGTTTTCCTCCATGCGTTTGAGGCTGATCGGGTGCCCGACCAGTTCCATCTCGATGAGGGCGAGCATTTGCCTCCTTTTCTTTTGGAAGTATGCGTTCTCCAGCGTGGCGCCGGATTCGTAGATTTGGGGATCTCTCTTCCGCAACTCTTGGTCCTGGCGGCGCATTTCCTCCAGCATGACGTCGACCAGTTCAAAAGTGCGGCGACCGTCCTTGCAGCCGTAGGGCTGGCGGATCTCCGGAGGGATCATGGCATAGCTGCCGTCCTTGATTCCCCGAAACTCTCGGTAATGATCGATGACCGCCTTGTGGTTCTCCTTCCCAAGGTAGACCTGCACCAGGTCTTCCAAGCCCTGGGGCTGCCCTTCATCCAGAACCTTCGCCAGATCGTAGGTGTCGACAAAGATATTCCGGCGGAGGTCCACGCCGAACAGCAGCATTTGGAGTATGTCCACCTTGAGCGCGTGCCCGGTTATTTTTATCTCTGGCCGCCGGAGGTGCCGATTCAGAACCGCCGCCGCCTCCTCTTGTGTTCCTTTGAACACCCAGCGGACGTCATCCACGTAGGCCCGGTACGTTTTAGGGGGAGGCGTCCACTTCTTGAAGGCTTCCTCGCTTGCGAAAATGAAGACTTCCCCTTTGTCTTCGGCGATGTCGTAAGGGTTGCAAACCACCGGCCGAGAGCGTCCTTCTCGGACATGGATGTTCAGCGTGCGGCTGGTCGTGGCCAGGATGATGTCCAATATCTTGTAGTCGGTGATGTCGTTACCGGTAAACTCGGTGTCGATAGCCACCACCTCCTCGTGGTTGTCCTGGATGGCCCGCAGGTGCTGGCTCAAGGCTTCGAGATCTTCGATGATGAACTCAGGGGGGTCTATTCTTTGAGGCTTGTGCTGGTTAAACCAGTTCAGCAGCCCGCCGCGGAGCGTTCTTTCCCAGCTATGTATCCACTTGACCTTGCTGATTAAATTGGTGGGATTTGTGGCACAGATGAGCTGCGTTTGCGGATACTGAGGCAGGCTGATCATCTGCCCCTGCAGCTCGGTGACCCCCGCGTCCCCCCTGTGGTTCAGCAGGTGGGGAACGGCATTGGCGCCGAAGCTCAGGATAAGCTGGGGTTTGTATTCCTTGATCAGCTTGTCAACGAACAGGAAGCCGTAGGCCTCCTCGCCTTGGCTGGCCTTTCTCTTGGGCGGGATATACCAGGGGACCAGGTTGGCCTTGATGCACTTCTCCCAGTGCAAACCCGCTTTTCTGAGGATGTGGTTGGTGAGCAAGGTGTAAGCTTCACCGGTCATCACGCCTACGAACTCTCCAGGATGCTGCTCCATCTGGCGCGTTTCGTGGAAGGTGGGGTGGTAGGCGACGACGATGACTTCATTCCAATCATCCGGGATGTCGAACGGGAACCACAGTTCCGGCTCGGTGGCCATGCCTTTTTTGCCAAGCGTGCCCTTTGGGGCGCGGAAGGGGTCCCCTCCCCCGATCAGCCGTTGATATCGATCGACGGGAAACACCGAGGCTTGCTTGTCAAACAACGTGAGTTGGTCGGCCGCGGCGCAATCAGTTTCCTCTTCGTAATTGTCGATGACACAGCCTTTCACTGCAAATGTGTGTGGTGCGGTTTTAGGTTAGACCAACTCAGTCTTCCCCTGCATGATGTCAGCCTCGCGGCGGCCCTGGCGAAGCTTTAAGACACTCGCCCGCACCTCATAAAGCTCCTTTTTCGAGAACACCTCTTCGCCTGGCTTCGGAGGCGGTGGCTGCGGCAGGTTTGAGAGAAGGAAGTACGCTGAATCCTTCAGGCCCGGGTGATACGATCTTCCCCGGAACGTCTTCCCGAGCCAGTGCAGCAGAAATCCCGGGGCCCTGCCCACCTTGACGATGACCAGAAGGAAGAATACGCCTGCGAACCAAATGAGGCTATGCCAAAGCGGGATGTTAACCGGCAAAAAAGTGGAGATGAACAGCGGCGCCAAAACGCCGGTGACCAGGAGGATGAACAGGTCGAAAACCTCCAGGTAGTAAAGGAACTTGATTGGGGCGTTGATCTTTCGATTGTACGCTATCATTGTTGCCATAAAGCCGTTTCTTACTTATTGTTGACGCCGCGGGGGTGCCGCTTCGCAAACTCGATGATGGCGTCGTTGACATTCAAGCCGGAGGCGATGAGCTTTTCAAACTCCAGCTTGTCCGCGGGCCTGGTCGTCGTGGCCGCGTAAAGGAGCGGCGGCATGGTCAGCTCCATAACCAGCCGTCGCATGCCTTGAGCTCGCTTTTGGAACATGTAGCACTGCGAGAACCGCCCCGGCTCAGTTACGAGGCTGCGCAGGGCCAGCAAGTCTCCCTCATGGCCGCGAAAGTAGTTGACGGTGGCCTCGGCCACGTTGTCCGAAAGCTTGAAGAGGAAAAACGTGGAGATGGAATCCCGGATGCCCTCGCTGTTCTTGAGGGATCCCCATTCGGAGATGCCTTGGCTGATGAAGACGATAGCAATGCCATATTTGCGGTAGGTGCGCGCTGCCTCCTCCAGGAAGGTTGCGCAGATCGGTGACGACATCAAGTTCCAGCCCTCATCAATGAAGAATATCTTATCTTGTGCGGCAAATTCCCTTGTCATCGTCTGGGCGAAGCGGATCGCGACCATCATCATGATCGGGCCCACATCCTTATTGTCTTTTTGTCTTGTAAAGTCGAAAACTGTGAACGGGTTCCTTGCGGTGATCATGGATGGGCCGTCAAATAAATTTCCGTACGAGCCGCCGCGGCACCATCCGCGGAGCCGGTTGGCCAGGGACTTGGCGTTGGCGGAGGTCTGGTTGTTGAGGATCTTCTGCACGTCGCTGAGCACGACCTCCTCCCCCCGCTGGGTCTTGGCCTGGTAGGACTGGCGGATGCACTCGGTCAGGAGGAGGCGGTCTTCCTTTGATATCTGCTCGCGGTCGTTCTCAACGACCATGCGTTCGATCAGGAGCGCATTCTGCAGTATCTCCTCTTCTCCTGGTATCTCGCCCGGAGGGGCATGGAGGAAGTTCATGCGGTTACGCTCCGTGTCCAGGTCCATGGTGATGTAGTTCCCGCCGAGCACATGGCAAAGCTTCTGGTAAGAACCACCGATGTCAACGCCGACGCAGCGCGCCCCCATGGCCATCTTCTGCAGCAGGATCAGGTTGGTGGCCACGGATTTACCGGAACCGGACGACCCAGCTATCATAATATTATAGTTCGAGAGGTTTAATTGGTCATGGGTGTCAAAATTATACAAAGTACCATACCTTGTCTTAAACAGAACGGCCGACTTGCTGTCAGTCCCGTCAGGGATGTAGATGGCCGGCAGCAGAGTGGACAACTGGCTCGATGAGTAAGCGTGATCCCGGCAGCGATCCTTGTCGCTCAAGTATCCCGGGATGGTCTTTATGAAGTAAGGGAATATTGGCGTGGTTTCATGCAGCCAGGTCATGCCTTCGTTCTGCTGGCCAAACTGCCTCTGCTCCAACACAAGGCTGTTCAGGTAGTCCAAGCTCTCCGCCCAGAGGTGTATGGAGTGGGCTGCCGTCCAGGGACGGTCCTTGCCAGAGGCAAGTTCGTCGATTTCAGACTCAATTTCCTCCAGTGTGCGGCGCAACTCGGGCTGCTTTTCGACTCGGCCCAGCACCTGAAGGCGCCGATTCTTGAGTTTGCGCAGCCGCTTGTTAGCATCGGAACTGCGGCACTCCACGGCAAAAGCGCCTGAAACAAATCCCGGAGCCAGCAGTTGCGGCAGCAGCATCCCAAACTGAAGCATGGAAGGCGGTTCGTGAAGGTAAAGGAGCCGGCGGAACATGCCGTCCATGCGCAACCATCCGTGCTTCGTATCCACCTCCATCTGTGACTGCACGATGTAACTCGTGATCGGCTTTGGATTGAGCAGGTCGATGGCCGGGGGGCGTACTCCGTCGGTGTAGGACTTGGGATTGAACCACCAGTAGAGGGTTTCGATCAACCCATCTGACGGCATGAGCTTGGCTTGGATCCCGGCGGCCTTCAAGATGGACGTGGTCTGTTGCACGTATTTGGATAGGATGTTGATGGCGGTGCTCCATTCTTCCTCGGTGATGCGGGCTGCATCCTCCATCGACAACTCCAGTGTGTCTTTGATGAAGGTGGAAACGCCCTCCATCCAGGATGCCCGGCGTTCGTTCTTGCGAACTCGCTTGATGCGCTCGGAGAATTCCACGATTGGCTCGATGCCGATGAACAGATAGGTGGAGTACTTCCGCAGTTCACCCGCATGAAGCTTCTCGACGTAATGCTGGCCCATGTCACGCTTGAACTGCGAAAGCAGTTGGTTTTCGCGGGGCATTTCCATCATGTAGTCGTCAATCATCTGACCATACTGGTTGTGGCAGATGGTAACGAACTGAAGGCGGGTCTCCGTGTCGTCCAGCAACGCCAGCTGGTTGAGCATGCTGGTAAATTCATTGTGCAACTCGTCGATCTGGGCCGAGGATACAAACAGGGTGTCCGGATACTCGATCTTGAGCCCGACGGCCATCGACATATCTTGGGATATTAGCACATGATTATCAACCCAAGCCAGGGGTATCTGCTCGTCAAGGCAGATGCCGGAAAGTTGGTTAACCCGCTCGTAGTTCAACATATACCTTATATTCTATGTCCTGGTGCTCTTTATGCAACGTCCCCGGCAATAATAAGCCCAAGATCTTACTTCCGTGCTGAGGTGATTATGCCCTACTTAGAGGGATCGGCTTCCAGCATTTTCGTCGTTACAACCTCGTTTGAATGGTCTACTAGGTAATGGCGGAGCGCTTCACAGCGGCTTTCCCCATGTCGTCCAGATGATTCCCCCATGCCTCTGGCGCAGCCTCGAGGCGTTTAATCTCCAGTTGGTGTGAATTTTGCTCATTTCGATGGTACTGGGCCGCAGCTCGGTGGTTTTGCAGGACAGTCTTTATTTCGTCGTTAATGTTGCAGGTAGATTACTTATAGGATGGTGCAGGGATTTCCGGTTCTCGATTTACCCCTTTTTCCGAACTCTTCAAACTCGACAGCACCTTAGAGTCACTGGCACTCTCCGTCGATTCATCCTCGGCGGCACCTAAACCCGCTGTTTTGCCATCTGCATCGCTACTGACGCCTATATTATAGGCTTTTGTCAGAATGTGCTCGTTGCATTTAGCGGCGCGTTCTTAAAAGTGATCGGGGACCAGTGGCAGATAATCCGGCAAATCGGCGCGGAAGGTGGAGGGCCAAAAGGCGCGCCTGGACGAACGGCCATTGGCCCCTTCGGGTTCGGCGCCTTCCACCTGACGGATCTGGTCTTCGTATTCGGCGCGCAATCGTTGCAGAGTGCTGGCCTTCGCGGGTTCGCGTTCCCCGATTTCATTCAGCCGGGCGAGGGCGCTTAAACAAAGCCGGCGAAATGAGCCGGCCACTACTCATTAAGGGTCATCCTCACCAATAATTTGAAAACCGAGCCAATTTTCGCTTGATGTTTCTGTAGTATCGTAATATCATACTACTATATGAAACAAATAATCACGAAAGAAGAGGTCGGCAAAGCGATCCTCGATTTAGCCGGCCAAGGCAAGAAGCCAACCTTGGCCGCTGTTCATGCGGCATTGAACAACCGAGGCTCAATGTCAACCTTGGTGCGCCTGAAGGCGGAAATCGAGGCTGCGGCGCAACCGGTGACCGACTCGCCTGAGGGTTTGAAAGCCTTCCGTGAAGTCTGGGCCTTGGCTGTCGATGAGGGCCGAAAGCAACAAGAGGCGGTTCTGGTGGAACTCCGCGAGAGCGTCAAGGCTCTGGCCACGGAGAACGAACGCCTGGAAGGGACGGCCCTGGCCGCGCAAAACCATGCCGCCGAGATTGAGCAGGCAAAGTCGCGCGCCGAAACGGAACTAAGCCGAGTCAAAACTCATATTGAAGGAGAGATGAAACAGGCCAAGACAGATCTGGCAGAGGCAACCACCCAGGCCGCAGGGGCACTCCAGAAGTTGGCGGAGTCCCAGGCTGCTCACGCAACGCAGGTTGCAGCTTTGCAGGCCGATCTCACCACCGCTGTGCGCAAGGCTCACGAACTTGAGCTGCAGTTTGTGCGGGCCGAAGCGCTTCTGGAGGCGAAGGGGATCCAACCGGCAACGGCAAAATCGTGAAAACCCAAGGGTACCCAAGAAACACGAGACCAATCGTGACAATGCAACTGCTGTCGCAAACCGCGGCAGAAGAGTTAGCCAGGGAAGCATGCACTCCGTTATCCAACAAAATCCACCGACAGCGTTGACAGCGCATTTCTATCGATTTATAGTCATTTCTAGTCAAAAGCAGCTAGAAGCAGATATAAACGGCTAGAAATTCATCAAGCATTGTATGAACGCCATCAAAAACCCGTTCAGGTTCCCCACCTCCCGAAATGGTCGGTCGCGAGGGAATCCTCGACCAGGCTCGCATTCTCCTTGGTCGCGTTAAAGAAAAGCGTCCCGAGAAGAGCATTTTGCTGACCGGTCTGCGGGGTGTCGGCAAGACGGTACTACTGAATGAAATTGATCGCCTCGCCGCCAAGGCCGGCTATGTCATATCGGTTTGTAGCCACGTCGGTTGCTGGATTCGTCCAGCAACTAGCCGTGGCTTATTTAACCAACGGCTATTATTTTTACGTGACGGGCCTGATTCCGCCGCACAAAGACCCAGTGAAAACGGACAGCAAAATCATGGAGGCATACGACATCGCCATCTCGAAATGGACGCGAACCCGACGCAAGCGCGAGGGTCACGCGAACATTCATTACCTGCGCTACTAGCGGTTCTACGTGATCATTGCCAGCCACGGAACACATCCCTTTTTCGCCGCTGAGGCCAAGCAATTGCGAGATGTTCGGCGACAATCGATCTCCTTCATGGGCTATTCGATTGGCTGCCGCCGGGCGCGCGGGGGCGGTGAGTATCACGCCTCAGTCAGAATCAACCGGGGACGGTTCGCCGAACTAAAAGCGAGGTTTCAGAGCGTGGCCATCCATCGCACCGTGGAGGAGCTTTGTTCCGAATTGAGGCACCTGTCGTTTGAGCCTTATGCGCCAGTGCGATGCCAACTATTCGTTCTGCTTCGATCCATAAACCGCCTACGCAAATCGGCTGGGTTGGAACTCGTTCCATGGAATGGCAGAATCCCACGTCGAGCGTCCAGGCAAGTGTTCTGTTCGAATGGCGCCAATTCGATCAGCCGTTAGTTTCCTTTGCTTTCAAGTAACGGGAGAGGCTCTTTAACAATTCGGAGCGGTCCCTAAGGCCGGCTTTGAAAAGCCGATCCCGCTCGATAACGAGTTCCCCAACCAGAGGACCTCGCGGTACTTGCAGCGCAGCCATAATCTCCTTTGCTGTAATGGGGGGGGGCTCTGCAATTTGTGAGACGGACGTTTCGATGAGTTTTCTGGCGTCAAGGGTCTGATTCGCTTTCCCGCTTTTTAATAATAACGTTCTGCTCCAGTCTGCGAAGAATTTGTCGCAAAGCTTGCCTGGGCTCAGGTCGTTGCGTCCCAGTTCGTTTAACACGTCGGCAACGATTGATTCGACATCTACGCGCCGAACGGCTCCCTCGATAGCCTGCCGTAACTCCCGCTTCATAGCATCCATTTCTTTGTCAAGTTCTAGGATTTCTATGAATCGCTTGATGGCATCCACAACAGCTGTGCCAGTTTCTTCGATTCTGTTTGCGCATGTTCCCCAATGATTCTCATTCTCCGGAAAATCGTTGGCGGTATGTTGGCGAAACCAAGAGCGCGCAGTAAACTGCAGTTGTTCATCACTGGCGGTTTGGTCAAGGGAATGAGCGGCTTGCGTTCGTAATGCATGAATGGTTTTTATTGCCGATCCCACATCAAAAGTGACCAAAGATTGGAAATGTGTTTGATTGATGCAAAATCGAACTGGCTTCGCTCCGCACTCGCAGAGCAGGGAGTAATAAAAGAGCACGCTGCGAATAAAGCGAAGCTCGGCGCAATCGGACTTTGACTTACGAAGGGAGCACGCTCGAAAAAAATCCGAGCCCGCACCAGTTGTCCGCCTTGCAGACTCATTGATTACCGCAATGTGAGGACTTGAAACGCTCATTTGCATCAAGATTTCAGCCTTAGCGATTCCGTAAGAAATGCTGCGGTTGAGCAATTGCTCCCGTGAAGGAAAAAGCTATGTGAAAGTCATTTAACGTTTCGCCTCTTCGCAATTGCTTCTTATCGAAATCCCTAGGCACAACCCCGACCAACGATCGTGTCTGGTTAACCCAGATTCGGCCCAATTCATGCTCGGACAGATCGTGTCGTACTTGTCCGTCGAACTCTAATGCCCTGTTTTCTCGGGAGGCGACAAACAATTTACGAAGTCGGCGACCGCCGACTGAAAGGCTATTGTCGTTTGCAAGCTGCCTAAATTCCTGTTCGCTCGGATCGAACTGGCCAATGTGGAATTTCGCCAACGCACGCAGGAATAAAATCGTTGGACGCGGCTCGCCGTCGGCCAAGCGATAAATTCGATCCGTCAGTTCGTGGCATCTATTCCATTGCGCATCGTTAAACGGCAGTAGCTGCCGCTCCGATTCAAACGGCTTCTTGCCGGCGACAGTTCTCCACCAAAGAGTGAAATAAAGGCCTACGCATTTTAGATCGGCCTCGATGTTGATCCAATTCTCATGCAAATAACTGAGTGCTTTGCTCAACTTTTGCGTCACGTCGCTAACCGAGGCATCTTCAGGAATGTCATTGAACAGCGTTCTAGCCCGAAGGTAATACCCAGCTTTGGAACCGATCGACCGAAGCTTTTCAAATGCTTCATCGGAGATCTCAGTCCTTCCTAGAAGTTCCATCACAGATGCTTTTTCGGGTAAGAAGAATTCCTGTTGCCTAACATCCATTGAGATATCCTCGGCTTCGTCGAAAATGGAGACGAGGTCTGCTACGATTTCGCTCTGCTCCTCAGTGCCAAAAAAGCTTTTGGCTATTAATGGCCTCGTAATCCATCCAAGGGTGACAACCGCATGCACATTGTTAGGGGCGGCGGAGCGTGCCTTTCTGAAAGCATCAATTGCTGAAATGTAGAGTGATCGGATATGTTCCCTCGAGGCGAAGCCAATCTGGGAGTTGATGAGAGTGCCGAGGCAGGCTGTGCGCTCTTCGCCGATCATCGATTGCTGCCAGGATGAAATGAAAGGAAGTTCAAGAGCCTGCTCCAATACGGCGACAGCGCCTTCGAGCATGAGAATCTTGTCGGCCCTAGTGATATTGTCTTCATTTCGTTTAATGCCCTCACGATAAAATGTCGCCTCTTGGAGCATAAGATTCGGCGCAAGAACATTTCTTTGTTGGCGGACTTCTTGAAGTGCTCTAGCCAAACGAAGCGTGCATTTATCGAATCGGTCCTTATGGCGTTGGATTTTGGAGTTCGGACCGATCAACTGCAACAATTCAAGAATAAAATCGATAGACGTGTTTGCGCGATCGGAGGTATCCGGTCGGGGAAGCGAGCCTATCATCTCACAGATTAGCTCTGCTTCAGGTTCCGGTCGTCCGCCGAAAAGAGTGTCAATATAAATTTGGGCTTCGAGCGGCTGGCGCGGCTCCACGAATAGGTTCCCATTAGATTCTTCGTGCCAAACAAGAACGTCTGTTTTTAAGCATTCGATTATGGCAGGTGTAGTTGGTTGGTTCAAAGCAGCCAACAACAACTCGATCGGCATCCGGCACCCGTAGCGCCCCGGTGTCATCACGAGCGCAAAAAGTTTTTGCAAAGTGGTGAGCGTTTCTCCGTGAATTGCGGTTGTGGTCGACCAGTCCAATTTCTCGTCGGCTTCGGATGCCAAATATGGGAGATCCAGTTTGCCAGCGGCCTCCAAAGCGGCTGCAAGAGGATTGAACCCTGTGGTCTGTTGCGGCAAATTATTAATTCGCTGGAGGATGGATTGCTGCTCGGTTTGAAATTCCTGCACCACGCCTACCCGAATTGCTGGACGAGCAGGGGGGAGCAGTCGGTAAAGGGCGACGAGATAGCATTCATCTATTTGTGCCTTTTTCTGTTGAATCCAGCTGGCCACTTCCGGTGCCCGTTTCTCAAGATACGCCAGGAAGCGATCTCTCTCCTGAGGATTGAAAAGACGCCCTGCCTCAACTGAAAACCGTTGTTTTTCGTTGCTTTGAAGGTGATAGGTGCTCCCAACCACAACCGTCTTGCGGCCCCTGTCTGCAAGCCGGGTCCACAATCGTGTATAGTCATCTACCTGACGCATGCCATCCCATACAACGAGTGAAGCCTCTGCACCGGAATCCTCGGCCCAATTAAGAAACCGATCAAGCTTCCGCCACTCAACTGTCTTCCCAGATCTTTCAATGAAAACGACAGGAAACTGAGCTTGCGACGCAATGTGGTATGCGAGATGTGCGAGTGCAACCGACTTGCCGGTTCCCGTATCGCCGTGCAAAAGTATCGGAGCACGGTTTGCGTGCGGGCGTGTCAGACATTCTTCGATTTGGGCCACGAGAGCGTGGTAAAAGTCTCTCTGAAACGGAAATCCTCTTGCGTAGGGCTCCCAATTTCTGAGCTTTACTGGTTCTTCTAAGAAGCGGAGGTAGTCAAAATACTCCGTTTCGCTCGATGCACGACGCGGAGGCAGCGTCAGGTTGTCGTCCAGAACAACGGCAAATGGTTCGATCTCCAAAAAAATGTCTTTGGGGATAAACGCAAGTTTACTATCTATCGTAATTTGCCTCCCATTGGGCAGGAAAGCCCCAGGATCGCCAAGCGAGATCACGCCGTTTGCCACCTCGGCGTTCAACGTTTCGGCTAATGATTTCTCGACAAAATGGAGAATTCCGGAGTTCTTTAGTCGTGCGAGACGCGTATCAGACTGCCAGTTCGTCGCAAGCCCAAAGACGTAAACTTGGGAGGGACCAAGTAGGTTAAGGGCTGGGTAAAGATCTTTAGATTGCAACCAGTCAGTCACCGGATTCCAGCCGTCAAGGACAAGCACACCTCTTGGTGTGAGAATCTCTGGAAGACGGTGCAGCAATGCAACCGCAACATGTAGGCGCTCATCGAGTTCTAATTCTTCTCGAGGAATGCGGCTTTGATCATCCTCCTTATCGACACAACCAAACAAAAAGCTGGAGCAAAGTCGGTGGCGATCGCGGATGTCTTGGGGCCAACTCTTTTCAGTAAATATGGAGTACAAAGACCTCCAATTTTTGGCGAACGCCCGCACCCAGACTTCATCAATAGCCGACGTGTAAACGTGATTCCACGCAAATTCGCTGATGGTCGTGAGCGATTCGTTAATAGGTATTTTCTGGCTGCGTCTGTGAAGCCACGCCAGAATTGCAGATTTGTCTCCTTCCGTAAGTTTTCCAAGGAAAGGCCTCAGGGAATCGGTGTCGCCGGGAACATCGGGATATCGCTCCCTGAGCAGGTCGAAAAAGGGATTTGAGTCCCTGCCGGAACGGAGATAGTCCTGCCCGAGCAGGAGGACTGCTGGGCCCACCTTCAGTCGTTGGGCAAGATCCGTCACGACATCTATTTCCGCAGGGTCGTCGCAATTTCGCAAGAAAAAACTGGCAATTCGCCGACGGCGGCGCATAGGGTGATGGAGCACGCGATCAAAATTGTAACGACTTCACTGGTTCGCTCCTCTTGGGGCGCTATGTATAAAAATACCCCGCCTCGCGCAAACTCACGTAATCCCTCGGACGATCTTCGGTTCGCCTCCCCAAAATGACATGGTCGAGCACCTCAATTTTGAGAAGCTGGCCAGCCCGGATGAGGTCGCGCGTGACCCGGATGATGGTGTTCGTTTGGTCTTATCTCACCGACGGCGACCCGGTTTACACGCTGGTTCAAGTGGCGGTGAACGACCTCATTATGCTTGTCGCGTTTGCGCCCATCGTCATGTTCCTGTGTGGCGTTGCCCATGTGGTCGTCCCGGCAAAAGTCCTCATCACCTCTGTCGTGGTCTTCATTGTCATCCCGCTCACCGCCGGTTGGCTCACCCGCACCGCGCTGCTCAAATCCCACGGCAAACAATGGTTCGAAGAGAACTTCCTTCCCAAATTTCACCCGGTGATGATTGGTGCCCTCTTGTTCACACTGGTTCTCATCTTCGCTTTCCAATCCGACAACCTGACCAAACGCTGGATTGCCGTCCTGCTCATCGCCGTGCCCATCATCATCCAGGTCTATTTCAATTCCGGTCTGACCTACCTGCTCATGCGCATCCTGCGCGTTGAATATAGCGTCGCTGCACCGGGTGCGCTTATTGGGGCGAGCAACTTTTTCGAACTTGCGGTCGCGGTCGCCATCACCTTATTCGGCGCAAACTCTGGCGCGGCCCTGGCCACCGTTGTGGGCGTGCTCGTGGAAGTCCCCGTAATGCTTTCGGTCTGCGGGTTCTGCAACCAGACGCGCCATTGGTTCGTCCAACCCAAAACCGGAACCTCATCGATCTGATTGGAGAATTCACGCAGGAGCAGAGCTCCGCGAGCCGGAGCGATTGCTCTCGTCCGTCATCTTTTCGTGAAGACGCCGAAGAATGGTTCAATTCCATTGTCCAAGAAGTCCGGTTTCAGGACATTTGCCGGGGCTATCCATGCCGGGGCAAGCCGCTTCGTGACCATCAGCAGCCCCGGACGTGTGGAGATGGCCGAGTTCCTGGAGTTTTGCCCAGTGCTCAAACGGCGGCTGAACATCGCAAAGAATAGGACCTAATGGTTTTCCTTGTATATTTTCGTAAAGTGTTTATCATAAACATGTTGAGCACAGTGAATCAAGACGAGGGTTCGATTCCGACCCCTATGCTAAATTTCACATAGGGGTCGGAATCGAACTATGGCCGCTGTCAGCCACCGCCGAAGTGCTTTGGGCATCCCGATGTTCCATCCCCGTCGTCTTTCGGCGTTGATGATGATGGCTTTCTTCGAAATCCTGCCCAGCGAGCGGGCCATTGCCGCCCGGTGCGACGGATCGATAGGCGATCCGCGAATTCCTCCACTATGACTTGACCGAAGCCACACCTGATCATTCCAGCCTCTCTGTTATGCGCCAAAGACTGGACGGCCGGTTTGCGAGCAAGTGTTTACCCTGGTTCTGTCCGCCTTCTCGGAGAATGGTCTGCTCCAGGGCAAGAATCTTGGGATTAATTCATCGGTTCTGGAAGCCAACGCTTCCCTGTGCGGGTTGGTCAACCGGAACACCGGGGAAGCTTACTGGGATTATGTAAACGCTTGACAGCCGAGAGCGGGATCAATCCCCAAAATAGCGCCACCGCAATCCGCCAATTCCTGGCGGCACGATCTCTTCTATTCTGGGCAGTGTCTCCAGTCGGAGAATGTAGAATCCCGGCGCTCACATGCTACAGTTTATGTTGCGATCCCGATAGTAAATGACGTAATTCCAACGGGGTAGTTCGATTTTTACTAATGCCGTATAACGAATTGGTTATGCAGTCTGCTTATATTGCCACGATTGGAATGTACAGCAGCTGTATAACATACGCGTTTTGTGGTTGACGTTGTTCTCTTGGACTGTCCAGTCTTAGGCGGGGTCGAGTGTGTAATGGGTGTGTAATATCTCCTGTAGATATTGTGATTATTGCAGGCACGGTCAGGTGCCAGCCGGATTCTTTGAACTGGCACCTGATGAGCATCCTATTGTAACTGAACCAGTTACGTCAGATGCGGCGCTAGAGGTCATTAGCGAGACGCCCATGAGATTATGACTTCGACGATCTTGGGTACCAGGAAGAGGGCTACGGAGCCGCCGAGGTTCTTGCCCATGGCCTCCATGTCGCCGTTTTTAAACTTGATGGCAGCAATTCCCATAAAAATCACCCCAAGGAGGTAGAACACATACAAGGCGTAGTGAGTCACGGAGATCAGCGTGTTGGTCAAGCCACCGCTTTCGCTGGCGCCAGTCGTGAAATCGCTCACGCCAACACCACCAGAGATACCGTCAGCCCCACCGCCCATGCCGCCCGTTGACGTTGTCCCTGTGCTGCCGGTGCCCTGCGCCTGGGCAGTGGAGGGGGTTAGGAAAAGAAGTGCCAGTGCGCACAGGAACCCGACTGGAACCAATGTTTTGAGTAAGTGTTTCATAATTTTGTCTTGTTTTTTATTTGTTTGCTTCAGCCTGGCCCCACCCCATCACGGGATGTCTGGCACAGGCCTCCTGTTCTTATTGTAGGGTTCCTACAGTGGGTGTTCAACCAACGCGCCCTAAATATTTTCAAATGTGTCCGACGCCTTCTGCAAAGTCCTGCGGGAAGAACTGAATAAGGATACGGCAGAGGCAACCGATGGTGCAGTAGAAGGATAGGAATACGGCGGAAATGATTCTTATGAGAAGAGCCAGCTTTGGCGCGTGAAGCGGTTCAAAAACCTCGGTAATATATGGGTTGACGGCGACGTACATGCCTACCGTGAAAAGGACGCTGGCAAATATTACGAGTACGACGGCGTTGATGTATGGGAACGGGCGGGCCCACCAGTTCATAAGATGTATAAGTATTTTTTTCATGGCGTCACATTCTGCCAGTGGGTTGCTCCGCTGGAGTCAACGCTAAAGGTCACCTGTTTTCCCAGAACCTGCGGGTTGATCTTGAAGTTCGCGTCTCCCTTGCTGGCCAGGCCGGCTTGCAGCTCCATGATGCGGTGAGTCGGGTCAGTGTTAGTTTGGCTCAAGCCCTCCATATTTGCCAACTGTTGCGTTCGTTGCAAATTAGCCAGCATGTCAGAGGTGACAACGCTTTGGGCGTCTTGGCGCAGCAGCCCTGTACTCCAGATGCCGATGGCAACCAAGATGATGACGACAACTATGACCGCGATCATCTCGACGAGGGTGAAGGCTTTGCGTGAAGAGGCGCTCATGGGGATCAGGAAGCTCCAGGTGAACTGGCAGGAATAGGAAGGGAATCGAGTGCAGCCTTCTGCTGCTCTGGCTGCGCGCGCACCTCTGCGTCTTGCTTCTTCTGATGGTGTCCTTTCCTGCTGGCGTGCATCGCGTAGAGCGCTATTCCAGGGATTCCACCGAAGCCGGCCGCGAGAGCTGCCCTTCCGACAGAGGCGTTTGTCCCAGGTATCTTAGCTCCGATAAAAGCACCGGCCATGCGCTTGGCCCCGCCTACCACGGCTCCTCCGCCATCCATGGTCGCGTTAAACGCCCGTCCGCCGGCGGACATCGCCCTGCTAAACACGTTTCCTCCGGATCCCACGGCCTGCCCTGTACCAGCCATAGCTCTGCCAGATGGCGTCGTTGGTCCTGCTCCCGATCCAACACCACCAGCGCTCCCGCCACCGCCGCCGGCTGGCGCTCCACCCCCTCCCCCACCGCCTGCAGCGGCGGCGGCCCCGCCTTTGGCCGCAGCACCGGCCGCCATTTTGCCGCCGAGCAGGGCCAGTCCGGCGCCTCCGGTAGCTGCGGCAACCGCCAACATCGCGACCGTTTTTACCCCGGACATCTGGGCCAGGAAGACGTTGCCTCCCGTGAGCATGACTTTAACGATCTTGGGCAGCATGAATATGGAGACGATGCCGAGCAACAGCGGGATGGCGTCAAACATGATCGCCATTCCTGAAATATTGGCGCCTATCGTGCCGATCCAGGACGACATGGCAGCGGTGAGCTGCATGATGATGATGAGTGCGGCCGGATAAATAGCCGGGTACCACATGGTCTTAAGAGCAGTCCAGAATACCTTGGATGTGCTCGGCAACATGATGAAGGGAGCCGTCAGGACGACCATGACGACGCCCACCTTGCAAAGCGCCATCGCGAGGATTAGCCAGAAGAACAGGCCGGCCATGAGCAGGACCTGGAGAACTCCGCTGACGATGAAGTTCATGATGCCGGATATGATGCCGTTCGCCCAGTTGAGGGCTGATTTGCCTGCGCTGGCGAGATAAGAAATGCCTGCTCGAACGGCTGACCAGAAGCCATAGTTTGCGTTGTGGGCTTGCACTATCGTGACCAACCCCGCCATGGTCGGAGCAGCGGGCTCGTTGTATGCGTTTTGAACCGTGGAAGCAGAGGGATCGTTCGCGGCCTTGGCCGTTAGATACGACCACTTCGTCGTGCCACCGGAAATCGTCAAGGAGCTCGTGGCTTGATCGATCTTGGAATTGCCGACGGTGATGCTGGGGTCTCCCCAGTAGATTCGAGCGCAGGCCGCTTGGAAGTTGGTCGTATACATGGCCGCATTGGTATCACCCAAGGTCGTGTGTGCGGCCAGGTTCTGCAGGCCTACGTTGTAAATCACCTCGAGGCAATACGCTCCCTGTAGCTCCTTGAGCGGGACGCCCGAAGTGGGATCCGATCCGCCCGCCCCGCTGCCGCCATTGTAAGCCTCTGGGCCTCCCATGTATTCGCATATTTGGCCGGTAAGGGCTGCCCCGTTTTCATTGAAGAGGAACGCCTGGAGATTGTAGTTGTCGTATCCCGTCTGAAACGCCTTGGCGAGGGCTGGCTCCTTCGAGCCGGAAATCACTCCATTTATCCCGGCTAGAAGCTCTGGGCCGTATATCTTCATGAACCAAGCATTTAGTCCGCCCTGGTAGATGATGCCGTGCATGACGGATCCGTTAATCAAAGCCGCGAGGCCTATCGCGGCGGCGAGGATGTAGTTGCAGAATTGGTTGGCCTTGATTATGAAAAGAACAGAGAAGACCCCCTTTCCCAGCCACGATACGAGGTCCAATTTTCCTTCGTGCATCTGCTGCAGGATGGCGATGCCCATGGTTATGATCAGGACCAGGAAGACGGCAAAATACACGGCGGCTCCGAAGAATTGCTGGAGGTAGATATCCATCGTGGCAAACACGTTCACCAGCGTTGGGACGATCACCCACCCGGAAACGATTCCAACGGAGCTGGTCCCCGGCGCCGAATCCACCACAGAGCTCGATGTCATCGGGACACCGCCGGTGAATATGCTCATGACTGACTGCGACGTTGCGTTATCCATGGAGGCCCCAAAGGCAAACAATGAGGATATGACCGCCTGCTGAGAGGCCCCGTAGTCAGCGGTTGTTCCGGTGCCAACGTAAGACGACAAGCTGCTATAGTTCGTGCTGGACAGATCCATCGCGTTGGAGGTCAGCAGGCTTGACGGAGGCGACCCGTACGCTACCGACAGGTTGCTGGCGACTGTCTGGGCCGTCGAGAAATACACCCCGTTCTGGGTTTGGCCGTAGCCAGGCCGGCCGGCCAGCAGGTACACACCCAGCAGTAAGATGATGCGGAACGGTTTCACTGTATTATTGTAGGCCACTATGATCGAATGCGTTCTCAGAATCTTGCTTGTCTTTGAGCCGCATGAGATTCGTGTTCCGCTCCATCGCCTTAAAGGAAGTGCGGTTGTTGATGGCGTTCTGAAGCTCGGCCATGGTCGAGGTCTTGAGCACCTCCTGTTCGTTTCCAAGAGCTGCGCGCTCTATCATGGTTCCATTGCCCGTCATTTTGGCATAAATGCTCTGCTGCTGATTGGACAGCAATACGGATGACCGGCGGGAGGCGGCGGCGCCTGCCAGGGCTGACTGCACCAGCGGATCGCCGGCGGCGCCGTTGGTATACAGGGAGAGGGTTGAGACGGAGTTCGGCGCCGGCCTCGTCGAGATGTGGTAGCTGGCATCCCCGTATGAGTTCGTCTTTTCCTGTCCAAGCAGGGCATTGTTGGTCTGCTTGGTCACGAGATCCTGGATATCCGTGACGGCATTCTGCTGCTGCGTCGCGCTTTTGAGCGTGTTCATCGCGGCGTTCTGCGGCATCAGCGTGATCCCGCCGCTGCTGCTCAAACCGCGGATGAGCTGTGCGACAATGGTGTTGTAGAGCGGGTTCTGGATGCAGCCGAAAGTCGTGGGAAAGCATGGCGTCTGCGCCCAAGGCGGTCCCACCAGCCACATTGCGTAGGCCCCAATGCCAATGGTGGGAATGCTGATAGAGGTGTTCCCAACCTGCGAATTAAATATTTGCTGGGCCTGCGCTGTCGTAATTATCGTCCCGATGGGGTCTTGCTGGGCGAGCTGCGTTCGGTAAGTGCCAACCATGCCGAGCATGGTCAGATCGTTCTGGTCCGCATCGCTCAACTGGGTGTTCAACTCGCCTGTGACCACCTGATAATAGGCGATCAAGTTTTTAGCGCATGACGCATAATTACGGAGCGCAGCGACATAGGCGCGGGAGTGAACCAGACCGCCCCAGCGGAAGGTGCTTGCGCTCCAGGTCCCTGAATTCATGATGTCGTTAAACAGAGCTTGCAGCAACAAAGACCTGAGGGTCACCGGACTCGTGGAGTTGTTGAGGTAGATGCTTCGGATCGACGTGATCGCGTCCGATGGCTGCCGAACTGCGGCCGGATCAATCACGGCGCCAGCCGCCTTCATGGTGGCGAGGTCCTGGTCAAAGGTGGAGTTTGTCATGTCCACGGACGTCGGAAGGGTGTTGGTATCAATGGTGTTGGTGCTCAGGCCCGATGTGTTTGTGGCTTGGACATTGCTCATGAGCAAGCTCAGCAGCGAGCTGTCCGGGGCGGAGCCTTGGTCTGCCGTGGCCAGTTCGTACGTGCTGGCATTAGGCATGGAGAGGTTGATGATCGTGAAATCCTGGGACAAGTACTGACCATCGGGATCGCAGAGGTTTTGATTGAACCAGGCGCCATAGAGGTCTGTCTTCAGCGCGCTCCAAACGGCGCCTGAATCGAGGCCAGTCTCTGTCAAGGTGTGGCCGTTGATCACGGCGCTTATCGTGTAGGCAGAACGGTAACCGCCGGTCATAGTTATCGCGATGGCGCGCCCATCGTCACTTTGCAGCCCGGTGCATGCGGCGTACCAGTTGGTAGACCCCTCCAGATGACCGATGCAGTTGGTGGAGTGGATCTTCAATATCCGCATCTGTTGCTGCCAGGTGCTTGAATCAGCGGTGGTCACGGACCAGAAGGAGCTCCAGAAGGAATTATTCCAGTAATTATTGATGTAGACTTGCTGGCTCGCTGCCATGTCGGCGCCCGACTCGTAAGCTGCAACCCTGTTGCTGGCATCCAGCGCCATCTGATTGACCAGAATGCCGACGTTAGTCTGCGCGGATGCAGAAACGGCAAAGCAGACTAACAGCACGGATAGGGCGGGGGTCTTCATAGTCGCGATATGTGCGCATCCTCGTTAATCGCCGCCCACCGCATTATTCATCGCCCGTTCCTGATCTTCCCGGTCCTGCTCCTCTTTGAGCTTCCGGTCGCGGTCTGCGGCTTCGGCGATGGTGGCGTCATTGATGTCGTTCTTCATCTGGTCCAGGAGGGCGGTCTGCTGGTAAATGAGCGTATTTTGCGCGGCGGCCTGCTGGATGAGCGTGCCGTTCGTCCCGCCGTTTGACGCCAAGTTGGAGACGACGTTCGAAGACTGGCTTACTATGTTGCTGCCATAAGCGCGGGAAGTGCGCGCATTGTCCACCAGGTGGGAGTTATAGCCGGCCATGGCAAGCTTCGATTCCCCAGAGGTCGCGGTCCCGTTGTTGACGTTCGCGATGGATGTCTGCCAGCAGGCCTGCAGGTTTCCGGTTCCATAGCCGCCGCCCATCTGGTTGGCCCAGTAGCCAACGTTGTTGTTGAAGCTCGCAATCGGAACCAGGGGGTTGGTCGAACTGAGGTTGAACCAGTTTCCGTTGGTGTTCTGCTGGTTCTGCATGGCCCCAAAGCTTGACATCCACGAGCTCAGGCCACCCGTGATCCTGGAGACATCGCCCAATGCGTTCTGGTAGATGCTCTGCTCCTGGTTGAGGATCGAAGTGGACGTGCTGTAGATGCACTTCGCCGTGTTCAGCTGCTGCTGCATCGTTTGGTACTGTGCATACAGTTGCTGAAGGGAACTGGCGTCAATGGTGGGAATCTGGGCGCGCAGAGAGGCCCCCGCGGTGACCAGGACGATGATGATGCCGATTGTCTTTTTCATAGTTTTACGATAACCTTTTGTATTAGGCTAAGGTGTTGGGGGTGTCTGCTGCAACCGGCTGTTACTGTTATTACTTTGGCGAAACGAGGAACTCGTAGGTGCGGTTGTGGTACGGCACGCTCTCGTATTCTCCTGCGGGCAATGGTATCTGACGAGTCTTGGGACCCTTCTTGTTCAATTGATCCAGGGGGTCGTTGAAGATGGCCACGTCGTCCCACCAGTCGTCATAGACCTGGGCGCGGCCCTTGCGTAGGCCCTCTTCGTAGGCTTCGGCCAGTTCGCGCTGTTTGCGGCTCTGGACCATGGCGGTGACTCCCCCGGCAGCCAAGCCGCCAACGGCCGCTCCGACGGGAGCGCCGTACTCGCTGTTCATCTTGCTGCCGACGTATCCGCCGCCGGCTGCGCCTGCCGCCCCGACCAGCAGGGTTGTGCTATTGATCCCGGAGTCCTGACCAATATTGGATGGCTGCGGGTAGTAGCAGCCCGATAGAAAGGGAATGGCCGAGAATGCGAGTAGTATAGTCTTTTTCATATTGTTTATGCTGGGGTTGGTCGTGCCGGGCTGGTTGGGGCTTCCTTTGCCCTGGTGTCCGCCTTAGGCCCTGCTTTCTTGCGGACTGGTTGGTCTGAAGGTGGGACTTTGATCGGCACTCCCAACTTGTGGGCTATGTCTTTGACGGTTTGGAGGAACACCCTTTGTGCCTCTGATAACTCCTTGTTTGACCCTTCGTAGCTCTTGAAAAATTCGTCGAAGTTTCCACCGGCAAACATTTTGCCAAGAAACTGCTCGTTTGTGACATCCAACCACGGCGGTTTCCGGGCGAGCGCTTGCTGGAGGAACGCCTTGGGTACCTCGATGCTGAGATTTACGGCCGCTTCAGGCATAGGTTGTGTGTTAAGGGTTTTGCTTTGGAGCAGCTGCCGGCGGGATCTTTTGCCCCTCCTTGAACGCGTCATCGATGATCTTCTTGACTTCCTCCTCGCGGCTCCCGCCCTGAGCGTTGTCGCCGGGCAACGCAGTTGATGGCTGCGGCGTCGGCGCCGCCGGCGGGCTATTCGCTGCGCCACTTGCCGCGGCGCCGAATGCCGTCATCATGCCATCCAGCGCGGCTTTCACCTGTGTTTCATTCGGCGCCTGTGCCTTCCCTAGGGCGTCGCTGCCAGGACTGGTGCTCTGCAGCGATGCGTTATTGACGGCGATCCAGCCGAGGAACAGGTCGAACGCCAGGGTCTCTCCCGGCTGCAGAGCAGCCTTCGCTTGAGCTTCCTCTTCTTTCTGGGTGAAGCCCGTGACACGGACGGCAGACACGTCAAGCTGTTTGGCTGGAATGACGCCGTTCTTCTTGCTCTGAATGTAGTCGTAGTAGCTCTTGGAAGGGGGGGCCAATTGCGGCGGCATGTTGTCTGCCGGGACGTAATACTGGTTGTTCTTCTTGGCGGCGTCCAGATTCCAGTGACCGGGGGTGCGGATGACCAGCATTTTGCCTGGAAAAACCATGTCGCCGAGATCATTTATGTACGGAGAGGATTCCACTTCTTCGATGATGGGATTGGAGTAAACGGGCAACGCACGATCACTCACTGGCGCCACTCTGGGCTCAACGCGTCCTTGAGGGGGGACGACCTGAACAACTGCCTGCGCAGGTCCTGGATTTATGGCCATTTTTGGTTTTCTTGAGGCGCAGCCCGCCATCACGAGCAGGGACATGGCCAGCGGGACGCTATACTTGATCATTTTCTTCATAGTTAAAACCTCTCTTATTCTAAGCCTTTTTGGTTTGGGTTCGCGGTTGTGTTGGGTAAAACTGGAGTTGATTGCAGCGGGTTCGGCGGGACCAGGTTGTTGACCCCCTGCGATGCGCCTTGAATCTGATTCATCAGCTGCCCCATGCTGTTCCGCGAAGGTGTTCCGGTGTACGTCTGCTGATCCTTGATGGATATGCTGTAGGGTGTGGGAGACGCCTCCGCTTTGGATAGGAACTGCTGGCTGCCACCGATGACGCCGAGGTTTAGATCGAGCGGGCTGGTGACGAGTATGTAGCCGAGGGTGCCCCTGGGGACGAGATCGCCTTCCGGATAGAGCTTGGCCAGCTCGTCCGCCTTCCGCTCCATGATGCCCGTCAGGACTGAGGAGGCCCCCGTCAGCAGCGTGTTCTTGGCGTCGAGCGAGTATTGCTGGGAATTGGCGACCAGGGTGGTCCCTGCGCTTCCGACGAGAGTTTGCTGGGTCAGCACATCCTTTTCTGCGGTTAGGAATGCCGCGATGCCGGTTTCGGCTATGGGCATCAATTGCGCGAGGAGTGGCGATTCGAGCGGATAACCGTCGAATCCGGCCTCATCGTCGGTATTGAGGATCATTCCGCTGATTGGGTACTCGCGGCCGAGCGGATCCAGAATCATGTTGACCCTCACGTTGACCTTGTGGTTGGCGCCGCCCTGCGCGGTGGCCATGACCTTCCAACCGAACGGCAACTGGAGCTTCCCGTTGAACTCGACGTCCTTCGCGATGGCTAGCTCGACAGGGAGCGCCCCCACCGAGGTGTTGATCTTGTTGAGGAGGATGATGGGAATTTTGTATCCACGCGGCAGAAAGTGGTGAGTAGCAAAGCCGGTGCGGTTCGTCGCCCCAGATTGCGGGGCGTCTTTTAGCGTCAGGAGTTCATCCACGTAGTAGAACTTGGCGTCTTCGGGCCTCGCAGCATTGTTGGGTCCGTAGTACCCGCTGAAGTCCCCGCTCTGGCTGTTGAGGCCGTAGTCTCCACTTGAGTTGGCTCCGACCCTCCCGTTTGAATGAGCATTGTTCTCATTGGGGCTGTTGGCTCCGTTTCTCCCATTCGAGCTGCTTCGGCGGAACATGGGGTCGGTCGTGATTTTCCCCTGCCACTGGCCTTTCCCCTGGTTTGGTCCTTGGTCCATCTGCAAGTCGTCCGCGACCATGTCCCTGGGATGCACCTTGGGCACCCACCCGTCAGACAGGTCATTGGTGGCCTTTTCCTTGGCCCTGGCGTCATTCGCTGCCAACGTGGCTTGCCTGTATTGATCATCCAGGCTGCTGTTCTGCGTGGAGTTTACGGGGACGTCATCAATCGAATCCCTGAGGATGAGAGGCTTCTCGACTGGGGTTCCGCCGCGGCGCACTCTGTCGCTGTTTGGCGTGGCGATTATTATGCCTGTCTCCCGCTTCGGCGTCCGCTTGATCACTCCGCTCACGTAAAGCCCCACGAACAGGCAGCCAATCCCAACATAAAGGATGACTCCAAACCCCCAGCCGAGTCGGCCGTCCTGTTTGGTTCTGGTCAGGGAGAATAGTTCCTTGGCAGTCATTTGATTTACCGGTTTTTCAGTTGATTTCCCGTGGCTGGCAGACGCAGTTCAAAGTGTGCGCCATCTATGTCGACGGCATACCCCTGGAGAAACAGATATTTGACGTCCGTCTGACCTGGGAGCAGCACCTTGGTGCCTTGTTGCGTTAGGAGGGGATCGAGCTTCGTGTTTGCGATGAACGGCTCGATTTGGGACGCGGAGAGATACTTGGCCTCGCTGGTGGGGTTATGCACCTCGATGCGCAGGATGATCACATCCTGCTTGTAGTAGTGCCACGCGTCCAGCAGTGAGACTTCGGCGCCGTCCCAGATATAGGTAGTGCCCTGCGGACTGTTGCCCAGGTCCTTCCCGACAACTTCCGCATAGTTGGGATCGTGCAGGTACTGGCTAAGCATCTTGATGAGGTTGACTGTGTTGACTTCCATGGGTGCCAGCGCGGGCACCCGCGGAAGGCTCTTGCTCGACGGGCCACCTTGCAGCGTGTAGGTCTTGCGGTAGTTCACCATGGTGCTTCCGATGAGGATGCGGAAGGTGTAGGTCTGCCCGTCCATGACGACGTGCATGTCGATATCCCCGTGAGAAACCTTCGGCGAGAGCAGCAGGTAAAACTCTTTGGTGTCCGCAGTCACAGGGTTCCGGGTGATGTTTACCATCATGCTGTTGACGCTGACCTCCTCCACCGGCTTGGGAAATATCAGCTTCGTGATTTGCTCGGGCATGACGTACACGATTTCGACAACCTTGGCAGACAGCCTGATGCCGTCCGCGAGCATGGGGGGTGACTGTCCAAAGTTGTCGCCCGCCACGGCCGCCGCAGAGCAGCCAGACAATCCGGCGATGAGTAAGAATTTAGTGATCTTGTGCATTTTTTTCCTCTTGAGTTTAAAGTTTTCCGGGTTTGCGGTCCGGCAACGCTATGTCCGAATTCCGGCGTATGTTGAGTTCGCGCTGCAGATCCTCAGGTGACAGGGTTCTCAGTCTCTTCTTCTCGTCCAGGAAGGCCTCGTAGTACTCCCCAGGCTCGGCCTCCTTTACTCCGGTGAGAATATAGTGGTCGTCTTCCATCTCCCAATGCGTGCTCAGATAAACCACTGCTTCCGTGGCTTTCTTTTTGTCTTGCTTCACCAGGTTGGCCTTGGTCATGACTTGGAACCAGCTGCGGCTGGGTGTGAATTTTGATCCTGTTTCAAAGCTCTCGATGATATCCAGGTGGACGGTGGTGGCGGTTTTTCCACGGGAAGGCGCCATGCTGTTGGCCGCGCTGCTCAAGATAGTCATGCGGACGTTGTTTTTCAGGCTCTCCAAGTAGTTGTCGGCCCCTTCTTGGTAGTAGAGTAGCGAGAGTGTGTCATTGGCCAGATCGGTGCGGGCCAACCGGTTCATGTCGGGAGCTACCCGTGTCGTTTCGTAGACCAGCCCGTTCGGCAATTGGGCGTAAATCGGAGGCGTGCGCTTGCTTTCCTTCGCGATCATAATCGCCACCGCGGCAATGCCCAGAAGGAGCAAGAACTGCAGGAAGCCAAACATCTGCAGCCGGCGGCGGGATTCATCCGTCGGGCGCCAGGCGTGCTTTTGACGGTTGGGCTCTTCCTTCCAGAAATTAGTGTAAGGGGTTTGGTCCATGTCTAAAATCCTGTGCGTTCGCGGTTCTGCAGCTCGGCATCGAACGTGTCTGCCGCGGCGCCGTAGTACTCGTCGAATTTTTGGATGTAGTAACCCCACCGGTTCCGATTGGAGGTCGGCTCCAGAAACACGTCGATCATGGCCCGGTAAGGCTCCATTTTGTTCTGTCCAGAAATGGTGTTCATCATCCGGAAGCCCTGGACGTAGGCGGAAACGACCCGGTTCTTGGCGTTGTAGCTCCAGTGGGCGTATTTCGAGACGTAAACCGTGTAAATGGGCAGGTCAGCCGGCGTCGCTCCGTAGGGGTTCCGGCTGTTGGCGCGCTGCTGTATTTGAAGAAAGATGGAAGGCTCGATAGATCCCTCAAGGAGGTAAGCGATGGGCATGCCCTCGGCCGAGGACTGGTTGGCCGCGCAAATGGCAAACTGCATGAAGGCCTCGACGTTTTGGCGGTCGAAGTTCGCGAATTTGTTGGCCGTGAGCAGCATTTCCTCAGAGGGCCGTGGCAGATTGACCTGCACCTTCACCCGCTTGGTCATGACGGCCCAGATGCCGCAGAGCGCCACGAGGACGACCACCAGTACCAAGGTTTTAAACTGCTCCCAGCGTACCAGCCAGCGCGTCCAAGCCAGGGCGTACCAGTGGGAGTTGCCGTTTCCAATGAGTTTCGGAGGTAGAACCTCTTCGCCTTCGAGCGGGGGGGTTCCAGTGGATTGGAGCTGCTTGAGGAGCTGTTTCAATACTGCTTGTTTGCGCGCCGGCTTGACCGCATTTGGATCGGTCACCTCCAGGGAGACGTCTTCTTTTTCGTTGGTAAACATTTGCAAAACTCCCCACGGGGAGACAAATCCATTATAAGCACTAAATGTAAAGACTCAACCAACTCTTTTTTAAAGTGCGCCTTTTGGGCATGTGTTGGATTTGGAGTAATTCTTATTTCAGATCGCGGCTTGGGAATGTATAATAAGTTGTGCTGTAAGTATGGAACCCATTGAACTCAATCCAAGCCGCGTCTCCTTGGTAGCCCCCAAGGACGGCTATGTCCTTATGGTGCGATTCAAGTTACAGGACCGCAGCGAGTTTGAGACACTCTTCTGTGACTACGGCATGTTCTTCGAACGATCTCTCCAGCTGGTCGGCTGCCGGTGCAAGACTTTCGTAGTGGGGCAGATGCCCTGTGACCACGCCATCAAGGTAGGGAGCATATCCCTGCCGGTGGAGAACATCGTGGATGTTTTTCAACTGCCCACCCCGCCCTGGTACTACAGGTTGGAGGAGGATGCCAGAATGCTGACGGAGGCCGCATCCCTGGTGCTGGATGTCGGCGTGCTGGATGTTTTCCCGGAAATGACGGGAACCAAAGTATGAGCTCGAAGCGCATTTACATTCCTGACTCGGCCAAGCGGCTCGTCGTGCCGGTGGAATCAGAGTTCATCGAGAACCTGAAGTCCATCTTCGGAGTCGGTCTCTTCAGCGAGTTGAAGCAGCGGCTGATCCCGTTGGCGTTGGACGTCTTGCGCATTAGCCTGCTTGGTCACACCCACCCATTCGAAACCCTTCGGGGGTTGAGCGACCACCAGTGGAACGATCTGCTGGACAACCCTTATACGCCGTCTCTGGTTACAGATATGCTGGATGACTTGGAAAACCACCCGAAGCTGCTCAACCTGATCCAGACGCTGCGCGCGCCAGAGATGATGCGGCGGTTGCAGGTGGAGTGGCTATACGAACTGACGGTGGGACGCTTCGAGAGCACAGTCCCCTACCTTTACCGCGAAGACAAGCTGCTGGACTCATGGAGCGAGTTCTGTGGTACACTTCGCGATGTTTCGCTCCACCCGTTCGAGTTCTGCAAGGAATCGGCCCAGCAGGCTCTTTACCTGAAGGGGTCTGGGTTTTCAGAGCCGGCGCGGCGGCTCTTCACGCTGTCCTACATGGCTGCCTGCCGGAAGCTCTTCGTCTTCCTTTCTGGGGCTCGTGAAACGTGGGTGGGCTCTTACACGAACGAGGGATTCAGGCTGAGTGGCAGCGCCATTGATTTAATCTCCAGTCGCGGACAGCGGACAGAGCGGCTGGTCTTGAAGTTCGGGCTGGTCGACCACGTGTATTACCTGAAGCCAAGCATGGAGCAGTTGAATCGGTTCAAGGAGTGCGTGAAGCAGCAGGATCTGGTTTTCGAGATACAGAAGAAATTGTGCCCGTTTGTCAGCCTCGCCGGCACGGGCCTGAATTTCAACCTGATGGCCGAAGTGTTCTATCGGGTGTACCAACCCCAGCGAATAAGGGAGCTGCAGCTTCCGGTCAAACCCGAGCTGGATGAGTCCTTCCTCAGCCAGTGTGGTTTGCCGAAGTCGCTGGCCACGCAGCTCGGCTACCTTCCGCTGAACCCTGATGTGGTGGAATTCTTTTCCTCCAAGATCGAGAAGCTGCCCAGGCTCAGCCCGTTCCTGCGCAATCCGCGGACGGAGCGGGGCCTGCTGCGGCAGAGGTTGTACCGGGTTGTCTTGGAGCAGCTCTTGACCGCGGTGACGCAGGAATCGCTCCTTTCGCTGTGCCGCCAGTGGAACCCCCAGATCAGGACCCCTGAGGGTTCGGTCATGCCCATGATTTCCTACGTGGAGGCTAACGTGAAATTAACCAAGGATTCGGTTGCCGCCGGCCTGGGGCACACCCGTCGGCGAGCCATCATGGAGGACCTCCTGCAGATGCTGCTGCAGAACACGCAAGCGTGGCAAAAAGCCATGGAGCATGATTCTTTTGTCACGGACCGCGGACGGAACTACTTCATGACAATCCTAGACAAGGCCATCGAGGAGCAGGGATCCGAGGAGATTAAGCAGAGGCGCCACCGTGACGCCTACCGGGTGGTTTGCGTCGTGGTCGAGTAGCAACGCCGGCCCGGCTATTGCGGTATCTGGAGGCTCAAGTACTCCGTGTATTTGAAAAGGTCGCCATTGCCGTCCCGGAACGTTTGCCAGAGCATCGTTCCATCCACGGTGTAGGTGCCGTTCGTCGGGGTAGCCGACTTGGTAATCCGAATGTAAGGCGTATCCTGGGATATGAACGTGGCAAGGTCTCCCGTCACAGGGACATTGGTGATCGTGCCTGGCGGGATGAGCTGGTTCTGCACGATCGTGTCAGAAAGGAGCTGCACCATGCCGCCGCGAATGTTGGCCGTGTAGATGTTGAGCCGGCTGATGATCAGGAACTGGAGCACGCCGCCGACGACGATGCTCACGATGATTACGGCTGCCAGCATCTCGACTAGGGAGGCTCCTTGCTTTCCGCGGTTTCTTTGGTTCTTTGTCTTCATCTGAATGCTTGCTTTCCGGGGTTCCAGCTGTAGGACTTCAAGTCGTGCTGCAGCAGGCCTGTATGGTTTGTTCGCTGTTCCGCCACCTGGTTTGAGAAATCGGCAGTGTTGTCAGACAAGAATATGCCGTTAAAGGCTCCGATGTCCGCATCGTAATAAAGCGGTGGCGGAATCTGCCAGTTGACGGACACTCCGGGATTGACGGCCGCCGCGGTGGTGAAGCCCGCGACCGGCGGAGCTGAGACCTGCTGCATGAGGACATTGGTCAGCGCTTCCTGGTTGGTGTAGTTGTAAGATATCGAGAGTGGGTTGGCGGTGTAGTTTGTGCCGAGGTCGGCCAGGGTGTAATTGAAGGTGAGCTGGTCGGGGCTGGTCAAGGTGAACAGGGCATAGTTGACGCCGGCTGAGTTCAGGAGCTGCAGCTGGCTGCCGTTGGTAACCGATGCCAGGTTGTAGGACCATGCCTGCCCTAGCCGGTCGTTGAGCAGCCCCACGAACCGGTCGAATGCAGCCTTTTGCTCGCTGGCAGCCACTCGGTTCAACTGAACGGCCTCGCGGGAGGTGGCCCTCATGGCACGGTACCCCACGATGGAGATGATCGATAAGATCGTCACGACGATCAGTATCTCCACGAGGGTGTAGGCTTTTCTGTTCGGCTTCATTGATCGTTTTGTTTAAGGCGGATTTCTCCGTGGTTTTTCAGAACTATAAAGGCTCCGCTTCGGAACGTCCCAATCAGCGCGGCCGCGTTTGTACCTTCGAAGGTGACGCCCTCTGACCGCTCGACCTGGAAGGGCGCCGTAGTCAGGTTGGCGAGCGCAAACCTTTTACCGCTTACGACGGTCTGGACGCGGAACGGGACCAGGGAGGTGTGGTAGCGGACTTCTTGCTCTAATGTACGCAGCTGCCCGCTGGTGTCCAGCCCGAATACCTCGATGATGACTTGGTTTTCTGCCTTGCGCAGATCCACCGTCAGGCAAACGTTGACCTGTCCGTTGGTGGTCGGGACAATTTCGTGCTCCATCGTGACAGCGCAGTTGTGCTTGACCTCTACGAGGGGGCTCCTCAACCCACGCAACTGCACCGAGCATACCTGGTTGGATTCATTCTGGTACCAGAGTGGGAGGAATTCGTTGCGGATGCTCACGGGCTGCCCCTGGCAGCGGGCCGAGATGATCACGACGAGCAAAATCTGGAATAGGGTCCTCATCTGGTAGAGACATTCGGAGAGATGTTTAGAGGATGGGCATCCGGAGGAAGAAGCTCGATTCGGCCGACCCAAACCGACTGCATTCCGAGCATCTCCAAGTGGCCGATCTCCCAAGCCGCAGAGGAGAGTTGACGCGCCACCCGGCTGCTTCCTTTCTGTGTTTTGGCCGGGTCCTGGGGGGCGATATTCTGGCTGCTCCAGCCAAACATCTGCTGATAAATCAACGGGTTAACCACGACATCGAAGGTTTGCCAGTTGTTCGGGGAGACCTTGCCGGAGCAGAGCTCCACATCCGCCGGAGCGTCGAACATGCCATCGCCCCTGTCGCTTATCGGGCACCTCCATTTGAGCTGCCCTCCGCTCTGATACAGCGTGGCGAGGGGAATCTCTGTCTTTCCGTGAATGCGGCCCCACAACCGGGCGATCGCCTCCTCTTTATTCACGTTGGTCGAAAGGATCGACAGCCGCAGGATGAAGGCTTCGTTCTTGGGAAGCTGCAGACGCCCGGGACCTTGTGTCACCAGCGGGAAAAAAGCTCGCTGGAAGGCTAGACCGCTTATTTCTAACCGGTTGGCCTTCCATTTTTCGCCTGTCCACCGCGGATTGAGATGGTCAATGCTTTCCGAGTAAAGTAAGCTCGGTGCAGCGATAAACAGAAACAGGCTGTTTCGGAGTATTCGTGTCAAGGTAGTCATAATAGCGGAGCAGCGCCAGCTGCTCATCAGTGTACTTGTTTGCGTAAAGTTGGGCCCAGTAATCCCCGGTCTTTAGTCCGCGCTCGATGCGCAGGTGGATATACTCCTCTAGCTCCAGGGCCGAGAGGCAGGCCGGCGCTTGAATGGTTTTGAACGGAACCAGCAGGGTGACGCCAGCTTGGAGATCCTCGGAGGCGATAAACACCTCCGGGTGCGGAACCCCTTTCGGATCCATGATGGATTTGAGCCCGTTTCCCGGATAATGGGCCAAGAAGGTTCGCCGCGAGACCTCGATGCGAAAGTTGCTCTGCTTGACTCCGAGGCGGTCGAAGGTGGTTTCCCGTATCGGAATGATCACAGATGTATCGGCTGCGGAAAGCTCGTTTTGAATGGCGGAGGTGCCGCTGGAAAGCACCCATTTAGCCAAGTCGCTTCCCGAAACCTGCAGCTGGATGAAGGCCCTTGTCTTTTCCTGGCAAACTTCCATGGGGATGCTTTGCCTCTCCTGCCGAACATCTTCGGCAGAGATCGGCCCACCCGCTGCAGCAACTGAAACCAGCGTGCTAACGGTGAGTGTCAACGCGCAATATCCGCACATCGTATATCCTTTCGGCAGAATTAGTCTGATAGGTCGACTGAGTGTGATCCACTCCGAATGCCCCGACCGTCAGGATGTTGTCGGGCAAGGGCTCGGCCGGGCTCTTCATCCGGTGAGTGTATGTGACCTGTCCGTGGACGATAAGGTTCGTCGGGTTGAGAGTGAGCAGCCTCTTGATGCCGTCCTCAACGACGAGTCGCCCGTAAAACGCCGGGGCCTGGCCGTTGATGACCGAGAGGTTGGTCATGGTCCAGCCCAAGGTCTGATAGTGGAAAACGATCTGACGCTGATAAAATGCCGCATAGTCGTTGGTGCTGAGATCGGTCTCGTCGCGGAGGTTGGTCTGGCTGTAGTCGTACTGATCTTGCGTGATGGACGAGGAGGACATCTTCCAGGCGCCGATGTTGTTCGTGATGAAGTTTCCACGGGTGTCAAATCGAAAGGAGTAATCCGGTGGAATGGCGGGATCCGTGACGTTTGTCGCCCAGTTGTCTCTCAAAAAGTCGTACCAGGCTTCTCCCGCGGAATTCGTGTCGGTTATGGAAAAGCCGAGCGGGGTCGGCGGGTTCGTCGCGATAACGTCCGTCTGACCGGGTAGCAGCTGGGCCAGGGTGTAGGTCTCACGAAACTGCTCATCGTAATTCTGAACGGGCTCGATGGATATCCAAGCCACGGCGAAGTAAAAGGCTTGCAGGGGGTCATTATCCGGCAAAAGCGGGGCGGTCAAGGCCGATGGCGTGGCATTGCTCGGCATCCAGGTATACAGGTATCCGTAATCGATGTAAGTGCCGCTCACAGGATTTATGATGTCGTTATGGAGCGTGGCCAGCGTTGGGTTGCTGAAGTTTTCCGACAGGGAGTTGGTGTTGCCCGTTACCAGCATTTCAGTCAAAGTGAGCGGCAGCGATGGGATAACGGTGATGTTTGCGGGCAGCAAGTTGGGTGGGTTGAGCATGATTGGATCTCCGTTCAGCACATAGTAACCGCCCGGGTCGCCGTCGCCGCACGGCCCCGAATCGGCCGTGTAACCTCCAAAGCTGTATTCGTTGAAGATGTTGGTGTGCAGCCCCACCAGCATGTTGGTGGACCAGTCGGATTGGAATGCCACGATCGGGGCGCATGATTCGTTCAGGCGGTAGAACCTGATCTGAGGTATGAGATAATTGACCAGGCCGGCATTTGTCATATACCAGTCCCCCGCCGGGTTGGAGAGCAACTGCACCTGGATATTGGTGGCCCAGGCATACAACTGACTTTCCAAGGCGAGATAGTTGGTGGTGTAAACAAACACCTGGTTGGTTACATCGACGAGAATCGTCGGGCGGAGCACGGTGAGCGCCATCGCGTTTGAGTTGAGGGTGTTGAGCGAGCGTCCCGTCGGATTGCTGTTGGTCACGGCAGTGATGTTCGTGTCCCCGATTGGGATGAACCCAATGTTGCCCTCGACTCTTAACTGCGCAAGGTTGGTGTTGACGTTGTCGGCAAACAACACGTTGATGTTAGGTGGAAAGCTCACGTTCAACGAGGGGCTTGCGACGTAGCCCGCGTTAGTCACGACGATGGTGTTTATGGGCACGCCGTTCGTGGCCGGAGGAATGCCGAGGAGGACAGTTCGATCCACGGGTCCCGTCAGAGCTGCGCACGTGTTCACCGAGTTGAAGTCCATGGTCGCAACATATCCCTGGTTTTCAACGGAATAGAGAGGGTTGCTCAACGGCACCTGGGTGATCTGGTAGGGCTGCGGCAGAGTGACGGAGCCGTAGAGGGATTGTGCTATGCTGGCGAAAGTATCAACTGTATCCGCTTCACCGGGAAACCCCGGTTGCTTGTCATACATCATGCCGTAGAGGGTGCAAGGATCGTTGAAAGAGGCATAGGTTTCCGACAGATTGTCGTACCTGCCAAGGAAAGTTGCGAACCCCGATGAGGGGCCGTTTTCCCACTTGGAAACCCCCGATTGCCTGAACAGGCGGGTGTTTGGGTCGGCCGCAGTTTGCTCGGCATCGATGATGCTCAGAGGTCCGTAAGACCCAGAGGCCTGAAGGAAGGAACCCTGCTGGAGGCCTACGTAGGCCCAGGCGTTCGTTTGATGGGTGGTCCCATCGGAGACGTCCCCGTGGTTTCCGAGCGTTATTGTTTCCGTTTGCGCGCCTGGGTTGAATACGCCGAAATCCGCGATCGGGATGGCTCGAACTTGAAAGGCGTAAGTGCCCACATAATTGCTGTACGCGGGGTTTTGGGTGACGGCGTTGATTTGAACCCTGAACTGCTGAGTGTTCACGCGGACATCCGAGAACAGCGGATCCAACGAGTGAAACTGCAGGGGTTGGTAGTAGATGGCGTAAGGGCCGAGCTGGACACCTGTGTCGATCACCTGGATGGTGGACACCTGATATGGTCCCGAGGTGACGTCGCCCAGGGGGACGCTCAGGACGTTGTCAGATGCGTAGAGTCCATTTGTTTCCATCCCGCGGTCGATCAGCGTCAGGATTCGAGAGGCCTGCGAGTCCATGGCCAATCTGGCGTTCATGTTGGCCTCCTTGTTTCTCTCCTCATCAACCTTCTGCTGCGAGCTTAGGATTGCCATGGACGCAGCTACCGCCACGATGACTGCTAAAGCCAGTGCCCCAACCAGGATATACCCTCTGTTGTTCTTCAAGGGATGAGGACGAATGAAAAGCATCTCCTTATTCTGAGGCGGAACATCCGGTTTGCAACCGGCCCGGCTCCATTTATTTGTCCGCTGAATCCTTCGGAACGTCTATAACAGGTCCCTGGGTCTGCACGGTGCTCGCATCAATCACATACTTTATAAAGTGGGTGTTTGGGACAGGAGTGAAACCGATCATGCCAATGGTCAGAAGGACAGAAAGAATTGCCATCTCGAATCCCCGAGGGAAGAGCACGCTCGAACGGCTTTGAACGATGCGAAACAGCACGATCAGCATATACCCAGCCGCGCAGATCATCCCGAACTGCCGTTCGTAGTCGGTGGTATAGCTAACTTTGGGGTAGTGTTTGATCGCGTACTCCAACCACATGAGGTTAATGAACGAGAACGCGAGGGCAAAGAAGCCGGCAATAATGGCATTTGCGGCCAAGGCCATTATAGTTTTCAGCGCTTTACCCATGCCTCATTTTACTGTTAGATTGCCTTTTTGCCTGAATAAACTGCTTGGGCAGCAGTCTGTGATGCAACAATCGGCGCAGCGGGGGCTCCTCGCCTGGCATATCTTCCGCCCATGAAGTGTAAGGACCAGGTGCAGGTTGTAGCGCTCGCCTTGCGGAAACTCAGCGAGGAGCTTCTTCTCGATTGCCTTGGGGTTTTTTAAGGCAGGGCAGTACTGGACCCGGTCGATGATGCGCAACGCGTGCGTGTCCAGCGGAATCCCCTCATCCACACCCAAGGCTGTGTAAAGGATGATGGCGGCGGTCTTGCGTCCGATCCCCTTTATTTCCGTTAGCTCTCCTATGGTTGCTGCCGGCCGATTATTCCTCTCCACGAGGTGCTTGGCCCAGTTGATGAGGTAGTCCGATTTATTGCCGCTGTGGGATATGCCTGGCAAGAGGGGTATCACATCCGCGCGCGTGCGGCCGATCATGCTGGAGGGCACAGGAAATTTAGCCGCCAGCGGTCCCATGACCTTGTTGACCGCGGCGTCAGTACAGTGGGCGGAGAGGATGGCTGCCACCCCCAGCACCCAAGGATCCCTGGTTTGGTTGAGGGCATCGAGCGGGTGCCCCTCCTTCAAGTAGGCCTGCGACCGTTCCGCCAGCTTGCAAAGTGGCCCGCTGCCGGTCGCTGCAGTCGTATTGGAGTTACAATCGCCCATAAGCGCAAGTACGTATGACGCAGCGTATAGCCGCTCCAGCTTCGGCCAGCCGCAGCCGGATAAACCACCTGTCTTCAACGCCATCTTTGTTTTGTTATTTTTTCTCTAGGCGTTCCGCTTCTCTACAGTATAATACCGCCAGGGTATGATTACTGAACAAACCGAACAAGCACTGCCCGTCTCGGATCGGCCTAATATCTATAACCTGCTGAACCAGCGCGTGGTACAGCACGGCAAGCCCTTCTTCTTTCTCGTTGCAGAGGCTGCAGACACTATGAAATCGGTCCCTGGGTCCATGGCCGAATTGACGGCATTTGCCGTGAGCTTTTTTGGCAAGTGGTCGCCGGATCCGAGCCGGCGGGTTCAGCCCCAGTCCATCCTGGCCGTCGAGCATATGCGGCTCATGGATGACATTTCTGCTTCCGAGGGGGAGGACTTTGCGGTGGAACTTGAGGAAAGGGCCCTCCTGCAGGTTTGTGAGCTTGTCGTGCGGCGGAAGAAGATGGACATCATGGTTTGGCGCGGCTCGGTCACTCCGATCGCCGAGGTCGCGTCTTCCAATGCATGGGCCGTTCTCAATCAGTGGACCATGCTGGCCGGCTTTCCAATCTATGGCGAGATCGAAGCTTGGGTAGCCTCCAACCAAGAGACGTTCCTGAGGAAAACAATCCCTACTTCGGATGTTGGCTATTTGCAGCTTTCGCAGCAGTTTGCCGGCACTTGTACGACCTCGCCAGGGCAGCAAACCCGGTTTCAGAAGGTTTTTGCGGAGTTCATGGCTGCGATCACATCTGCCCGGGGACAAGGGCGCGCGGTCGTCATCCAGTCCTCGCTTTGCACTACTTTTGCCCGGTCCATCCGAAAGCACGTCAAAGATATGGGCTTGGAGGCGCAACTTCAGGCCGATCCCGGCGCCAACAAATTAAGCGGAACTGGTTAGAACTTGCGGATGCCCGTTTCTTCCAGCGCGGCTTGCCTCTCCCTCCGCCTGAAGCGCCTGGAACTCTTCCTGAAGCGCGGCGTCCTGTGTCATGGATATCTCCGCAGGAGATCGCCTGTCCAATTTATGGGCCAGCTCCCTCAGTTGTGCGGAAGTCAGGGCAAGCAGAATGTGTGCTGCCTGGCGCTCCTCGCTGACCTGGATTAGGGCTGAATCCGAATTGCTCGCACAGACCGCATCCATGTGAACGCAGACCGGAGACGGGTCGCAGCTGATGACGACGAACTTGGTCGGGGCAGTCTCTTGCGGGGATCGTGGCGCCAGCTTATCGGCCCAGTCACGCAGGTGTGTGGGCGTCATGGCAATCAAGACGTGTGAAGTCGGACGGAGGTTTCCGATCCGGCGCAGAGCGGAATTCGGGCTGCCCTCGCAGGCCGCGTCGATGTGAATGCGGATCGGTGGAGCATACCGATTACAACTGATCACGACGAACTTATCCATTCTTCATTTTAGTTTGCCGAGGCACAGAAGCAAAAAGAAACCACCCCGGCAGGCGCATCCGGCGTGCACTAATGTGAAGAACACTGAAAAGATTGTCAGTCCAGACAGAATACGAGGACTTCACTTGGCGCCAACCGGGGTTTCTTCTCCGTATAGTCTTTGACAGGGAGGCCATTGAGGGCGGCAAAACAAAGAAGCTGCGGCTGCTGGTCGCTGATGGCGATTATGCGCCCTCCTTGCACCAGGCCGGGGACCCCGCGGTGGTTGTGGCCAATCTGGACCGTTTCCCCGCGGATCACGGGGCTGGTGCCAAACACCCCCGCTACTGGGTTTAGTTCGCCGGCTGGTATGGCTTGCAACTTCATAACCAGTTATAAGACAAGCGGGGTGTCTGTTCTACTTACTTTAAATCATTTTCTGAATAAAGAGGCAGTCTCTAGTCTTATACTTAGACATGGGCACAATTTCCCTTAATACCAAGCCAGGCGCGAAACCCGGGAGCATCTTTGATCGCAACCTCGCCTATATGGTGGAGCGGATCGCCGGAGAAGACGCGGAACAAACCCTGCAGATGCTCAGGCAGGATCTGCCTCTTGTGCGAGACTTCCATCAACTGCGCGCCGTTGCTCGTGTCTACCTCGCCAACGGCTGCAGGCCGCTGAAAAGAGAAGCGATCCCGAGCGCCGTTGATCCAGAGGGCCTGACCGGCGAAGCCAAGCTGCGCTTCCACAATGGGGCCTTCCTGTTAGCGGAAAACGAGGGGCTGGTGTTTCGCGGCGAAGAAGCCCACGGCCCCTATTCAAAGGAAGAGGTGGGATTCATGGCCAAGCGTCTCGGTGCGGAATCACCCACAAATGATGAGCTTGGGCACATCATCGATCCCGAGGCTGCGAGACCCGCCTTGTCTGTTCTAACTTCCCTGGACCTGATCTAAGCCAGCGGCATGGTATCGAAGAATGCCGGGGTGAGGTTCACATCCTTCCCGCAGTGCTTCTGAAGAAACTGCCTGGCAAATAATATCTGCAGGTCGCTCGGTGTCTTTGGAATGATGGGAATAATAATCGCATCCCGAACGAAGCGGCTGCGGCGGCAGAGCCCGTGCGAAGGGTTGACATATCGGCCTCCGACAGGCGTGTTTTCCTCAACGATCTGCGACAGCGCCGCCTCAAACCGTGCGTCGCAAGACCAGACCCGCTCCGGCTCCCAGAGCCGGAACTGAAACTGCACTGGCTTGCGGCCGAAGGTTGCGTAAACGTAGACTCTGGGTAAACGGGCTTTGGCGCTGCCATTGGCCAGCGCTCGCTGATAGAGCTTTGGAAATGCGTGGAGCAGCATCGTGATGCCAAATTCCAGTTCGTCCTGGTTGCCTGTCCTGAACCGCACAACTTCTTCCCGGGCGTCCTCGTGCTGGTAGGGGTCGCTGAAGCTATGGGATACGGGCAGATACATCTGCTCGATCTTGCTCCAAAGCGTGGTCGTGTCCATGCGCGCCAGCCCTGCCTGGTGCTTGGTTGCCGCTATGATCTCTCCCAATTTGAGGTCTCGAAACTTCAGCAGAGTCCTCAACTTTGGCTGGAAGGCGGCCTCCAAATCGGGGAACCACCGAACGGTACACAGTTCGATCTCCTCATGGAAGAGGCGCTCGATCTCGTGAACGCTGGCACGATCTGGAACCGAAACCTTTTTGGTGCCGATCTTTACGGTGCTGTCGAACGGCAGGTTTTCTTTTACCTTCTGTTCGAGGACGAGGGTGCGGGTGCGGCTCTGTAAGAACAGGACCCTTCTGGCGGGCGCAGTTTTAACTGGCTGCATTTTTCGTGGGAATTTAACTGTATTGGGGACTTGCAAGGCTCTTCATGGCGGTTGAATTATTAGACATCAACGCTGTTCGCGTCAACCCCTTTGAGTGCATCGAGCACTGGCTGGGGAGCTGAGGCTTGTGTAAACAGGCCCAAGGGCAACGGCGTCTTCACGAGGCGGCTGCGCATGGTCCGTTGGCCCATTTGTGAGGAAACGACCGTAACCAGCCGTAACCTTTGTCCCCGGCTGCTCGCTTTTTCTACTTCGATGGATTCGATCATAGATGCTTGCAGACCTCGCTAAACACCTCTTGAGGCCCCTTGGTGGCGTCAATAACATGTACGTGTTGCGGGTCTGCGGCGGCTATTTGAGCATAGCCTTGCTCGACCCGGGCGAAAAATTCCACATCTTCCTTTTCGAAGCGATCCTTGCCCATGTTTGGCAGTTCCTCCTGGCGTCCTCCGCGACGCTCCAGGCAAACCTCAAGCGGGATTCGCAGAAGGAATACGTGCTCGGGCTGGAGTTCACCGACCGCGGCGTTGATGACGCTTCTGACGGTGGGCAGCGGCAGATTTCGGCCGTAGCCCTGGTAGGCGATGGTGGAGTAAAAGAATCGATCCAGCAGGACGTCCTCGCCCCGGGCCAAGGCGGGCAAGATGACGGTGTCGACCAGTTGGGCCCGGCTGGCGTTCATGAGCAGTAGTTCGGCGAGCGGGCTGAGGTTGTAGTTCCCATGCTTGAGGATGTGGCGCATCTCCTCACCGGGCTCAGTTCCGCCTGGTTCGTGCAGAAGAACGGCCTTGCGCCCCTCGGCGGCGAGTTTTTGGGCCAGAAATTTGATTTGGGTGCTCTTTCCGGCGCCATCGCTGCCCTCGAAAACCATCAATCGTCCGTTTGTTTTCACGTTTTTGGATTTTCCATTCCATTATACGCTAGGGCCGCTGGCGTCCTGACTGGAATGTTGTTTGCCGCCGATGTCTTGACCCAATCCACCCTGCAAAGGCTGACCCACGCTTGCGTGTCGTTTTTGGTGATGCATATCATGCGCTGGCCGTTTACCCATTTGACAAAGTCGAGCTCTTGAGAGTTTTGGACTGAATACTGGTCATGGAGCACGATCTTGCTGCCGGCCACAAGCCGTTTGGCAGAGTCCATTCTCGCCAGGGAGTTGGCAAGGAATTGGGATCCGTTGGAGGCTGGTGGCTCCACAGTAACTCCGGCCTTCAAGGCTTGCTCTGGTGTCATGGCCAACCTGGCGATTTCCTGCAGGGCGGCAAGCTTCACGTTCGTGCAAACCGTGACTTTGGTTGAGATAAAATCCGTCCAGATGCCGCCGCCGCCGCCGCCGACCGACGTGGTTATCTCGGCATTGCCTATCCGCAGTTTTGGGTAAGTGCCGCCGTCTTCTTTGACCAGCCTGATCAGCCTTTTTTCCACGGCTATCAGCAGGTCGACGCCGGGGCGCGCGCTCCAGAACTTTGAACCGTTCTTGCGGTAGTGCTTGTACTCCTGGGTGTCTGTGAATCGGGCGAGCAAGTTCGGATGCATGAAGCGCACGCCGGCATGATCCAAGGTGAACGGAAAGCGCAAGAGCAGGAACGGCTTGTCCTCCAGTGTCACATGGTACTTCCCTGGCAGAACCTCGATGGAGGTACGCCCGCATATCGGCATTTCCGGTGTTTGTATCTGTGGATGCACTTCGGCTTGTGTTTGGCGATAATTCTGAGAGCACCAGACACCACTGCGAGCTACAATATAAACATATGAAGATTCAAAGCGTGATCCCGCGGATTTCAGCCATTCAGGCGTGGATGGGACAAAATGGTGCCAACGTCGCAAATGCCTATCGCGTACAGGCCACCAGCTTCGAGGAGATGGGTGCGCCGCGCGGAGTGATCGAGAAGGTGCTCTGGCGAATTGCGCGGGAAGAGCCCCTGATGGAGCTCACGACCGCTTCCATGCTGAAGGCCCTCGACCAGAAAAATCTGCTGAGGGAAGTGCGCAAGCAGTTGAAATTTTCAAAGCAGGAGTTCAAGAGCGCAGCCCAGAATTTCGAGAAGTCCCGCCATGCGTGGATAGCGAGCCGCATCCCAGAAGACGCACCCGATCGGGCAGCGCTTGTGAGGCAGGTCGAAGGCTGGGTCAAGCTGGAGCTTCCCGAAATGACCGCTCGCCCGGCCATCATGGAGGCCGTTGACCTGCGGGTGCAGGCGGGCGAGGATTTTCGCCCGACTTACCCTCCGGCTCGTACGGAAAGGAAGCACCTGGATGACCTCGCCAAGCTGCATCCTGGCCGCGTCTACCACGATAATTCGGGTCGGGGTTTCTTGATCGTGAAGCCACGGGAAAAAGTGGAGCTTACGGACAAGGGCCTTCAGATTGCCGGGCCTGCGGCCCCGAAGCGGGCCGTCCCGGAGATGACCCTGTAAGAGCGGCCTGGGTGCCTCTGCGAAACGTATATAAAGAAGGGGTGTATCGACGCTAACGTTGGAGAGGATGTTGGAAGGCTGCTGGCACCGGGCGCACGCAATTCTTTGGCATAAGTCAAATGTGCTGGCCTTAGCGCTGATGCTTGGTAGGGGATTCTGCCTTCTCTATCAGTTGCCGAAGGTCTATTACTACCTTGCCCGCTTGGGTGCCCGCTGGCTTGGATTGGCAATGGTGGCTGGCGATCCGATTGTTCCGCTTCTCCGCAGCTTCCGTTATAACCTGAAAAGCCATTCTATTAGGACACAAGGGTGGCTGTTGATCGCAGCCAAAGCGGTGATTGACGGAATCGGATCGGTACCATGTCGGCCGGAAATTAGAGCTCCGAGGGAGCGGCAAGTATCCGGTCGTAGTTTACTTGGTCCGTGTCCGTCACGAGAAAGAGGTTTTTGACGCGGAGTATGCCTTCCTTTTCGAGGTAAGGCCGCAGGCTCTCAATGGGCGTGCCGTTCTGATCGACGCAGGCCACTAAGTCGCTGATGTTGAATGATGAAAAGCTGTTGTCCCATGCATCTTTTCCCTCATCCGTCTCCTGTACCCACGCCGTCAGTCCTTTGCTCAGGTGTTGCAGCGTCTCTGGCCCGCTGCCGGCGTAAGTATGAAACTGCACCACTTGCAGCTTTGTGATGCCCATCTCATCCGGCTGGATGAAGCAAACTTTGATTTCCTGAGGCTTCTTCATTTTGTTTCGTGGCTCGGCTATCGCAGGTTACCGCTGCGGAAGCGTAGTTGTTCAGTTCTTTGTTTGGCATCTTTATGGCCAATTTGATTATAGCGTTTTGTGGAAGTATGGGCGCATCAATTTTGGTGAAAGAATTGCGAAAAACCATACAATGGTTGTATGAGCGTTGAAGACAGAGTTATAAAAGTGGTCGCCGAAGAGATGTGTCTACCGCTTTCCAAGGTAACTCCCGGTTCCCGTTTTCAAGAGGATTTGGGAATGGACTCGCTGGATGGAGCAGAATGCCGTATATGGCTCGAGGAAGAGTTCTCGGTCGAAATCCCAGACGAGACAGCTGAACGGCTGCTGACCGTCCAGAATGTCGTGGAGTTCATCGAGTTGGAGATCAAAAAGCAGGCTGAACTCATGAAGGCATAGTTCCGAGCGGCCCGGTTGCCTTTTGGATGCCGGCTTGCGCTATAAAGGCGGGAGATTGCCGGCAGCAACCACTTCGGCCAGCTTGGCGCCAATTTTGCAGAGCGCTTCATGGTATTCGGAGCTGAGGTGATCCAGCTCGTAGTGGTGTCCCCATTCGTGGATCAAGAGCCGATTGATGCGGTCCCGGTTTTCCGATTCTGGTCCCGCGAGGCTAAACCATTTGCGTCCCAGTCGCCCCACGTTGAGGATGAGATCGCGCGATGGCCCGTATACCGCCAGGGGGAACCACTTCGGATCATCGGCAAAGATAACGCTGACCTCGCAGCCGAGTACCTCCCGTGCCAGGTTGACTGCGTACGCCTTGACCCTCAGCATCTCCGGGCTGGGATCATCCAGCAGCCTGTAGGGGGGAGCGCCTGGAGTGAAAGGTTTTGGGGAGGGAGTGACCTTTCCCGCGGGGAGAATAGCCTCCACTTCCTTCACTCGTTCCCATGCCTGCTTGGATAGCATGTTTCCATGGACAATCTCGAATCCTTTGGAAACAGCCAATTTGTTGGCTTCTCGATCTGATGGGTCGTAGGATACGCGCGCGGTGGAAAACCGCTTCTCCATGTAGTGCTGCACGGCCGCCGGATTGCTCTTCTTGCTCTCCACTGCTGCATGAACCCAAGGCTGGTTGCAGTCTTCGGCATCCAGCCGAGCGTAGGCAGCGTTGAAAACAGCGAGCCGAAGAGATGGTAGAAAGCCTGGTTTTGTGAGTGCCTCGCGATCCATTGTCACAGGAATCTTTTGCCCGACGTCGTAGTCCCACTTATCGCCGGTCGCCACGATCGGAATGCCCATCTCGTACACCCAGCCCCCTTCGTTGCCCTTGGGCGTGTAGATGCTGACCTCCGTCTGGCGCTTTTGCGACTTCAGCTCCCCTGCTTCGTTGGCCGCTTCCGTCTTGAGGATGGCTGGGAATGTCTGTTCAGGAATTCTCGGCTGGAGCAAGGTCCCATTGACGATCGTCTTGATGCCCCGAGGCACTATCAGGCGCTCGGCCGTGCTCAACATCTTCTTGTATTCTCTCCTGGAGGCGGGGATGGAGCAGGTAATCAGGCTGCCGACCTCCAGCCTGTCTGTGAGCTCTGTGCGCCCGGAGGAGTCGAACACCAGGGTCCCGCTCGTAGTTTCCACGCGCGCGCTCTTGCAGATGGAAAAGACGAACTTCTCTCCGCTGTTGAACCGACCCCTTGCGAGGAAGTCCTTCTCTTTTATGGATGGTGCAAATAATGTGTAAGCGTGCTCCAGCTTGTCAAATCCCTTGGGGGAATTATCCCGGATGGAGATGTTGACGAGGCCCCGCTCAAAGCCGCAATCGAAGATGACCTCCGTGACGCCTGGCGCGTCCCACGCGTTTTGCATGAGCTCCACTACCACAAACTGCTTGGGCTTCCGTGCGAGCTTTTTGGCGAGGCCTACGCGGTCAACCGTAAACCAGTCGGATATGGTGGTGGTCATCATTGTAGGCTCTCTGTGAGCGTCAGCTTGGTCCGACCGGCCTCTGATGTCAAAGTGTGATCGCGGCTTCGTGCATGGCGCGGCGATCGCTCCTCCGATGGGTAGGCGAGCCAGTACGGGATGCGATAGCCGTCCTGCAGGCATGCCTTGCAGAGGTGGTGGCCGTTCTCGATGGAGCATGTCATCACTTTCTCGAACTGCTCCAGTGACATCCAGAACATTCTATCATGCCGCTCATCCGACAAGGCATCGATCTCATTTTAGTCAGGTTTCAGTTCGAGTCCAGCAGCTTCAAGTCTTTTGGAAGCTTGAACTCAACGTCTCTGTCGCATGGGATTCCACCTGTTGGCCGGTGTAGCCCGTACATGGCTAAAGGAGGTTGTTCCCGATTGCCTCAACGGTCGTTTTGAGCCCCTCGACATAGGCTGGCGACTCAACATCGATCCCGGCGCAGGCGTGGGCGTGGGCGAGCACGAGGCTTTCGATCCCGTCCACGGCCCCATTGTACTGGTTACGCACACGGGCGGGGTAATCCTTCTTACTTTTCGGCAGGTGCAGTGTCGATGTAACTTCCCCTGACTTCCCACAAAGCGTCAGTGTGATAGTGTCTCCAAGAATTGAGAGGATAATCGTCTTGGGATCTGGAGTTGTCTTCATGGCTTTGTTTTCGCGCAAATTTCGTAACTATTCACGTCGTTTGCGCGGACGAGGTGGCTGATCAGAACTCGTAACCCTGCTCAACCCAATAGTGCCGATCCTCGACCGCTTGTAGTGTCGACCTGTCCGTAGTTGGATGCAACCAATCTGCCCCGCCAACGAGGTCAAGCGCGGATTTTCCGCTGGTTTGAGCACTGGACTGGCCGGAAAGCATCGCCTGCTTCGTTCCACCTACAGAGTTTTGGATGAATGAGATGCGCAAGCAGTTCAACGCCTTCCACAACACGCGGGCCGGGACGCGCGAAATAGGCATTCGCGTTCACAGCAAAAACACGGTCGTGACGAACGGCTGGAAGTTCACTCCAGCCAGGTTGTTGGAGAAGTTGATTTGTCAGTTCAACGGCCTTATTGGTTCCGAAGCCGCAGGGGGAAACAATCAAAACTTCCGGCGACCATGCGGCAATGTCAGCCCAGGCAAGCCGGACGGAATCAGTTCCCTTGCGGCCCAAGGCATCCATGCCACCAGCCATTTCGACCATTTCAGGCACCCAATGGCCGCTACAGTAACACGGGTCCGTCCATTCCAGGCAAAAGACTCGCGGACGCGGCTCATGGCGGACAAGGTTGGAGGTCTTTTTCAACCGGGCGTGAGCGGATGCGATCCATTCCTCGGCTTCGTTCAACCGCCCCGTCACCCGGCCCAGCTCACGAAGGTTATCGAAGATATCTTCGAGGCAATGAGGAGTGAACCAGAGGATTTGCGGTTTGGAAGCCAGCGCGTTCAACGCGCGCGTGATTTCGTGGCCTGAAGGCGCGCAGACCTGGCAGAGCGCCTGCGTGAGAATGTGCGTTGGCGCAAGTCGTTCGAGCAGTCGCTCGTCCACTTCATAAAGGCTGCCGCCGCCGTGAATGCACTCGCTGACGGCAATGTCAATTTCACGCGCGCTCATGCTATCCACCGGCAGCGCGCAGCGAACCGCGACTGGTTTGCCTCGGGCTGCCGGTGGATAGTCGCACTCGTGGCTGACACCGACCAGTTGGTCAACCAATCCAAGCGCGCAGGCCATCTCGGTGGCGGCGGGCAAAAAGGAAATGATGCGCAGGTCGTTCATGGTGTTTGGATCTGTAGTTTGGCCTTTTGAACCGCCTGTCTTTCGTGAACTGCGGTTAGGACGCGAATTTTTCCCGCTTCGCTCAAGCGGCTCCAAGCCGCAATTTCAGTCAATGTCCGATGGCACCCGGCGCACACAGCTACGTTTTCCGCCAGCCGGCAGACACCGACACATGGAGATTCGACGATCATTTTTCGATGAGTTCCATTTCGTGAATTTCCAAATGAGCCAGCGAATCCATGGCGCGTCTGGAAGCGGAGCGAATGGCAATCCGGCGCTGGAAATGCGGCCCGTCCGTGACCAGCGTATGGTATTCGCCTTCCTCGCCGCAGAGGTCAAGGCCGGTTTGTTCACGAACTTTGCGCAGATCGGCGATGGCCGTGTCATTCAGTTCGCGCCCAATCCAGTTTTCACCGAGCCAGCCGGTTTTGACACAGGAAAAGAGGACTTGGAATCCATTATCCAAAAGTTGCCGGAGCAAAGTCAGCCGGTCCCGGCCCCACAAAGGCGTATGCACCTTCATTCCCATGGGGCGGCTGCGCTCGCGAATCCAATTCGGACTTCCCGCCACTTCCGCAATGTCACCTGTGATGACCGTATTGACACCCATTTTATCCCGCAACGCACCCAAGGCCGTTTCATAACTTTTCGCGAACGGATCGTGGATGGACAGAACATAATGCGGCAGCACCAGCGCCTGCGCCTGCAACTTGATGAAGGCCAACGGATGCGCCAGGAACTTCGGCTCCGGCGGGGCGAATGTGACAAGGCAGCGAACGCAACAACCATCCTGACTGGCTTCATACAAAGCCAGCGCGGAATCCTTGCCGCCGGTCCAGAGCATGGCCGCGCTTTGCGTCATGCGACGACCGCGTCCTCACGCAACGTTGCAAAACGATTTTCCGCAATCGCCAGCCCGCCAAATAGCAGCGCCGAGTAAAACAGATTGCTCAACAGAGTGTTTTGGAAGAATGGAATGGCGGCAACATAACAGTCTACCAGGCCGGCAGGCGTTGCGGGATATAACTGACCCATCGCCCAGACGCCGAAATTTGTTACCACGAAAAACAACAGGGCACTTATCATGGCAGCGCCGGCGATTCGCCCGACACTGCGTCGCCGACGCACCCAGAATCCCAGGCAGACAATCAATGCGAAACTGCCGTAAACCACTGGCGTGATCGCGTAGAATCCGAGCACCAGATCACTCAAAAATAATCCCGCCAGCGGCATGAAAAAGGCGGCTCGTTTATCGGCGAAAGCCGCCCCGCCGAACAGGGCCATCGCCGCAATTGGCGAGAAATTAGGCGGATGAGGAATCAGTCGCGAAACAGCGGCGGTTAGGATCATTCCGGTGAGGACATTTAATCTTGATTTATTCATAATTTTAATTTGGCGGGTTCATTTCAAGGGGCGGGCAGTAAATCACAAAACCAAAATCCCTTGGCGCGGCGCGTGCCCGGCAATGGACACACCGCTGAGGTTGCGCCCGGATGCGTTTCTTGGACCGGGCGATAGACTTTCCCGCCCACTTCCACTCGCAATGGTTGCCTGAAAATCGGCCCGGCGAAAGCGAACGAATGGAATTCGCCATGTTCGCCGCAAGGATCGACGTCGGCCGGCAGCCAATGGATGAAATCCGCGTCGATCTTCCGGCCCAGGGCCGTTTCATCCAGATAGGCGTCGTTGACGCAGCAGATGATCGAACCGAATCCCAGCGCGATAAATTCACGGATCAACTCGCGTGAATCCACCTTCCAAATCGGGAAAACGCCGCGCAGGCCGACCTGCGCCAGATTCTCCTCACGCCAGCGTTTGAGGTCTTCCAGGAATATATCGCCAAAGGCCACCTGAGTGACGCCCTGGGCCTTGTAAGCCAGCATCTGCCGTCTCATCTTCTCGACATATTCGTCGTTGGAACCGCCCTGGCTGACGAACACTTTTTCCAACGGGAGACCGATGGCGCGGGCTTGTTGTTCCAGCAGTTCAATGCGCACGCCGTGCATCGAGACCCGCTGAAAATGTTCATTGCAGGTGGTCAGCAGCGAAACCACTTCATACCGGCCCTCCACCAGCAATCGGTGCAAAGCCAGCGCGGAATCCTTTCCGCCGCTCCAGCAAAAGACGAGTTTTTCTTTCATTTTCATGACTGATCTTTCAACGTGGTTCCTGTCGCAGGAACCGGTTTAAGAGACCAGTCTCGGAGCCTGAAAATAAAAAACCTCCAGACTCCGGAGAAACAGAGAATGAAGGCATTCACGTCCCAGGGAAAACAGTTCCCTGGGCTGGCCTCATCCTTCTCTTTGACGGAGAAGTTGGCCGGAAATAATTCCGGCCCGACGAGCGTAACCAGGCTGATGTCCTGACTTCCGGGTTTCAAACCTTTCTCCCGCCTTCCCGGTTCCGCTCCGCGGAACCAGTGGCTTTGGGAGATTGTAACCCGTCACAGTGGCGCAACCGTCCCCGATTCTCACGGGGTTCCCAGCGTTGACTACGATTGGATGGCAAAAACCATCCGCTGACTTTCAAAGAACGTACCTATTCCCGGCTTTCCGGTTAGCCGGCAGGCAGTGTGAGGGTTGCGGAGGGCTTGGAGGCAAGCAAAAAACAGTTTTATTTTGGGCGGAACTCTGTTCGGCGGCGTCTGCAGGGGCGGTGCGTGGAAAAGCATCTGGTCATGCAAGGCCGGCCCATTGGCCCGGTCGAGTTGGAACGGGTGCGCGGATTGCTGGCGGCCCATCTAGATTGGAGCCGGTATCGGCTGTCGCGCGACCTGTGCCTAACTTGGAGCTGGCGCAGCCTCACTGGCCAAAGCAAGGACATGCTGGGGAAATCTGGCCTGCTTAAACAGGCAGCTGTAGAGGCCGCTGGTGACTTCGGCATAGAGGAGCTGGTACTCCTCTTTTCCGTGCGCATTCAGCTGTCCGTTGATCGCCTCTTGCAGCAGGTAGAGGTGGTGCGGCGCCAGGTCGTTGCCATCGTTAGTCTTTTGCAGAATGGTAATCCCCTGCTCCGCCGGGCTGACGACGAAGTGCTCGCGCCAGAGGCGCATCTCCTTGGCGGCCGACTCTTTCGAGTCCGAGGCGTGGATCAGGTTGTGCAGGGCCCTTTGCTTGCGATCGGCTTGGACGATGCTGTCCCCTGAAAGGTCCCCCCTGATGGTGCCCGGTCCCGCTTTGGCCGGTTCGGTGCAGCCAACCTGCTTCCGCAGGGAGGGGATATCCCCTTCAACCACGAGCATGACAACGATGCCTCCGCAGAGGAACTCCAAGTTTCTCTGCAAGACTTTGCCTCCCAGATGCGCGCAATGCTGCAGGACTAGCTTCTCGTTTGGAGAACCAGCATAGGCTTCTTTAATTTTAAAGCCAGCGCCCCTCAGGCGAACTATTATATCGCGGCAGAGGCCCTTCTGAACGGCGTCGGGCTTAAGCAGTACAAGTATGTCACGCATTTTATTATTATGCTTCAGTTTGGCGTCGTTACACCTCCGAATGTTATAATAAAGAGGTGAAGGTCAGCCCTTTTATCGAAATGATCAAGCAAGGCAAGCGAGTCAAAGCAGGCACGCACTGGCTTTCCACACACAAATCGCTCCCGCTTTGCCGGGAGACCGTGCCCTCCGCCTACCTGCCGCGGATAGCAGAGGTGCTGCACCGCCTCGCAGAGGCCGAAAAAGCGAAGCCTTCTCCGCCCGGGCAGAGCGCCTTGATCAACATCAAGGGGAAGGCGGGGGCTGGGTTTTCCTACAAATGGCTGGGAAAAGATGAGATGGGCAAGCGCGTGGCCATTGTTGGCGTCCGAATAGATGACCAGCATCATCTCTCGGTTGAGCTAGGAGGTGCCCCCGCCGCCTACTTTCATCAGGATGGAAGAGTTTACCAGATGCAGGTCCCTCCAGAGCTGCACGCTGCTTTCTCGGAAATACTATCCCGCACTCCCGGAAAATTCATTGGGGAAGAGGCCGTCCAGCCCTCCAGCGGTGTCTTAGAGCAGGAGGCATTTAAGCAATACAACTCCGTCTGCGGTCTAGATGAGTCCGGAAGGGGCACGATTTCCGGGCCCCTGGTGGTCGGGGCCATTTTAATTACTCCAGACAGCAAGCTGCCAGTAGTCTACGACAGCAAACAGTTGGATCGCACTGCTCGTCAAAAATTGTTCTCTGAAATTGAGCAGTCAGGCATCGCCTTCGTGTATTCTGTGGTCGATGCCGAAACGATAGACCGCATCGGAATTACCGAGGCCAATGCGCTGGCGTTTGATCTCGCGGTGGAGGCCTGCGAAAAGAAAGCCGGCAAGCAGGCGGACCTGCTGCTGATCGACGGGGGTAAACTTCCCCTAAAGACCGCGCGCAAGATCCAATTTGTGACAAAAGGCGAGTCAGTTTCAAGGGCCATTGCTGCAGCCTCCATCGTTGCGACTGCAATTCACGAGCGGCTCATGCTAGATTTGCACAAAAGGTATCCGCAATGGGGATTCGATAGAAACCTCGGGTACGGGCAGGCAGGCCATCTGGGGGCTTTGGAAGAGCACGGCATCTGCCCCGAGCACCGCAAGAGCTTCAATCCTATTAAGAAAATGGTGGAGCAAGAGTTGGTAAGGCAGCGTGAGGCAGGGCAGATGGAGATCGCCGGCCTCTAATGGTCCGGCTCGGTCAGGAACTCGTCCTTCTCAGAGCACTGCGTCTTCCCAGAACTGAAGCGATGGCTGCAATATCAAGAGGCTTGATTTCTAACCAAGCGCTACCAATCTTGCCAACAACCCTGAAAACCTGTTCTCGGTCCTGTTGTTCCGCACCGCCATCCCCAAAGCCTTCCGCTGCCCAATCAGCACAACCAACTTCTTTCCCCTCGTAATGCCGGTGTAAACCAGATTGCGTTGCAAAAGCATATATTGCTGCATAGCTAGAGGAATGACGATGGCAGCGAATTCCGATCCTTGGGATTTGTGAATAGTGATGGCGTAGGCGAGGGAGATTTCATCCAATTCCCCAAAATCATAAACGACCTCTCGTTGATCGAACCGGATCGTGACCTCCCTTTCAACCTGGTCAATCTTAATGACCTGTCCAATGTCGCCGTTGAAAACATCTTTGTCATAATCGTTCTCGGTCTGGATCACTTTGTCGCGGAGACGGAACTGCCAGCCGAACTTCTCCACGACCGGCTCATCGGCGTGGGCCGGGTTCAGTTCATTCTGGAGCCGGACGTTTAATTCACGAATACCCAGGGAACCCCGGTTCATCGGGCACAACACTTGGATATCGCGGATGGAATCCAGCCGGAATTTGGACGGGATGCGGGTCTTTATCATCTCCACCAGCGTCGCCGCGATCTGATCCGGCTCTTCCCGCTCGATGAAGAAAAAGTCCGACTCACCACCTTTGGCTGGAACCTCCGGTAACCGGCCTGCGTTGACGCGGTGCGCATTCGAGATGATTCGGCTGTTGGCCGCCTGACGGAAGACCTCGGTCAGGCGCACCACCGGCACCACTTTACTTTCGATCAGATGACGCAGCACCATGCCAGGTCCTACGGACGGCAACTGGTCAATGTCACCCACCAGCAGCAGGCTGGCCTTGGGCGGCAAGGCGCGGAGCAGATTCGCCATGAGAACCACGTCAAGCATTGAGACTTCATCCGCGACCAGGGCGTCACAGTCCAGAGGATTAGCCTCATTTCGCCCAAACCGGCCCGTGGCTGGTTGGACTTCGAGCAGGCGGTGGATCGTTTTGGCCTCGAGGCCGGTCGCCTCGGAAAGACGTTTGGCCGCCCGGCCCGTTGGCGCGCAAAGGAGTGGGCGGACTTTCTTGGCCCGCAAGATCAACAGGATACTGTTCAACAGGGTAGTCTTTCCGACACCCGGCCCGCCTGTGATTACCAAGACCCGGCTCGACAGCGCCAACTTGAGCGCATCACGTTGGCTGGGTGCAAGCTCTTTGCCGGTCTTCTGCTGGCACCATACGACTGCCTTTTCAAAATCAATCGATGGAAAGGCCGACGGCGAGCCCGCGAGGCTCTTGATCCGAGCTGCGATGATCTCCTCGGCCCGCTTTAAGTGTGGGAGGAAGATCAAATCCTCTCCGTTGATTGTCTCCTTGACCAGATCGTTGCTGGCCAGCGTCCGGTCCAAAGCATCGGTCACGATCTTGTCCTCCACCAGCAGCAGCTTGGCCGCCTCTTCCTTGAGCAGTTCCACCGGCAGGGCGCAGTGGCCTTCGCCCGTCGCCTCGATCAGCACATGGCTCAACCCGGCACAAGCGCGGAGCAGCGAATCGACCGGAATGCCGATCTTCTGCGCGATTTGATCAGCGGTTTTGAAACCGATGCCGTGAATGTCCTTGGCCAACCGGTACGGGTCGCTTCGGACCTTCTCGATGGCGTCCTCGCCGTAAGTTTTGAAAATCCGCGTTGCCCGGCTTGTGCTGACCCCGTTGCTGTGGAGGAAAACCATGATGTTGCGAATGACCTTCTGTTCCGCCCACGCCTCCTTGATCTTCTTCCGTCGCTTGGGGCCGATGCCGTCCACGTCTTCCAGCCGGGCCGATTCCTTCTCGATGATGTCGAAAATCTTCTCCCCGAAATTATCCACCAACTTCTTGGCGTAGATCGGGCCGATGCCTTTGACCATCCCGCTGCCCAAGTATTTTTCGATGCCTTCCTTGGTGGTCGGCGCGGTGCTGGCGAGCATCTCGGCCCGGAACTGGAGGCCAAACTCGCGATCCTGCACCCAGTGGCCTTGGGCTGTGAGCCATTCCCCGGCGCTGACAGACGGCAGGGTGCCCACCACGGTCACCAGGTCACGATGTCCTTTGGCTTTGACCTTCAGAACACTGAACCCGCTGTCCTCACTGGCGAAAGTGACCCGCTCGATCAGCCCCGAAAGGCTCTCCGGCAGTATTGGGGATGTGCTCTGCGTCGGCGCACTCATTTTGCCGCTTGTGGTTTAAGTGTCTTCACGCGACCGAAACAATGTGGTATTTCACAACCGATCCGCCCAGCATGGCCGTCCAACGCTGGCCGGCTTTCTTTCCCATCAGGTTCTGTCCCAATGGAGATTGAGGTGTAATCACCGTGATTACCTTGCGCTGGTGTTCAATCTCCAGACCGCCATTTTTCGGCCCGATGAAATAGTGGGAGCGCGCGCCACCGGCATCCAATTCCAGCAGGGCGGTCAGATCAATGGGTTCATCGGCGGCGAAATCCCTGGTCGTCAGGGCATCATAGAGCTTGATGGAGTCCATGATCTCCTTCGCCTGCCTGGCCTGGCCGCCAGCCAGATAAGCCGCTTCGAGTCCGCGGGTGTCGTATTTGCTTTCCGCCATGCTGCTCTCATGCGTGGCTTCTGCGTGGGACGCCCGGGCAGCCTTTTCCAAAACTCCAAGACTTTCGGTCAGGCTGGCGACGATTTGCTTTATCAGTTCGGCTTTATTCATTTCGATATCTCTCCGTTGATCTTGGAATACAACCATTTTGAGGGCTGAAGCAAGGCCCCTTACCGTCCAAGACTCGGATTTGCTCCGGCCGTAAACATGCATGTAACGATCGATCAGGGGCCACGCGCTCCCATTTTCAGATGGGAATACGGTGGTGCGGTCCGCAGCCGCAGATCCTCGACGGGATGGCCAATGGTGAAGTGATATAGGCTCTGCCAATCATGCCCCTTCAAACCGAGTGCGCGGTGCAACTCGTCATCAAAATAACAGCCAATACCCGTCCCTCGAACTCCAGCGGCTTCGGCGGCCAAATAGAGTGACTGGCCGATCATTCCGGCCTCCCAGAACAACTCCCGCCAAGCCGACGCGCCGCGTTCCCGTAAGACCGGTTCGAATCGCGCCAGCATGCCGAGGCTGAATGCGCCGTCTGCGGCTATGTCCTGCTGGCATGAAATGGTCCGCGCAAAATCGCGCAGGTCTCCTCGGCCTAAACGCCAGAGTGGTATCATGGGCGTCGTGTCCTGCAGGACTTCCCACTCGCGAACGGCATGGAAGGCATGCCGTAAAGCTTCCATGTCGGACGGCGCGCGCCGCCAGAGATACATGCCGGGATCCAGTCCCGTGACCCGGTGAACGAACAAAACCAGGTGTATCCGAGGCGAAAATGGCCAAGCATCAAACGGCGGGACGGATGCGCGCGGTAACGTAGAATCCAGAATGGCCAGAAACTTTTCGCGCGTGATGCTGGTGACTCCGTCGAAATCCACCGCACTGCGGCGCTGGCGGATCAGTTGACCGGACGAAAGAGCGCAGGTGGGCGGCGAGGGCGGCGGCCACGAATCTGGGACTAAGGATTTGTCCGCTATTGAGGCTTTTCGCTCCGAGACCGCAATGGCTTCATCAATCACCGGCCATCCGACATGGGAAGAGCTCAACCGGTTGGCGCGACCGAACCATTCAACAGGTGCGTTGGCAACGGTTGACGGGACCGGCTCTGCCGCTCCGTTAACTATCACCCTGACGAGCAGTTCCGGCGTCTCGCGTTCGGCATTCGTAAAATCTTCCGAGCGATCAA